>CABEDA010000014.1_pt1 | contig 12372 bp, 6 predicted proteins | sample 3422771 | NCBI WGS metagenome assembly CABEDA01 (sample SAMEA5534329, study PRJEB31848) | metagenome | biome: tundra; feature: field; material: soil | place: USA | collected 2013-05 | depth 0.15 m
TCCTTTAAGGATATCTTTTCCGAATACGAGCACAGCCACGCTCGCAAGAAGGAGCCCGGCACACAGGGCCGCGAAGCAACGGTGATCGCCGTTACGGCCGACTCCATCGTTCTCGATATCGGATACAAGACCGAAGGCGTTCTGCCGCTCACGGCCTTCCCGGCCGGCGAACCGCCGAAGCCCGGCGACAAAGTGCAGGTCACCATCAAGGGGCGCGATCCCGAAGGCTACTACGAACTGACCCGCGGCAAGGTCGAGCGCCCGACCGACTGGGAGTCGCTGGAAAAAGCCTTTGCCGAAAAGTCGACGATTGTCGGCACCGTGACCGGCGTGGTCAAGGGCGGCTTGAGCGTGGATATCGGAGTGCGAGCCTTCATGCCCGCGTCGCGCAGCGGAACCCACGACGCCTCTGAACTGGAGAAGCTGGTCGAGCAGGAAATCCGCTGCCGCATCATCAAGCTCGACGTGGCCGAGGAAGACGTCGTGGTCGATCGCCGCGCCATTGCCGAAGACGAAGAACGCGCCGGCAAAGAGCGCCGCTTCTCGGAACTCAAGGAAGGCGACATCGTGCAGGGCGAGGTCCGCAGCTTGACCGATTACGGCGCGTTCGTCGATATCGGCGGCGCGGACGCGCTGCTTCACGTGGGCGAAATTTCATGGCATCGCGTCAACAAGCCGGCTGATGTGCTTTCCGTGGGCCAGCGAATCGAGGCGAAGATCATCAAGATCGATTCGGACAAGCATCGCATAGCGATCAGCCTGAAGCAGCTCCAGCCGCATCCGTGGGACGCTGTGGCCGAAAAATACAAGCCCGGAGAACGCGTGCGCGGCGCGGTGAGCCGCATCGCCGATTTCGGGGCGTTCGTGGAACTCGAGCCCGGTATTGAAGGCCTGATTCACATTTCCGAAATGTCGTGGGCCAAGCGAGTTAGGACTCCGAGCGACATAGTAAAAGTTGGCGAGACTGTCGAGGCCGTAGTTCTCGGAGTGAACCCCGCCGAACGGCGTCTCTCGCTGGGCCTGAAGCAGGCGCTGGGCGATCCCTGGGCCGGAGCCGAGCAAAAATTCGCGCCGGGTACGGTAATCGAAGGCCCGGTAACTAACATCATGAAGTTCGGTGCCTTCGTGCAGCTTACTGAAGGCGTTGAAGGCATGATTCACGTCAGCGAAATCAGCGCGGAGAAGCGCATCAATCATCCGCAAGAAGTGCTAAGAGTTGGGCAAGTGGTCAAGGCGCAGGTGCTGGCGCTCGACACGGAAAAACGCAACATTCGCCTGAGTATGAAACAGTTGGTTCCAACCGGCCTGGATGAATATCTCGCCGAACACAAGGAAGGCGATATCGTTACGGGCCGCATGGTCGAGGTTTCCGGGGGAACCGCACGCGTGGAGCTTGGCGAAGGCGTGGTGGCGGCGTGCCGAATTCCGGCGGAAGGTTCAACCAAGGAAGACAAGCGCGTTGAGCCGGAACCCTTCTCATCATCCAAGCCCGATCTGTCATCGCTAGGATCGATGCTGCAGGCGCGCTGGAAGACGGGCGCCCCCGAAAGCGAGACTAAGTCGGAAGCCCTGCGGGCAGGTCAGATCCGAAAGTTTCGCATCGCCAAGCTCGATCCTGTAACAAAGAAAATTGACTTAGAGTTGGAGTAGGGAGTTATGAACGGCTAACTCCCAGAGTTAGCCATCATGAGCGCGAACAGCACAGGCAGATAGATGATCGTGGCACGCAACAAGCGTCGAGCCTGCGGTTTCGATGCCGGAGCCGTCGCCGGCAATTGCGGATGCGCGATTCCCATCGACACGCGGAACAGCGCCGCCCCCATCAGGATGGCGCCAACCAAATACACGCGTCCCGCCATGCCTAACGCCACCGGCATAATGCTTACCGGAATCAACACTCCGGAATAGGCCAAAATCCGCCACACTGTGGACTTTCCGTCGGACTCGACCACCGGCAGCATGCGAATGTCGCCCTGCGCATAGTCCTCGCGGTAAAGCCACGCGATCGAAAGAAAATGCGGAAACTGCCAGACGAACATGATGGCAAAGAGGATCAGAGTCTCAATTTCCAGCTTTCCCCGCACCGCCGTCCAACCCAGCACCACCGGCATCGCTCCCGGAAACGCGCCAACAAATGTGCACACCGGAGAAACCTGTTTCAGTGGAGTGTATGCCGCCAGATACACCAATGCGGTCAGGAATACCAGAAGCCCAGTCAGTAAGTTGGCATAGATCGCGAGATAGACAGAACCACCCAGAGTTAGGGCCAGACCTACTAGAGCCGCGTGCGTCCTGGACATGCGTCCTGACGGCACGGGGCGCGCCGCGGTGCGTCGCATGCGCGCATCCACCTTCGATTCGAGCACTTCGTTCAGCGCCGCGGTTCCGCTCGAAACCAACGCAACTCCCAGCAAGGCATGAAACAAGCCCAGCGACCACGACGGCACACCCAGCCGGCGCGCGCCAAAAAAGTAGCCGCACCACGCCGTAAGCACAATCAAAGTTGTAATGCGCGCCTTGGTCAGTTCGGCATAATCGCGCAACAGGCAGACAAAGTTTTGGAACATGAACCCCACACTCGGCCGTTTGCTGCCTGCCGCCCTCATCCGGCGGCTCGGTTCAAACCGGCAGTCATCGAAAATTCCCCACGAAACAAACCGACAGTCATAAAGACGTCGTTGGCAGCGCGCCGTCCACGCCACGTCAAGGACGGCCAAAGGAACGGCACGCCAGGATAATACAATGCTCGCACCAAACGCGACCGCAGGCAACTGCCAAACCGTCGAGGGTTGGGCGTCTCGCCCGTCTTGCCAGGCGCAGCGTCCGGCTCCTGGTCCATCTTGTAAAATGGACGGCAACCCGATGCCAGCCACTCAATACGATGACCTCAACCAGCGAAAGGAAGCACCTAAATGCGCGCTAAGCAAATACTGACGGCGCTCTTGATCCTGCTTGCCGGTCAGTCGTTGATGTTGGCTGGAACGATTAGCGGCAAGGTGACTTACACGGGAACGCCAGCCAAACAAAAACCCATCGATATGTCCGGAGAACCAGCCTGTGCCAGGCAGCATCCGACGCCCGTGACCAACGAAACGGTTGTAACCGGCCCTGACCATGCATTGGAAAACGTGGTGGTGTACGTCTCGTCCGGAGCCCCCGATGACGGTCAGGTTCCGGCGCGGGCGGTCACTTTCGAGCAGAAAGGCTGCCAGTATCTTCCGCACATTGTGGTCATGCACACGAACCAGGAACTCAAGATCGTCAATAGCGACCCGACCACGCACAACATACACCCGCAGGCCAAAGCGAACCGCGAGTGGAATAAATCTCAGCCTCCCGGCGCGCCGCCCATTTCCGAGAAGTACGAGAAGGAAGAATTCATCCCGGTGAAGTGCAGCGTACATCCCTGGATGCATGGCTATTTCGCCGTTCTCAAGACATCGCACTACGACGTGAGCAAGGGTGGAGGGATCTTCAAGCTGCCGAACCTGCCTCCCGGCAAGTACACTGTCACCGCCTGGCATGAGGACTACGGTCTTCAGACCGCCGCCGTCACCATCGCCGGCGACGAGACAAAGAACTTTAACTTCACTTTCCAGGCGAAGGCCTACTGACGCACCGGCGGCGGAAATCAACCCTCCCTTGATATCCAACTTACAAGTGATAGAATCTCTCCATGGCAAAAACACTTATTCAGTCCGTGGTCAAGCAACTTCAACAGGAGCGGGCGCGACTTGAGAATGAACTTCACGGCGTAACCGCTGCCCTAACTACCTTCGGGAAAGTCTTCCTGCAGGGCAGCAAGCGTCGGCCAGTCGCAATTCGCAAGAAACGAACGATTTCAGCCGCGGGACGCAGGAGAATTGCAGCCGCGCAGAGAGCGCGATGGGCAAAGGTTAGGGCAGCCAAGAAGTAAGTACGCCGGCTCTTTGTGCTCAACCTTGGGGGCTTCAGTTCGTGAGGTCCCTCACCACTCCCCCCACAAACTCTGCAAACTCCCGGACGTCCTCTTCGGTCGTGTCGAATGAGCACATCCATCGCACCACCGACTCCTCTTCGCTCCAGACGTAGAAGAAGTACCGGTCCTGTATCTTCTGAATTGCCGCCCGCGGAATCTGCGCAAACACCCCGTTCGCCTCCACGGGATACACAATCTTGACTCGCGGAATCTTCTTCACTTCCTGCTCCAGCAGCCGCGCCATGCGGTTGGCATGCTCCGCGTTCCGCCGCCAGAGATCGTTCGTCAGCAGCGCCTCCATCTGCGCCGACATGTAGCGCATCTTCGACGCCAACTGCATCCCCTGCTTGCGCACAAACGAAAAATCCTCCGCCAGTTCCGGACGAAAGAACACCACCGCCTCCACGCCCATTAGTCCGTTCTTGGTCCCGCCGAACGAGAGCACATCCACTCCCAAATCGCGCGTTGCCTGCCGCAGGGTCAGTTGCTGCGCCGCCACCGCGTTTGAGATCCGCGCCCCGTCCATGTGCAAAAACATTTTCCGTTCGTGGGCAAACCGCGCCAGGGCCTCGATTTCCGCCGGCTTGTACACCGTCCCCATCTCGGTTGCTTGCGTAATCGAAATCACCCGCGGCTGCACGTGATGCTGGTCTCCAATTCCGTGATACGCATGGCCTACCGTGTCCACCGTCAGCTTGCCGCCGGGCGCCGTCAACGGCACCAGTTTGCAGCCCGTAAACCTTTCCGGCGCGCCACATTCATCCGTGTAAATATGAGAAAGCTCTGGACACAGCACCGCATGAAACGGCCGCGCCAGCGCCTGCAAACTGAGGACATTCGCCGCCGTTCCATTAAAGACAAAGAAGACCGCCACATCGGCGCCAAAATGTTCGCGGAACTTTTCTATCGCCGATTCCGTGTGCGGATCATCCCCATACCCCACCACATGCCCCTGGTTGGCGCGCCGAATCGCCTCCAGCGCCTCGGGATGCACCGCCGCGTTGTTGTCGCTCGCAAAACTCCGACTTGGTTTCATGACAAGACAATTTAGCAGAAGCGAAGATTCCTCGGAGCTTCCGGCCGCTACCAGGAATCTATATGTTTGATCTAAGATTGCTGTGGCCGGGTAGTCGCGGCAAGAGTGCGAGAAGTCTGCCTTGCATTTGCCATAGGCAGCCCCACTAGTCATAACGGTGGAGGGACGGGGTCTCGCCCGTCCAGCCGAGCGGTTACGCCCGGCTCTCTAGGGGTCCATTTCCCGTAGACTGAGGAATTTTCGTTAAGAGCAACGATCATGTCTCGATTCTTAGCAAGAACGTCATTTCCGATTTTGCCCGGCGCACTCCTCGCCGCGCTCCTTGTTACTACCGCGTGCGGCAACAGCAAGGCCGCCAAGGCCGGCGCCCCGCAGGCCATGCCGGTCAAGGTCCAAACCGCGAAGGCCCAAAAAATCGACGACACCACCGACTATGTCGCCACTTTGAAGTCCCGCGACTCCGCCGTGGTTATGCCGCAGGTCGAAGGCATCATTACGCAGATCTTCGTTCACTCCGGCGAACGCGTCGGCAACGGCGCTCCCATGATGCAGATCGATCCCGCCAAGCAGCAGGCCACGGTCAGAAGTCAGGAGGACGCGCGCGCCGCCCAGGTCGCCCAGGTTAAATGGGCCGAGCAGAATTACGGCCGCATCAGCAGCCTGGCCAATGCCGGCGTAGTCAGCAAGCAGGATCTCGACCAGGCGCGCGCGACTCTAGACGCTGCCCAGGCGCAACTGCAATCGCTCGGCGCCCAAGTCCGCGAGCAGCAAGTCCAGTTGCACTATTACCAGGTGGTCGCGCCGCGTGCCGGCATGGTCGGGGATATTCCGGTTCGCGTTGGCGACCGCGTCCTCACCACCACCACACTCGCCACCGTCGATCGTCCCGGCAACCTGGAAGCTTACATCTATATTCCCATCGAGAAATCCGCCCAGCTCAAGATGAACCTTCCAGTCCAGATCGTCGACGCTTCGGGCGCACCGCTGGCCGCCAGCCGGATCACCTTCATCTCGCCGCAGGTGGACACCGCCACGCAAACCGTGCTGGCCAAAGCCCAGATCGCAAACGCGAACGAGACCCTGCGCACCGCCCAGTTCATTCGCGCCCGTGTGGTCTGGGGCAGCCAGGAAAGGCCGGTTGTTCCGGTCGTGGCCGTGTCGCGAATCGGCGGCCTCTATTTCGCTTTCGTTGCCGAGTCTGACCAGAAGGGTGGATACGTGGTCCACCAGAAGCCGCTCCAGATCGGCCAAATCGTAGGCAATGACTATGTCGTCCTCGATGGCGTAAAGCCTGGAGACAAAGTGGTTGTCTCCGGCACCCAGTTTCTAATCGACGGCGTACCCGTAGTCCCGCAAGAAAGCAGCAGCTAGGCCATCGGGGGATCGGATCGTCGGGCCATCGGGTCATCTACTGAACCTCCGATCGCCCGATGATCCGATCCCCCGATGGCCCGATTACCTTATGGTCGACTTTTTTATTCATCGCCCCGTCTTCTCCACGGTCTGCGCCCTGCTGATTATTCTCGCCGGCGCGGTTTGTATTCCCACGCTGCCCATCGCACAATTCCCGGACCTCGCGCCTCCGCAGGTCGGCGTCACCGCCGTCTATACCGGAGCCAGCGCCCAAACCGTCGAGTCCGCCGTCACCACGCCCCTCGAGCAGCAGATCAACGGCGCTGAGGGCATGAAATACATCACCTCTTCCAGCGACAACAACGGCGTCAGCTCGATCACCGCAACTTTCGACCTCAGCCGCGATCCCGACCTCGCCGCGGTTGACATCGAGAACCGCGTGAACACTGCTCAAGGACGCCTCCCCAACGCGGTCAAGCAAGTTGGAGTTACGGTCGCCAAGACCTCGCAGAACTTCGTCTTCGGCGCCGGCGTCTACTCGCCCGATGGCCGCTACTCCACGCTCTTCATGAGCAACTACCTCGATGTCTACGTCCGCGACAGCCTGAAGCGCGTTTCCGGCGTGGCCGACGTCATGATCTTTGGCGAGCGCAAATACTCCATGCGCCTGTGGCTCGATCCCGTTCGCATGGCCAGCCGCGCCCTAACCGCCGACGATGTAGTGAACGCTCTCGGGGAGCAGAACGTTGAAGTCGCCGCCGGACAAGTCGGTTCCCAGCCCTCGCTGCCCGGCCAGCAGTTCCAGATCAGCGTGCGCGCCGTTGGCCGGCTTTCCGAAGCGGCTCAGTTCGACAACATCATCCTGAAAAGCAATGCCGATGGCACGCTCGTCCGCCTGCGCGACGTCGGCCGCGCCGAACTCGGCGCCGAGGACTACAGCTCCAGCCTCGACTACAACGGACACGATTCCGTTGGCATCGGAATCACCCAGCTCTCCACCGCCAATGCCCTCGACGTGGACCGCCGCTGCATCGCCGAACTCGACCGCCTTTCCAAGCGCTTTCCGCCCGGCATGAAGTATGAGCTTGCCTTCGACACGACCGACGCAGTCGGCGAATCGATTCGCGACGTGGTCTCCACCCTCGGGCAGGCCATCGTCCTCGTCATTCTTGTCATCTTCGTTTTCCTCGAAGACTGGCGCTCCACGATCATTCCCGCCGTCACCATCCCGGTCTCGCTCATCGGCACCTTCACTTTTGTCAAACTGCTCGGCTTCTCCATTAACACGCTGACGCTGTTCGGCATCACGCTCGCTACCGGCCTGGTGGTTGACGACGCCATCGTCGTCATCGAAAACATCGAACGCCATCTGCAGGAAGGCGAGTCCGATCCCGTCAAAGCCGCGTCCGACGCCATGAAGGAAGTCACCGGCGCCGTCATCGCCACTTCATTGGTGCTGGTTGCCGTCTTCGTGCCTGTTGCCTTTTTCCCCGGCACTACCGGCATTCTGTTCCGCCAGTTCGCGCTGACCATCGCCTTCTCGATCACGATCTCTGCCTTCAACGCGCTGACTCTAACGCCCTCGCTCTCCGCCCTCCTGCTGGGCCGCGAGCACGGCGAAAAGAATTGGTTCTTCCAGCGCGTCGACCGCGTGCTGGCCGCGGTTACCAAGGGCTACGTTCGCGCGCTCCGAACTTTCCTGCGTTTCGAAGCCGTCGCGCTCATCCTGTTTGCCACCGGACTCGGTCTCGCTTACTTCGTTTTTCGGCACGTGCCCCAAGGCTTTGTCCCCAACGAAGATCAGGGATATCTCATCGTCGCCATGCAGGCACCTACCGGAGCTTCTCTCGAATACACCAGGAAAATCGGCCAGCAGGTGACCGACATCACCAAGAGTTTTCCTGAGATCGAAGGTACCTTCTCCGTCGCCGGCTTCAGCTTCGGGGGCAGCGCGCCCAACGCCGGGCTGGCCTTCCTGAGCCTGCGGCCGTACGCGCAGCGCAAAGGGCGCGACCACACCGCCGCCGCCATCATTAATCGACTGCGCGGTCCATTGTTCGGAATCTCCGGCGCCATCGTCATCCCCTTCGAACCACCCGCCGTGCAAGGGCTTGGGCAGTTCGGCGGATTCCAATTCGAACTCCTGGATCAAGGGAATCACACCCTTCAGGATCTCGACAAAGTCACCCACGACCTGACTCGCGCCGGCGGCGAGCGCAAAGAGAAAGACCTTGCCGGATTATTCACCACCTACACGGCAAGCGATCCGCAGTATGTCATCACCATCGATCGCGAAAAGGCCAAGAGCCTGCACATCCCGCTTAGCCAAATTACCGACACCCTCAGCGTCTACATGGGCTCGGCCTACATCAACGATTTCGATTTCAATAACCGTTCCTATCGCGTGTATGTGCAGGCCGACAAACAATTCCGCTCCCACCCGCAGGATATCGGCCAGTACTATGTCCGCTCCGATTCCGGCGCCATGATCCCGCTCGAAAATTTGGTCGTCGTCAGCCAGACCGCCGCGCCGCAAGTCATCAGCCATTACAACCTTTTCCGCTCCACGGAAATCAACGGCTCCGCTGCCCCCGGCTTCAGTTCCGGACAGGCGATCGCCGCCATGCAGCAGCTCTCCGCGAAACTCTTGCCGCAGGGCTACACCTACGAATGGTCGGGAATTTCGCTCGAAGAGCTGGCCTCGGGATCGACCACGCTCATCCTCTTCGGCCTAGGAACGCTGGTCGTCTATCTGACGCTCTCGGCGCAGTATGAAAGCTTCGTGCTCCCCTTCATTATTCTGCTCGCCGTGCCCATGGCGTTGCTGGGCGCACTTTCCGCCCAATGGATTCGCGGCCAGCAGAATGACGTCTACTGCCAGGTCGGCCTTGTCATGCTCGTCGGCCTGGCCTCCAAGAACGCCATCCTGATCGTGGAGTTCGCCGAGCAACTGCGCGAACGCGGCATGACCATTCTCGACGCGGCCGTTGAAGCCGCTCGCATCCGCCTGCGCCCGATTCTCATGACGTCGTTTGCCTTCATCCTCGGCGTTGTCCCCCTGGTTACCGCCAGTGGCGCGGGAGAGAACGGCCGTCACTCGGTAGGCACCACCGTCTTCGGTGGCATGATCATGAGCACCATCCTCAACTTATTCTTTATCCCCGTGCTCTATCTCTTGATCGAAGGTTTTAGAGAGCGCCGAAGAAAACCGAAATCCGCCTAAGCAAATGGAGAGACGGGCGTCCTCGCCCCTCCAGCCGAGCGCAGCCCGGCAGTTGCCTGTAGTCACGGCAATCCGGATTCGCTGTAGAATAGGCGGGCAGACGCCGCTCCCGGCGCAAGGAAAAGCAACGTCTCGGGTCTTTCCAGCGTCTGCAAGGGATGAAGAAGTTCACGGGCTCTTACCATATCGTAAGAAATTTCGCGTGAGGTCAAACAGATGAAGAAATCGCTGCTCGCAGTTCTTGCTCTCCCATTGATTCTCTCCATGACGATTTTCTCGATGGCGGCCCTCGCCAGTGCCGCCGTCCAGGACAACCAACCCGCTGGCGCGCTCAACCAGAAGAGCATGGACCGCATCTACAAGGAAGTCCGTCATGAACTCGTGATGCTTCCCTACTATGGCGTGTTCGACAACCTCGCCTACAAGGTCGACCCGGATGGGACCGTAACCCTGCTCGGCCAGGTCGCGCTTCCCACGCTCAAGTCCGACGCCGAGAACGCAGTCAAGCGCATTGAAGGGGTCGAGAAAGTCGTCAACAACCTCGAGGTCCTCCCCACCTCCGGCAACGACGACCGGATCCGCCGCGCTACCTACCGCGCCATCTACGGCAACAGCGTTCTGAGTCAATACCAGTTGCGTGCCGTTCCGCCCATTCACATCATCGTCAAGAACGGACACGTCACACTCGAAGGCGCAGTCGCCCGCCAGATGGATAAGCAAATCGCCGGCATGCAGGCCAACGGCGTCCACGGCGCATTCTCAGTGACCAACAACTTGGTAGTGGACGAACCAGAGAAGAAAAATGACAAGAAGAAGTAGAAGCACTCGGTGGGGCGCCGGCGCCCCGTCCGGCGTTTCAGCCGGATTTCCGCTATGTCCCTTGTGGTTAATGGGTTGGACCATGCGGACGCCGTTTCGCTCGGAAGATACTTCGGAAGTGACTTCGGTCACTTGGGTTCCCCCGGAGAACAGGTTGTAATTCCCACAGCGAGTTCATGAATTGGCTTGGAAGGGGCGGGGCTTCGGCCGCGCCGCTCTAGGCCTGCGTCTTGATGGCTTTTGCCGCCTGGGGAACTATTCCTCAGCGCCCAAAGCTGTTCTTGAACCACGCTCTACGAATGGGGGGTTAGTGCGTCTTCGATCAAACTCGAAGATTTGGGCAATCGCCGTTGTCTGCCTGGTGATCGCGCAGGCGGTGGCGTCGATGCTCCTCCCAAAATGCTATCGTCTCACCGCCATCACCGACTGGATCACCCTGGCCCTGATGCTTTCCGCCGCATTGGCCTTTGCCAGGAACGCGTTTGGCAGCGACAACCGCCGGCAACGCCTGGTGTGGATCCTTTTGGGTGTCGGTTATGCCGTCGAGGTGTGCGGCCAGATTCTGTGGATGCATTGGGAGTTGGTAGTGAAGAAAACCCCCGCCATGAGTCTGGGGGACGCCTGCATTTTTCTCGCTTGGACGGCCGTGATTATGGGCTTTGCGCTGCGCCCTCACGTGGACCCGACCCCGCAACATCAGCGCCTGGGAACGTTTGACCTGCTCTTGCTTTTGTTGGCGGCCCTGTACCTCTACCTGTTTCTCGTGATCCCGTGGCAGTACCTGGCTCCTGAGCCCCAGTCTTATAGCCCGGCCTACACGTTTCTCGCAATGGCCGAGGACGTAATCTTGCTTTCCATCGTCGTGCTCGGCTGGCGCCACAGTTCGGGACGATGGCGGCATTTCTACGCCCTGCTCTCGGCCATCGTCGCCTTCGACACCGTCTTGGAATACGTCGTGGATACGATCCCCGCTGCCGTTTCCTTCAGCGGCAGTTGGTACGATGCCGCGACGGCGGCCGGTATCGCCGGCATGACGCTGGCGGCTCTGATGGTGTACCGTCTGGAACCCGTGTCGGAGCGCGAAGATCCCGACAGCGAACGATACTGGTGGTGGGCTTCGCGTCTGGCCGCTCCCTTCACCCTCGTCCTGCCCTTTTTGGCGGCGTGGTCGTTCCTGGATCGCACTCTGCCAGTCCCGGTGTGGCAATTCCGTGTTTTCCTGTCGCTGGCCGCGGTGGTGGTGTTCGCTTCTGTCGGCATCGTGAAACAGGCCCGCCTGGAAAAAGAACTAGCCAACGCCAATCGCGAGTTGCTCGACGCTTCCCTCACCGACCTGCTAACCGGTGTTCGCAACCGGAGATTCTTCACCAGTTCGATCGAGGCCGACGTGCAGCATGTGTTGCGCTCGTTTGCCGACTATTCATCCGCCGACGTTCGCAATCGCGATCTGGTTTTCTATCTGATCGACATCGATCACTTCAAGAAGGTCAATGACCAGTTCGGCCACAAGATTGGAGATCAGATCCTGGCCGAGGTCGCGCGCCGCATCAACTCTGCCGCCCGCCTTTCCGATGCGGTCATCCGTTGGGGCGGCGAAGAATTTCTACTTTTATCGCGCTATACCGACCGTAAAGAAGCCCACATTCTCGCCAATCGCATTCTCGATTCGGTCGGATCGAAGCCTTATCGCGTGGAAGCCAGCAAAGCGGACCTGCGCGTCACCTGTTCTCTCGGTTGGGCGGTCTTCCCATGGACCGAGAGCGATCCTAAACTCGTGTCTCACGACCAGGTACTCGTGTTAGCCGACTTTGCCCTTTACCAAGCCAAGGGTTCGGGAAGAAATCGGGCGGTGGGTCTGCTGCCCGCGGGCCAAACCGTCCGGGCCGGAACCGTCGCCCCCACCATCTACATGAACGGAATTCCAGCCTCTCCCGTAACCACCCCGGGCCCGTCCCTCGATTCGATCTCCACCCCCGGCTCAAC
>CABEDA010000015.1_pt1 | contig 12356 bp, 8 predicted proteins | sample 3422771 | NCBI WGS metagenome assembly CABEDA01 (sample SAMEA5534329, study PRJEB31848) | metagenome | biome: tundra; feature: field; material: soil | place: USA | collected 2013-05 | depth 0.15 m
CGGGCGGCGGTGAGAGCGGCTACCTTGCGCCCGACCCGCGCGACTCGAATATTATTTACGCGGGTTCGGGGGGCGGCGTGGTCACTCGCCTCGATCGCCGCAGCAACCAGGAGCAGGACATCACGGTCTGGCCCGAGGATACTTCAGGCCACGGCGTTGGCGATCTGAAATATCGCCTCGGGTGGACGCAGCCCATCGTGATCTCACCGCATGATCCCAACGTGATCTACACCACCGCCGAGCGCGTCTTCAAGACCACCGACGAAGGCAAGACCTGGACCGCAATCAGTCCCGATCTGACGCGCAACGATAAAAGCAAGCAGGTTTCTTCCGGAGGCCCGCTGACCAAGGACAACACTTCAGTCGAGTATTACGACACGGTGTTTACCATCGCGGAGTCGCCCGTGCAGAAAGATCTGTTGTGGGCGGGAACCGACGATGGCTTGATTCAGGTTTCGCGCGATGGCGGCAAGAACTGGGCGAACGTAACGCCCAAGGGGATTCCGGAGTGGAGCCTGGTGAGCCTGATTGAGGCTTCTCCGCACGACGCGGGGACGGCGTATGCGGCGGTCGATACGCACAAGCTCGACGATTTCAAGCCCTACATTTTCAAGACCATGGATTTCGGGAAATCGTGGACGAAGATCACGAGCGGCATTCCGGATGGTGCCTATACGCACGCGGTGCGCGAAGATCCAGTGCGGAAGAATCTGTTGTATGCGGGCACGGAGACGGGCATTTACGTTTCGTTCGATGGCGGCGCGAAATGGCAATCGCTGCAACTGAATTTGCCGAACTCTCCGATCCACGACCTGATCGTGAAAAATGACGATCTGGTGGTGGCGACGCATGGGCGCTCTTTCTGGATTCTCGACGATCTCACACCGCTGCGCGCAGCCAGCACGCAAGCGGCGAGCGAGGCCGTGCTCTACAAGCCGCGACTGACCTATCGCCTGCGTTGGCCTGAATTCTTCGAGCGGCGGCAACCAGTGGGCGAGAATCCTCCGAGCGGCACGATTGTTTATTACTACTTTCCAACCGCGCCGAAGGGCGTAGTGGCGCTCGAGTTTCTGGATGCGTCGGGGAAAGTTGTGCGGCGCTACTCCAACGAAGAGAAGAAGGAAGCGGATACGCCGCCCGAGTGGCCCGACCAGCCGCCGCCCGTCGAGAAGATTTCGGCCGAGGTGGGCGTGAACCGCTTTGCTTGGGATTTGCGTTTGCAGGGGCCGACGCCGCTGGCGGGAGAGCCGGGGGCGGAATTCCGCAATCGTGGGCCGATGGTGCCGCCGGGCGCATACCAGGTGCGGCTGACGGCGGAAGGGAAGTCGTACACGGAGCCGCTGGAGTTGAAAGCGGATCCGCGAGTCAAAGTGTCGGGTGACGATCTGCAAAAGCAGAGTGAATTGGGACGAAAGATCGTGGCGCAAGTGTCGGAGGTTCACGAGGCGGTGGCCGCGATCCGTGAAGTGCGCAGCCAAGCTCGCGGACTGCAAAAGCGTTTCGGTGACGACTCGCATTATGCTGCGCTGGTTTCGGCCACCAAGGACTTCGACAAGAAGAGCCTCGATCTGGAGTCGCAGTTGCTGCAGGTGAACTCGAAGAGTTCGGAGTCGAACTTGAACTACCCGGTGCTGATCGATGAGCGGCTGCACTCGCTGCTCGGCAGTGTGGAGTCGGCCGATGCCGCGCCCACGACGCAGCAGTACGAGGTCTTCGACGCTCTGGAAAAAGAGGCGCAACCGCTGCTGGCGCAGTATCGCGAGCTGATGTCGAAGGACCTGCCCGCGTTGAATGAGATGGTGAACAAGCAGAACATTCCCGCGCTGTACGTGCCGGCGGGGAAGTAAGACAAAAACAAACAATGGAGCGCCGGGCGACCCCGCCCGGCATTTCTTTGCCGACAAACTATGATTTCCGTCGAGACGCGGCTTGCCGGCTCTGCTTCAAACCCGGAGACGGGGCGAGGCCCGTCTCTACAGAAGCGTACCTTCCGAGAATCTACTTCGTAATCACGCCGCAGGCGATGCGGTCGCCGGCGTTGCCCGCGGGGTCGGTCTTCTGGTCGTCGGCGTTGGCGTGGATGACCAGTGAAGTGCCACCGTTGCTGAAGATCGAGTGGCTGTCGTCGCCCCAGTTGATGTCTTTATTCACAAGATGGAAATGTGCTTTGCCGTCCGCACCCACGGTGAAGTTGGGATTGTCGCCGGCGTGGTGGCCCTCCGGATTCTCCAATCCATGTTTCTTTCCGTCAGGATTGAAATGGGGCCCGGCAGACTTGAAGTCGGGGGCGTCGCATTTCGCGTTTTGATGAAAGTGGATGGCGTGAACGCCAGGGGGCAGATTCTCAAGATTGAGATCCGCTTCCATTCCTGCCGGGCCGTTCCACATCAGTGCGGTGCCCACCGACTTGCCTTGGGCATCCTTCAGTTGAACCGTAATCTTGGCCGAACTGGCTGAGGCGAGCGCGACCACGAGCAGAGCGAGCGGGAACAGGCGAGTGGTTTTCATAGGGGGATTGTAGCGAAATCCGGCGAGACTGTTCCAGGCTTCAGAGTCGACTGCTGCTGAAACAGAGTAGGGGTTAGTGCCTATGCTCTGGCGCGGAATGCGGAGCAATGTGACAATAGACAAATGCAAAGATCTCTCACCACAGCGTTCCTATTGGCCGCGGGGATGATGGTGGCCGCAACTGGCTATGCCCAGCAGACTCCAGCGGCAACCACTCCGGCGGCAACCACACCAGCGGCTCCAGCAGCCACAACTCCGAAAGCGGCGACCACGGCGAAAGCTCCGGTCAAAAAGACGGCAACCGCGACGAAAAGCGCGGCGGCGGCTCCGGCGCTTACCACGCGCAAAGACAAGTTCAGCTACGCACTGGGAATGAATATCGGGAACGGTTATAAGCAGGGACTGGAAAAGCAGTCGGTGGAGTTTGACGCGAATCTCATCGCCCAGGGAGTAAAAGACGCCCTGTCTGGCGCGAAGACGCGTCTGACCGACGAGGAAGCGAAGGCCGTGCTGACCGAAGTGCAAACCGAGGTTAACAAAGAGCGGCAGGAGAAAATGAAAGAGGCTTCGGATAAGAACAAGGCCGAAGGCGAAGCATTCCTGGCCGCCAACAAAAGTAAGGAAGGCGTCGTTACGTTGCCCAGCGGCTTGCAGTACAAGATTCTGACCGCCGGCATCGGACCGAAGCCCACGGCCAGCGATCAGGTTAATTGCAATTACCGCGGCACGCTCATCGATGGCACGGAATTTGACAGCTCCTACAAGCGCGGGAAGCCGGCGACGTTTGGAGTCGGTCAGGTGATCAAAGGGTGGACCGATGCGCTGCAGCTCATGCCGATAGGATCGAAGTGGCAGCTCTTTATTCCTTCGAGCCTGGCATACGGGGAGCGGGGAGGTCCCGGCGGCGCGATTGGACCCAATGAGGCGCTGATCTTTGAGGTCGAGTTGCTCTCGATCGTCGACAAGGCGAAAGACGACAAGAGTAAGGGCGAAGAAGACAAGAAGGTCGAACCGAAGCAAGACGACCAGAAGAAGTAGGCGGAATCTTGGCTGGTGGAGCGCCGGGCGTCCGCGCCCGGCCCCCGCCAGAGTACTCCATCAAAGCATTCTCGCTGCGCTACCTTCCCATATACATCACATGGACGTAGGTTCCGAGCCTGACGTTATAGGCGAGGTACCAGCCGATGTGATCGGGATCGTCATAGATGACGATGTCGTCCGAATCCCAGTACCAGCCGTCACAGTAGCCCACATCGTACGGAGCCACGTTGAAGAAGAAGCCGCCGAACCAGAAGCGGCCGGGACCTCCGCCTCCGAGGCGCCAGATGTGACTGCGGCCGAATCCGCCGGTGAAGCGGCCATGCTCCCAGGGATGATCCAGATGGTAGTGAGCGTCGCCGCGGCCGGTATCATGGCCCACCCATTCTCTGCCGTTGTGCACATGGGGGGCGTTGGGATGTCCTTCGCGGTCGTTGAAGTGGCGGTTTTCCCCGGCTGGACGCGGATGGTTTACTCTCGCGGGGCCGTGCTTAGGAATGTTCTGACGGCCGCCACCGACCTCCGGCCGGCCCTTGTCTTCATGGCCGCCGTGTTGCGCGAGTGCTGAAAGAGAAAACGCGAAGCATACTACCAGCAATCCAATCAGCTTTTTCATCTGGTTGCCTCCATCCTTCAATAGCGATAACACGAATTCAGTTTAGATGTTTCTGTGGGTTTTCGGGTTTCGTAGGGACAGCCGCTCCCGGCTGTCCGGCGGGGCAAAGCCCCGCTACCGTTGAGTGCAACAAAACCCCGGCAAGCTGCGCTCGCCCGGTCAGCCGAGGGCGGCTGTCCCTACGTAGTCTTATTCGTAGCGCAGGGCTTCGATGGGGTCGAGGCGCGAGGCGCGGATGGCGGGGACCATACCGCTGACGAGTCCGACGGCTGTGAGGATGAGAACGGCTACGATCAGGGTGATGGGATTGATCATGAGGCGGATGTCGCCAGCTTCGGCATGTTTGGCCATGGCGCTGTACAGCGTAAGTCTGCCCACGGTGAGCGCAACGACGTAAGCCAGGATGATCCCGAGCAGCCCGCCGATGAAGGTGATGGTGAGCGCCTCGGCGAGAAACTGAAAAAAGATGTGGCGGCGGCGCGCGCCCAGCGCCTTCTCCACGCCGATTTCGCGCGTGCGCTGGGTGACGGAGACGAGCATGATGTTCATCAGCCCGACGCCGCCGATGCCGAGAGTAAGGGTTCCGATGAACCCAAGCAGGATCTTGAGACCGAGGGTGATGACCTCGAACTGGTGAACCTGCTCCATCAGATTGAAGACCATGAGGGCGCGGCGGTCCGCGGGATTGAACTTGTGCTGGGTTGCCATGATGTAGCGCACGGATTGCTCGATCCGTTCATAGTCGTTGGTTTCGTAATTGAACCAGACGGAATCGAGATAGTGCGTGTCCTTGAGGTCGCTCATGGTGGTGAAGGGGACATAGACGACGCGATTGATATCGTCGTCGCCGGCCTGCATCTTGGCGCTGAGAACACCGACGACTTCGAAGCTGATGCCATCGATGCGGATGTGTTCGCCCAGGGCGTTGCGTCCCGAGAACAGTTTTTCCTTGGTTTCGGAGCCGATGACGGCAACGCGCGCGCGCTGGGCTTGGTCCTCGGGGTTGTAGAAGCGCCCCTGCTCGAGGGTCAGAGCGCGGATGTCGAACGTGTTGGGGTATTCGCCATTCACGCTCATCGTGTAGGAGCGGGTGTCGTATTGCATGGTCGCCTGCTTGTCGCAACTGGGAGTGATGTGGGTAATCTGCGGGATGTTGGTGGTGAGCAGGTCGATGTCGTCCAGTGTGATGCGGGTTTGCGCGCCGGCCTTCTGGCCGCCGGCCTGCATGGTGGAGCGGCCGGGAACGACGATGAAGAGCTTGGTTCCGAAGTTGGCGAAGATGTTGGCGCAAGCGCGGCCGAAGCCATCGCCGTAGGCAAGCAGCATGACGACGGTGGCAATGCCCCAGGCCATGCCCAGCATGGTGAGGGCGGTGCGCCGCCGGTTGTGGCGCATCGCGTTGTAGGACTCCTGGAGCAGGTCGCGAATCATATAATTTGTAATTGGTAATTTGTAATTTGTGATTTCAAACTCCTAAAGCACAATTACAAATTACAAATTGCCAATTACAAATCCTTACTCCTGCCTCAGCGCCTCGACCGGTTCCAACCGTGCGGCCTTGCGCGCCGGGTAGAGTCCAGCGGCGACGCCCGCAAGCGTAAGGCTGGCGATGGCGAGGGTCGCGGATTTTAGAACGAGCCGGGGCGGATCGAAACCACCAGGCCCGTTGTAACCGCGGAACAGGGCCATGAGACCGCCGGCCAGCCCCATGCCGATGAGCCCACTGCCCAGCGTGAGCAGAATGCCCTCGGCGAAAAATTGCAGCATGATACTGCGGTTGGTGGCGCCGAGAGCTTTGCGCAATCCGATTTCGCGTGTGCGCTCGGTGACGGCGACCAGCATAATGTTGATGACGCCGATGGCGCCGAGGGCGAGCGTGACCAGGCCGACGGTGCCGAGAAATTCGTTCATCGCATCGAAGATGGTGCCCATCAATTGCGCTTGCTGGACCGTATCCCAGCCTTCGAAGGCGTCTTCATCGTGATAATCGAAGTGGTGATTGCGCGCGATGACGCGGCGCGCCTCATCCTGGGCGATCAAGTGTTCGTCGGCAACGCGGGGCTGATAGTTGAGGAACGAGATCGCGTCGTAGGCCTCCTCGCCCTTGATCGGAAAATCGCTGCGCATGACCTGGAAAGGAATATAGCAGCGCGTGTTGGTGGAGTTTTCGTCGCCGCGGCCGACGCGGTTTACCGTACCGACGACCTCGAAGCGATGGCCGTTGAGCAGAATGAACGAGCCGAGGGCAGGACGTCCCGGAAAAAGGTTGTGGGTCATTTCATCGCCGAGGACGACGACGTTGCGTTTTTGAACTTCATCGAGATCGTTGAGCCAGCGTCCTTGCTTCAGCGGCAGGAAGCGGATTCCGTTGTACTGCGGTTCCGCTCCGGTGAGTTGCCCACTGGCGCTGGCGAACTCGCTGACGGCATGCACGTCGTTGGTGGCGAGAACGGGAGTGATGGCCCGAATGTGCGGGGATTCTTTACGGATGTCGAGGTAGTCCTGGTATGTGAGCCGGTACTGGCGGGCGGAATTCATGCTGCCCGCAACCGCGGGAGCGCGGCCGGGAAAGAGAAACATGATATTTTCGCCAAGTTCCGAGAGGTTGCGCTGGTTGCCGGTTCGGAAGCCTTCGCCGAGGCCGACCAGCAGCAGCAGGGAACCGACGCCCCAGGCGATCCCGAACATGGTGAGAAACGAGCGAAGTTTATGTGCCCAGAGGGTGCTGAAAATCTGCGCGACAACGTCGATCGCCATTTGCATATTCAGTACTCAGTACCCAGTACCCAGTGGTTCCGGTTATTAGGATAGCAAGCGGACGGAGCGGGGTATACGGCCAAGTCTTTGGGGCTATCCGCGTTCATCGGGCTGAGGTGATTTGAGTCCTCGAAAGCCTAGGGCGGCAAGAGAATACAGGACTGCGGCGACTATGAGGAGTGCCTTCATCCCAACGATCAGCGACAGGTTCTCAAGCAGGCCACCAACAACGGCTCCGAGCATGTTGGCGCCCAGAGCGGCGGCAGGGGATTCCACCGAGCGGAATTCCGAGGCGAACAACAATCCGGCAAAGAAAACCGGGATCGCGAAGACAATGGCGGCGAAGGTACCGACCAGAGCCGCCGAACCGGGAATGCGCTGGAAGGGGACAAAGTAGGCGCAGGCGATGCCGGCGAGAATTCCGCTGAGAGTCCAGGCACGCGGCCACGCGCGCTGTTTTTTCTCAATGACAAAGTTGGCCAGGAGAAGCGCGGAAAGGATGGCGGCGATCACGATGCCATTGACTTGCCACGTCGTCCCAAAATACAGAGCCAGGCGGCTGACGACTTGTGTTTCCAGCAGCAGGAATCCGGCGCCCATGCTGAAGAAAAACAGAGAAGGAATACGGGTGCGGGCTTCGGGAATCTGAAAATAGAAAACGGCAGCGAGCAAAATGACAAGAGCGCTAAGCAGGTAGAAGATGCCCGGAATCCAGTGTCCCTGGTGATAGAGATAGGGCCAGTCGTCAGTAGTGACGGCGACTTCCGGCGAGGCGAGAAACGCGGGTTGCCGGGCATCCACAAACTGACGCAAGCGAGGGTCGCCGGCAAGGCTGGTTTCCACCTGGGTTGAGGTGGAGATGGCAAAGCAGACAGCGGACGTGGCGTAACTGGACGGCGCGCGGAAAACCACGGGAGCCTTCCCGAAGGTGCTGGTCAGCATTTCCGCCAGGCGTTGTCCCACAAAATGATGGCTGACGTAGAACTTGAGAAACAGAACGCCGCCGGGCGCGAGCAGCGCGCGCGCTTCGCGGAAGGACTCTTCGGTATAGACGAAATTGTCGAGGCGCATGTTGGAATAATCGGAGAGCTGCGTGTGGGAATCGAGCAATCCAAAAAGGATGAGGTCATAACGGGCGGTGGTGCGTTTCATGAAGGCGCGCGCGTCGGTGAGATGGGTGGAGACGCGAGGATCGTCGTAGGGGTGCTCGGGATGGCGATGGCGGCCGAGCTCGAGGATTTTGGGGTCGATTTCGACGGCATCGACGTGTCGGCTCTGGTGGCGCAGAGCGGCGGCAACGTCATTGCCGGTGCCCGAGCCTACGATCAGAACGTTTGGGTTCGGGGGCGCGAAACGGAAAGGTAGATTGTAGGGATTTTCGTCCGGCGCTTCGGCCAACAATCCGGGGTGGCGAGCCAGGAAATCGGGCGAGAGATTCACCATGGTCTGGTAGCTGGTGTGGTTGACGCGAATCTCGGTGCGGGAAAGTTCGCCGTCGGGAAAATTCTCATCCTCTAATTCGATCTGCTGGTAGGGAGTCCAGAGGTTGAAGTGGTGGGGAGTGGAAGGGTCGATGAGCAGGATAGCCGCGGGCAAGATGGCGGCCGCGAGCCGGAAGGTGTCGCTGCGGTTGGATTGCAGCATCGCCACGCCTGCCAGAACGATGGTGAACCATATTGCCGGGGGCAACGCCAGCCAGGACACGGCAAAGAACGCGAGGATGCCAACCAGACTGCCAGCCAAATTCCAGGAGTAGCCATACAACGGGCGCGGGGCGAGTTCGATCTGGCGGCTTACGGTCTGTCCGATGGGGATGAAAATGTAAGTCAGCAGCAGGAGCAGGATGGTGATGACCAGCACGGCCAGGAGAAAGCCGGTGGTGTCGTGCACGACGTGGGTCCCCAAGATCTCGATGTCCTGCGCTCCGCCCAGGTATTGCGAGAGGCTCTCCATGATCTGCGGGCCGCGCCAGGGCAGACGAACAATGACGATCAATCCGACCAGAGCGGTGACGGCCGTCTGCCAGCGGGGCCGTTGGCGGGCGAGAGCGCAGCCCAGTCCGAAGCCGAGAAAACAGAGCAGCAGCGCCAGGTTTTTCACATAGGCAAAGACCCGGACTTCGGTGGCGACCCAGCGGATGAGCGCGAGCTCCGCGAAGAGGGTGAGGGCGCTGGCCAGAAACAGGGTGGAGAGATTCCAGCGTTCGGGCGGGTTGGAGGCCTGGGTGCGCGGCTTGATGACGCGGTAGCCGACGAAGAGCAGGGCGGCCAGGATGAAGCCGGGGACACGAAAGGACATTGGAAAAATCCGTTGAGATAAGAGCGGAACAGGATAACACGCGGGTAAAGGGGTTTGGTGAGAGATGGCGGGCCGTGCAGCTCACGGCTTGGACAGCCGAGGGCGTGTCGAGGGCGGCTGTCCCTACGTGACCCCCTTGTTAGCAGGCGAGCTGGTCGCGGGTTAGCTTCAGGCCGGTCAGATTGCCGAGGATGGTAACCGCGATCTGCTCGGTGCGGAAAAATTCTTCGGCGGTTTGCTGCAGATCGCCTACGGTGACGGCTTCGATGCGCTCGATCAGTTCGTCGAGGCCGTAGAAATGGTCGTAGTACATTTCCTGGCGCGCCAGGTTCGACATGCGCGCGGTCGAGGATTCGAGCGACAGCATCAGGCTGCCCTTGAGTTGATCCTTGGAGCGGCGCAGTTCTTCTTCGGGGACGGGCGTGGTCTTCAAGTTGCGGAATTCTTCGATGACGCACTCGACGACCTTGATCGCCGACTCGCGCGAGGTGCCCGCATACACGCACATCGAGCCTGTGTCGCGGTACGGGTTCAGATCGCTGTAAATGGAGTAGGCGAGCCCCTGGCGCTCGCGAATGTTCTGGAACAGGCGCGAACTCATGCCTCCTCCGAGCAGCGTATTCAGGATGTAGGACGCGTAGCGGCGTTCATGGGCCATGGGATGCGAGGGAACGCCGATGCAGATCTGCACCTGCTCCAGCGACTTCTTATTGCGCAGGTTGATGCGCGAATAAGTTTTGGGCTGGGGAGAGTGCAGGCCATTCTTCGCCGGCTTCACGTGTTCGAAGTGCTTGGCGACGAGGTCGACAAAGTGCTTGTGGTCGAGATTTCCGGCGGCGCTGACGATGAGATTGCCGGGAGCGAAGTGGTGTCCGTAGAAACGGGAGACCACGGGACGCTCGAATTTCTTCACGGTATCGCGCGTGCCCAGGATCGGCAGGCCGAGAGAGTGATCCTTCCAGAAGCTTTGCGTGAAGATTTCGTGGACGAGGTAGTCGGGGTTGTCCTGGTCCATCTTAATTTCTTCGAGGATGACGCCGCGCTCGCGCGCAATATCGCCGGCATGAAAAACAGGATGAAGGACTAGATCGCTGAGGACATCCATGGCGAGCGGCAGGTGTTCATCGAGAACTTTGATGTTGAAGCAGATACATTCCTTCGCGGTGAAGGCATCCATGTTGCCGCCGATGGAATCAACCTGGCGAGCGATGGCTTCGGCGGAGCGCGTCTCCGTTCCCTTGAACACCATGTGCTCGATAAAGTGGGAGATGCCATTCCACTCCGAATCTTCGTCGCGCGAGCCGGACTTGAGCCAGATGCCGATCGCGACCGAGCGGATGTGGGGCATCTGCTCGGTGATCACGGTCAGGCCGTTCGGCAGGATCTGACGACGAATGCTGCGCGTTTCTTTTACCATGACGTAATTACCTTGCTGAATTCCCTAAATATGAAGTTCGGATCCAACTATGAATTCCGGGGCGGGTGGCTGCTACTATTCTCCCACAATCCGGGGCCGAGCGAGGCGGCTGAAGTATAGCCTTTATTTTGTACAACTTCCGGCAATTATTCGACATTTATCGTTTCGGTATTACACTCAGTATTACGAAATGGGCAGATCTGCGATTTGCCGACACGGCCATGTCTAGCTGCCGAAGTTTGGCGATGCCGATGACGTAGGTGATGACGCCTTCGACAGTGCCGCGGGAACTTTTTCTCCGTAATCGGCCACGTATCCACGTTCTCACTTTTCGATAAGCGACTTATCGTTGTACTCTGCCTCTGAAGAGGCTCGAACCAGCGCGATTCTACGAGTGACCCCAAATGGCCGAAGAGAAGCTCCGCGTCCACTTTAGCGATTATCTGGACAAAGCCGAAGTGGTTATGTATTCCGTCCTTGCCGTGCTGCTTTTTATAACGGCACTCGCGACGATTGCAAACGCCGGCAAGATGCTCGGGGAGGGCCTCCGTCACTGGACGATTGCCACCGAGACACTTCTGGTGTTGGACCAACTGCTCGTTGTGCTGATGCTGGTGGAGATTCTGCATACGGTGCGCATCTCCATCCGCTCGCATTTTCTGGTTACCGAACCATTCCTTGTCGTGGGTCTGATTGCCTCGATTCGGCGCGTCCTTGTGATTACCTTGGAAGCGGCCACCCTCACAAAAGGTGGAACGTGGTCGAACGAGAGTGCGAGCATATTTCGAGCTAGCATGACCGAGCTTGGCTTGTTGGGACTGCTCATCCTCATTTTGGTATTTTCCATTACGCTTTTGCGTCGGTTCGCTCCCGCCCCGAAAGACATGGAAAGCTAAGGACACGCTTGGTTAACCTTCTCCGACGGAGAGTGGAGCGGTCGGAGTCCCTGCAGCTCGATTCCGGTATTTTACGGATTACACTCAGAGACGGGCGCGGACGCCCGTCGCTCCCCTAGCTCAATGCTCAGCCAGCCATCCAATTCGCTGTTAGGACTTAACTTGCAGGAACTCACGAATCTTGCGCTGGGGTCGGGGCAGCCCGCCTACCGGGGCCAGCAACTGTTTGATGCGCTGTATCGGCAAAGGATCGACCGGCTGGACCAGGTTTCGACGCTGCCGCTCGACTATCGCGCTCGCTTGGCGGAGGAGGGCTGGCGGGTGGGGCTTCCGAAAATTGCGCGCCAGTTTGTTTCCAGCGACGGCACGATACGGTATCTGGTGGAACTCTCCGACGGCGAGACGGTGGAGACGGTCTGGATGCCGGAGGGAGATGGCGGAGAGCGCGGCGACGGCAGCGAAGCGGGTGACGAGATAGAAACGGGCGGCGATGTGGAATGTGTGGTGGAACGTGGGGTGCGCCGCTCGACCATCTGCGTATCGAGCCAGGTGGGATGCGCGGTGAATTGCAAGTTCTGTTTCACGGCATTGCTTGGGGTCAAGCGCAACCTGGAGGCGGGAGAAATCGTCGGGCAGATCGCGGCGGTGCTGCGGGATCGGGGAGTCGATCCACCGCTGCAACGCGTCAACCTCGTGTTCATGGGAATGGGTGAGCCCTTTTTGAACTACGAAAACTTCATGAAGTCGGTGCGGCTGCTGGTGGAGGGCGTGGGGATTCCGGAGTCGCGGATGACGGTGTCGACGGCGGGGATCGTGCCGCGGATTC
>CABEDA010000016.1_pt1 | contig 12353 bp, 14 predicted proteins | sample 3422771 | NCBI WGS metagenome assembly CABEDA01 (sample SAMEA5534329, study PRJEB31848) | metagenome | biome: tundra; feature: field; material: soil | place: USA | collected 2013-05 | depth 0.15 m
ATTCTAACTAGATCGGCGACCAAAAGTTTTGCTGTTTAGATCGCTTATAAGCGACGTTTGCGGTGTTGGGATACATTTTGGGTCACCCGAAAACTTGGTCAAAATTCGACAGATAGGTTTTTCCACAGCTTCGCTTTTCGAGAAGTGGCTGCCGAACCGCCGACACCGTTCGACTCCGCTTTACACGGCCGGAGGTCGTATCTGCATCGTAAGCAATGCCCCGCTGGCGTTGCTTCTCGCAGTACAATATCCACATGAAGCGCTACACGCTGCCGATTATCATCGAACGCGATGCGGAGGGCTTCTATGTCTCCTGCCCTCCGCTCCAGGGCTGTTACAGCCAGGGAGACACCTACGATGAGGCGTTGAGCAACATCAAGGATACCATCCGGCTGCACCTCGAAGACCGGCAAGCCGCTCACGACGAACTCGCCATTACGGTTTGACCGCGCCTCTACCGCACGATAGTATCGCTCCATGGCTAAGGCCCGATACCACTACAACATCATGCTCCGGCCTGAACTTGGGGGTGGCTACACCGCGCTGGTTCCGGCGCTGCCTGGCTGCGTTACTTATGGGCGGACCGTGGACGAAGCGCGAGAAATGGCCAAGGACGCCATCTCGGGCTACATCGCCAGCCTGCGCAAGCACAAAGATCCTATCCCCACCGACGACAACACCCTCGTAGCCTCTCTCGACTTGGAGTATGCCGAAGTTACCCGCCGTTAAGCCGCGTCAGATCAGCCGGTTTCTGGAGCAGAACGGCTTCATTTTGGACCACACCTCGGGCAGCCACTTCATTTTTTATAATCCTGTCTCCTGCCGCCGCGCCGTGGTGCCTCAGCATAATCGCGACGTGCCGAGGGGAACTCTGATGTCGTTGCTGCGAGAGGCTGGATTCACGCGGGAAGAACTGATCGACTTTCTAACGGGGAAGTGACGAAGTCTCAGGTAGGAACGGCGGCGGAGCCTGGCTGAAGAGCAGATAATCAAAACGCCATCCAGCGGGGCCGGATGGCGTTTTGCGTTTCCAAGATTGCGGCTCTTCGAGCCGCCGGACAGCCGAGGGCGGCTGTCCCTACGTGAAGCCCGCTTACTCCGACGTGATTCGCATCCCGTAGAACGACCGGTACACGAAGGAGACCGAGACCAAGAAGAAGCAGAGCGCCAGGATGTGCGTCAGCCCGGTGCCATGGCTGCGGGTCAGCGAGACGGCCAACTCGACCGCCAGCAGTCCGAACAGCGTGGTGAACTTGATGACCGGGTTCATGGCCACCGAAGACGTGTCCTTGAAAGGATCGCCCACCGTGTCGCCGATTACCGTGGCATCGTGCAGGGGCGTGCCTTTCTGTTTGAGTTTGGTTTCAACGATCTTCTTGGCGTTGTCCCACGCGGCGCCGGCGTTGGCCATGAAGATGGCCTGGTAGAGACCGAAGATCGCGATCGAGATGAGGTAACCGATAAAGAAGAACGGTTCCACGAAGGCAAAGGTCAGCGTCCCGAAGAAGACGGCGACGAAGATGTTGAACATGCCCTTCTGGGCGTATTTGGTGCAGATCTCGACCACCTTCTTGCTGTCGGAAACGGACGCCTTCTCCGCACCCTCGAGATGGATGTTGGCCTTGATGAACTCCACCGCGCGATAGGCGCCGGTGGTCACGGCCTGCATGGATGCGCCGGTGAACCAATAGATCATGGCGCCGCCGGTAATCAGGCCCAGGAAGAATGGAGCGTGCAGCAACGAGAGCTTCTCCACATTCGCGGTCAGGCCGTTGGTCAGGGCCATGATGATGGAGAAGATCATGGTCGTAGCGCCCACTACGGCCGTGCCAATCAGCACCGGCTTGGCCGTCGCCTTGAAGGTGTTGCCCGCGCCGTCGTTCTCTTCCAGCAAGTCTTTGGCGCGGTCGAAGTTCACGTCGATGTTGAAGTCCTTCTTGATTTCCGCCTTGACGTTCGGAACCTGCTCGATCAGCGACAGTTCATAGACGGATTGCGCGTTGTCGGTCACCGGGCCGTAGGAATCGACCGCGATGGTCACCGGGCCCATTCCGAGGAAGCCGAAGGCAACCAAGCCGAAGGCGAACACCGGCGCGGCAATCATGGTGGCCGCTGCGGCCAAGCCCATCCCGCTGAAGAAGTAGGCAATCGACATCAAACTGACCATCGCCAGCCCCAGCCAGTACGCGGAAAAGTTTCCGGCGACAAAACCGGAGAGGATTCCGAGCGATGCGCCGCCTTCTTTGGCCGAGGTCACGACTTCGTTCACGTGACGGGAATCCACCGAGGTAAAGACCTTGACCAGTTCAGGAATCAGCGCTCCCGCCAGCGTTCCGCAGGAGATGATCGAAGCCAGCTTCCACCACTGCGTGGGATCGGGAACCATGCCGGCGACGCCCTCACCCAGATTGGGAATGATGAAATACGAAACAAAGTAGGTGGCAATGATCGACACGATCGAAGTGAGCCACACCAGCGAAGTCAGCGGCGATTCAAAATTCATTTTGTCCGCGTTGCCGTAGCGAGCCTTCGCGATGGCGCCGTTGATGAAATACGCGAGCGCGCTGGAGACCAGCATCATGATGCGCATCACGAAAATCCAGACCAGCAGCTGCACCTGGATCGTCGGTTCCTTCACGCCCAGCAAAATGAACGTAATCAGCGCGACGCCGGTGACGCCGTAAGTCTCGAAACCATCGGCCGACGGGCCTACCGAGTCGCCGGCATTGTCGCCGGTGCAATCGGCAATCACGCCGGGGTTGCGGGCATCGTCTTCTTTAATCTTGAAGACGATCTTCATCAAATCGGAACCGATGTCGGCGATCTTGGTGAAAATGCCGCCGGCGATACGCAGGGCGGCCGCGCCCAGCGACTCGCCGATGGCGAATCCGATGAAGCACGGGCCGGCATAATCGCCCGGCACGAAGAGCAGAATGAAGAGCATGATCAGCAGTTCGACCGAGATCAGCATCATGCCGATCGACATACCGGCTTCGAGCGGAATCTGGTACACCGGGTAAGGCTTACCAGGCAGAGAGGCGAAGGCCGTCCGCGAATTGGCGAAGGTGTTGACGCGAATTCCGAACCACGCCACCCCGTAGCTGCCCGCGATTCCCACCAGGCTGAACGCCAGGATGATGATCACGCGGGGAGCTTCGAAATGCCGCAGCACGCCAAAGTAGAGCACGATGACGGCGGCAATGAAGGCCCATAGCAGCATCAGGAACTTGCCCTGCGTGACCAGATAGGTTTTGCAGGTTTCGTAAATCAGTTCCGAGATTTCGCGCATGGAGCGGTGCACGGGCAGGTTCTTCAGACGCATGAAAATCACCATGCCGAAGCCGAGGCCGAAAACGCAGAACAGAAGCCCGATCATCAGCAAGCTGTGTCCGTTCACACCGAGGAATGAAACCGAAGAAAGGTCAGGCAGCTTCAAAGCCGCCTCGCCCCCTTCTTCGGCGGGTTGGGCCATCGCAGAGCCGGCGGTGAGAAGCAGCAGAGTGGCGAGCATTGCCAAGGTTTTGGTAAATCGGCGTCCGACGGACGCAAAATGGGCGTTCCAAGTGCGCATGAAAATCCTCCTATGTATCCAATTTAGGGGTCACGACGTGTGATTCTTCTCTGGCGCGTTACCGCCCGCTGCAGGATTCCATCCGCCACGGGTACGTCCGCCAGCGAAGTTCGAACACGCTCCGAACACGCTTCCACCGCCAGGCATAACAATAAAGAGGAGTGCCGATTTGGCCGCGTCGGAAAACCTGTGCCGTTTGCATGGAGTCCGGCCGCAGACTCCACACCTCGGCACAAAGCACTCGTTTATAGCATCTCGCCGGAAGGCGGGTCAACGGCGCACATCACACTGCAATGTGCGGTTTTCCAACTGCGCCAGCAGCCATCAGATAGGCCTGAGCGAGAGCGGCCACGGCTCGGGTCTACCGCTATCGGGCGGCTTCCGTATAATTGATCGTCAGCCATGCCCGCCTCCCTGGACTCGATTGTCGCCGCCACACGCCAGCGCCTCTCCCAGCGCAGATCCGGGCTCACGTCCACGCCCATATCTGGGAGCCGGCGAGATTCCGGCTTGGGCGCGCTCGAGGCCGCCGCCGCCGGGCACACGCCGCGCGGGTTCCGGACCGAGCTGCGCCGGGTGGCGCGGGACCGAAACGCGGTCGCCGTTATCGCCGAGCTGAAGAAGGCCTCGCCCTCACGAGGCTTGATCCGCGCCGATTTCAGACCCTCGGAACTCGCGCGCGATCTCGAACAGGCAGGCGCCGCGGCTCTGTCGGTGTTGACCGACGAAGAATTTTTCCAGGGCTCACTCGACTATTTGCGCCAGGCGTCGTCCAACAGTTCTCTTCCCTGCTTGCGCAAGGATTTCATCGTCGATGAATTTCAGATCGTGGAAGCCCGAGCCAACCGCGCCGACGCCGTCCTTTTAATTGTGGCCGCACTGGATCAGAAAGAGCTGGTAGCGCTGGCCGGGATCGCGCGATCTTACAGCCTCGACGTTTTATGCGAAGCGCATGACGAACAGGAACTGCAACGCGCGCTCGATGCGGGTTGCGACCTGATCGGCATCAATAGCCGTAATCTGCGCACCTTCGAAGTCAATCTCGAAACCGCATTCCGGCTGGCGGAGAAAATACCCGCCACCTGCGTCCGCGTCGCCGAGAGCGGAATTCGATCGGGCGCGGACATAGCTCGTCTGCGCTCCGCCGGCTACGACGCATTCCTGATTGGCGAGCGATTAATGAAAGCCGAGCGCCCAGGCGAAGCGCTGGCAAAGTTGATGGAAGAGGCAAAAGTAGTGGTCACTGGCTAATCGGTTTTACTGACAACTGATAGCTGATAGCTGACAGCTGTTCTTATGACTTGGATTAAGATCTGCGGCATCACGAACCTCGACGACGCGCTAGCCGCCAGCGATGCGGGCGCGAACGCGTTGGGATTCGTTTTCTATCCGCAGAGTCCGCGCCACGTCAGTTTAGAAACTGCGCGCTCGATCGTCGCCAAGGTCCCGCAGCCAATAGAAAAGGTCGGAGTCTTCGTCAACGAAACCGTGGACCGCGTGTTTGACACCGTCAAACAGGCGGGCCTTACCGCCGTGCAATTGCACGGCGATCAGAGCGTGGAATTCAGCCGTGCGCTGTTCCAGAAGCTCGCGAACGGACCCGGCCGCCCTACGATTTTCCGCACCTGGGCTGCGAAAGTTTTCGACGTTCCCGCTGGACAGTCTGTCGGATGGGATCCGGTCGCGGTTGGACTGGTAGAGCCGGATGAGGCGTACAAGGGCAAACGAGTGCATAAAATCCACGTCGCCCAAAACGGCGACCTCTTTCTTGAAACCCACGGCTTCCGCCCCGGCGTGATCTCGGGCGTCCTGCTCGATTCCTCAAGCGCGGAAAAGCGCGGCGGCACGGGACAGACTTTCGACTGGGAACGCGTGCAACCCTGGGCCGGAATCATCAACAGCATCAGCAAGCTGATCGTTGCTGGCGGCTTGCGTCCCGGCAATGTGCAGGAGGCGATCCACCTGCTGCATCCGTGGGGCGTGGACGTTGCCTCCGGCGTCGAACGCGAACCGGGCAAAAAAGATCCGCGAAAAGTCCGCGCCTTTGTCCAAGCCGTGCGGGCGATGGAAGAGGCGAACTGACGATGGCGACCGCAAATAGTCTGGTGGAGCGACGGGCGCCTCGCCCGTCCAGCCCAGCAAGTGCAGTCACTCGGGAAAGTTCGAACGGCGCCGTTCCCGGCCGTTTCGGAGTTTACGGCGGCCGCTACGTTCCCGAAACGCTGATGGCCGCGCTCGAGGAACTGGAGCGCGCATACGAAAAAGCCAAGCGCGATCCGAAATTCCAGCAACGCCTCGACCTGTTGCTGAAGACATACGCTGGACGCCCCACGCCGCTGTTCTTCGCCCGCCGCCTGACCGCGAAACTCGGCGGCGCGAAAATTTATCTCAAGCGCGAAGACCTGCTCCACACCGGCGCGCACAAAATCAACAACTGCCTCGGACAAGGCTTGCTCGTCGAACGCATGGGCAAGCACCGCGTAATCGCGGAAACCGGCGCCGGCCAGCATGGAGTCGCCACCGCTACCGTCTGCGCCCTGCTTGGCTTTGAGTGCGTGGTCTACATGGGCACCGAGGACATGCGCCGCCAGGAGCTCAACGTCTTCCGCATGAGATTGCTCGGCGCTGAAGTTCGCGGCGTCGATTCCGGTTCGCGCACCTTAAAAGATGCCATCAACGAAGCCATGCGCGACTGGGTCACCAACGTCCGCACCACGCATTATTTGCTAGGCAGCGTGTTAGGAGCGCATCCCTATCCGACCATGGTGCGCGACTTCCATCGCGTCATCGGACGCGAAGCCCGCGCCCAGATTCTTAAGGCTGAAGGCAAGCTTCCCAGAACCATCATCGCTTGCGTTGGCGGAGGATCGAACTCCATCGGCATCTTCTACGACTTTCTCAAAGACAAAAAAGTAGAACTCATCGGAGTAGAAGCCGGAGGCCGAGGCGAAGCTCTAGGCGATCACGCCGCCCGCTTTCGCGGCGGTTCGCCCGGCGTATTGCAGGGAACTTACTCTTACGTGCTGCAGGATAAGTCCGGCCAGATCGCCCTGACGCACTCAGTCTCAGCAGGCCTAGACTACCCGTCAATCGGCCCCGAGCACGCCGCGCTTCACGACACCGGCCGCGCCCAATACCTGCCCGCCTCCGACGCCGAAGCGCTTGAGGCAACCGTGCTGCTCGCTCGCACCGAAGGCATCATCCCTGCGCTCGAATCCGCGCACGCGGTCGCGGAAGCCATCAAGCGCGCTCCGAAGATGAAGAGGTCGGAGGTCGTGATCGTCAACATCTCTGGGCGCGGGGATAAGGATATTGGGATTTTGCGGGAGAACTTAAAACTGGATTAGCTGGTGGGCTTCGCGGCCGTTTACCGAAGCACAGCCACCGTCGACGCAATGATTGGGGGCTGGCCCACCCTTTCACTCATCTCGACTCCCGGGGGTGCCCCGTCCTTGTCGCGTTTTCTGCGACAGGGCGGGGATTTTGACTCCCTATCCAGCCGCGACGGGCTACTTCGATGCCGTGACTGCCTGTTCGAGCGTTTCCCGAATGAACCGCGTATAAGGGATGCCGCGCGCTTTTGCGCGAGCTTTCACGGCCGCGAGCAACGGTTTCGGCACGCGCATGTTAATCTGCTCGTCCTTCTTCTCGAATTCAAACCGCACTGGTTTGAACTGCGAAAAATCGAGGTTAGAAAGGTCTTGGGCCAGAAACGCCTCGGCTTGCCTATCGGTTTTCAGGCGGGGCACTTTCTTTTTCATAAGCTGCTGTCCTACTTCGGCGCGCCGAGGGCCTGTTCCAGCGTCAAACGAATGAACCGTTGATAGGGCAGGCCCGCGCGGGCCGCGCGCTCGCGCACGGCATCATAAAGCTCCTCGGATAAACGCAGATTGATGGACTTGTCTTTGCGCTTGATCTCGAAGCGCACCAACTGGGCGCCGGACAGGTCGTACTGCGACAGGTCGGCTTTGTCGACGAAGGCCGCCGCCGCACGGTCGCTCTTAAAGGTTGGGATTTTCTTTTTCATAGGCCTCGATCTCCTTCTTGTGCATGTACCGGGCGCTGATGGGCCGGATCAGCAGCTCATCGCCCTTGCGCCGAAGCGTGAATATGATGAACACGCCGCGCCCTTTATCGGTTCGTCCGATCGCGCGAAGGCGCTCTTCTCGCTGGGAGTGGGCCGCGTCCGCCAAAATGGCCAGCGCACGCGTAAAAAGGCTTTCGATAGTGGCGATGGAAAACCCATGTTTCTCGCACTTGGCTCGATTGCCCCCGTCCCAGTCGAAGCCGTTCGCTTCTAAAGTCACAATAGCACAAATGATATTCATTTGTATCTACAAATGTCAATCGCCGATTTTGCCCAAATTGCCGGGCCGGTGGCCCACTCAAGCCCGCCTTTGGCTTGCGTGGGGCAGCAATGCTATTGTTCTATTGACACTACTTGGAGGGCGCTGAACTCATGACCGGAATTCAGTTCGTCACCGATGAGCAAGGCCGCAAGGTCGGGGTCCTGATCGACCTGAAAAAACACGGCGCCATCTGGGAAGATTTTTGGGACGGTTTTGTGTCTGAATCGCGCCGCAAGGAAAGAGCCATCCCCTACGAGCAATACCGCGCGACTCGCCTGAAACACGCTCGTCCCCGTGGCTAAGGATTCGCTCGAGTCAAATCTAGCCCCTCGATTTCCAAGTAAAGTATTTATTCCTCAATAACATACAAGGAATAACCGCTTCACAATCGTCGCCAGTCCCATCCTAAACTATTGATTCAGAAATACCTTACAAGCAAGTCCTTATTCCTCAAAGACCTGAAGGGAATTACCACTAAGTCTTTTGTTTTCAAAGACCACAGCAGGGGGGATTCTTTCGGATCCTAAGCCATACCTTCGAAAACAGCTCCAACTGACCTCCAAACTCGGCTTTATCCTTTGCGCCCTTTGCGAATCCTTCGCGTGCTTTGCCTTTAAGAACTTTGCTCGCAAAGCAATCGCAAAGTTCGCAAAGCCAACAGAGAGTCGAAATCCTGAAACTGCACCCGCACCTGATTTCCCCGTCGATGTCTTCTCCGCCCTCCGCAATCTACAATGCTTTCGTGCCCTTTCACTTCGAAAACAAGCCATCGCTCATCGCCTATGTAACCTGCGGCGATCCCGACCTCGCGACTACTCGCGAGGTCATCCTCGCCGCCATCGACGCAGGTGCGAGTGTAATCGAACTCGGAGTCCCATTCAGCGATCCGCTCGCCGATGGCCCGGTGATTCAGCGCGCCAGTGAGCGGGCGCTCAAACACGGCACGTCGCTGCAGAACGTACTCACTCTCGCCTCTGAAATTCGCGAGCATTCGCAATCTGTCGGACTGGTGATCTTCTCCTACCTCAATCCCATCTTGCGCATGGGAATCGCGAAGTTCTGCCAGGTCGCGCGGCTGGCCGGGATTGACGGAACGCTGGTCACCGATCTGCCGGTTGAAGAATCCGCCGAGTATTTGCGCGAGGCTCGCAAGAACCACCTCGCCACCATTTTTCTGGCTGCGCCAACCTCGACCGACCAGCGGCTGAAGCTGATTGCCCAGGTTTCCACCGGCTTTATTTACGCCATCTCGCGCACCGGCGTGACGGGCGCGCGCCAGCAGATGACCGGAGACGCTCGCACCCTGGTGAAGCGCATCCGCCGTTTCACCAAGCTTCCGGTTGCCGTCGGTTTCGGAATCTCAACTCCTGAGCAATTCGCGGCTGTGGGTAAGTTCGCGGAAGGCGCAGTTGTCGGCAGCGCCATCGTCCACGCGATCGAACAGAATCCCGGACGGGAAGCCGCGACTGTGGCAGAATTCATAAACCAGCTATCAGCTCTCAGCCGTCAGCCATCAGTGAGAAGCGCTCGATGATCGCGTCTGGCGAAATTGAATTTGCGAGCCTTGCGCATTGAGCTTCCGACTTTGGCGTTTAAACTGATAGCTGATGGCTGATGGCTGACAGCTTCCTATGGACATTTCCGATTGGCGTAAGAAGATCGACGACATGGACCGCAGGCTGGTAGCGCTGCTCAACGAACGCGCTGCGGCGGCCGTCGAAATTGGACGACTGAAACGGAATACCAGCCTGCCCGTTTATGAGCCCGAGCGCGAGCGCGTGGTGATCGCCAATGTGCAACAGAGCAGTTCCGGTCCGTTGACCGCACGCGATCTGGCGCAGATCTACGAGCGAATCATGGACGTGATGCGCAGCATCCAAAAGCACGAAATTGTTCCCGATTCCGAGCCCACGGGGCGCGACTCGGAGCTCGATTCGCAACTGAACGATTAGAACTGACAGAACATGTTTGGCCGAGCCGCGGACGTTTCTGCCGCGTCCCTCCGCCGGGCAAAACGAGCGTACTCATGATTGTTGCCATGCAAGATTCGGCCAGTGAAGATCAGATCCAGCAGGTGATCGATCAACTGGTTCACTTTGGCTTTGAAGTCCACCGCTCCACCGGAGCGCGTCAGACGGTTCTTGGCGGAGTCGGAGCTCCTCATGATTTCGATACCCGCGAAGTCGAAATGTTGCCGGGGGTGCAGGAAGTTCTCCGCATCACTTCGCCCTACAAGCTGGCGGGCCGCGGATTTCGTCCCGAGGGCACGGTCGTTAAATTCGCGAACGGGATTGAAATCGGCGGCAAGAAAATCGTCGTTATGGCCGGACCTTGCTCGGTCGAATCACGCGAGCAACTCTTTACCATCTCTGAACTGGTCGCCAAAGCCGGAGCGCGCGTCCTCCGCGGCGGCGCCTTCAAACCTCGATCGTCTCCTTATTCATTTCAAGGACTCGGCGTGGACGGCCTGAAATTGCTGCGCGAGGCGGGAGACCGCTTCAAATTGCTCGTGATCAGCGAAGTGATGGAGATTTCGCAGATCGAGCTCATGCTGCCTTATGTCGACATTTTCCAAGTGGGCGCGCGCAACATGCAGAACTTCAATCTGCTGCGCGAACTCGGCAAGGTTCGGAAGCCCGTGCTGCTCAAGCGCGGCATCGCCGCCACGCTCGAAGAACTCCTGTGCTCGGCGGAATATCTGCTGGCGGGCGGCAACTATGAAATTATTCTGTGCGAGCGCGGGATTCGCACTTTCGAAACTTACACCCGCAACACGATGGATATTTCCGCGATCCCCATCATTCATAAGCTTTCGCATCTGCCCATGACCGCCGATCCATCGCACGGCACGGGGCGCCGCGATAAGGTGGCTCCCATGGCGCTCGCTTCCATTGCCGCGGGCGCCGATGCCATGCTCATCGAGGTTCATCACCAGCCGGATAAGGCGCTCTCCGACGGTGCGCAGTCGCTTTACCCGGATCAGTTTGCCCAGTTGATGGACCAGTTACGCATGATTGCGCCGGCGGTGGGACGCGAGATCGCGTAAACCAATTTGTAATTGGTCATTTGTAATTTGTAATTGAAGAGCGAAATTGCAAATTGCGAATCACAAATTACAAATGGGTTTCAAGCAAGTCACCATCATCGGAACCGGCTTGATCGGAGGCTCACTGGGCCTGGCACTGAAGAAGCGCCGGCTCGCCGGACGGATCATTGGGTGCGATCGGGCTCCCGCCTTGAAGCGAGCCCAGGCCTGCGGCGCCATCGAAGCGGGGAGCATCAATCCTGCGGATGCTGCGCGCGGCAGCGATCTGGTGGTGCTGGCGACTCCGGTCATCCCGATCCTCGATCTGATCGGGCGGCTTGCTCCAACCCTGCCGGCTAGAACTCTGGTCACCGACGTTGGCAGCACGAAGGCAGAGATTGTCGCACGCGCCGCGAAATCGTTCGGACGAAACGCCGCTACCAGATTCCTCGCGGGGCATCCGATGGCGGGCAAGGAACACGCCGGCGTGGAGTTTGCCGACGCCGATCTTTTCGAAGGCGCCGCCTGGCTGTTCACGCCGCTTCCCGGCCAAAACGTTCACGCCGGACTCTGCGGAGAATTTGTCCACTGCGCGGAAAAGATGGGGGCCAAAATCGCCGTGGTCGATCCGGCCGATCATGACCGCTTCTGCGCCTGGATCAGCCATCTGCCGCAGATGATTTCCACCGCACTCGCGGCCGCGCTGGTCGACGAATTCGGCTCGGACGCGCCCGTGCTCGACATTGGTGGGCGGGCCCTGCGCGAGATGACGCGCATCTCCGGCAGTCCCTATTCGATGTGGCGCGACATCGCCATCACGAACCAGAAGAATCTTTCCGACGCGCTGCAGAAATTGGAGCAACGTCTGGCGCACATCCGCGAAAATCTGGACTCGCGCGAACTGGCCGCGGAATTCGAACGCGCGCACGAGTTGAGGAAGACTTCACCACGGAGGCACGGCGAAAGTCAAAAGTAAGAAGTCAAATTGAAGAAGTGCAAGACAATCCGAGCGCGGCTTTGGGTTTTACTTCTGCAATCTGACTTCTTACTTCTGACTTCTTGTCCGTGCCTCCGTAGTGAGATTCCGATAGAATTCTCCTGCTATGCACAAAGTTGTCGCGAGCGCTGAAGAGGCGATTCAGGACGTGTTCGATGGCGCCACCGTCATGGTCGGCGGATTTGGTTTGTGCGGGATGCCGGAGAACCTGATCCGCGCTCTCGCCCGCAAGGGCGTCAAGAACCTCACCACCATCAGCAACAACGTGGGGGTCGATGGCTTGGGCATGGGATTGCTTCTGGCCAATGGGCAGATCCGGCGGCACATCGGAACCTACGTCGGCGAAAATAAACTGCTCGAACAGATGGTGCTCAGCGGCACGGTCGAACTCGACCTGGTTCCACAGGGAAC
>CABEDA010000018.1_pt1 | contig 12290 bp, 7 predicted proteins | sample 3422771 | NCBI WGS metagenome assembly CABEDA01 (sample SAMEA5534329, study PRJEB31848) | metagenome | biome: tundra; feature: field; material: soil | place: USA | collected 2013-05 | depth 0.15 m
TTTCTACTCGGCGTGCGTGGTCTGGCGCAGTCGATGGTGGAAGGGGCCGGCGAAGCAGGCTTGCAGGCGGAGTTCGTCGCGACGCCGGAAGAAGCTGGCGAGTGGCTCGCGCACGAGACTCGGGAAGGCGATGTTGTATTGTTAAAGGCGTCTCGCGGAGTAAAACTGGAAAAAGCCCTGGAGACGTGGCAAAGAAAAAGAGGTATTCCCAACGCCCCAGGCGTAGGGAGCAAATAACTGAGAGCTGACAGCTGAGAGCTGACAGCTGCTGTCGGAGGCGGATTGCTCTACTGGCTGCTCTATCTGAAGCTGTTCCATTATTTTCCGCCATTCCGTATTTTTCGTTATTTGACCTTCCGCACCGCCTTTGCCAGCCTGACCGCTCTTTTTACCGGCCTGATCGTTGGGCCGATCGTGATTCAGCGCCTGCGCGATTTCCAGATTGGGCAGTACATCCGCGAAGAGGGTCCGCAGGCTCATCAGAAAAAAGCCGGTACCCCGACCATGGGTGGCCTGCTGATCGCCATCGCCATCCTGGTGCCGACCTTGCTCTGGGCGGACCTGAGCAATCCGTTCGTGTGGATCGCTGTGTTTGCCACGCTGGCCTTCGCGGCAATCGGGTTTGCCGACGACTATCTTAAAGTCGTGAATCGCCGCAACCTCGGTCTCACCGCGCGTGCCAAGCTGGGCTATCAGACCGCGGCCAGCATCGTGATTGCGATTGCACTGATCGTTTTGCAGCACCGCGGAGAATATTCCACCGTGCTGCTGGTTCCATTCTTCAAACAGGTCCACCCGGATCTGGTCATCCAAAGATTGGCCCATCATCCTCAACTCTGGCCGCTGGCTTTCCTGCCGTTTGTGGTGTTCGTCGTGTTGGTGATTGTTTTTTCGAGCAACGCCGTGAACCTTACCGACGGCCTGGACGGCCTCGCCATTGGCTGTACGGTGATTGCGGCGGGAGCGCTCGCGGTTCTCACCTACCTGAGCGGCCACGCGACGTTTGCTACCTATCTCGAATTGCAGCGCATGCCGCAGATTGGCGAGCTCACCATCTTTTGCGGAGCCATGGTCGGTTCCTCCATTGGATTTCTCTGGTACAACGCCCATCCGGCGGAAGTGTTCATGGGCGATGTCGGCTCGCTGGCGCTGGGCGGCGCAATTGGCACGGTAGCCGTTATGATCAAACAGGAACTGTTGCTGCCGTTCATCGGAGGGATTTTCGTGATCGAGGGCCTCTCGGTGATCCTGCAGGTAGGTTCCTACAAGCTGCGCAAGAAACGCATTTTCAAGATGGCGCCGATCCACCATCACTTCGAGCTGTTGGGATGGTCGGAGTCGAAGGTGATTGTGCGCTTCTGGATCGCATCGCTGGTATTTGCGCTGTTTGCGCTGACCACGCTGAAGCTGAGATAAGAGAGGAATTTGTAATTTGTGATTTGTAATTTGTGATTTGAAAACTCAGGACCAATTTGGCACGGGAACGGTTTTAAAATTACAAATTACCAATTACAAATTACCAATTGAAATTGATGGATCTCAACAACAAACGCGTCCTCGTCGTGGGTCTCGGCAAGTCCGGCGTAGCCTCCGCTCTTTTTCTCAAATCGCGCGGCGCCCGGGTCACGGTGTCGGATTCGAAGCCCGAAGCTGAACTTCGCGATGAAATCCTGCTCCTGCTGGAGCATGGGATCACGGTCGAAACCGGAGGCCACGGCGACCGCACGTTTCGCGGCCAAGACCTGATCGTCGTGAGCCCGGGCGTGCCGGTCGATGCGCCGCAACTGGTGCAGGCGCGTAACCTGGGAGAGCCGATCATCGGTGAAATTGAACTGGCGGCGCAGTTCCTGGCCGGTCCGATCGTTGCCATTACCGGAGCCAACGGCAAAACCACGACCACTTCGTTGGCCGGCGAGATTGTTGCCGCCGGAAAGTTCCCCACCCTGGTGGGCGGCAATATCGGCGCGCCGGCTATCGGTCTGGTGGATCGGGCCGGGCCCGCGACCTGGACCGTTCTGGAAGTGTCGAGCTTTCAGTTGGAAACGATCGTCGAGTTTCGTCCGCGGATCGCGGTGATCCTGAACATCACGCCCGACCATCTCGATCGCCACAAGACGTTTAGCAATTACGTCAACGCCAAGGCGCGTGTCTTCGAGAACCAGCGGCCAGATGATTTCACCGTCCTCAACGCCGACGATCCCACCACCGCTGGATTGTCGGACCGAACCCACGCGCAGTTGTTCTGGTTCAGCCGAAAGAAGGAGATTGAAAAAGGAGCTTTTGGCCGTGGCACGCACCTCTATTTCCGCGACGGACACAGAGAACGCGAGATTATGCCGCTGGCGGAATTGCCGCTGAAAGGCGCGCACAACCTGGAGAATGTGCTCGCGGGGGTGTCGATCGGCATGCTCGTGGGCTGCCAACCCGAGCAGATTCGCCAGGCCGTCCGAAACTTCAAAGCCGTCGAGCACCGGCTGGAATTTGTGGCCCGGGTCGCGGGCGTGGATTACTACAACGATTCCAAAGCCACGAACGTGGACGCGACGATCAAGGCGCTGGAATCTTTCCCGGCAAACATTCACTTGATTCTCGGCGGCAAGGATAAAGGCAGCGACTACACCGTGCTCCATGAGTTGCTGAGGCAGCGAGTGAAGCGCGTCTACACCATCGGAGCCGCGGCCGCCAAGATCGAATCGCAGATTCAGGGGGCTGCCGAAATCGACCACGCGGAAACTCTGGAAAATGCCATCCGACGCGCCAGCGAATCGGCCGCACCGGGCGACGTCATTCTTCTTGCGCCAGCCTGCGCCAGCTTCGATCAGTTCCGGAGCTACGAACATCGGGGCAAAGTATTCAAAGAGACAGTGCACTCTCTGGCGATGGCCCGATCCACGTAGCGCTTGATTCGTATCCGGTCATCGCTTTAGCGATGACGCCAACGCAGCCCCTGAAGGGGCGTCTGAATTTGCGGAACTTTCGGTATCGCTAAAGCGATACCCTGATACGAATCCCCTGATCCGAATTCCCCGATCCGAATGCCCTGATACGAATTCCCGACACGAATCCCGCGTTGGAACCAACTCAGTTATCCCCCGCCCGAAATCCACAGCCGAAACTCCTCCGTGTCTCCGTGACTCCGTGGTGAAATGGACTCACCATGGCCAAGCGCGTGAGCGTCGACCGCTGGATGTTTACCGTGACCACGATCCTGGTTTTTGTCGGACTGGTCATGATCTTCAGCGCCTCGGCAGTAATGGCCAAGGAGCGGTTTGGCTCGGCCTACGAATTCCTGTTGAAGCAATTAGTATGGGCGGTCGCGGGACTCGTCGTGATGATGGTGGCGATGAAGGTGGACTACAAACGACTGCAACATCCGGCGCTGGTTTTCTCGCTGCTCGGCTTGACCACGCTTCTGCTCATCTCCGTTTTTTTTCTTGATCGCGCTCATGGCACGCATCGCTGGTTTCACGTGGGTCCAATTTCGCTGCAACCGTCGGAACTGGCGAAGCCCGCGCTCATCCTGTTTCTCGCGTGGTTTCTCGAAAACAAGACGAAGGCGATGGTCATGGACGATTGGCGCAATACGCTGATCCCCGCCGTTGCGCCCACCGCTGTTTTTCTTGGGCTGATTGTTTTTCAGCCCGACCTCGGCACCGCCATCGCTTGCGCGGGCATTACGGCTTGCGTCCTGTTCATCGCCGGAATCCGGCTGCGCTATTTTGGATACGCGTTCGCGGCCTCGCTGCTGCCGCTCTATTTCCTGATCTTTCACGTGGCGTACCGCAAAGACCGCATCCTGGCCTTCCTGAATCCTTACGCCGATCCTAAGGGATTTGGCTTCCACATTATTCAATCGCTCATTGCCGTTGCGACTGGCGGCGTGACCGGGCTCGGCTTGATGGAAGGGAAGCAGAAATTGTTTTATCTTCCCGAACCGCACACGGATTTCATTTTCGCCGTTACCGCCGAAGAGTTGGGGTTGGTCGGAGCGCTTGCTGTCATTATTCTGTTTGCGATTTTCCTTTGGCGCGGAACGCGGGCGGCGCTGCGCACGCAGGATAGTTTCGGACGCTTTCTCGCCGTCGGCATCACCAGCATGATCGTGCTGCAGGCTTTCATCAACATCAGCGTCGTTCTGGGGCTGATGCCCACCAAAGGCATTCCGCTGCCGTTTGTTTCCTATGGAGGGTCGTCGCTGTTCGTGACCCTGATGTGCGTCGGCGTGCTGCTGAATATCACCAAGCAGGCGGAGTAGGCGCGGCCACCCGCCATTTGCGAATGTCTGAAGCACTCGATCACGATGTGAGAAGAGGGGGCAAACCTCTTCGTTAGCTACCTTTCACCAACTGCTTTACGCTTGCCGAAGCCGAACTATAGTCCACGGTGCCCGCATACACAGCGCTGGCAGGGTGCGATCCATGTGGCAGCGTTGTCGTCGAGAACGTGGCCACGCCGCTGCTATTGACGTTAGCCGTTCCCAATGTCGCGCCGTTATAACTGAAAGTGACAGGTTGCCCGGAAGGCAGGCCGCCATTGCTGGTCAGCGTGGCCGTGAACTTGACCGATTCGCCGAATGCTGACGGATTTGGAGTTGAGGTCAGCACCATACTGATTGCAGCCTGACTGACTGTTTGCGTGATCGCTGCCGACACACTCTTGCTGTTCGACGCATCCCCGTTGTAGGTCGCTGTCAATGCGTCTGTCCCAACCGGGATCTTCGTGGTGGTCAAAGTTGCAATTCCGCCGGCATTCAAAGTCCGACTACCCAGAATCACGGATCCGTTCCTGAACGTTACGGTACCGGTTGGAGCTGGCCCCGCCGATATAACCGTCGCCGTCAAGGTCACGGGCTGACCATAAGCGGAGGGATTGGGACTCGATCTCAGGGTCGTTGTTGTCGTGTACTTGAGCACTGCCTGCGTAACGCTCCCGGAGCTCGGCGCGAGCAATGCATCTCCCGAGTATCTTGCTTTGATAGAGTGGGTCCTCGCCGAAAGCGTTGAAGTGGAGTAAGCCGCCGTTCCACCTGCCAGCGCGACGGAGGCGATTGCCGTGGTTCCGTCGTAGAACGTCACGAGCTCGCCGTCTGGAATCGTGCGGGACCTCGACGTCACGGCGGCTGTGAAAGTCACCGGCTGGTTCAGGGACGACGGATTGAGCGACGACCTGATTTGGGTGGTCGTGGCATACCCGGAGGTGTTTAACATTACGCTCCCGATCCCGATCAGGTCGAGCTTGCCGTTGCCGGTCAGGTCCGCCGCAATCAAATTCCCACTAAGCGAGCCAACAACCATGACCGGGCCAACAATGACCGCGGGCTGAACGGTGCCGTCGCCATTGCCCAGCAGCACGCTCGTACCACTGCGGGTGCCCACTACGATGTCGGGCTTGCCGTCGCCGTTCAGGTCTGCCACAGCCCCCAAATAGGGATAATCGCCACCCGGGTTGTGGAGGACTACGGGCTGGAAACCGCCCCAACCATCGTTCAGCAAGACGCCGACCGTCATAGTAAAAGGTTCCGCATTAGACAGGAGGTTCGCCACCACGATGTCGGGGTGGCCGTCGCCGTTCAGGTCTCCCACGGCGACCGAATAGGGATTCGGTCCCCCCGAGTCGTAGCAGTTGCCGTTCACACAGACACTGCCATTTGGCCAGTCGCAGTATTGGTCCTGGCACAAATTGATCACCAGCAGCAGACCGTCCTGGATCGTGACCGAAACGGTGTCATAGCCACCGGAAGGGTAGAAAACCGTAGGCTGAAAGGTACCGTCGCCATTGCCCCAGAGCACGCCCACACGGCCATCGTTGCAGTCGCAATCGGAATGACCGAAGTTGGCCACGGCTATATCCGGATGGCCGTCGCCGTTCAAGTCACCCACCGCGAGCGACTCGGGGATGGAATATTGGCCCGTGTCGTAAGTGACCGGGGGCTGAAAGGTGCCGTCGCCATTGCCCAGCAGCACACCCACTGTTCCCTCCTGCCCCCAGGCGTTCAACACCACGATGTCGGGTTTGCCGTCTCCGTTGAGGTCCGCGACCGCCACGGAAGGCGCACCGGTGCCTCCCGAGTTGTACTTGACGACTGGCTGGAAGGTGCCGTCGCCCTTGCCCAGCAACACACCTACGCTTCCTTCGTTCCAATAGGCCACGACCAAATCCAGATGGCCGTCGCCGTTTACGTCCGCCACGGCGATCGAGGAGCAGCTACCGCCCGGGTCGTAGGGGATTGGCTTGGAAAAGTGCAGCGGAGGGATTCCAGAAGTGAGTTCGGCATTGGGAGTTCTCATCACCACCGGATGCTCAAGACGTTGCCCAGGCACGCCGGTATTCTGCTGCATCGCGCCGCCGGTCTGTAGAGCGAACCGCAGCCTTGCAACCGGCGCCTGCGCGAGCGCTGCGGCCGCGATCAAGAGAGTCAGAATTGCGATGAAGAGAACAGCAACACTGGGAGAATAATTACGAGCAGATTTGCGGGTCATGCTAAACCTCCTTCAGGGACGAAAGCAGGAGCCGTGGCCGAGGTCGATCATACAACGTCGATCATTCGAGGTCGATCATTCAGCTACGAGCGTTCTGATCTCGATCTGGGCCCAAAATACGGATCGTCATCGAGAAGCCAGTTGCTAGAGGGGCCGACGTTCAAAGTCCCCACCTGTGGTGTACGTCTCAACTGGAGGGAAGTGCTTTTCGAAGAGACAAAGCCAACTAATGCAACACCAATTTGCGCGGAATGTCAGTGATAGATGTCACTTATCGATGTGCAGTGATCGCGCGTTTTTGCGCAGCTTATGAGGACGGATTTCGGCGTGCTGCTGAATATCACGAAGCAGGCCGAGTAGGAGCGCCACCCGCGACGATTATTTGCGGTACTCCCCCCTATTTTCTCGATCTATTAAAATCATAGAGTTAGCGTATGGTCCCCGCTGAATAATTAAGGAATAAGGACTTATTTGCACATAATTCAGGAGTAAGGACTTAGTTCGTCAAAGAACGCTGAAAATGGGTTTTGGGGCAGTTTCGAGCGCCGTCTTGGGTTGACGGATACGCCTCGGATCTGCCCCAATCAGATCTCTATCGTTGCGCAGGACGGGTCTTAAGTCAATGGATTTCGATCACGGTGGGTTGCGATGAGAAGATTCAGCACCTTTTACACAGTGGCGCAAATTCAGTTTCCTCGACTTCCGGGAAAATCCCAAGCTTCACGCGGCGGTGGAATCCCCCACCCTAACGTCGAAAAGCGCGACGTTAGGATGGGTCACCCGGCATAAAACGTTCGTGCCTCTCCGCTCTCGTGCTCCAGACGTCGCTCCACCAGTTCGCCCGTTTCTTTGTCCAGCATGGCAATCTGCTGGTAGCGCGCATGCAAATCACACCCTACAATCTTCATGTGCTCGGCTCCTTTCCTCCGAGCCTTGGTTTGTTTGAGCGCACCAAGTTTACTCGGCGGCCTGGGAGCCGACACGGTTATCTAATCAGCCAAAAGTTTTGCTGTTTAGATCGCTTATAAGCGACGTTTGCGATGTTGGGATACATTTTGGGTCACCCGAAAACTCGGTCAAAATTCGACAGATAGGTTTTTTCACAGCTTCAAAGCGCGAGAAGTGGGCCGCCCCCCAACTGCTATTTCTGGACTTTCCAAACCTGCCAAACCTTGCCGGCCTGAGTGGAGTGGAGAACCTCAATACCAGCTACGGATTCGGGCAGCGCTGCCGAAGACGACCTTTCCATCTCATTGGCCGACGTGATTTGAACGATATAGTCGACGTTGTTGGAGGATATGAACCCCGGTGTCAGCTTTCGCGGCGCTTCAAAGGCGGTTATCACCTTGTTCGTCAGACTCTTTCCCGCGAGTGCAAAGTCCTTTTCCGGCAGCAGCGAGTCGTTCAGAACGCAGGTACCTGCTGGCAGGTTATCAATGAACGCTGGATACGCGTATGTTGCGGAGCGCGACCACCTTCCCGATAACAACTTGCCAGCGAGGTCATGAAGTGGAACAAGAGAGCTGACAGCGCACGTCGTCGAAATCGCGCAAACAAATAGAACTCCAGACGCGCGAGGATATGCCTTCGTCAACAAGGCAATTGCGGGCGCGGAGAGCAGGCAAGCAAAAGCCCACACGGGCATTCCGAAGCGTAACACTCTATGCATCGCAAATACCCAGACCAACAACAACACTAACCACAAAAGCAGCAGCGTCGGAGGCAGGCTGGTGGTTTTGTTGGATCCAAGAAAAGTGCCTAGAAACTGATAAGCCACAAACCCGACGCCCACAACCACAAAACCAGCAAACGCACCTCCGAGGCCGCTTGCCTCCCCATATACGATAGGGAAAACACCGGCATTCTTCAGCCACTCGGTCCACGGATAGATCCACCATTCTGATGGGTGGCGAACGAATTTCTTGTCCCCATGTTCTGCCGTACCACCAGGCGGATCATCAATGAGAAGTTCTTCCACGTTTGACATCACGGATGCGTAACCGGGAAAAATCACGTGACGGCCCAGCGAGATTGGCGTCGGATACAATGGGTTGCCGGTGGCTTGCAAATCACGCACGTACCAGAACGCGCTCGGCAACAACATGCCGATGACGACTACGCTGGATAGTAGAGCAAGGGGTTTGTTGTGGATGCGTCGCTCTCGCCAGAGAATGTAAATCGCTGCTCCGAAGAACAGAACGCAATAGGGTAAGAATGTCGTTTTGGTTCCCAGGCTCAAGCCGCAAGCAAGCGCCGAAACCGCGAGCGCGGTCAGCGACAAGCTCGATGCCTGGGTTGTCTTCTCGGTCGCGATCCACGGGTAATAGCGATGCCCGAACAAAGTGACAGCCGCGAAAAGGAACGCCGTGCCGAAGAGGTCAACATAGGCCGAGAAAGTCTGAAACTCAAAAATAGGGATACTGAACAGTATCAGGATCGCAGCGAACGCGGGGGCCTTCATCCCGCCGCTAAATCTCACAGCGAAAGGATACGCTGCGATTGCCAGCACGACACTCGAAACCCAACTCCCCAGCGGTATTAGGAACTGTTTTCCAGTTGCTAACGCCAGCATCTGGATAATTTCACCGTTACCAGGAAGACTGAACTGCCAAGCCTTATTCATGGGGACGCGCAGGGACCCCTCCTGTAGCCACCGAACGGCCAGCGGAATGTGATAAGAGAGGGCGTCCGATCCTTTGGGGAAGGACGTGCAGAGATCAATCGCAAACAGCAAATAGGAGCACCCGAGAATGGCGGCCGAGAGTTTCAGATAAGAGGGTAACCTCTCGTGAGTTCCGATGGCAGACGCCTGGGCGGAGTCCGTCATCCGAGGACGATATGCGAAAGACAAAGTAACGGCTCCCGCCAAAACTGCCAGCTGCAACAAAGCCAGCTCAGACACGGTCACTCGAGTTATCAGTTTTGAGATTTCGAGTGCGCCCAAGAACTGTACCGGAACAACCAGTAAAGTCACCCACAGGACGATCAGGCAGAGGAAGAAAAATCTCTTGCCCTGACTCCGCGAGACGGGTTCGCAGCAGACGTACGCTGAAATGAGCGGGGCAACGAGTACAGTCCACGAGTAAAGAATGGTCATGGTCCCCCCTTCAGTGCTTCAGCCCGGACTTCAACAAAAAGGCACGGACCGCACTGAAAGAGTTTCGAATGGCGAAACTATGCAAGAGCCAAAACGCATAGCTCACTAGGGTGATGGCAAATAACAATGTTCCGCCAGGTGCAATTGCTAAGTTCTGACCGCAGGGAGGTTCTTCCTTACCTGGAGATTGCATGTTTGCGCATTGTAGCCCAGTAGGGCGATCATGCGAGGTCGATCATTCAGCTCCGAGCGTTCTGATCTCGATCTGCCGCGCCCAAAATACGGATCGCCATCGAGAAGCAAGTTGCTAGCTAGAGGGAGCCGACGTTCGAAGTCCCCGCCTCAGGGGGTGTGCATGCCGGGGAAAGACCTGCTTTTCGGGGAGACGACGCGAACCAATGCAACACTAATTTGTGCGAAATGTCAGTGATAGATGTCACTTATCGATGTACAGTCATCGCGCGTTTTTTCGCAGCTTATGAGGACGGGTTTCGGCGTGCTGCTGAATTTCACGAAGCAGGCAGAGTAGACAGCGATCCCGTTCATCGCCAAAAACGCGATGAGTGGGGCGTGAGCGTAGCGGGAGCCCGCTGCCGAAATCCTGACCCTGAGCGAAGCCGAAGGGGAAGGATCTCTCACTAAGTCGTGGTTCTTAAAGACTTTACGAGTAAGTCCTTTAAACCCAAAGACCTGGCGGGGAGCCACATCCTAAGTCTTTGATTCCAAAAGACCGGGGAGCCGGGGGTACCGGCAAATACGGGCGCAAAGGCACCGACGAGTCTCTGTGAGAACTTCGGTCGTCCCTCTCCGGGACTGGATGCTGCGGGGCGAATGCAACACGGATTCGTTCCGCAGCATGACAGGCCGTCTCTACGGTTGCTGTTCCAGAGCAAGCAGCTGCTCCTTGCGGTCGATTCCCCAGCGATAGCCGCCTAATTTGCCGTCTTCGCGGATCACGCGATGGCAGGGAATTGCTACTGCGACCGGGTTGGTGGCGCAGGCGCGGGCTACGGCTCGGGTGGCTCTTGGCATGCCGATCTTCTTCGCTACGGCGCTGTAGGAGCGCGTTTCTCCGCGGGGAATTCTTTGCAGAGCTTCCCAAACTCGGCGTTGAAAAGCAGTGGCCCTTATGTCTAGCGGAAGGGATGGACTTGCCTCGCGTCCCTCCATCAAGCGAGTCAGGTTTACGCGCCATTCCGCCATGGCGGCATCGTCGCGGCGGCGGGTGGCGAAAGGGAACTCGCGCATCAGGCCTTGCTGGAGCTGCTCCTCGGAATCGGCGAACTGGATGGCGCAGATGCCTTTGTCGGTGGCGGCTATCAACATGCGTCCTAGAGGTGAGTTGGCGATGGTGTAGCGGACTACGGCGGCAACTGCGCCGCGGCGGTACTTCTCCGGGGTCATTCCAAGTTGCGCGGCGGTGCGCTCGTAGAGACGGCTGCTGGAGCCGTATCCAGCGGCATAGAGCGCGGTGGTCACGGAGTGGCCCGCTTGTAAATTTTGTTTCACTTGCCGCAGGCGGCAGGCGTCGATGTAGGCTTTGGGCGAGACTCCTAGCACCGACTTGAACGTTCGCTGCAGGTGGAAGCGGCTCAACCGGAATTCTTTCGCCAGCTCGCTTAGCGTCAGGCGGTCTTCGATGTGCTGTTCGATGTAGCGGCACATCGCGCGAACCAATGCGGATTGCGGGTTTCCGTCCACCGCCTTCGGGCGGCAGCGCAGGCAGGCGCGATAGCCGGCTTGCTCGGCTTGGAGAGCATGGTCGAAGAAGCTCACGTTCTGGAGGCGCGGGCGCTTCGCGGGACACGATGGGCGGCAGAAGATGCCAGTGCTCGACACGCCGAAAACGAACGCGCCGTCGAGGGCGCCGTCGCGATCGAGGACGGCTTGCCAGCGGCGGGCGTTGATCCGTTCGTCGATCTGGCCGTTAATCTGGCCAACGATTGGTTCCGCGGTTCGGGTTGGAGTTGTCTTCATTGCTTCCTGTGAGAGTATCGTATTGGTGGCCATGGAGGTAAGATAGGGCCGTCCGGCCGCACGGACTATCCGAATGTTGCGGTCAAACGAATTTTCGCGCGGACGGTTGGAGGTGGCTGAAGAGGATGCGGAAGCAGCTGGATTGCGAGCCGCGTGCTGCCCTCAGCGGCTAAAGCCGCATTCAAAACGGATGCAAGTACCGCAGCGCTGAAGCGCTGCGCCACCCAAAATCAAGTGCAAGATCAAGTGCAGGATCAAGTGCAAGATCGAGTGCACGATCGAGTTTGTCAACAACCTATGAAGGAACCATGACGGCCTGGTTGCTATGAAATTGAATTCAAGAATTTGGAGAGGACCTCTATGAACTGGAATCTGAACTGCAATCGCAAGTTGGTGTGGCTGGTTGTGCTGGTGGCGATCGGGTTGAGCGCGGCCAGCGCGCAAGTGCTTACGGCGGATCAAGTGAAGAAAGCCGCTCCGACCTCGTTTTTCTTTGCCGGCCAGAATGCGGCCGCGCAATTGCGGAACACGGCCGGGCTGAAGAACTCGGCGGGCAAGTTGGCGCTGGCGGGGTTGGTGGACACATCGGGATATGCCACCGCCATCGCCGAAAAATACCAGGGTTTCCTGATCACTGAAATCAAGCTTAGCTTTGACGGAGGCACGCTTGATCCAGGAGCCTATGGTTTCGGCTTCAAGGACGGCAAGTTCACGGTGATGAACGTGGCGGGAACGGA
>CABEDA010000020.1_pt1 | contig 12242 bp, 9 predicted proteins | sample 3422771 | NCBI WGS metagenome assembly CABEDA01 (sample SAMEA5534329, study PRJEB31848) | metagenome | biome: tundra; feature: field; material: soil | place: USA | collected 2013-05 | depth 0.15 m
ACGCCGCCAGTCAGGGAAACCCAGAATGGGCCGAACTTGTCCTGCAGCCGTCCCGCCACGATAAACGTTAAGGCGAACACGACAACCGCGTAGGTGAACACATTGGAAGTTTGAGCCCGCTTCCAGCCAAATTCTTTCTCCAGGGGGGCCACAAACACGCTCCAGGCATACAGGGAGCCCAGGGCCAGGTTCATGGACATCCCGCCCACCACGCGCCACCAGCGACTTATGCCAGGGTTACCAGATTCAGTATTTGCATTAGCCACAGTTTTTCTCCTTATAGGGAAAAATAAGTTCCGAGCCGAGAGCACATCTCATTTCCGCCAACGAGGAGGCTCCCTTACCCAATCAGCGTGCTGTGGAGGCGAATTCTACTCTCCCACCACTTGTTTTGGCGCAGAAATATAAGCCGCAGGCGGAGAACTCGGCCGTGCTGCCTGCAACCTCGATCCCGGTGTGCTGTTGCACTTTCTGCAGAACTGCGTGTCCGTCAATTCCGCTCCCAGTGATTCCGCGGAGCCCCGAAAGATGGGAGCTCCGCCGGAATCGCGGGTAGCTAGGTTTATCTAGAACGTAAACACTGGCCCGAACTCATTGCGCCAGTTGTGCGCCTGGTAAACGTCATGACCTGCGAAGAGCAGAGGGTGTCGCGTAAAGGTGCTGCCCGTTTGGTCATTGGCGGTGAACGTTACGATGTAACTGCCTTCGTACACAAACGTGGCCCACTTGTTGAGCCGGTAAGTGAGCGAAGCGCTGTCGAGGTCGGTCCGGCCCAAGTGATTACCGTGCTGGGCGTCGGAGTATTTGGAGCGGTCGGTGCCATACCCAACGTGCAGTATCCATCCGGAATTAGCGCCGTTCGGATTGGCGTTGAAGATGCGCGAGAGTGGGAAGCTCAACTCCGCGAATCCACCAGATCCGCCGACCGGTTGAAGGATGGCCGACTGTACAGGAGTACCCGGGCAGTCCGTGGTTTCGGGCAATACCGCGTCCGGAACTCCCCCTGAGCAGCCGAATGTGATGGCCCGTCCGCTTTCGGAAATGCCGTTCCCCACATCTGTCATACCGTTCAAATTGGCCCAGACATCGTTGAGTTGGCCACCGAAGAAGAACCGCATGTCATTTCCACGGTAGAACTTGGCAGCGAAAGTTACCCAGGGCGTGGGCAATTGAACCTCAGCTGTCCAGATGTTCTGCCCGTTGCCGACCTGGGTGCCGGTGGGAAAGATCTGCTCCAGATTGCAGGTCCCTGACGACTCGGGGCAATTGGAGGCCCCCACGATTGATTGGGCAGTGGTGAATCCCACATTCTGACTGGTAACGGCGGTGAAGATTGTGGGGTCGTACGTGATTGTGCAAGGAAGCACGGTGCAAGTAACATCGAGAGGGGACAGAACGGTCTGTTTGGCATGGGGAATGATCTCGTTCATGCGGGCATGGTGGCCGCTGAAGATGATCTGAGCTGGCGCTACGCCTTTCCAGTCGCGGTTGAGCGGGAACTGGAAGACCACGCGAGCCTCCACCCCGGGCTGATTGGACTCGGCACCGGCGCGGTCGCCGAAGCGCAAGCGTTGGTCGACAGTGAGTGCGGAGGAGCCTGCAATCGGCATCACGATAGCGAACTCAGGCTGAACCTTGAAGTCACCCGAATGGAATTGCACGCCGGTTTTGAACATCGGCATGCGCTCATAAAGGGAGCCCATGCCAACGCCCAAGCCAGTGGTTTCGAACAGACTGGGGAGAGTGGATGAGCCGAGCAGCGACCAATCCTCGCCGAACTCGGCGAACCAGGGAAGGTCGCCAATTTTATGGTCGAGGCGCATCCATGCGAGGCGAAGCGAGAACTGGGAACGGGCGTCACCACTGATGTTGCGGTTATTGACGTCGGTGTAGTCGCCTTCAAAGTCGCCTTCAATTTTACCGGTGAGGGTGAAACCCGAATCCTTCGGGACCCATTCCGTCTGGGCGCCAATGCGGAAGCCGCGGGCCTTGATATGGACCTGCGGGTCGGAGGTGGGACCTGTATCGGCGAGCAGGAGCGGGAGGGGCCAGTCCTGGCTGCCGAAGGTGGGCCCGCCACTGGAGGCGGTGTCGGAGGCGGCGGTGGCTTTGTAGAAGCCGTAGAGCTTCAGATTGGCGCCACTGCCCAGTCTGATATCGGGAATCATCCCGCCCTGTTTGGGGACGTCGATCGGCAAAACTCGTAGCGGCGCTACCGCTGGGATCACAGAGGGCCCCTCGGACTTTGCGGGAGCCGCTGACTGGGTTGCAATCGCCATCGGCCCCGGAACCGCGGTGATCACCGACAGATCCTGCGCGCTCACTAGACCTTTTTGCGAGAGCGTCTCCACCAGGGCTTGAAATTGAGCTGTGGGTGAGGCAGCTCGAATCGCGTTGGCCTCAGTAGGCGCCAGAACACCCTTCATTACGAGCACGCCGAGCAATGCCGTGACATTCGCATCGCCCGCGCTTGGGGTTATGCCTAACCCTACGCTTGGGCTCGGATTTGGGCTGGGCGCTGGACTTGGCTCTCCCGCAGTGGGGCTACCTTCTGTGCTGGTTGTACTCGCTGCATTTCCATTTGCTTTCTTTGAGTCGTTGTTTCCCGCCATGACGGGCACTGCCATGATGGCCACTACTAAGAGGCTCAACAGCCACACTTTGAGCTTCAACATAGACGGAGTCCTCCTCGGTTCCGGCTCGGGTCGAGCCTGAGCACAGAACATGGGGCGCAACCGTATGTCGTTTTCGCGATTTTATCTGTGATCGCGATCACACTTCTGGGTGATTCATGTCATGGAACTCCGGAAGATTCGACGAGCGCTCTCTGTCATAAAGCACGCCAGTGTGTGATCTGTATCACCGTCGGCGACTTATAAGGGTACAAAAGCCTCCCCATTCCATCCGCTTAGGGAAACTCCGATTAATTACCATCGAAAACCTTGAACCACAGGGTACACAGGGGCGCACGGTGGACCCCAGGGCTTAATCAGACTTTTCCTAGAGGCCAGGCGGGAAAGTGCGAGGGATTGGTGCGCCCATTTAGCATAGGCAGGTGAGGATGCAGAAACGAATTGGCCTGGCGAGGGCCCTTTCCAAGATGGGCTATTGCTCGCGGTCTCGGGCAGCGGTCTTGATTCGGGCTGGACGTGTTACTCGGAATGGGCGGATCGTCCAGGATCCGGAAAGCCCTGTGCGCATGCCCGATGGCTGCATAGGCGACGACCGGATTGGCGACCGGATTGAGGTCGACGGTTCGCCGGTCGACAAAACGCCGGCCATCTACCTCGTCATGAATAAACCGCGCGGCGTGGTCACGACCGCGTCCGATGAGAGAGGGCGCGAGACGGTTTACGACCTGCTGGATCCCGGGCTGCCGTGGCTGGGTCCCGTAGGGCGGTTGGATAAGGCAAGCGAAGGCCTGCTGCTCTTGACCAATGATTCCGAATGGGCGGCGAAGATCACCGAGCCCAGCCGCCATCTAGACAAGAAATACCACGTGCAGGTGGACTGCGTGGCCGACGCCGGCCTGCTGGCGAGAATCACTCGTGGACGCACAGTGGAGGGGGACTCGGTTGCCAGCCGTGCCGCCAAGGGCAACCCAGGCGAACATTTGCGCGGGAAGGAAGCGCGACTTCTGCGGCACGGCACCAAGAACAGCTGGCTGGAGATTACTTTGGACGAAGGCAAGAACCGGCAGATTCGGCGTCTGCTCGAAACGCTGGGGGTCGGAGTGTTGCGCCTGGTACGAGTGTCGATCGGGCCGCTCGAACTAGGCGATCTGAAGAAGGGCGCGGCGCGGCGGTTGACGCCGGAGGAAAAGCAGGCCATCGATCGGGCGCTGCAAGCGGTTGCGTAGGGACAGCCGCCCTCGGCTGTCCAGGCGAGCGAAGCTCGCCGAGGTTCTCGTTGGTTCATCGCCGCACTCAAGATTTGGAGGGGCTTCGCCCCGCCGGACAGCCGAGGGCGGCTGTCCCTACGTGGGCTGCGCTGGGTGCTAAGAATTCCCTAGGCAGGGAGGTCTTTGGTTTCCAGGTAGTCCTGCGCCTGGCGAAGCACCTTGCGCTCGTTGCTGTAGGCAAGTTGCCGGCTCGCATCGCTGAGCGCTACCCAAAGCGCTCGCTTGACTTCGATCCGCATGTCGGCGGTGAGGTTGTCGATTTCTCCGGACACATAACGCATCAGGTAGAAGCTTACGATTTTAAAAACGCGTTGGCCGTCGCCCCACGTGCGCACGTAGACATACTTGTTGTCCGCGAGCTTGATGACCGGTTCGGCAACAATGCCCGTCTCTTCCAGGACCTCTCGCACCGCGGCAGCCTGCGGTTTTTCGCCCGCATCCACCAAGCCTTTGGGAAGCGCGAACACGGCCCGGCTGCGCCGGCGCCGCGTCGATGCTGGTTTAGTCGCAGGTTGGGGAGTTTCTTTTTGCGGCTCGCTCTTTTGCGGTTCGATCAAGGCTACGTGCCAGACTCCAGAAATCTGCCGCAGCACGACCCCGCCTGCTGAAATTTCCCGTGGCATAGTGGTCCCCCACTTTACAGGACCAGAGCCGCATTGGTCGCAGCAGCAGCAGAGATCCGCTCGGCTTGGACGGCCGAGGGCGGCCGTCCCTACACGAGCGGCGTCTCTTGCTGGATTCGCTGCCAGGCTCCTTCCACATGGCGAGCCTGTGTGTTGGTTTGGCCAACGCAGAATCGAAGGGTGAGTTTGCCATCGAGCTTGGTATGTGTGAGGTAGAGGTCGCCGCTGCCATTCAGCCGGTCCATCAGCTGTTGGTTAGCAGAATCTCCCGCGCGCAACCGGAAGCAGACGAGGTTGAGGTAGGCGGGAGAGGCGAGTTCGAAGCGCTGATCTCCGCGCACCCAGGCGGCGAACTGCTGCGCCAGGCGGACGTGCTCGCGAATATGGTGCTGCAAGCCTTCGATCCCGTAATGCCGGATCACAAACCAGAGCTTGAGCGAGCGAAATCGGCGTCCGAGCTGGATGTGCCAGTCGCGATAATCAATGACGGCGCCGGATTCGGTCGCCTGGTTGCGCAGGTACTCTGGCAGGACAGAAAGCGTTTGAATCAGGTGCTTGCGGTCGGCGACGTAGAAGCAGTCACAGTCGAAGTTGGTGAACATCCATTTGTGCGGGTTGAAGCAGTAGCTGTCGGCGAATTCCACGCCATCGTTGATGAAGCGGAATTCCGGGCAGAGCGCGGCCGGGCCGCTCATGGCGGAGTCCACGTGCAGCCACAAATTGTGGTCGCGGCAGATGCGGGCAATCTCGCGCACGGGATCGATCGCGTTCGAAGACGTTGTGCCCACGGTTGCGCAGACGAAGCAGGGAGTCAGTCCGGCTTTCATGTCGGATTCAATCTGGCGCGCCATTGCTTCCGGTCGCATGGCGAAGTTCTTGTCCACTTCAATCTGGCGCAGGTTGTCCGATCCCATGCCGGCGATCTTTATTGCTTTTTCAACCGAAGAGTGCGTTTGCGTGGAGCAGTAGGCCGTCAAGCGTCCATCGCAGCCTTTGCGATTGCTGGCGAACTGGGTTGCACGCTCGCGAGCGGCCAGCAGGGCGACAAGCGAGGCGCTGGACGCCGTGTCCTGAATCACCCCGCCGCCGGTGCTGGTGGAAAGAAACTTTTGCGGCAGGCCGAGCATGGGTACCAGCCAATCGAGCACGTGCGTTTCGAGCTCGGTACACGCCGGACTGGTGGACCAGAGCATGCCTTGCACGCCCAGTCCGGAGGAAACGAGATCGCCAAGAATGGCCGGCCCAGAGGCGTTTGCGGGAAAGTAGGCGTAGAAGTTCGGCGACTGCCAATGGGTGATGCCGGGAAGGATGACGGGCTCGAGATCGCCGAGAATCTGCTCAAAGGCTTCGCCACGCTGCGGTGCGTTGGGCGGAAGTTTCGAGCGAATTTCTCCCGGCTCGACGCGCGACAGAACCGGGAAGGTTTCGATGCGGGAATGGTAGTCGGCGATCCAGTCCACAACCGCGTGGCCCTGGCGGCGGAACTCCTCGGGAGACATGTGAAAGGATTTTGAGTCAGACATAGGAATCGACAATAAAAGTCAAAAGTCAGAAGTCAAATTGAAGAAGTAAAAGCGAGCAGTGGCAGTTGGGTTTTACTTCTTCAATTTGACTTCTTACTTCTTACTTCATCCACTACAAATGTCCGTAATACAACCGCGTGTCGTATTCGAATCCAACCTTGTCATCGATGGCATGGGCGCGAAATATCCGCTGGAGGTCCCGCATCATCGGCGCGTGGCTGGGATGACCCTCGATCGGCGCGTACGAAGAAGACAACAATCGTCCGGCCGTGCCTTCGTAGTCAAACTGCTGGCACAGGCTGAAGACGCGCTCCTGGCTCAGCGCGGGCGCAAAGAATTTGTGGATCAAGGCGGTCGTGCGTTCGTGGCGCACTTCCTTATAGTCGGTGCCGTAGGTCAGCAGCAGCTCTTCATAGTCACGGAGGAAAGGCGTGGTTGCGGTGCGGCGCTCATTCCAGATCAGCACGCACCATCCCTCGGGCCTCAGAATGCGGGCAAATTCGGTGCGAGCGCGAGGCAGGTCGAACCAATGCGCCGCCTGGGCGGCGGTAACAAAATCAACGGAGGCGGAGCGCAGCGTCGTCTCCTCGGCTGTTCCAGCAACGGACACCAATCGATCGTAGGATTCGAGCTCATGGACGCCGGCTTCGCGCATTTCCGTGTTGGGTTCGACCGCAAAAACGGAATTCCCGTTTTCCAACAGCATGCGGGTAAACACACCGGTGCCGGAAGCGATGTCAGCGACGATGTGACTCGCCTGCAATCCGCATTCGGCGCGAAGCAGGTCGAGAACTTTAGGCGGATATCCGGGGCGATAGCGGACGTAATTCTCCACCCGATCGGAAAAACGAGCCGTTGGCGACTGAGACATCGCTCTTTAGTGTAACGCGTCCCAGCGGCGGCTCGCCCCGCACGGTACAATCTTTGGTCTACAAGGAGCTTCATGAAACTTATCTCGGGTGCTGTTCTGTTCTTCGTTCTGATCGGTTCGAACCTGCAAGCGTTTGATCATGCCGGCAAAGAGCAGCCGGAGAGTTCGTCCATCAGCGGCTTCCGCGATGTGGCTGCCGAGCGGGAGGTCGAAAAGAGGTTCATGGCTGTGCCCGACCCCAAGCTGGCGGAAGAACATCTGCGGATTCTGACCGAGGCGCCGCACATCGCAGGATCTCCCGAGGACAAAGCAACCGCCGAGTATGTGGCGAAGAAGTTTCGCGAGGCCGGGCTGGACACCGAGATTGTCGAATACAAAGTGTGGCTGAACTATCCGGCGGAGATTCGGGTGGACCTGACCGCGCCCGAAGGAGTTGAAATGCATGGGCCGCGGCCCGAGCATGTCGACGGCGATCCGTTTCAGGACGACCCGCGCATCGTCAACGCCTACAACGGCATGTCGCCCTCGGGCGACGCCGAAGCGGATGTTGTTTATGCGAATTACGGCTCGCCGGCTGACTTTGACAAACTGAAGGAGATGAACGTCGATGTGCGCGGCAAGATCGTCATTGTCCGCTACGGAGAGAATTTCCGCGGCGTGAAAGCGTTCGTGGCGCAGGAGCGCGGCGCGGCGGGAGTCATCATTTATTCCGACCCGAAAGACGATGGCTACTACCGCGGCGACGCCTATCCAAAAGGGCCGTGGCGCCCGGCGAGCGGCGTGCAGCGCGGATCGATCGGATACATGTTCCAGTTTCCCGGAGACCCGACCACTCCGGGGGTTGCGTCCACTCCCGCGCTGCCGGATTCCAAGCGCGTGTCTCCCGCCGCATCCGAACAGTTGCCGAAGATTCCCGTAACCCCGCTTTCCTACGCCGATGCCTCACCGATTCTCGAGCACCTCGGCGGGCCAGCATCTCCACGCGAGTGGCAGGGCGCGCTGCCGTTTACTTACCACGTCGGTCCTGGCCCCGCGAAAGTGAAGATGCACCTTAAGCAGGATTACCAACTTCGCACCATTTGGGATGTCATGGGCAAAGTTCGCGGAACGTCTTCGCCCGACGAGTGGGTGGTGGCGGGCAATCATCGCGATGCCTGGGTGTATGGAGCGGTCGATCCGAATAGCGGCACGGCAGCCATGCTCGAGACCGTGCACGGGTTGGGCGAGCTGCTGAAGTCGGGCTGGAAGCCGAAGCGGACGATTGTCATTGGAAGCTGGGATGCGGAAGAGGAAGGACTGATCGGATCCACCGAGTGGGGCGAAGATCACGCGAAGGGTCTGGGAAACGCTGCCGCCTATTTCAATATGGACGTGGCCGTATCGGGCAAGAAATTCGGAGCTTCCGGGGTGCCCAGTCTGAAAGAATTTATCCGCGAGATTGCAAAATCTGTTCCTTCTCCGCAAGGGGGTACCGTGTACGACACGTGGAAAAAGACGAGCCAGCCGAATCCGGAGAACCGCTCGCAGGAGACCAGCACCTTCCGCCCGCCGCCGGCGGCCATGCAGAGCGATGTGCCGGTCGGCGATCTCGGCAGCGGCTCCGACTATACCGTATTTCTGCAGCATCTGGGTGTGCCTTCCACCGATATCACTTCGAGCGGCGATTATGGCGTGTATCACTCGGCGTTCGATAACTTCAACTGGTTCAAGAAGTTCGGCGATCCCGACTTCAGCTACGAACAGCAGATGGCCCGCATTTTCGGATTGGAAGTGCTGCGCATGTCCAGCGCCGACGTGCTTCCCTATGACTACGAAAACTACGGGAAGGAAATCCTGGTTTATCTAGACGCTGCCAAGAACAAAAGTAAAGAACGCTTCGCAGACAAGGCGCCCAACTTCTCGTCAGCGTTGGAAGGCGCGCGCCGCCTCCAGGAAGTGGGCACAAAAATGCTGCAGAAGCAACGGCAAATCCCTGCAGAGCCGGATCGAATGAATGCTAAACTCCGGGAAGCAGAGCGGGCGCTGCTGATTCCGGAGGGACTGCCCAACCGTCCGTGGTATCACCATGCCATTTACGCTCCCGGGCAATACACCGGGTATGCAGCCGTGGTGATTCCTGGAGTGAACGAGGCGATTGATCGGGGGGATCTTCGCCGGACCGAACAACAAATCGCAGCGCTGGCGGCTGCCTTGAACCGAGCCGTTCAGTTGCTGGATCAATACCGCTAACCGTGGCTCTGAAATTTGCGGTGCAGCGGGGTTCGTATCAGGGCATCGCTTCAGCGATGCCGTAGTTCTTCGGAATCAAATGCCCATTCCGGGGGCTGCGGATCTCCGCCTCAACTGTGCGGCCGAGTAGGCGCCGAGGCGACACGAGTTATGGCACTGGCAAGAATCATTACGCGCTCTCATGCGTGCTCGCGAGAGCTGGCGCTGGATCTGCTTGCCCGCGGTTACGTGGTCGAAATCGTTTCGCCCGACAAGATCCCCGACAATATCGCCGATCTGGAATTGCGAGTCGATGCCGGTCCCGGGGATCGGTTGACCGCGACGGTCGAGGCACACGATGGCGAGCGTTCGGCTTCGCTTGAATTTCTGCATTACCTGAAAGCGCCGATGGTGGACTTCATTCGCCGGCCACCGGAGCCGCCTGAAGTTGTGCGCCTCTCGGAACAACCTGTCCGTTTCAATGCCGCGCCCAGCATCGATAGTGTCGGGTTGCCTGCGGAGGCTCCGCAACCGGCGCCGGAGATTGTTTCCCCGGCCGCCGGCGTTCCGCTTGCTCGCGAACTCGATCCTGAGGAAGGTGCGCGTCTGACCGTGCCGCATGATCCTGTGCCAACGCCGCCGGTGGAACTTCCGAGCTATTTCGCGGTCGAGGACTCGACGGTTGTCAGGCCCGTGATTGTCCGGCCAACGATTGCCCGGCCAACGAGTGTCCGGCCAACCGTGCCCCGGCCAATGCAGTCGCTGCGACGGCGCGATCGCTCCGCGGCATGGCGTTGGCGCGCCGCTCTAACGTTTGCCGGCGTGGTGCTGCTGGCTGTGGTTCTCGGGTTCGGCATGTACCGGACCGGTAAAGGTGCCGCGCAGAGTTCCGGAGTAGCGCCAGTTAAGAAAGTCGCGACACCGTCAACCGAGATGAACTTCATGGGCGCCGCGGATTCCGAAAAAGACGCGGGGAAAGATCCGGGGCAAGTCTCGGCTTTAGCCGAGTCGCCCTCCGCCGTAAAGTCGAAAGGGAACTCCGGCCACGCGCCGAAGGGCGCCCCAGTCGCGAAGGCCGCAGCTGCGACTGCAAGCCACCAAGTCGGGGCCTCGCGCACGCATAGCGACGACTTGATTGCGCGCAACACGGTTACTTATCTCGACAAACGCTTCGCGCCGCGTCCGGTCAACAAGTCCGCCCCGAAAGTTAAGACGGCGAAAAGTCCCGCTCGCCGTCCGAGTTTGCGCAAGCATGGTGGCGTGATCGCGGCTAATGAAGTTATCTATCTCCAGAAGCCCTCTCCGAAGGCGGCGAAGTAGGGCTCTGGCATAATCCTGAGTTTGCGTATCCCATTGTCCCAGCAAAGGCCTGTGCAAACTTTTTCCTATTGACATCTCCGCGATTGCTGATAGATTTCGCACCTGTCGGTAGCGTGCGGCCCAAGGTCAAGGCCGCTCTTCGGGCTGCTGTCCCCGCTGGAAATTACGAGCAGCTTTACATACGTGTTTTCCTGCCTCCCCCCACGCGGAGAATTGCCATGAAAATCGTGCGCCTACTTTTGTCTCTTGTGGTGTTTCTGCAAGCAGTCATCGTCCTCCACGGCCAAATCACCGCGGCTGCGTCGTCCCACGCGGACCATGGCGGGTTCCCGATCCCCTCCGAATACAACCGTGGCCAAGCAGGCGGTGCGGTTGCAAGCGGCCAGATGCGAGCCGCGATTGCGTCGGTGCCGTTTTTTTTGAGGCCAATCAAGGGCAGACCGATCCTCGAGTGCGCTTCTTTTCCCGGAGCAGTGGTTACACGCTCTTCCTCACGCCAGAAGAGACTGTGTTGGTTGAAAGCGCGGTCCTTCCAGGCGCCGGAAACAACTCCGGCGGTTCGCGGGATTCGAAGCCTTCGCCCCGAGCCGTTTTGCGAATGAAGCTGCTGGGCGCAGCGCGAAAGAAGAAGCTCCCGCGCTGCCAGACATCGGCTCGATCAGCCCACCAGATTATCCCTCGGCGTGGTTGCATCCTGCACAGCCATCACCCGCACGTGGACTCACAATAAACCACTTCAGCTATTGAAACGAAGGCGGACAACCCATCATTACTTGGTTGGCGTGCTCTGCAACGCCTAACTCCCCAATTGCATTGGGTGTTTTTGGGTCTATAGCCTCTAGCATGATTGTGTTAGGGACTACATATATCGTACCCCCGCTCGCGCAAGAGGCAAATGATCCAGTCGTTTGAAAGTATACGACTACGCCGCCGCCGAGGCTGAGCTTTAGAGTACCAGTTCCAGTCGCATTTATGGAATAACTTCCGGTCGCCGACACGACGGTTAACGGATCGAAGACTGCGTAGCCATTATTACTAAATGTAGCGACGCAATTGCCTACCGGGTCGTAGCTCCAAGTTGGTTTCGGCACTGTGGCATTACTTTTACTCTGATCGAAGACGCTTGTCGTCAGTTTTGCGCTTAGACCTGTAGTACCATTAAAGGTCAGAGTGCCGTAATAAGCTACAGGGTACCTCTTAGAATCGCCGCCGGTTGCGGTTTCAGGCCCGCGGCCGTCAGTACATCCACCAAATATCTTAGACCAGGAGTAGGTTGTTTCCGCTCCGCTCAACTCGGTAATGTACGTGCCGCTAAGCGTGTACTTTACAGTTGTTTGGGCGAAGCACATTGAAGGAAGAACACACACTAAGAGTAACCAAAAGCTTTTCATCACAGTCTCCTTTCGGGCAAATGCGCAAATTCCGAACCGGGGGTAACCCGGAAATCAAATCTCCACTTATCAATATCTGCAACCGTTGCGACGCAGTGTCCTAACATCCTTTGCCGCCGGGCCCTCCAACGTATATATATGTCCCCCATCCTGGGGCTTTGCCCCAGAGCGGCAAAGTAACCTGGTAGCAGTTGGGTGAAAGTTGCACAGGTTTGAGTCCTTTACCCCAAACACCGCGGCCATATGCATCGATGTAGAAGATGTCCCTTTGATAGGCAGCATGGCTGTAGCCGTTGTTGGGCATCTGGCCGCTACCTTCCGGAGGAAAAATTGTTTCTGTGGCCGAACAAACCGAGCCAGCCGCCACGCATGCTACGCTTTCGGTACCGTACTCAATTGTTTGTG
>CABEDA010000021.1_pt1 | contig 12204 bp, 13 predicted proteins | sample 3422771 | NCBI WGS metagenome assembly CABEDA01 (sample SAMEA5534329, study PRJEB31848) | metagenome | biome: tundra; feature: field; material: soil | place: USA | collected 2013-05 | depth 0.15 m
GATTGAGATCTGATTGGGGTAGTTTCGAGGTGTATCCGTCAACCAAGACGGCCCCTCGAAACTGCCCCAAACCCATTTTCAGTGCTCTTTGACAAGTTAACTCGTTGGTTCTTAAAGACTTTACCAGCAAGTCCTTTAAACTCAAAGACCTGGCGGGAGCCTCCTCCTAAGTCTTTGATTCCAAAAGACCGTGGTTTGGGAGGGGTACCAAACCATCAACAGTTGGTTAATAATCCAAGATTAAATAGGAAGGAAGAAAGACCAGCCAGCGCTTCAGAGGGTTTTACTGAGAGCTGACAGCTGAGAGCTGACAGCTAAAAACAAATGCGGCTCGGGCCAGCCACCCAAGCCGCATTGTTCTCGCGGACCTTCTATCTGCCGTCTTTCGCCGAGCGGGATCGCCAAGCAAAAGCACATCGCGCCACCGCACTCCGAAAAGTGCCATGCATCGATGCTTCCCTGAGGCTCGCGCTTCAAGGCCAAGACTCAGCGTTTCCATCCTTCTCGAAAGAAGGATTTCTTAGGAGGCCGTAAAGCCCGGGCGCCGGCACACTGGACATGTGCCGAATTTCCCCCGGTGATTCACTCTCGAGAAATCACCGGCAACGCTGAACCTTTCTCGCAGCAGATTTCAGAACGTCTCACGCTTTTGACTGCAAGCACTTTGCGGCAGCCGAAAGATTTGCGCAACGGGAAACTGCGGCTGCACTGTGTAAATACTGTGAAGCACTGGAACTTCCTGTGGAACGGGAAGGAAAAGTGTATTTTATTGGCGCGGCGCGCGGCGGGCAGCGCTGCCGTACAATACCCCCGATGATTGCGCATCTTCGAGGAACGCTGCTGGCGAAGCGTCCGAACCAGGCCATCGTGGAAACGCACGGAGTCGGCTATGACGTTTCGATCAGCGTGCCGACGTTCACGGAAATGCCGGCGGCAGGCGCCGACGTCGCGCTCCACATCCACACCCATGTTCGCGAAGACGCGCTGAGCCTGTACGGATTCTTGCGTCTGGCCGAGAAACAGCTTTTCGAAAAGCTGCTGACCGTGAGCGGGATCGGTCCAACGCTCGCGATCAAGATCCTAAGCGGCATGCCGGCCGACGAGATGGTGGGAGCGATTCGCGGCGGCGACTTGGCGCGGCTTACGCGCATTCCAGGCATCGGCAGGAAGACGGCCGAGCGCATGGTGCTGGAGCTGCGCGACAAGCTGCCAATTGCCGGAGCGTCCGACACTTCAATGGGCGCGCCGCAGGCCAGCCCGGTAGAGGAAGATGTCATTTCCGCCCTGGTCAATCTCGGCTATCCGCGGGCGGCGGCGGAAAAGGCGCTCCTGGCGGCGCGGAGCGGCAAAAGTCCTCAGAGTTTTGACCTGCTCTTTCGCGAGGCGCTGGGATCGCTGTCGAAATGATCCCACGCCGAGGGATACGGCCCTGTAGAGACGCGGCTTGCCGCGTCTCCCTCGGCGCTCTTGGGGAAGATGTACGGGTCGTTCGAGCACGCGAGCGGAAGACGGGGCAAGCCCCGCCGCTACACTAGATATTCTTAGCCTCATTCGAACCCGGGGAGGGCTTGTGCGCCGACGGTCGGTCCAAATCACTTTGTTCGTCCTGTGCATCGTGGTCGTGTTCTTCTTGACGATTCCGCGGCTGGTGGACGAGAACCAGAATAAAGTTGTGAAGAAGCCGCCCTACACGGCATCCGCGCGGGCGCTGAGTCTGCACCAACAGCTCACCATCGCCGATCTTCACGCCGATTCGCTTTTGTGGGGCCGCGATCTGCTGGAACGCAGCTCTTACGGCCACGTGGACATTCCGCGCCTGGCGGACGGCAACGTTGCCTTGCAAGTATTCTCACTTCCCACCAAGAGCCCAGCGGGCTTGAACATCGAGAGCAACGGAGACAAAAACGATCAGATTTTCTGGCTGGCGATTGTCGATCGCTGGCCTCCTGCCACCTGGAACAGCCTGACCGAGCGGGCTCTGTATCAGTCGCGCCGCCTGCATCAGTTCGCGCGTGGTTCGCACGGCGGCTTTGTGGTGATTGAGAGTTCCGCCGATCTCTCCAGCTACCTGGAACGCCGGCGGCTCAATGGCAAGCTCACGGCCGGACTGCTTTCGATCGAAGGCGCGCACGCGCTCGACGGCAAGCTGGAGAATCTCGACGTTCTCTACCGCGCCGGCTACCGCATGATGTCGCCCAGCCATTTCTTCGATAACGACATCGGAGGCTCCTCGGCGGGAGTCCGTAAAACCGGTCTCACCGACAAAGGCCGCGAGTGGGTGCGGCAAATGGAAGCCCGGCACATGATCGTGGACTTGGCCCATGCGTCCGCCAGGACAATTGACGACGTGCTGGCCATCGCCAATCGTCCCGTGGTCGTTTCTCACACCGGCGTAAAGGGCACATGCAACAACAACCGCAACCTGAGCGACGAGCAGATTCGAGCGGTCGCGGCCAAGGGTGGTTTGATCGGCATTGGGTATTGGGACACGGCAACCTGCGGAACCGATGCCCGCGCGATAGTAAAAGCGATGCGCTATGTTTCCGACCGGGTGGGCGTGGAACACGTGGCGTTAGGTTCGGATTTTGATGGAGCCACCACCGCTCCCTTTGACACAACCGGATTGGTCGAGATCACCGATGCCATGCTCGAGGCCGGCTATTCCGAGCAGGAAATCCGCGCGATCATGGGAGAAAACGTGATGAAGTTTTTAAAGGAGAATTTGCCCGAGAAATAATTGCGTCAATCGAGGACTGATCCGCCATGGAGGCACGAAGAAACCAACATTTGCTTTTCTCCGTGACTCCGTGTCTCCGTGGTAGTTCTTGATTCGCGGCGCGCCTAGTTGCCGACGAAGCGCAGATAGAGGTCGCGGTCGTCGCGGCAGGTTTCCGCCATTTGCTTCACCTTTTCCCAGGCCTCTAACTGGGAGTCGTCGCGGACGCGCTCTTTCGCACGCTCCCATTCCTGGAGGAAGGCTTTCATCTGCAGGTGGTTGAACACGGTCTTGCCGAACCGATCAATGCCGCTGAGCAGCACGAAATCTTCATGGCTGTTGGCGGGAACCACGCCGTGCAGCATAACCCACTCGCTGCGTTCGCCGAGATCGTCTTCCAGCTTTACGACCAGGGACATCGTTATCCTCACCCGAGGCAAAACCACTGGCCGCAATGTACCAGCCCCAGGGGAAGTTGTCCAAGGGAATAGCCTACGTAGGGACGGCCGCCCTCGGCCGTCCAAGGCGAGCGCAGCTCGCCAGGCTTTTTGCTCAGTCGCGAGCAATCGGAAGCTCGGCGCTCTTACGCTTCCCCGACGTGCGTACCGTGCTGAAAGTGGTATTGCAGAATCTTCGCGGCCAACGCTGGGCTCACACTCTGTCCTTGCGCTTCGACCGAACGCACCACTTCTCCGCGGCAGACGACTTCGGTGGCCGCGAGTCCGGCGATTTCCGCCGGCAGCACCAGGCTGATCTCCAGGAGCGCGTTCGGACTCAGCAATTCCTGCGCCAGAAACAGCAATCCCGAGCGGCTGATGTTCTCGGTGGTGCCCGGGCGCCAGTTCTTTTCTCCAAGGGGACGATACTGCAGCGGAAGGTGGAGATTGAAACGGCGAGCTCGGAACGGTGGAACTTTTCTTTCCGCAACCACGCTTGAACCCGTGCGGGATGGCATCGCGGCCTCCAGGGGGATGGGCTCGGAATCCAGCACTTCGCGGACGCGGTCTTTCAGCGCGGGAAGACTGAACGGTTTTTGCAGCAAGTTAACGCCGGCATCGAGCATCCCGTCATGACCAATCGCATTCTCGGTGTAACCCGACATGTAGAGCACTCGGATGTCAGGGACCAGCTTGGCAATATTGGTGGCCAATACGCGGCCATTCATCCCGGGCATAATCACATCCGTGAGCAGAAGGTCGATGGTGCCCTGGTAGCCGACTACGATTTGCAGGGCAGCGGCGCCGTCTTCAGCTTCGAGGATTTTGTAACCCTGCGTTTCCAGATATTGGCGGGCAAGACGCCGCAGATGGGTTTCATCTTCGACCAGCAGAATGGTCTCCTGCCCATGATCGGGCCGGGGAAGGCCGAGAGAATCCTGCGCCGCAGCGGCCTCTTCGCGACCATCGACTCGCGGGAAATAGGCACGGAAAGCCGTGCCGCGCTGCGGCTGGCTGTCGACGAAGATAAACCCGCCGCTCTGTTTTACGATGCCGTACACCGTCGAGAGTCCGAGCCCGGTGCCTTTGGCCCCCTTGGTGGTAAAGAAAGGCTCGAAGATGCGGGACTGGGTTTCGCCGTCCATGCCGACGCCCGTGTCGCTGATGGCGAGCATGATGTACTCGCCCGCGGTGAGCGGGGTATGAGTACGCGCGAAATTTTCGTCGAGCGTCACGTTGGCGGTCTCGATGGTCAGCTTGCCGCCTTGCGCCATCGCGTCGCGAGCGTTTACGGCAAGATTCATGATCACCTGGTCGATCTGGCCGGGATCGGCGCGGACCGCGCCCAGTCCGGGGCCGGGAACCATCACCAGATCGATATCCTCGCCGATCATGCGCGTGAGCATTTTCAGATTCTCGGCAACCACCTCATTCAGGTCGAGCATCTTGGGCGCAAGCATCTGTTTTCGGCTGAAGGCCAGCAATTGCCGGGTCAGCGAAGTGGCGCGCTGCGTGGCATTGGAGATTTCCTGCGCCGGTCCGCGCAGCCGGGGATCGGGCCCGAGACGCTCCAGCAGAAACTCGGAGTAACCGGAGATCACCATCAGCAGATTGTTAAAGTCGTGCGCGATGCCTCCGGCCAGCCGGCCGATCGCTTCCATCTTTTGCGCCTGACGAAATTGCAGCTCCAGAGTGCGGGTTTCAGTAATGTCTTCCATAAAGATCTCGAAGGTGCCTCCGGCTTTGCCGTTCGCAATCGAGCGGCCGGAAATGCGCGCTACGATCGCCGCGCCATCCTTCCGTACGCACTCCGTGGTGAGGTCGTTGAATGCTTTGCCGGCGTGAAAATAGTCGGCAGTTTGAAACCATTGCTGGGCATCGGCGTACAGGCTTCCCAGATGCCGGCCCGTGAGCTCGGCGGCGCTGTCATAACCCAACATCGCCACCAGCGCGGGGTTTGCGTCCTGGAGGGTGCCGAAGGCATTGCAACGGCAGATGCCGTACGGCGCGTTCATCACCAGCGAGCGAAAATTGGTTTCCGACCGGCGCAGGCTTTCCTGAGCGGCGCGAAGGGCGGCATTGAACCAGCAGATCAGCAGGGCCACCGCGAAGAACAACGCGAGGTGCGCGATCGCCTTGCGATACTCCCAGGGAGTCAGTTCTCCGGCGAGCGAATAGTAAGCGCTGACGGTGAGCGCAAACGAGGTGGCGGCGAGTCCCGGCTTCCATCCCCCGTACCAGGCACTCACCATAACCGCGACCGCGAACACCACCAGCCGGCTCTCTGCGATATCGGAGAAGAACAAAGTCGGGATGAGGGCCAGAACCGCACTAAGGAGAGCGACTCCATAGCGCAGGAGGGGATCGCGCGAAGGAGGTACAGCCAAGCTGCGGATGAGGGGGAGTTTCATTCGCATAGATTCATGCTATGCGCCTACCGCGCGCCGAGCGAGTTACGACAGTCCACCGCGGTTTCCTGGCGGCACAGTGGCCAGAGGTACACCGACCAGGAAGAACACAAGACCAATGGAGCGCCGGGCATCCTCGCCTGGCTGGACGCGCGAGATACCCATGCCTCCATGAATCGCTCAACCTGGGGCAAATCTAGGCCAGAAGGGAAACGTCTTGCCAACAGCCTAATCTCAAACCTCGTTCCCGCAAAACTCTTCCGTGCAAATTGGCGTTCGGCGAACATCGGCGGGCAACAGGACTTGCAACCGTGGCCGGCAACGACGAAACTAACGGGGCATAACCGGCAACACTCCAGGCAATACCCAAATGAATATCGGTATTTTCGGCGGCAGCTTCGACCCCATCCATCGCGGACACCTGACCCTGGCCCAGGCGGCCGCCAGCCGCTACTCGCTGCGGCAGGTGCTGTTCGTGCCGGCCAATGTTCCGCCCCATAAACAGAAACAGCCGCTCACAGCCTTCCTCCATCGTTATGCCATGGTGGCGCTTGCGACCCAGGACGAAAAACGATTCGTGCCGTCGCTGCTGGAGGCGCCAGAATTCGTAACCACCCACGTAGGGACGGCCGCCCTCGGCCGTCCAGCGGAGCGCAGCTCCGCTGCCGTCAATTATTCGATCGACACGGTTCGACGCCTGAAACAGACGCTCAAGAAATCCGACCGCCTTTTTTTCCTGATCGGAATGGACGCCTTCCGCGACGTCGCAAAATGGCGCGAGGCGCGCGCGCTTCTCGGAGAATGCGATTTCATCGTGGCCAGCCGCCCGGGATATTCGTTGCGGGACGTGGCCGAGTCGTTGCCGGAAGGTTTGCGGCCCCCGGCGGCGGTGACGCGTCCCTTTCATAAGCAGCCGGCAAAAGGTGATCTCGTTCTTCCCGGCGTCACCCTGCACCTGCTTGAAGGCGTCAACCAAAGCGCCTCCGCGACCGCGATTCGGGCGGCCGCGGCCGAGGGCAAGCCGCTGGCACGATGGCTGGACCCACGCGTAGCGGATTACATCCGGAAGCACGGACTCTATCGCCCGAGACACACGTAGGGACAGCCGCCCCCGGCTGTCCAAGGCGAGCGCACCGGGGCCCCCGGCAAGCCCGGTGTTGGCTTGACGGGGTGGAGGAGCTCGCCAGGGTTTCGCCTATTCCATCCGCGTATCCAAATGGTGCAGCGGAGCACGTCCCCGCGCACAGGTTACAATCAATGAGCCCGTATGAGAAAAAAGGACGACCTCCAACACCAGGTATCTGAAGCCCTCCTCGCCTGCCAGGACAAACAAGCGGAAAACGTCGCGATCCTCGAACTGGAAAAAGACTCGGGAGCCTTCACCGACTATTTTGTGATGTGCAGTGGCGCGAATCCCCGGCAAATCCAGGCCATTGCCGACGCGGTGGACGAGCGCCTGGAAGCGCTGGGTCTCCGCGTAACTCACTCCGAGGGCTACAAACAGGCGGAGTGGGTGTTGCTCGACTACGTCGACTTTGTCGTTCATATTTTCTCCGAAAAAGCCCGCCAGTTCTACGATCTGGAACGCCTGTGGAAGTCGGCCAAACGCCTGGAGCCGGCGGAATTGCTGGCCAAACCGAAGGCGCGGCGGACGACGGCGATCAAATCCACATCCTCTTCTGCGGCGCCCAAGAAAGCGCGTAAAAAGAAAATCTGAAATGTCGGCTTCGAATCCAGCCCCGTGGGGTTCTTCGTTCCGCCTGGTGGCGGCGGAAAAGTGGAAGGCAAAGTCGGCCGCGATGGGCCGCGCGGTCACTGACGCTCTGGTTGCATACTCGCGTCCGTTGCCAGGCATGCGCGTCATCGATCTGGCCAGCGGCACCGGCGAGCCTGGGATCAGCCTGGCAGCACACGTTGGTCCGCAGGGTTCGGTCACTGCGGTCGACCAGAGTTCGGACCTGCTAGCCATCGCCGCCGAGCGAGCCCGCAACAAAAAACTTTCCAACTTCACGACTCAGCAGGCCGACGCGCACGACTTGCCGCTTGCCGACCGGACCTTCGATCTCGCCACCTGCCGCTTTGGCGTGATGTTCTTCAGCGATGTCGAACGAGCGCTGGCGGAACTGCGCCGCGTCTTGAAGCCTGGAGCTCGCGCCTGCTTCGCCGCCTGGGGCTCGATGGAACAGCCGTACTGGCAAACTACGATGAAGATTGTCCACCAGCACGCCGGCGGGGCCATGCTTCCGCCGGGAAGCTCCGGTCCTTTTCGATTCTCGGCCGCAGGCTCTCTCTCGAAAGTGCTGAGCACGGCGGGATTTCAGGACGCAGAAGAGTCGACTCAGAATCTGCCCTGGACCTGGCCGGGAGACGCGGAAGAAGTTTTCGAATATTCTTGCGCAGTGTCAGCTCCGTTCCGGCCGATGCTGGAGCGGGTTCCGGCGAACCAGTGGCCGGTGATCCGCGCTCAGGCGAAGGCGGCGATCGAGCGCTATCGCGTCGCGGGCGAGATCCGCTTCGGCGCTGACGTGGTTCTGGCATCGGGAAAAGCTTGAGTAGCGTGGCTGGCTGCGCAGAAACTAGCGCGTCGTATCAGGGCATCGCTTAGTGCTTCGTATCAGGGCATCGCTTTAGCGATGCCGAAAGTTCTTCAAAATCAGATGCCCCTTTAGGGGCTGGAGGAATTTTCCCGCAGTCCGGATTCCCCATGAAGATCAAAGTCGCATGGATCGGGAAGACAAAAGAACCAGCGATCCAGACCCTGACCAACGAGTATCTGAAACGCATTTCGCGCTACGCCGACATTGCCGGCATCGCACAAAAAGACGAATCCGCAATTTTATCCCTGGCCGGCGGAAAAGACCGCCACAAGCTGGTTCTTCTCGATTCGCGCGGAAAACAGCTCTCATCCGAAGAACTGGCCGAGTTTCTGGAACGCGAGCAGCGGAACGCGATCCCTCTGCTGTTCGCCATTGGTGGCAGCGACGGCTTCAGCGAAGAAGCGCGGCGTCACGCTGCTTTTACCCTGTCCCTCGGAAAGATGACACTGCCCCACGAACTCGCCCGCGTGGTTCTGGTCGAGCAGCTCTACCGAGCTTTCACTATTCTTAAGCATCATCCCTACCATTTAGGGCATTAACTTTATGGTAACGGGGCAGCGTCCAGTCAGCCCCATCGCCGCCCATCTCGATTTCGAGCCCCGATGTACCTCTGGCAGCTTCCCAGCGTCGCAAACCTGGCTTACTGTATCTCTGAACAGGCCAAACAAGCCTGAATTTGTTGACGAGGCCCTCCCCCAATGAAAAATCCGTACGACGTATTACGATTGAAAGAACAGGAACTGTTGCGGGTCCGCAAAGAGATCGAGGCTCTACGGATCGCCGCGCGCTTGCTGGGCGCCGAGGATCCGGCCGCAGCCAAGGGCGAAGGTCAGCCTCAGCTGTCACGAGTCGTCGAAATGCCCTAGACGATCTACTCCCCCGTTGCACCCGAGGCGGACGGAAGCCAAAACCGTCCGCCTTCGTGGCTGGAGAAGGCCGGGCTCCATAAGAATTCCTTCCAAGACTGGTCTCACTTCTGTCGCAGTTCCTTGATCACCGGGCCGGCGAGCCGAAAATGAAACACAGGAACAAAAAAGATAACGGCGAAACACAGGGGCACGACGATCCGCTCATAGCCCGGAAAGTATCCCCCCTTGCCGCTCCAGTAGAGAAAGAGCGGTGCAAAGGTGACCGAAACCCCCTGCAGGGCAACAATTACGAAGTAGAGCGGCGGACGAGCGATCTTCGCCCAAGTTGAATCGATCTCGACGGTCACTCTTTCCATTTGTCCCTTCCGTGAGGCACCTGTGCCTTCATGGGCCAACATATCAAACAGGCTACATAGTTACGAACCTGCCCCGCGGGTAGTGGGCTACTTTGAATTTTGAGACGGCTGACGACCGTGGCATACTTGGATGTCGCCTGCTATGGCCGCTTGGCGTCACGGATCGGCTGTGGAGCGTAGAGGATTTGGTAGCTCTCTGGGAAGCCTACGAGCAACGGAGGGCGGAAAGAGCGGCAGCTTGATGCGGGGTTTCAGGCGATGGTGGGCGCTCTACCAAGCAGTAGCCTTCGTGGCTCTCATTCCGATCATGTCCTATTACGTGATCATGCAGGGCCTTCCCAAGAAAATCCTTCTAGTTTGCATTCCGGGTTACGCGGTGCTCGCTTGGGGGTCTTACCTAATTTATAAAGCGGTTTCAAAGTAGCCTACTACCGCCCCGCGGCATCTATAGCGCGTCCATTCCCGTCCGCGTACAATAATTGATTCGGCTTATGTCGGATCTCCACCGTGGTCTCATCATCGTGAATACCGGCCCCGGCAAGGGCAAGACCACCGCGGCCATGGGGACGGCGCTGCGAGCCGTCGGGCAAGGAATGCGCGTCCTCATGCTGCAATTTTTGAAGGGCTCGTGGCATTACGGCGAACTTGATGCGGTCAAGGCTTTCGGCGACAAGTTCATCCTCAAGCAAATGGGACGCGGCTTCGTGAAAGTCGGCGCCGAGAAGCCCGACCCGGAAGATGTGCGCATGGTGGAGGAAGCCTGGGCCGAGGCCGAAAAAGCGATCCAATCCGGGGAATGGGACCTGGTGGTGCTCGATGAAATCAATTACGCCATCAGCTACGGCATGTTGGACCCGGCGAAAGTAGCCGAGTCGCTGAAGCGCAAGCCGGAGGCGGTGCACGTCATCTTGACCGGAAGGAGCGCGCATCCGACAATTGTCGAGCTAGCCGACACCGTGACCGAAATGCGCCAGGTCAAGCATGCCTACGAGAAGGGCGTGATGGCACAGAAAGGAATCGAATACTAGCTCTCAGCTATCAGCTTTCAGTAAGCGCGTAGCCGAGCGGGTTTACTGAGAGCTGACGACTGAGAGCTGATAGCTTCTTATGGCTTGGTTCAAGCGACAATCCGTTGAGTTGGACACTTCGGGCGAGAGGACGGTACGCACCGAGGGCTTGTGGGTGAAGTGTGACGGTTGCCGCCAGATTATCTGGAAGAAGGATCTCGCAGAGAATCTGAACGTCTGCCCGAAGTGCGGCAAGCACTTCCGCATCGACGCGCGCGCCCGCCTGGCCCAGCTTCTTGACGACAATCAATACGAGGTTTTCGACTGCAATCTCGTCTCCAACGACCCGCTGAAGTTTGTCGACCTGAAAGCCTATTCCTCGCGCCTGAAGCAGGCCAAGGCCAACACCGGCCTCAAAGACGCCGTCATCAATGCTGAGGGCAAGTTGAACGGCCGCCCGGTGATCGTCAGCTCGATGGAATACTCGTTCATCGGCGGCAGCATGGGAGCGGTGGTGGGCGAAGCGATTACCCGCGCGATTGAGAAGGCCATGGAGACGCGGAAACCCATGATCATCGTCTCGGCCTCGGGCGGCGCGCGCATGATGGAAGGCGTGATCAGCCTGATGCAGCTCGCCAAGATTTCCGCCGCGCTGGCGCGCCTCGACACCGCGCGGGTCCCCTACATTTCGGTTTTGACCGATCCCACCACCGGCGGCGTCACCGCGTCGTTTGCCATGCTGGGCGATCTCAACATCGCCGAACCCGGCGCCCTCATAGGCTTCGCCGGACCGCGCGTGATTGAGCAGACCATCCGGCAAAAGCTTCCCCCAGGTTTCCAGCGCTCCGAGTTTCTCCTCGAACACGGAATGCTCGATGCCGTGGTGGTGCGCAAGGACCTGAAAGCCTACATTGCGCGGGCGCTGGATTTCATGGTGCAGGCAGCGTAGCAGCTCACGTAGGGACAGCCGCCCCCGGCTGTCCAGGCGAGCGCAGCTCGCCTGGGTTTCCTCAGTCCCCGTCAGGTCGCGCTATTCCCTGCTCGGTGCACGGTTTGACCCTTGAGTGTGGTTTTCTGGATGGCGTGAAAGCAAAGATTGAAACTGTAACGTCCTAGCTAAGAGCTAAACGCCAAGAGCTGCCTTTGTCCTACCAAACCGCAGTCGCGCAGATGTACGCGTTGGGCCACGAACTGGCGCAGACGCCGTCGCACAAATTCGATCTGGCACACATGCGCGTGCTGCTGGCGGCACTGGGACATCCGGAAAATCGCTTTCCAACTGTCTTGGTCGCCGGCACCAACGGCAAGGGTTCCACCGCTGCAACTCTGGCATCCATCCTGCAAGCTTCCGGGCTGAAGACGGGACTCTATACTTCGCCGCATCTGATTCGCATCAATGAGCGGATTTGCCTCAATGGCGAGCCCATCGCCGACGACGATTTCGCGCTGCTCCACGATGTGGTCGACCGCACCGCCGAGCGGCTGGTTGGGGAAGGCGATCTGCCCTGGCATCCCAGCTTCTTTGAGACGCTGACCGCGATGGCCTTCGAATATTTCGCTCGCAACCACCCCGACATGGTTGTGCTAGAGGTAGGCATGGGCGGTCGTCTGGATGCCACCAACGTGGTGGAACCGCGCCTTAGCATCATCACCGACATCGCACTCGATCATCAGAAGTATCTGGGCAGCACGGTCGCCGAGATTGCGCGTGAAAAAGCTGGCATCATCCGCCCCGGCGGGGTCGTGGTGACGCTGCCGCAATTGCCCGAAGCCAACGACGTGATCGGAAACGCGATTTTGAATGCGGGCGCGCG
>CABEDA010000025.1_pt1 | contig 12078 bp, 11 predicted proteins | sample 3422771 | NCBI WGS metagenome assembly CABEDA01 (sample SAMEA5534329, study PRJEB31848) | metagenome | biome: tundra; feature: field; material: soil | place: USA | collected 2013-05 | depth 0.15 m
GTCCTAGGCTTCGTTGGGCTGACCTTTGCCATTCTGTTGCGAATTCGCGAAACCGGTCCCCACGGCCACGGACTGGAGACGATCACGGCCAAGGGGTAGGGTGGGTTGTGTAGCGCGGACACTCCTGTCCGCGCAGAGGGCTATCGCTGCAAACACGCGGACAGGAGTGTCCGCGCTACACTGGACCCCGGTTACGAAGGTGATCTGGGCGCTGGATAGGCGGGTGTTTTGGTCGGATAAGATCCCTCCGCAAGCTACGGTTTTTGGTATTCTGACGACTTGAAAACGGTCGAGTGCGATTCCGCGACTGCCTCGGCAAATTTGTACAACGAAAAGAGTTCGAAGCCGCATCTGAACCAGCAGCGGCCGGAAAAAGGCGACTTGACCGACCCGAAGAAAGGCATCACCGAACGAGAGGCGATTGAGCAGGCGCAGCAGGGCCACGAAGCAGCCTTCGAAGTCTTGTATCACCTGCATAAACGCCGCGTGTACTCGCTATGTTTGCGCATGGTCTCCAATCCCGCGCAGGCCGAAGATCTCGCCCAGGAAGCATTTCTTCAGCTCTTCCGCAAGATCGGCACCTTTCGCGGCGAGTCCGCTTTCTCCACCTGGCTGCATCGCATGACGGTCAACGTCGTCTTGATGCAACTGCGCAAGAAGGGCTTGCCGGTGGTGTCGCTCGAAGAAACTCTGGAAGCCGACAACGAAGCTCCCAGAAAAGAATTCGGTACGAAGGACGTGAGGCTGACAGGATCGGTGGATCGCCTGCAATTGCAGCGGGCCATCGATCGGCTGCCGCCGGGCTACAAAACGGTTTTTATGTTGCACGATGTGGAAGGATTCGAGCATAACGAAATTGCCCAAATGGTGGGCTGCTCGATTGGCAACAGCAAGTCGCAGCTTCACAAGGCACGCTTGAAGCTGCGGGATTATCTGAAGTTCATGAGAGCCGAAAAGGCCAAGACTGGATAACCGAAGTTGCGATATTGGGGAGAGGGTTGGCTATGACGTGTTCCTGTTCCGATGTGGAGCGAATTCTGCCGGAGCTCCTCGACGGGGGTCCGGAAGGTGCGACTGTAGAGACGCAGCTTGGCGCGTCTGAGCTTGATGCTCATCTGAAATCCTGCCCGGCGTGTTCCGATCTGGTCTCCGACCTGAAGCTGATCGCGAGCGAAGCCCGGCAACTGGCAGCAACCGAAGAACCGGCGCCGAGGGTGTGGGTGCGAATTGCCGCTGAACTACGCGCCGAAGGCCTGATCCGGGAGCCGGCGCCAACGCGCCCCGCCGTCGTCCCAACTTCCCCTGGGCGGCGATGGACGTCGAGCGCATGGTGGCTGGCTCCCATCACGGTTGCCGTATTGGTCGCCGGCTCTTACGTCGTAAGCCATAAGCCGGCTCCGCAAGTAGCGAAGCAGCACGCTCCGGAAACTGCCCCAGAAACTCCCGTGGCGGCCCAGACTCCAGCAACCTCCCCAGCTCCAGTCATCCCCGCCGCAACCTCGCCCTCCGCGCATGCCACGGCTCCTCAGCAACTGGCGCAGAAGTCCGGTCAGCCAGCACGCATAGCGGGAACCGCGGTAGAACCCGGGCCGAGCACGCCCGACTCGAGCACGGAAGATCAACAGTTTTTAAGCGCGGTCTCCACCCTCGCCCCTTCGATGAGGGCCTCGTATGAAAATCAGTTGCAGGCGGTGAATGCCGACATACGGGAAACTCAGGCGTATGTGAATCAAAATCCAGGGGATGTGGACGCACGCCAGCATTTGATGGATGCTTATCAACAGAAAGCGCTTCTTTACCAGATCGCGTTGGATCGTATTCAGTAGTGGAAGGGCGGACCGGCGTTCCCGGCCGCAGGGGCATTTTATATGGCGAGTCTTCAGTACGCGGGTCTTCGGCAGGCGAGTCTTAGGCAAGCGAACATTCCGAACACCACAGTCGTGACTCTGGTTCTGGTAACCTGTCTGGCGTCGGCGGCCTTCGCCGAAACGAAGAAGGAATACCGTTTCACCGTCGGCCCCAAGGCCAACATTTCCGTCGACACGCAATATGGGGCGATTTCCGTGAAACCGGGCAGCGCCAGTCAGGTAGTCGTGACGGCCACGCTCAAGTCGGACCGCGTGGAAGTCGACCGCCAGCAAAATGGCAACCGGATCGATATCGCCTCCCACCTGTTGCAGGGCGCGGACCAGCAGACCGGCCAGGTTGACTACGAACTGCTGATTCCGCCCGACGCCACCCTCAATCTCCGTTCTTCAACCGGTCCCCTGTCGGCGGAGCGCTTGCAGGGAGACTTGACCCTGGAAGGCGCCGATGCCGTGGTGAATGTTCGCAACGTAAGCAACGGTCATGTGCACGTGCGAACCATGGGCGGGCCGGTCACGCTGACCGATGTTCGCAACGGCCACGTTGAGATCGAGTCCATCAGTGGCGACGTCCATTTGAAGTCGGTCACCGGACCGCTGGTCCAGGCCAATTCCGGCAGTGGAAAGATTTTCTACGACGGTGACTTTGGCTCCGCCGGCGACTATAAGTTCACCACCCACACCGGGGATATCGAAGCCCTGGCTCCGGCTGACGTCTCGGCCGATTTCAGCGCCCACTCGGTGCTAGGCAAGGTCCAAAACGATTTTCCTCTCCAACCTAAGCCGCACTCCCGCTTTTCTTTTGAAGCGGGACGTTCCTTCTTTGGCACGGTGGGCAAGGCCGCATCGGAGGTAGTGCTGCGTTCTTTCAGTGGTAGAATCCGCCTCAAGCAACGCTGAACCAGGAAGAATCAGGTCTTAGGTCTTGGGTCTTAGGAAGGTCTCGGTTTTCCTGAGACCTGAGACCTAAGACCTAAGACCTTGCTTGATGGAGCCCCATGGCAGCGCGCGCGGTGTTTCTCGTGGGATTCATGGCTTCCGGCAAGAGCAGCGTGGGACAGGAACTTGCCCGGCGGCTGGACTGGGATTTTGTGGATCTGGATGCCCGCATCGAGTCCCGCGAGCGGCAAACCATTCCCGAGATTTTTCGGGATCGAGGGGAGTCCTCTTTTCGGCTCGCCGAAACCAGCGCGCTTCGCGATCTGACCGAATCGCTCGAGCGCAACACCGTGATCGCGCTCGGAGGCGGTGCCTTCGTGCAACCAAAGAACCGGGAGTTACTGCGATCTTGGCCCTCGGTATTCCTGGAGGTTCCGTTGGACGAACTCTGGCGTCGCAGTCTGGAGGACCCGACGAAACGGCCATTACGAAAAGATAATCTCACCGAGTTCGCCCGTCTCTATGAATCCCGGCTGCCGTTCTACCGGCAGGCAACCATGACTGTCGTAACCTCGGGGAAAGATCCGGCCTCCCTTTGCGTTGAGATCGAGCGTAGGTTGCTGTTTCGGGAGAGAAACGAGGCCGCCGCCTCACCGCGGGCTACTCCCGATAATTTCGAAACAGGAGAATCACAGTGAAGTTGTCTTATCGGCTGCTCGTTTTCATGATGGCGCTGGCTTGGTGCATCGGGGCGTTGGCCGCTCCCCTGCCCAAAGAGAAAGACAAAGAGAAGGAACACGAGGGTCAGAACGTCGATTCCGGTTCCTTCGGCGTATTCCAGAATGGCCATCGCGTGGGAACCGAGACATTTTCCATCTATCAAACCAACGGCGGCAGTGTCATCCAGTCCGAATTCAAAACCGTGAATGCTCCAACCGACGCCGCGCAAACTTCCGAGATGCAGCTTACCCCGACCGGGGAAATCCGGCGTTACGAGTGGAAGGAACTGAGCCCGGGGAAGGCGACCTCGGTGGTGCTTCCGAATTCCGATTTTCTCAATCAGAAGTGGCGGACGGGCCCGGAGGAGAAAGAACACGAACAGCCCTACCTGCTGCCGGCGGCGACCACCATCCTCGACGACTACTTCTTTGTTCACCGCGAACTGCTGGCCTGGAAGTTTCTTGCCGCGGCTTGCAAACAGGAAAAGGGGCAAGGGACCCTGTGCCCACTGAAGCAGCGCACCCAGTTCGGAACCCTGAATCCGCACCAGCATGCGTCGGCGCCGCTTAGCGCCGAGTTCCTCGGCCGGGAAAAAGTCACCCTGAAGAATGGAGAGCGGGACCTGTTCAAACTTGAATTCAAGACCGAGGCTGGTACCTGGCAACTCTGGCTCGACGATCAAGATCATTTCAAGGTGATGCGCATGTTCATTGTGGGAGAGAATACGGTAGTGGAACGCGATTAGACCGAGTGCCCATCAAAGCTCCGCTGGGGCGGGTAACCCTGGGCAGCCGAGCGCGGGCTGAAGGTCAGCCCCTTTCGGAAGTGGATCGCCTTCGAGGGCAGGCGCTACGATAGGAAGTGGGCGCCGGAGAAGAACTGGTTCGTGGGCGGGACCGGACCGGCCGGATAACTTTTGACCATCCTCGATTCACGCACGTCGCGCGTTCTATTCACGGCCCTCCTGTTCGCCGTCGGCTTGGGTTTTCTCTATACCGCGCGACGCACCTTGATTCTCTTCCTTTTCGCCATTTTTTTTGCCTATCTCATTAACCCCGCCGTGGTGCGACTGGAGAAACTTTTCCGCAGCCGCGCCTGGGCGATCGCCGTCATTTACCTCCTGCTTCTCGTCGGTCTGGGGGGCTTCGGTTTTCTGGTCGGCCCCAGAATCGCCCGGCAAAGCACGCGCCTGGGAGCCTCTCTGCCCTCGCTGATGGATAAGGCCAGCGTGAACCAATTCTCCGGCCAAATCGGCGAACTTACCGCGCAGATCGGACACCAGCACGGCTGGAGCGATGCCACCCAGGCGCGGATTCGGGATTTCCTGATGAACCACCGGCAAGACTTGTCTCGCCTGGCGCAGCGCATCGGTTTTCGCGCGGCCGAAGCGGCGCAACAGGTGTGGCTGCTGTTCCTGGTGCCGATCCTCGCCATCTTTTTTCTTCGCGATGGCGGCGCCTTCCAGAAAGTGCTGCTGGCGCTCGTGCCCGCGCACTCGCAACGCGAGTTTTTGCAGGATGTGTTCCAGGATCTGAACCAGATGCTCGCCCAATTCATTCGCGCCCAGTTGACCCTGGCGGCGCTATCGTTCGTGGCCTATACCGCATTTTTGGGCGCCATGCGAGTTCCCTACGCCCTGATGCTCGGTACCGCCGGAGGCGCGATGGAGTTCGTCCCGGTGGTCGGGCCGCTGCTGGCAGGCGCGGCCATGATTGCCGTCGCCGTACTGGCGGGATACCAACACTGGCTCTACCTGCTCTTGTTTTTGTTGCTCTGGCGAATGGTACAAGACTATGCCATCTCTCCCCGGATCATGGGAGTCCGCGTGGAATTGCATCCCCTGGCGGCTTTGTTCGGCATTCTCGCGGGCGGCGAAATCGCCGGCGTGCTCGGCGTCTATCTCTCCATCCCGGTGATGGCCAGCCTGCGCATCGTCTGGCGCCGCTGGCGCATTTACGCGGAAAAACGCAAGTTCGGACCGCTCAACGAGTATTCGCCCAGGGATCGGGTGATCGGGTGATCGGGCCATCGGGTAATCTAAGATCAAATGCCTTTGACTCTCGATCACCCGATGACTCGATGGTCAGATGACCCGATGATCTACGGCGTGGCCGCCGCCGCAGTACCGTTCCTCACGCTTTCACATCCACTTTGCGCAGAAACTCCGCCGCTGCTTCCGGCAGCACCGTGTTGATGAACATTCCCGAGCCCAGCTCAAATCCCGCCACTCGCGTCCGCCGTGGAATCACACTCAGATACCAGTGAAAATACCGTACCCCGACACTCTCGGCCGGAGCGCTCTGAATCGTATAGTTGAAGTCGGGGTCGGCCAGCCCGTGGTAGAGCTTGGCCAGCAGCGAGCGCAGCATACGCGCCAGATCGTTCGTCTCCGTGGCGCTAATATCGCCGAAACTCGCCATGTGCCGCCGCGGATAAATGTTGGTGCAGAACGGAGACGGAGAGGCGTACAGTTCGAGCGCGACGAAGTGTTCGGAAACCATGACGACGCGCGTCTGTTCGTCCAATTCCTCCGCGATCATTTGACAGAACATACACTCGCCGTAGTCGTCAAAATGCCGCAAGGCGTGTTGAAAACGCTGGCGCACGTGCAGCGAGGTCACCGGTGTCGCAATCATCTGAGAGTGCGGATGTTCCAGGCTCGTGCCCGCGTCGATACCGTGATTCTTGAAGATCGTGACCAGCGCCACCCGCGGGTCGAGACTGAGTTCGTCGTAGCGGGTCTTATAGATCCGCAGGATTTCCGCCACGTAGGAATCGGGCATCAGCGCCAAAACCTGGGCATGGTTGGGCGTCTCCACGATCACATCGTGAATCCCGAATCCGTTAACCGCCCGCCGCGAACGATGCACCGAGCGGGTCGGTTGCACGTCGCGCGAAAGCGCCCCAAACTTATTCGGGATCACGCGCGCGTGCCACGGAACGTCCAGCGAGGCCGGTACCCTCAGCACTTCCGGCGGCGTCAGCTTTTCGTTTCCCGGACAAAAAGGACAGCTCGCCACAAACGATGCCAGCGGCTTGCGCTCGCGGTGATGCGCCATTTCTTCCGGACGGCGCGCGCGCTCCGTTGCAATCACCACCCATTCCCTGGTGGCAAAATTCTGGCGTAGTTCCGACATAGTCGCTCCTAGGCAAAAATCAAAGCTCAAACCTACATCCGCGCTCGCGAATCGAACAGACACCGAGGGTCGTAGGCGGCCCGCGGAAAACTCGATGTTGCACTTGATTTTGGGTGGAGCAGCGCTTTAGCGCTGCAATCACTGGTTTGTTTTCATCAACGGCTTGAGCCGCTGAGGGCCGCTGCGGTCCGCAACGCGACTCTTTTCCGCGGCCTGTTCAGTCCTTGCTATTAAGCCGTTGACAATGTGTCGCGCCTTAGCGCCCGAGGTAAGCTTCTTACGCCCTTGCTCTTCAACCCCCGAACAACGCGCGTCTGGAACTGAAACGCTCGTAAGAGAACTCACTGGTATAAAATCACAGTTCATCATGCCCAACAAACTTCCTGTAGGAATTCTAGGTGCCACGGGCATCGTCGGGCAGAGATTTATTCAGATGCTCGAACATCACCCGTGGTTCGAGGTCGCGTGGCTGGCCGCGTCCGACCGTTCGGAAGGCCGCCCCTACGCCGAAGCCGCCCGCTGGCGTTTAAAAACCGCCATCCCCGCCAACGTCGCCAAAATGACCGTAGTTCCCGCCAAGCCCGAAGGCGCCCCGAAAATTATCTTCGCCGCCCTCGATGCCGCGATCGCTCGCGAACTGGAGCCGCAGTTCGCCGCCGCCGGGTGCGCCGTCGTCTCCAATTCAAGCGCCTTGCGCATGCAGGCCGACGTTCCGCTCGTGATTCCGGAAGTCAACGGCGATCATATTCAGCTGATCAAAACCCAGCCCTGGCGCCGCAAGTCCGGAGGCTTCGCCGTCACCAATCCCAACTGCTCGACCATCGGACTCGTGCTCGCCCTGGCTCCGTTGCATCGCCGTTTCACACTCGAGACGGTGATGGCGGTGACCATGCAGGCGGTCAGCGGCGCCGGATATCCCGGCGTCCCTTCCCTCGACATTCTCGGCAACGTCATCCCCTACATCGGGAAAGAAGAAGAGAAAATGGAAGAGGAAACGCAAAAGTTGCTGGGGACGCTGAACGGCGGTCGCGTCGTCCCCGCTCCCTTTGCCATGAGCGCGCAATGCAATCGCGTCCCGGTTGAAGACGGCCATACCGAGTCGGTCGCGATCCGCCTGAAACAGAAAGCGACACCCGAGGAAATCATCGCCGCCTGGAACGATTTTCGCGCCGAGCCGCAGCAACTGCGCCTGCCGAGCGCACCCGCGCAGCCTGTCGTATATATGACGGCGCCCGACCGTCCGCAACCGCGCTTCGATTGCGACCTCGGCGCAGGCATGACCACCGCGGTTGGCCGCTTGCGCAAGTGCAACGTCCTCGACTGGAAGTTCACCGTCCTCTCGCACAACACCATCCGAGGCGCCGCCGGAGCCGCGCTTCTAAACGCCGAGTTGCTGAAAGCGAAAGGCTATCTCGAGTGAGTACAGTTGCCAGTTCCCAGTTCCCAGTTGCCAGTAAGACCGGTGCCGGCGCAGGTTTGTCTGGCAACCGGCAACTGGCAACTGACAACTGCACCAAGGACCCCCGCCCATGATCGTCATGAAGTTTGGCGGGACTTCCGTACAAGATGCAAAAGCCATCGACCGCGTAGCTCACATCGTTCAGGGCCGCCTGGCCGACCGTCCCGTGGTGGTGGTCAGCGCTATGGCCAAGGTCACCGATTCCCTGCTCGCCATGGGAAAGGCCGCCGGAGGCGGCGATCGCAAGACCGCTCTCAAAATGGCCCGCGCCCTGCGGGAACGCCACTATGACACCGCCGGAGAACTTCTCGGCACCGCCCTCTTCACCGAATTTCACGGCGACCTCGGCGCCGACTTCGAAGATCTGGACGAACTGCTGCGCGGTATTGGCGCGGTCGGCGAAATCACTCCCCGCACCTACGATTACGTTGCCTCGTTCGGTGAAGTGCTTTCGAGTAAGATCGTGGCCGCCGCTTTCACTGCCCGCGGATTGCCCGGCGCGCACGTCGATTCGCGCCAGTGTCTGCTCACCGACAGCAGCTATACCCGTGCCGTTCCTCAGTTCGAAGAAACCAACGAGCGCCTGCGAAAGAAAGTCCAGCCTCTGATCGAGGCGGGCAAGGTTCCGGTGATGGGCGGGTTCATTGGCTCCAATCGCACCGGCATCACTACCACCATCGGCCGGGGCGGCTCCGATTTCTCGGCCGCGATTTTTGGCGCCGGCCTCAATGCCGAGCGCATCGAAATCTGGACCGACGTCGACGGCATGATGACCACCGACCCCCGCCTTACTCCCGAGGCCCGCCGCATCAAGGTCATCAGCTTTGACGAAGCCGCCGAACTCGCCTACTTCGGAGCCAAGGTCCTCCATCCCGCAACCGTGCTGCCCGCAATTCAGAAAAACATTCCCGTCTATGTTTTGAACTCGCTGAACCCTACCTGCGAAGGCACCAAGGTCACGGCGCGAGCTCCGCGCTGCACGAATATTTTCAAGGCCATCGCGCTCAAGAAAAAGATTACGCTGGTCGAAGTAGCCGCGCCTCGCCGTCTGCTGGTGCGCGGATATTTGAAATCCATCTTTGAGGCCTTCGATCGGCACGAGATCGCGGTGGACGTGGTGTCCACCTCCGAAGTCAGCGTCTCGGTCACGGCCGAGACCAACGAAGCCATCCCGGCGCTGGCCGCCGATCTGGCGAAACTCGCGGACGTAAAGTACGAAGGGCGGAAGGCGATCGTCTGCCTGGTGGGCGAGAATTTGCGCGACACCCCCGGGATCGCCGCCAAAGTCTTCGGCATTCTTGAAGACGTGAAGATTCGCATGATTTCGCAGGGCGCGTCGGAAATCAATCTGACCTTCGTGATCGAGGAAGACGACGCGGCCGAGGTGGTGCGCCGCCTACACCACGCATTCTTCGCCGAAGCCGATCCGGAAGTGTTTGCGTAGAGTCGTTTTCACCGCCGAGACGCCGAGGTCGCGGAGAAAACCAAGAACGCGAGCTAAGCATTTATTTTCCAGATTTTCGCTGCGCTTTCGGCGTCTCGGCGGTGAAAGGTTTCAGCATGAATCTTCTAATTCTCGGCTGCGGCAAAACCGGATCGCTGGTGGCGGAAGTGGCGCGCCAGCGGCGTCATCAGGTGTGCACCTTGGACGTAGACGAAAACGCAAACGCTGCCGCCCTAACTCCCGCTTTCCTCGCTCCCTTTGACGTGGCCATCGACTTCACCACGCCCGCCGCGGTCGTCGCCAACGCCGAGGCTTGCATCCGCGCCAAGAAGAACCTCGTCGTCGGAACCACCGGCTGGTACGAGCAATTGCCGCGCTTGCGCGAAATGGTGATCGAGGTCAAGACCGGCTTCCTTTACGGATCGAATTTCTCCATCGGCGTGAACCTGTTCTTCGAAATCGCCGCCACCGCCGGGGCCGCTCTGAAATACGATTACTCGGCCCAAATTTTCGAGCGTCATCATATAACTAAGAAAGACGCTCCTTCGGGAACCGCCATCACGCTCCAGAAGATCGTCCGCGAGTCCGGCGGCCAGGAAAAAGAAAAAGAAATCGAGATCGTCTCCTTCCGCGAAGGCGACGCGGTCGGCATGCACGAAATCACTTTCGATTCTCCCAACGACCGGATTTATCTTTGCCACGACGCCAAGTCGCGCCGCGGATTCGCCGACGGCGCCGTGCGCGCAGCAGAGTGGCTGGCGGGGAAAATAGGTTTCTACGAGTTCCGCAACGTTTGGCGCGAGCTTTAGGAGCTTGCTGAAATCTTAGGGATTGTCATCCCGAGCCGCGCGAGGGGTCTGCCAACCACTACTTCTGTCGACTTCTCTGATAAACAAACACCGCGATAAAGACGACTGCGAAGAATACGCCTCCCCAGACTCCTAGGTTCCGTATTGCCCATACGAAATAGGCCAGCATCACAGCCCCTATAATCGCGAGTCGGGCTATGCTCTTACGATCCCATTTTCGAACAGCATGTTTCATGTGATTCGCGGATTCTACATCAGGTCGGGCCACCCATTGCCGTATATCGGCGTCTCTGCCAGCATCAGGTTTGGCAAATGCAAGCCCTCGCGAGAAGAGTTATCCTTAACCCATGCAACTGCGAGGCTGTGGTACCGCTCTGGTCACACCGTTCTCTCAGGACGGTGCTGTCGACGAAAACGCTCTCCGCAACCTGGTCGCCTGGCAGGTTGAATCGGGCATCGATTTTCTGATTCCCTGCGGCACTACCGGAGAAACTCCCACGCTCACCCACGATGAGTGGTTGCGCGTCATCGACGTAACCATCGAAGTCGTCGCCGGACGTGTGCCTATCGTCGCCGGCGCCACCTCCAACTCGACCCACGAGGCCGTCGCCAAGGCGAAAGAAGTGGCGGCGCGCCCGGGCGTCAACGCCATCCTCACCGCGTCGCCCTACTACAACAAGCCGACGCAGGAGGGCCAATACCGTCATTTCCGCGCCATCGCCGAGGCCGTCGATAAGCCCGTCATCGTCTATAACGTGCCCAGCCGCACCTCCGCCAACCTCGAACCCGCGACCCTGGCGCGCTTGACCGAGGTCCCCAATATCGCCGGCGTGAAGGAAGCCAGCGGCAACATGACGCAGATCGCCGAGGTGCTGAACTCTGTGCCCGAAAGCTTTCTGGTGCTCTCCGGTGACGATGCCGTGACTTTGCCGGTGATCGCGCTCGGAGGCGTGGGCGTAATCTCGGTTGCATCCAACGAAATTCCGCGCGAAATGGCGGCAATGACGCGCGCCGCTCTGAACAACGACTGGACCGCGGCCCGCACCCTCCACCGCAAATATTTTCCCTTGATGCAGGCCAACTTCATCGAGTCGAGTCCGCTGCCGGTGAAGGCCGTCCTCGCCATGATGGGCAAGATCGAAGAGGTCTATCGCCTGCCCTTGCTCCCCATGCGCCGCGACACGCGCTCCAAGCTGCAGAAGATCGCAACCGATGCCGGATTGATTACCCGGCCCGCCGCTCCGCCGGTTGCTGCCGCCGAATTCTATGTCTACGAAAATTGGGCAGCGGGCCCGCACAAAGCGATCCTGCACCGCTCTTCCTGTGGACAGTGCAGTTCCGGCAAAGGACGCCCCGCCGGCCACGATCCCAATCATTCCCGCTGGCACGGACCGTACACCAATCTCGCCGAGGCGCGCGAGGCAACCCATCAGATGCCCGGCGTGCTGATCCGCAGCGAATGCAAGTGCGTGGCGTAGAGAATCACTATGCGAAGACGTCTTCTCGACTTCGATTGGACAACGGTCACTCTTGTGGTGGCCTGGTTTATGTTCGTGGTAGCTGGCTGCCCTGCACAACTACAACATCGACCGAGTGCTACCCAGGATAGCTCCCTAAAGAAGTTCCTTCAGAACTATGAGGGGAGTTCTGCTGATGAAGTCAGCGAGACACGATATTCCGCCGCATTCGTTGACCTGCGGGAGAACGGCGCGCAGCAAGTCATTGTGTACCTCACCGGCAATTGGTGTGGGACTGGTGGCTGCAC
>CABEDA010000032.1_pt1 | contig 11919 bp, 12 predicted proteins | sample 3422771 | NCBI WGS metagenome assembly CABEDA01 (sample SAMEA5534329, study PRJEB31848) | metagenome | biome: tundra; feature: field; material: soil | place: USA | collected 2013-05 | depth 0.15 m
CGCCGTGCCCGGCGCCGACAAACTTCCGTCCGAACCCACCGTATACGGGTAAATCGCGGGCGGAATGGGATTATTTTCGCCTGGCGTACAGGTGGGACATGGAGGCGCACCCTGATCCAGAACAAACGCCCTCGCGCCCGTCGGGTCGAGCAAAATGTCTAGCGGAACTCCGCACGGGTTGGTGTCGGTGTTATTCCCCGCAGGACACGTGCTGGCGTTCGAATTGATCAGCGACAGATTGCCGGTATTAAAATCGATGGCAAAGGAACTCACGTTGATCCCCTGAGTCAGCACATACAAAAGGCCCGAGGGCCGGGAAGAGGAACTGCCACAACTGAGCAGGAACAAGCTCAGGGCGCACATGCCCGCGAGCGCAACGACTAAGCTTATTTTCTTCGACATTCCGGTTAGCCCATGATCTGATCGGAACCGTGTCCGGTGTTGCGCTTCCCCCTCTTTTAACAAACTGATCCCAACCAATAGTGCATAGGCGAGCCAATTCGTTTCATCGAAGCATTGCCCCAACCAGCACGCTATAAATATTTTAAGGAATTGCAATCGTTTTATCCTTTTATTCTGTATCAAAGTAAGGCCGCCCGCTTTTGGAAGCTGAGCCTCTAATCACCTGGAGGCTTCTTCTGTTCCTGCTTCCGCCGTTCCTCTTCCTGCTTTTTCTCCGCAGGCGTCTGCGCTTTCGGTTGCTGGCGCTGAGGCGGCGGCGCCGGCTTAGTCGCTACGGGAGGAGGAGTGCGCTGCTGCTGGCGCTCGGTCGGCGGAGGCGTTTGCGGTCGCGGAGCGGGTTGGCTCCGGTTTGGCTCGGGCTGGCTGGGTGCAGGACGAGCGGTTTCGGGACGCTTATTCGGCTTTGGCGCAGACGGGCGGTCATTGCGCGCCGGTGGCTCAGTCGGACGATTCGGCTGGGGACGAGTCGCGTCAGGCTGATTGTTCGGCTGTGACGGCGCCGGCTGATTCGGCTGGGTGGAGGGTGGACGATTCGGCTGTGCGGGATTGGCCGCGCCAGGACGCTCGTTTGGAGCTTGCTGGTTGCCCGGACGGTTCGCCGGCTGGTTGGTGGGCGGCGTGGAAGCGGGTGGTCCCGGTCGAGCAGCATTCGGCTGATTCGGCTGGGTGGAGGGTGGACGATTCGGCTGTGCGGGATTGGCCGCGCCAGGACGCTCGTTTGGAGCTTGCTGGTTGCCCGGACGGCCCACGTTCGCTGTTGCCGGTTTGCCGGGAGGCGCCTGCTTGACCATCGGGTGCGAAGCCTCAGCGGCCGCTGGACGCAACTTTCGCACTTCGCTCCTTGCCAACGGTTGTCCAGGATGCGCTGCCAGAGCCTGCTGCTGCTTTGCAAATGGCACCGGCGGAGGAGGTGGCGTCCTCTTTGCGATCACCTGCCGGTTCATCACTGCTTGCGGCGGCGCCGTCACACGATTCGCGGTTGCAAACTTCGCTCCCAGTACGCTGTCCCGTGTCGGAGCCACCGCAACCCTCGCGCTCACAGGGGCACGAGCGATTTGGCGCGCGTTCATGGCAACCGCTGCTCGCCCCACGGGCTGGGCGCTCGCAAAGGCGCGTTGCGGAACCGCCGTCACCGCACCCCGTACATTCCGGTTCGCGTAAGTGACATTCGTGATGTTCGTGGTCTTGTTGATGATTGTGGTGTTGTACACGTTCGTGATCTGGACGTTATTGACCGTCGTATTGCTAATGTTCACCCGGTTCACATACTCCCGGCTGACGTGGTACGACGGCACATAAACTTCCCGCGGACCCAGCGGAAACCATCCCACATTACCGCCGAAGCCAACTCCAACTCCTCCATCACCAATAAAGACCACGAGCGCGGGCGCATATACCGCCCGCACTGCGACCGGCCCGGCCACCCAACCCCAGCGTCCGCCAACTGTCACCCAGCGTCCGTAGTGGAAAGGCGCGTAGCCCCATGGTGAGTCATCCACCCACGTATATCCCCACGGAGAAATCCAGACCCAGTGCCCCTCGTGATAAGGTGCCCAGCCTGCGGCAACCCGGTTGGGGAACCAGACGTGGCCGTAGTTCGAATCGTCACGCCAGTCGCCGTAGTCGTCGAGGTCTTCGTACCCGACGACGTCGTGGGAGACATACCGCGCCGAGCGCGACTCATCGTAGCGGCGATCGCGATTGTAGGCCCAGCTATCAAATTGATCGCGTCCACCGATGTCAATCACTTCGGCGTTTAGCGAATCCATGCCGCTGAAAGTGCCTCTTTGTCCGGCGTGCAGCGTATACGTCTGGCCGTTGCCCGTCGACTCGCCTCCGCCTTCGCGTATGCTGACGACCGAGTAGGTGCCGTCTTCACTTGCCTCCACCCGATAGCTTCCTGGCTGGGTAACAGAAAACGCCAGATTCGGTGTATCGATCTCGACGACATCGTCCCGGTCCAACCGGCGCACACGAACATTGACCGAACCCGACGTAAGTTGGATCTGAACCGCATTGTCATCCAAGTTCAGGAAAGAGAAGCCGGTATTGGAGCTCAAGCGAATCACGGCCGATCCCAGCTGCAGCTCGGCGCGCGAGTCCTTGTCCGCCCAGAGCTTGTCTCCGGTCGTCATGGGCCGATTTGCGACTGCCTGCACCCAATCCGGTTCACCGGCCGGCTGGAACGAAACCGAACCCTCCATGTAGCCGATTCGAGCCACTCGACTGGGCGGATCGTCTTGCTGATCCTGCTCATCTCGGTCTTGCGCGGCGCCTGCTGTTGATAGAATCAGAGTCGAGATCGCGAGCACGGCGCTCCACCAGCCCACCTTCTTAAATATTTTTGCCATAAAAGTTTCTCTCCTAACCTATCTGTCAAATGCCTGCTTCTCTGACCCATTGCTGCCCTCGCTCGTCACGTCGGGCGCGGTCATTGTTTCCGGTGATTGTCTCCAGTAGACGACATGCGGATCTTTATCGTTTCGGCTCATTTAGACAAAGCAAGCACATAAGTCTTGTCCGTCATCGATACCTCACTTCCTGATTGGTCTACCGCAACAGAGGCAGCAAAAACCCGTGGGTTGAAACCCATCGCATTCTTGTTGGGCTTGAATTGTCCGTCGACCAGATAGGCTGCGGCGAAGCTGCCTGCGACATACGGTTGAAAGAACGCGAGAGGAATCACACATTTCTTGGCTTTGAGCACGGATTCCGCTATGCCGCGGACCGGCCTACTGCGCCGAATAGTCCCGGGCACCTGGGGAATCACAAGACTCACGAACTCCAGATCTGGATGCCGCCGGCTGTACTTAACAATTGACCTAGCAACACGTTTAGGGGTTATTATGCCAAAATCGGCGACGATACCTCGCGACACTGCTTTCGGGTAGTAGAAATTCACGATGTCTCGGACAAAATCCGCGCATAAAGCACGATTCGGATGGGAATTGAGCCAACGAATCAACTCGTCATCTTGCTGGGCTGTGGTTTCGATTTCATAAGCGAAGCTGGTGCGATTGTATGCCGACCCGACGAGTTGGCCCCAATTCACACCCGGTGCCTGCCCAGAGGTAGCGTCAGGGGCAAGTTCTTGCATGTGCTCACGCCGGTATCGATCTCTAAGATAGGCGGCGATCTCACTGTTAGCATAGACGGGGATATCTTCGGGCTCCGTGACGGCATAAAGATAGGGAATGAGTGGAATGGCAATCCAGTCATACCCACCAATTCGGTTGTACCGGCTGATCACCACACCGTGTTCTCCTTCATCGCAACGCCGCAAAGAAGTGGGCGAGCCCGCACAGACACGAGTTAGATAGACAGCCGTGTGACCAGTACCAGCAAGCGCACCATCATAGCTATAGGGTTCTTCGAGGAGAACGGCAACATTCGCGTTCGCCATCCCAGGTACCCACTGGAATGCGAGAAGCAATACGCACAATCCTGCTAGTTTCATGTTGACTGCCATCTGAATTCTCCAACGATACTGGTGACGAGCGGGGACACGTCGGTATCATGGCGTTGGAACGATAATCTGTATTCGTGCGCTGTCATTCTTGTTCTCCGATCAATATTTGGAGTAAAGGCATAAGCTATTGACCTCGTTCTCTTCACAGGCAGCGCCGTCTGGCCTGGTGGTACTGCCCCCCTGATCCCTACTTACCAGACTCGTTCCTGGGAGCCTTCTTGTTCAGAGTGGCAAGGAGCAATTTCGCCGAGGCGGGCGGGCGAATCGCACTATTGATTACGATGTCCTTCGCGGTGGTTCCTTTTCCGTAGAGCCTCTCGTTGCCATCGTTATCGGGGCGGAGAGTTGAGCCTTCTAGAGAAATCCCGGCGAACAATCCTCGTGAACGCGAATACGACAGAATTTCTGCTCGCAGTGCGACATCCGTAGAGGCTGCAACGCTGCGGCCCTTCGGTCCGGCCGCAGCAGCCACGTCGCCGCCGAGCTTGACCTGGCTGGTGAGAATTGAATCGGCCCCGCGCTGATTCATCACCAACAAGACAAAGTCTGTCGCTTGGCCTCCCAACTGCAGGCCGAAGCTTCCACCTTCGAGCGCCATCATGGAAGGTGCACTCCAACGCCCGCTAAAATCCTTGCCGCTCCGGCAAGTCATCACGCCGCGACCGTAACTGCCCCCGAACCCGATTGCAAATTTCATTACCGAAGGCAGAGCGATGACGCATTCCGCCTTGTCCAGAAGATCCTTCGGAATATCGTCGGGAACATTAAGGATCTCAACCATAACTTTGCCGGCATTCTTAATGCGATTGTTTTCGTCTTTTTGAGCAGACGCAGGTAGGCCAACCAAGAGAATTACAAACATTAACAAGAAGATTCTTTTCATCGACGTGCTCCTTCGCTCAATTTTCGGTTCTTTATCCTGTTATCGGCGCAAATGTTCGTCACACGCCGAAGCGTCGACTCATTTCGTTAATGAGTTTCCGAAATAGCATTTGATAATCCGATCCAGCTCGGCTCTGGGCACGGGCTTTTCCAAATAGCCCGTTGCTCCGAGTGCGAGGGCCTGCTGACAACACACCATTTCCTTGCGGCGCGCCACTACGACAAAGGGCGTATGTGAGTTGTAACGAGCTAAATGTCTTATTACCCGACGCCCCTCGAAAGCTGAGGAGCCTTGATCCACCAGCGCGAATGCGAACTCCTCTCTCTCGACAGAGCGCATTGCTGCTTCAACAGTCGTACACTTGTGAACCTCGAAACCATGAGCCTCAAACGGTTCGGCGGCCCGAGCCAAGTCTTCGATATCTTCATCGACAATCAGCACTTTGCGCGTCCCGCACAGCGTTTCGGCCTCGTCTATATTCTCTTGCAATTCTTGTCGCATCTTTGGTCTCTCAAGTGAAACTCTCCACGGGTAACCCGAGACTTTCAAACTGTCGATCGCGATCCAGAATCATCTGGATCGTTCCCGAAACGGCTCTGCCTACCGTCGCCCCAAGCGGAGAACCGCGTAACGGCGCGATCCAGGACGGGAAACCTCGCTCGACATTTCTCTGCTCGCTGCAGCCACACACTTCGAGGGCTCAGCATGAGGGCACCCGCAACTATAAGAAGAGCCCCCGGCACGATCGGAAGAAACAAACCGAGAATGCCTACAAGCGTCAGAATCCACCCAAAAGCAACAAGGGCAACGCGTTCGAGTTGGTTCTGGGCTTTGGCGACGATCGCTTCCATACAGGGTCTCCCATTCTGAGCCTGAATTGCAGGCGCATGTCAGTGTGACTTTCAATGACGAGCATAGGAGACAAGGGCCCCGGAGGCTATCCCAACAACAGGGTATTTGAGGGCTCAAATTCAGCGATACGTTAGCGTTTCACAAGCGCACAACCCGCCGAAACGGGGGGCGGTGACTGGCTAATCGGCACGTCCTTGGGCGGACGGGACACAGGGAACACGAGCGACAAACCAATCGATACCGCCAGAATTCCAACGATCACTCCGAGGGATATCGTGGATGGGGAATGCCCCTGCCAAGCTGCGTTGAGCCAAGACATCTTGAGCCCGACAAAAACCAGAATGAGCGCCAAGCCATAGCGCAACAAGTGGAACCTTGCGAGGGCACCGGCCAAAAGAAAATACATCGCGCGCAGGCCCAGAATCGCGAACACGTTCGACGTGTAGACAACCAATGGCTCGCGGGTGATCGCAAAGATAGCGGGAACGGAGTCGACAGCGAAAAGAACATCGGTCGCCTCGATGAAGACGAGCGTCAGCAGAATGGGCGTGGTGCACAGTTTTCCGTTCCGCCACAAGAAGAATCGCGGCTCTGCAGACTCTGTCGCCACGGGCAACAGCCTTCGCAATCCCCGCACCAAAAAGTTCTGTTCGGGCTTGATCTGGGGCTCCCCGGAAAACATCAGCCGGATGCCGGAGAAGATCAGGAAAGCGCCGAATAGGATCGCGACCCAAGCGTACTGCAGCAGCGCGGCGCCGAGAGCGATGAAGACACCGCGGAAGATCAGCGCACCCAGGATGCCGTAGAACAAAATGCGGTGCTGTAACAGCGCGGGAGCTCCGAAATAACGGAACACCAGCACGAAGACGAACATGTTGTCGAGCGAAAGCGACCACTCGACGACATATCCGGTAAGAAACTCTACCCCGATTTGTTTCCCCGTTGTCGCGCCGAACTTCCAGACTACATATGTGTACAGGCCAAAGTAGAACAGCAAAGCTAGCGCAGCCCAGACCGCAGTCCAGGCCGACGCCTCACGAATTCCAATCACGTGTGGCTTGCGATGAAACACAGCGAGATCGAGCGCCAGGAATGCTACGACCAAACCGGTGAAGGCCGCGTAGAACCACCAGTAGTCAAGGAAGGGAAACAGACGCCCCGTCACTTGCTGCCTCTTTCCCCGCCGAGGGGCAACTGATTCAGGGTTCCTTTATTGCAGCGCCGATGCTCCTCGGGTCGCTGCGCTGACAAGTGGAGTAGGGGAACCGTGATCTTTCCTTGTAGGGAAGGGCGCAGGTGCTGCTGTTTCTCCCCTGGCCTCCGGAATGTTCGATCCCCCACTAACCCGATCAACAGGTCGGCGATGAGTCAATCTGCCAACTCCAACTCGTTTTGCAACTGTTGGACTTTCTGCTGGGCTTTTTCGTACTCGAGGAACTTGCCCACCGTGTCCTTCAAGTCCATCGAGCTGTCAGCGATTGTCGTTAGGTGGTCTCGGTATTCTGGGACAAAGTGACGACCTTGATTTTCGTTCAGGTACACGATGGCCGCCTGGGTGCTGGCCGCCACTTGCGCCGCATGAGAAGTCACCTCAGTAATGGCTTGCTCCTGCCAGGGAAGAACGGCGTGACGTATCTGTTGCAGCTCAGCAGTCCGTTCTCCTACGGCGTTGATGTGGCCTTTGACTTTGTTCAAGTAAAAGGTATGGCTCTGCAAGCTATATTGGGGGCTCCGGGCGAAGGTCCCCAAGGTGTCTGCATGGCGGCTTAGCTCTGCCGATTCCTTCTGGATCTCGGCGAGGAGCGTTGACGCCCGCTCTGACAGATACGCCAAATCGTCCGTTTCCGGCGCTCCAGGTGATGGGGCCGGCGGAGAAGCAAAGACCGATCCGGTCCCAAGAAGCGCAACTGCTGCAAGAGCCACGATCATCCGTTTCAAGTTAGTTCGCATTTTCGATTCCTCCAGTTTTGGTTTTTGATGATGCGCAGGCTGACCAGCGCCTCCCCCGAGTGCTGATCAGCCCCGCGCGACATCGTCGTTTCAACCTTCAGGGGCGAGCATAGAAGGGAAAGTGACGGGCAGCTATCCCGCCGGCAGGGTATTTTCAGGTTCACACTTAGCTACGGGCATACCAGAGAGAAGGGTGACATCAATCTTTTTTGGAGCGTGAAGATGCGGAGCTTTTATAATTACGAAGAGGGCATTGGCAACAATGCTTTAGCGCGATTAAATCAGGCCACTCTTGAAGTTGATCTTTTGGGAATGAAGAGGATTTGTGCTGACATTGGTCCAAGAAAGGTTTGTTGCGTAGTTTGAGTTTCCCCGACTTGTTTCACAAGACAATAGCTGCCACTTCCATCGCACCAAGCAAGCCCCAGCAGATCGATCTTCTGCGCTCCCCGGCTAGCCAAGATCCCAGAGCTGCGCTGAAGCAAAGGACTGCACTTGTCCATCCGCTTGCCCACGCGGCAGGGTTACTCAGCATCTTCACAAATTTCATTGGATTATCCTGCCAAGTTCTAACGCGGCCTTGCGGTCCGCTTCAGAACCGCCTAATGCTGTTTTGGGACTCGGATGGTTGAGCGAGTCGTGGACTTCATCCGAAGCGAGTGGCACGTCATCCCACAGTTAACGAACAGATTCCACTCAATGGCGGTGGAAAGCGGACTGCGCGAAGTACCTTGCGCAGTCTGAACCGCCGGCCTGTTGGGCGCGGGTGCCCAATGTTAGGGCGCTTCCCAAAAAGGCTGATCCGCACTACTTAGCCGTCACCCAAGCACTATCAGCCGACTCCAGTTCTACGCCCGCCACTTCGGTGCTCAACTGCACGTACTGCAGCCCCGCCCTCTCGCCCGAAATCGCACGGAACTCCAGCAGGTACTGATTGTCGAGATTCTTCTGCAGATCATCCAGGTAGGGCTTAAAGCTCACTGAGCTATCGGTTCCAAGGAAATAGGACTCTCCGCCGGTTTCGTCCGACACCTTCGCAATGCCATTCTGGCCATTGGTTATCTCCCAGAGGTTTCTACCCCGACGGCCGACACCGCGAGTGAAGATTGTGTCGATGATTGTTCCAGTCCTTTGGGCTACACTGCTTGCCGACTCCACGTCGGGACTGATGAAACTGAAACCACGGTAGCGTGGTCCCGCTCGGAATCGGTCTATTCCATCTGTGATCATCAGAATTTCCCGGCGGTTCGAATCTCCGGGCCAACGTTTCATGAGGTCAATGACTGAAAGATAGGGGCTCCCATAAGCGCCGCTGGACGCGATGGGAAGCCGCAGAGACTCCGCCGCTTGACTGTGTTCGGTCGTGAAATTCTGCGCAATTTCAACTGTCCCGTTCCGCATGTACGCTACTCCCACTAAAGTGGTTGGTGGCTGAGCGTTGATAAATGCACGCAGGTCATCGAACTGAGAGCCGAGGCTCGGATCGGAAACGTCGTCAATCAGAATGAACAGATCAAGACCGGCATGACCTTCACGCGCTGGCGTCCAGCCCGTTACATTCAGACGATCCTCGCTCTGCCTGACGACTACATCTTCGCGGTTTACCTCGGGTGTGCGCTTGTTGTCACCAAGCACGCGAAGTGTAACAGTCATACGGACAGGCGTGGTGGTCGAAGGCGTACTCTCTCGTGCCCAGCCGGAAATTAACCCCATACAGACCATCGTGAAAATCATCAGTAATGTCGTTGTAGTGCAAGACCTCATCAAGTTAAGTCGCATTTTTGTCTCCTCCAAACTTAAGTCCCGAAGTAACTCCTTCCCTTTCGTAAGACTCGGTCGCAGCATCTAACACCCTTGTGAGTGCTTCAGGCAAAGCGCTCGACCGCAATACTGGTGCACCATCACATGGTTTGCCTCGTTCAAGCATCTTTAACCATAAAGATCCGTTCTCGAGGCGTGTGGAGAAAAATAGAGTCGCGCGAGATCCAACAAGCCCGTCCAACAGCGGAAAAGCTGTGCGGTCTGGCAGTTGATACTCGCTAAGCACGAGATCGAACTGTGTGCGGGATACCAGATTGCAAGCATCCAGACACGACTGCGTCACTTGGCAACTGCAGCCTCGATGGTGTAACCATTGCAGTAGGTGGAGAGCGTTTCTCGCGCCTTCCCCAACCAGAAGAACCATTACCGGGTTGCTGCCCATGTCTTCTCTTCTCCGTTATCTTGGAGGTGCCGTTGCCGCCCCCGCAGCGCATTTTGGATAGTCTGTTGAAGGTCCCCAGGAATAGGCGGGTAAGCCAAATGCCCCGCCACACATCGCTGTAAGGTATTCCGGCCAGTCGCCCGTCCGCGAAACAACAATGACCGGCACTTGTATTTCAGAACGGACGTGGCTGCGCTTCGGTTACCGAACCTCGGGCGGTGTGACGGATCCGATCTTGGTTCCGATCACCTCGCCTGACACTATCAATTCAACCCGTCGATTCTGTTGACGGCCTTCTGCTGTACTGTTTGACGCAATGGGCTGGCCTTCGCCCAAGCCCTTTGCTGTCATCGAGGACTCCGGGACTCCTTGCTGCGCGAGGTAGGACCGGACCGCCTCTGCGCGCCTCTCGGAGAGACCCTGGTTGTATTCATCGCTACCAACGCTATCGGTATTGCCTTCAATTCCTAGCGTCAGTGCGGGATAGGCGAGCACGATGCCGCTGATCTTGGCCAGCTTCTCGCGCGCCAGCGGGCGAAGTGTGTGCATACCGGTGTCGAAGAGAACGTCAGACATGTTGACGACGAGGCCACGCGCCGTGTCGCGAGTCTCGAGGACAGCATTGAATTGTTGCAGCAGGCGGGCGCGGAGTTCTTCGCGATCACGCTCCGCTTGCTGGAGTTTCTGCTCAGATGCTGCAGCGGCAGCTGCGGCGGCAGCGCGATTACGCTCCGCTTCGGCATCGGCGGTCTGTTGCTGCTGGAGAGCAGATGCTTGGGCGTCCCGTTTCTGGCGCTCAGCCTCGTCACGTGCGCGAAGTGCTTCGGCGGTGTCAGCCTCGGCGCTGATTGTCTGAGCTTTGGCGGTGGCTTCACGATCCGCTGCTGCTCTGTTTGCGGCGTCTACGCGCTCCTGTTCTATCTTTGTGACTGCGATCTCGCGAGCATCTTCCGCGGTCTGCACCGCTTCACGCGCGACTGCGATCATAGCCTTCTTATTGATGTTCTTTTTTGTAGCGTATGCGTCCGCTTGGTCCATCAGGCGGACAGCATGCTGGTAGCTGTCGCTGGCGTATTTATCTGCGCCCTCGGACTGAGCAATGCGCAGCGCATTGCGCGCCTCAAAGAATTCCAGCGGTAACTTGGCATTCAGGACCACCGGGTCGAATTTGTATCCGGTGGGAATGTAGCCTCCGCGTTCGAGAAGGTCGTACTTCGCATCCACCGCTTCGGTCGTTCCCTTGGTGTCCTCGCGAATGACGTTTTCAAGCACTACCACATTGCTGGGCTGGCGGACTGCATAATAAGGTTCCGCAGTGACAATCAGAGCGAATGCCTGAAGGTCGGTGGTGACGTCGAGCTTGCTGCGGTTGCCGTTCAGCAGTACTTCACCCAGGTTCACAGCCCGGCCTTCGGGGGTAATTGCCCACATGACGTAGGTCAGGTACTCATTGCCGAAGGTCGTCGGCTTCTGAAGCTCATCGAATTCCACTTCAATTTCGATGTATCCCTGCTTGCTCTCCACCTTGGCTTCGCCGTTGGCTTTGGGCATTAAATCCGTGCCGGCGAAGTCCAGCTTGGTAGCTCCGCCGCGGTGCTTATAGTCAACTGCCCGGGCCGTGCGGCTGATCACCGTCACCCGGAACGTCGGCGTGGGGCTCATGGGCTCAACGGCCATTGTGGTCTCGGTCTGTTGGGTAGTCTGGTCAATTGAACTGGTTTGCGACTGCGACGGAGGAGACATAGCCAGCGCGGACGTCCCCAGAACGATAAAGGATGCCAAGAACATTCTTATGATCTTCATAGTTTTTCTCCTTGAGGCCTCTACATCCCTATTTTTGACGTTGAAGCTTTCGACGAACCTCGTCATCTGAACTCACCACCAATCCGCTAGGGAGTTGCAACATCAGCCCCTTCCTCCGCTGACGTTGGGCAAACGCGAATTCGAGCTTCCCCCCACTCGCGTTCCTAGTTCCCAAAGGGTCACGCGGCACAGTTGTTTGGTCGAGTTGCATCATGTGTTTCGTACCTCCTCTGGCATGCCTAGATTGATGGCTGGGAGCGGTCGAGGTCCATACCAACTGGAGAGTATTTGGGGACT
>CABEDA010000035.1_pt1 | contig 11877 bp, 15 predicted proteins | sample 3422771 | NCBI WGS metagenome assembly CABEDA01 (sample SAMEA5534329, study PRJEB31848) | metagenome | biome: tundra; feature: field; material: soil | place: USA | collected 2013-05 | depth 0.15 m
AGGCCGGTGGTGGGCTCGTCGAGGAGCAGAACCTCGGGATGATGAAGCAGACCTTTGGCGAGTTCGATGCGGCGCTGCATGCCTCCGGAGAAAGTTTCTACACGATCGGCCGAGCGGTCGAGCAATCCGACGCGGGTGAGAATTTCATTGATTCGTGTTTTCAGTTCGAGGCCGCGCAGGCCGTAGAGGTGTCCCTGATGCCAGAGGTTTTCGTAGGCGGTGAGCTTGGGGTCGACGCTCTGGGCCTGGAAGACGACGCCGATGTGGCGGCGCAGCGCTCCGGGCTGGCGAACCGCGTCCAGCCCAGCGATCATGGCGCTGCCGGAAGTCGGGACCATGAGCGTGGAAAGAATTCGGAACAGAGTGGTCTTGCCGCTGCCGTTCGGACCGAGGAGACCGAAGAGTTCGGCGGGGCGAACGTCGAAAGAGACGCCGTTGAGCGCGATGCGATCCTGGTAGCGATGCACGAGATCGCGAACGGCAATAGCAATGATGGCCTGGGCCGCGGCCGAGGCAGGCTGAGCGGGGGCGGGAAAGTCGACCGCAGATGAGTTCGGAGTCACAAGCCATTTTACGCCGGGAACGATGGGATCATCATCCGGAGGGGTGCTTCGTATCAGGGCATCGCTTTAGCGATGCCAAAGATCGTCGAGGCCACCCACCCCTTTAGGGGGCTGGGCCTTCGCTGATCTCGCCATCCCGGGCCGAACCCTATGCGGCGACCGTGCTCTGTCCGGCGACGCGCTCCTCGAATGCGACGGGGACGTGGCGCCACACCTGGATCGCTAGAACGACGGTGGTCGCAAGAAGCAGTGCTCCGACGGCGACGTGGACCACGGTCGAGATCACCATGGGCAATTCGGGCTGGGCGGCATCTCTTCCCCACATGACGCGGGTGATGAAGGCGAGAAAGCCGAGGCAGAGTTGCGCCACCATCAGTCCAAGCATGGCAATTGCCGGACGGCGGACGGCCTCCACCTGCGAGTAGACGGAGATGGCGCGAACGGCAGTCCAGGAGAGGACGATGGCCACAACGCCCGCGTTGATGACGTGCGGCCACCAGTTCATGCCGTGGTGGCGGAACATGGCGCCGAGGACCAGTTGCACATACAGCACAAAAATCGAGAGCAAAGTCAGAGTGAAAAGAGCGGGACGGCGCTGGTCGAATTCCGCGCGCGGCTGCTCTTCCACCCAGCGGGGGCCGGTGAAGACCGCGATCGAGACGGCGATGGAGAAAAACGTCTGGGCCACGGCGGCGTGCGCGCTGGAGATGGGTGCGGGCAGGAAGAATAGAACCGTGATTCCGCCGAGAATGCCCTGGGTGATCACGGTCGCCAGAGCGGCCAGGCCCAGAAGGCGCAGCCAGCGTCGCTTTTCGACGCGCCAGGTCCAGACCGCCAGGATAATCGTAAGCAGCCCGATGAACTCCGCCACCATGCGATGGCCGTGTTCGTACTTTATGCCGCCCACCATTTGCGGCATTTTGTAGTAGGAGCCGAAGCTCGTCGGCCAGTCGGGGACGGACAATCCGGCGTCATTGCTGGTGACGAGCGCTCCGGCGACGATGAGAACGAGAGTGGCGCAGGCGGTGAAAACGGCGAAGCGGTGCAGTCCGCGATGGTACGGAATTTCGATGCCTTTCAGAATAGCCCCCAGGGAAAACGAGCGATACAGCATCGCCCAGCATGTTTCCCGAAACGCAACAGTTTACCACCGCTACCGGAACGGATTCACGATTTGAATCCCATCAATCTCACGGCCATCTTGGAAATCTTCCGACAACAGAACGCGGCAGCCGGATTGTCGGGCCGACCGCAGAATCAGAGCATCCCAAAAAGAGAACCCGTGCAGCCGGTGGAGATCGATGGCAGCGAGGATATCGGCGACTTCAGGAGTGGCGACATCGAACTCGGCCAGCATCTCCACCTTGCGGCGCGCGATGCGGGGATCGACATGCAGCTTTCGCGTGAGGTTCACGAAATACTCCTGCAGCACTTGCAGGGAAATAACACCAGTCCCAGATCGCCTGTGTTCTGCCACGAGATCGCGCGAGCATCGCTGCTTCGCGGGTGCAGACTCGTCGTCCGCGTAAAGGAGGACGTTAGTGTCGAAGAAACTACGAGCGTTCATGAGTCTCGTCACGATTGAAACGCTGACCGTGAGAGTTGCCAGTGCCCGACAGGCGCTCGAACTCCTCGATCCAGCGCTCGGGATCGTCGCCGCCAGCAAGTTTTTGCAGGTAATCGCGGATTAGCTGGTTGAGGCTTTTGCCGAGAGCCTCCGCCCTCTTTCTAGCGCGTTCGACAGTCTGCTCGTCAATAGACAGTGTGACGTTCATATCCACAGTATATGTGCGCCCGTATCCCGTGTCAACAAGAAACTACGGGTGCGGTTGTTTTTCCCCCGCCGCTGCGGATCTCTGCGTTTCCATCGCCAGAATAATCGCGTCGGCGAATTCCGAGGTGCCCGCGGTGCCGCCCACGTCGCGCGTCAGTTTGCTGCGGTCGCGGTAAACCTCGTCGATGGCGTTGCGGATCTTCAGAGCGGCGGCGTGCTCGCCGAGATGGCGCAGCATCAGCAGCGCCGAGCGCAACACAGCCGTGGGATTGGCGATATTTCTTCCGGCGATGTCGGGTGCGGAACCGTGTACCGCTTCAAAGATGGCGCATTCGTGCCCGAAATTCGCGCCGGGGACCAGGCCAAGTCCGCCGACCAGTCCGGCGCACAGGTCGGAAAGAATGTCGCCGTAGAGATTCTCCATCAGCAACATATCGTATTGGTAGGGATTCATCACCAGTTGCATGCAGGTGTTGTCGACGATGTGCTCGCCGTAAGTGATCTCGGGATACTCCTTCGAGATGGCTCGCGAGCAGCGCAGAAACAATCCATCGGACATCTTCATGATGTTGGCTTTGTGGATGGAATGGATTTTCTTGCGATTGTTCTTACGCGCATACTCGAAGGCGAAACGCGAGACGCGAGTGCAAGCCTTCTCCGTCATGATCTTCAGGCTCTCCACCACTCCCGGGACGACTTCGTGTTCGATGCCCGAGTAAAGCCCTTCGGTGTTTTCGCGGACTACGATCAAATCGATACCTGGGTAGTGCGTGGGAATATGCGGCAGGTTATGAATCGGCCGGAAGTTCGCGAAGAGTTCGAAGCGCCGGCGGAGCTCGACGTTGATGCTCGAGAAGCCGCCCCCGATGGGCGTTGTCACCGGCCCTTTCAGTCCGACGCGGGTGCGCTCGATAGACTCGGAGAGTTCTTTCGGAATGTATTCCTTGTATTTCGCAAAGGCCTCGGCACCGGCGGCGAAAGTCTCCCATTCGAACTTGACGCCAGTGGCTTCGAGTATGCGAACTGTGGCCTGGGTGACTTCGGGACCGATTCCGTCGCCGGGAATAAGCGTTACTTTGTGTGCCATAGATTTTGATCACGTAGGGACAGCCGCCCTCGGCTGTCCAGCGAGCGCAGCTCGCAGCGCCTCAACTCTTAGACACCTTACTCTTCGGTTCCGGCGCGTCTTTGGCCTTAAGCAGGTCTTTCAGTTCGGTCATAAATTCCTGCACATCTTTGAAGTCGAGATAGACGGAGGCGAATCTTACATAGGCGACTTTATCGTAGCGGCGCAGGCGATTCATGATCAGCTCGCCGATTTCGCTGGTTTTGCGCTCGCGCTCGGCCGACTCGATGACGAAGGTCTCGGCGTCATTGACGATCTGCTCCAGCTTGCCGATGGGCACTGGACGCTTCTCGCAGGCGCGCATCAGGCCGTTGAGCACCTTCTGGCGGTCAAAGCGCTCGCGGCGCCCATCTTTCTTTACCACCATGTACGGGATTTCGTCGATGCGCTCGTAGGTAGTGAACCGCTTTTCGCATTTCAGGCATTCGCGGCGGCGGCGAATGGAATCCGCTTCCTTGCTCTCGCGCGAATCCACGACTTTGTCATTTTCAAACCCGCAGAAGGGGCATTTCATGCTGGGCGCTCAGGCGTACGGGTAGATTGTAGCAGGGAGGTGCAGGCCTCAGGTTGCAGGTGTCAGGTCTTAGGTCGCAGGAAAACCAAGTGATTACGATTTTCCTAAGACCTAAGACCTAGCCCGTGGTCTCGGCCACTTCGGCTTCCTCGGCCTGCTCGGTCTCTTCCGAAAGCTTGCGCAACGACAGGTGTTCGTGATGAGAGAACAAGAATCCGACCGGAACGACGGCGACAAACGTCACCAGCCACAACATGATGCCGCAACTGACCGCCAGTTCCTTGGGAACAATATGAAAAACGTGGTCGAGCGCGCTGATGGTCGCCAGTTGGGAACCGCCGCCGACCCCTGGCAACTGCACCATGGACCCGATCATGCTGGCTCCCATAAGAAGGAGAACCTTGGTGACGCTCATGGCACTCATGGGCGCGCCATACGCATGCGTCACTTCTTTGTAGGCCAGCGCGATCACCCACCACATCAAGACCGATACGGCCGACAATTGGAGGAATGCGAAGGGACCGTGAATCGTATTGAGTCCGACGGTAAACTCGCGAATCTTTTGCGCGATGCGATGGCCCAGGTTCTCGGCAAGATGGGAAAAACGGTCTTCGACCCACTGGGCAATTCGATTTCCCCGGTAGGAAAACAGCACCGCTCCCGAAAGCAATCCGAGTACGAGCGCGATCAGCGCGAATCCTACAAGATGAACCCAATGCCTGACCTCCGGCGGAGTGGTTGCGGCCTCCGTAAACGCGCGGAGCTTCGAGGGTAGAAAAATGGCGGACACCATCAGCACCGTGAAACCGCCAATGTCAAAAATTCGCTCCACCGCCCAGACCGCCACTTGCGAGGCGAAAGGCAGGTTCTGGCGGCGTGCGATCAGGTAGGGGCGAATCAGTTCGCCGGCGCGACCGAGCAAGGCGAGCCCGGCGAATCCGATCATGGTAGCCGGGATCAACCCAAGGATGGACGCATCCTTGCGCACGGGTCGAAGAAAGATTTTCCAGCGAACCGCCCGCAAGAAATAGGCCAGGTAGATGTACGCCACCCCTTGCAGGATATGACGCCAACTCAGGCCGAACTGAAACAGCCGGGCCCAGTCGAAGTTCTTATACGTCCGGAATTGGAGGTAAACAAGCACCGCCAGTACCAGAAAAACAACCGTGTACACTGCGTATTTCTTCTTGTTCATGCGGTGCGAAATTCAATTTCGGAACTTCAATTCGAAGAGAGGCACAGCTATGGTGAGCACAGCCCCACTTGAAGGTAAATGAGGAACCCCGAAGGGTCAACGCGGAGATTGGGCGGCGATCGTGGTGGAGGCGGGTTTCTGGGTGCCGGGTTTCAGCGTGGGATGAACGGCTCTCCGGGTCTTGCTGGCAACCTGTTTTTGTTTCGCCTCTTTTTCCTGGGCGATCTTCTTCTGGTTGTACTCGTGCACGATGCGAGCCACGTAGGCTTGGGTTTCGTGAAACGGCGGCACTCCTCGATACCGCTCGACGCGCTCGGGGCCGGCATTGTAAGCGGCCAGCGCCTTGACCAAATCGAAATTGTAGCGCTCCAGAAGTTCGCGCAGATAGCGGCTTCCGCCCGTGACATTCGATTGCGGATCAAAGGCGTCGTTGACGCCCAGCTGATTGGCGGTGCCCGGCATCAACTGCATCAGTCCGCGGGCGCCCTTGGGAGAAACGGCATGCGAGTTGAATCCGCTTTCGGCGTGAATGACGCTGTTCACCAGGTCGGGATCGAGATGATAGGCGGCGCTGGCGGAGTCGACGACTTGATGCAGAGCGGGCGCGGATAGTGCAGGCATAGAGTGGGACGGGATGGCCGTAGAGACAGCCGCCCTCGGCTGTCCAGCGGATGCTTGCGGCGGCAAAGACAAAGGTGGGGAAGGATCTTTTTCGTAGCCCGTGATCTCGGCCGTTGGCACGTCGGTGAAGCTGGAATCGTCGGCGCCGAAAAAGAGGCGAGTCGTTGCTCCCATTACGAGGCGATGCTCGTGCCGAATGCTAAAGCCGTTGCTGAGGATCGCCAAGTCCGCGGCAATCGCGGGACGAGACAGTAATGCTATGGCGACCACGCAAAACAACGCGGCGCTGGCGGCTTGGGTCGCAAGTTTCGCGGTCCGGCCCGTTGTTGATCGTCTTCTTCGAATCATCACAAGCTACTCACGATGGTTGATCCGCGAATTACCGGTCCGCCAGCCTGGTCGGCGCCCAGGGGTTCGACCGCCTTTCCGTACAGCACGTGCTCGATGGCGGCAGTTACACCGCTCCCGGCGTTCGAGCGGGTAAGCTTCCAGCCGCGGCTCCGCAACTCTTCCGATGCATTCCCCATGATAAAGGGGTGGCCGGCAAAGGCAAGCATTTCAATATCGTTATAGTTATCGCCAACGGCCATGACCTGGTCGCGGGTAATGCGCCGGTGATGGGCCCAGCGTTCCAGCGCGTGTCCCTTGGAACAGCCGGCGTTGAGCACATCGACAATCGAAAGATCGCGGCCCGGGTACTCGGTGCGCAAGACGGTGATGGGCAGGCCGCAGCTCGCGAGGACTTGCAAGACCCGCTGCATGCGCGCCACCGGGCCGCAGAACATGGCCTGCACGGGGTCGGTGGTAAGCGCATTCTCGAGCGGAACCACGAACTGCATATACTGCCGGTTCTTCTCCAGCCAGCGCTGGATGCTGGTTTCCAGTTCATCAAGCCGCTCGATTACGATGGTGCCCTCGCTATCGCTGTCAAAGGTTAGGACCGTCTGCCCTCGAAATTCTTGCATCAAGCGCAGGAGTTCGCGGCAAGTCTCTTCAGGCAGCAGGTCGCGGTGGAAGGTTTCTCCGGCAAGCGACCGGGTGACGGCGCCATTGGAACTGATCAGCCAGAGATCGAATCCCAGTTGTTGCGCGATGGGCAGGGCGAAAGTGTGGCGGCGTCCGGTGACCAGGATGACCTCGATGCCTTGGGCGTGCACGCTCCGGAGGGTGGCGAGATCGGTCCCGGAAATCTGAAATTCCGGGTTGAGTAGGGTACCGTCAATATCGATGGCGATGAGGCGGAGGGAATTGGCGGCCACACACAATTTTAGCACTGGAGCGCGTTGGTAGAGCGCCCGTCGCTCCACTCTCTTTGGAACCTTTCTTCTCCTATGCGACAATCATTCCCCGACAATCATTCCCCACGGAGACCATCCATGAAATCAAGATTCCTGCTGTTGTTGCTGACTCTGCTGCCAGTCTCTCTCCCTGCCCAGCCCGCACCCGAAACCGGCAAGCCCTTCGTGATCGAATACTATTACAAGGCCAAGTGGGGACACGCCGACGAGTTTCTGCAGTTGTTCAAGAAGAACCACTACCCGCTGCTGAAGAAGCAGGTGGAGATGGGCCGCCTGCTCAAGGTCTGGATGGACCAGCCGCGCTACCACACCACCGAAGACGGGCGCTGGGACTATCGCGTGACCATCGTGTTCAAGAACTCGGCGGCGGCCAATGAGCCCTTCGACGAAGACGCGCTGAAAAAGCAGCTCTGGCCCGACCAGGCCACCTATGCGAAGGAAGAGCAGCGGCGATTTGAAATCCTCGACGCACATTGGGACCTGCCGATAAAGAATGTGGAACTGGACGGAAAGTAAAGCCGCCTCGAATACCTGCGAAGGAACACCGCCCAATGCGTGGTTGATGCCATTGAAGTGGTTTTCCAGCGGATTCAGGCGCGCGCGTTTGCAAAAAACTCAGCCGAGCGAGAACATACTTGGTTTGCATATATCCCACGGTTTCTACAAGGAAGCAGCCAAAATATGGCGAAGGTGAAGGCAGTGAAGAAGGCGGCGCGCGTCGAGGTGAAGTCCGTCGAGGTGACGTCCGACGCGGTGACACCCTCAAGTAACGCGCCGAGCGGCGCCGGGCACGACGGCGCGATCGCGCCCGCCAAGGGCAAGCTGGGCGTGATGATTCCGGGCATGGGTGCGGTGGCGACGACGTTTGTAGCGGGCGTCGAAGCCGTGCGCAAGGGAATTTCGCACCCCATCGGCTCGCTCACGCAGATGGGAACCATCCGTCTGGGGAAGCGCACCGATGGCCGCTCGCCGAAGATCAAGGACTTCGTTCCTCTCGCCGGTCTCAATGATCTGGTGTTCACGGGCTGGGATATTTTCGAGGACAACATGTACGCGGCCGCCCGCAACGCCGGCGTGCTGGAGCGCGACCTGCTCGACAAAGTGAAGGGGCGGCTAAGCGCCATCACGCCGATGAAGGCCGTGTTCGATCACAACTACGTCAAGAAGATCGACGGGCCAAACGTAAAGAAGGGGAAGAACAAGCTGGACCTCGCCGAGCAGCTTCGGCAGGATATCCGCGACTTCAGGAAGTCGAGCAAAGCCAGCCGCTTGGTTACTATCTGGTGCGCTTCGACCGAGAGCTTCATCAAGCCCACCGCCGCGCACCAAAGCGTGAAGGCGCTCGAGAAAGCGATGAAAGAGAATGACGAAAACATCGCGCCCTCGATGATCTACGCCTACGCGTCGCTCATGGAAGGCGTGCCCTTCGCCAACGGCGCTCCGAACCTGACCGTGGACATACCGGCGATGCACGAACTCGCGCATGAGCGCGAACTGCCGATCTGCGGCAAGGATTTCAAGACGGGCCAGACTTTGCTGAAGACCGTGCTGGCTCCCGCTTTCAAAGCGCGCCTGCTCGGCCTGAGCGGATGGTATTCGACCAACATTCTGGGCAATCGCGACGGCGAAGTGCTGGATGACCCCGGGTCGTTCAAAACCAAGGAAGAATCGAAGCTCGGAGCGCTGGAGCACATTCTGCAGCCGGCTTTGTATCCCGAGCTCTACGGCAATATCTTCCACAAAGTTCGCATCAACTATTACCCGCCCCGCGGCGACAACAAAGAAGGTTGGGACAACATCGATATCTTCGGATGGCTAGGCTATCCCATGCAGATCAAGGTCGACTTCCTGTGCCGCGACTCGATCCTGGCCGCGCCCATCGTGCTCGACCTGGTGCTCTTCATGGACCTCGCGCAGCGCACACCCGAGCTACGCCGCCTGGGGATTCAGGAATGGCTCAGCTTCTACTTCAAGTCGCCCATGACCGCGCCGGGGCTATATCCAGAGCATGACCTGTTCATCCAGTTGATCAAGCTGAAGAACACGCTGCGGCACCTGAAGGGCGAAGAGTTGATTACGCATCTGGGGCTGGAATACTACGACTAGCTTGTGTGGCGCGGGCGCCCTCGCCCGCGCTTCTTCGCATCGGCAGCGAATTCGAGGGGTTCAATGGTCTGATAGTCGAGCACATCAGTCGACTCTGCATTGAGCCCCTCAGCTGCTTGATTGATTCGCTCCATGTCATCCTGACGACAGCACTCCCACGCTTCCTTATCCGCCGGAACACGCTTGGCGACCGGCTTGCGGCTGTTGCTGATGGCCTGCACCTTGGCTCGAGAGCGCACCTTTTTCGCAATCTTCTTCACGGATCGATCATAGCAACCATGGTGGTCTCGATGCACCCAATCTTACTGGCACGATAGAATCTTTCGATGGCTGGCAAGAAGCACGAAGCTGGACACAACACCCGCTACGTACAACTGCAGAAGAACTACTGCTTCGCCTGCGGCAAGAATAACCCCGACGGCATGCGCCTGCGCTTTACCTTCGACAAGGAGCGCGGCTGTTTCGTCTGCCGATTCCGGCTAGGCAAGCGCTACACCGGACCTCCCGGACACAGCCACGGCGGCATCATCGCAACCATCCTCGATGAAGCCATGGGCAAAGTGAACATGCTGCGTGACGTAGTGGCTGTCACTTCCGAAATTACCGTGAACTACCTGAAGCCCGTGCCTCTGAGACAGCCACTGCGGGTGGAATCGCACGAGGTGAAGGTCAAGGGCCGGAAGCACACTAACATGGCTGAAATCCTGAACGAAAAAGACGAAGTGCTGGCACGCAGCCAGGGCTTGTTCATCGCGATCGATCCGCACAAAATGTTTGCCCGGTTTGTCGACCGATAATGCCCACGTAGGGACAGCCGCCCTCGGCTGTCCGCGGGGCGAAGCCCCGCCGTTCTTACCCGCAAGCATGCACGAACGAATACCAAGGCGAGCTGCGCTCGCCAGGACAGCCGGGGCGGCTGTCGCTACGTGTTTTTGATAGGGGTACCGCGAATCGCAAACCGGCTGTAAAATGACCACAGGGGCGGGAAGCGCGGAGGTTCCAGCGCGTCCTGCTTGGCCGCGCTCCGGCGCGCCGGCGATTTCATCGCGATCCTTCACGATTCAGAAGAGGGTAGACCCATGTCGCAGAATAATGGACACAACACCAGCCTTCGCCTCAAAACCGGCCTTGCCGAAATGCTCAAGGGCGGCGTCATCATGGATGTCACCACCGCGAAACAGGCGGAGATTGCCGAGCGCGCCGGAGCCGTGGCGGTCATGGCTCTGGAGCGCGTCCCAGCGCAGATTCGCGCCGAGGGCGGAGTGGCGCGCATGGCCTCGCCGAAAGTGATTCGCGAGATCATGGCGGCGGTGGATATTCCCGTCATGGCGAAGTGCCGCATCGGCCATTTTGCGGAAGCGCAGATCTTGCAGGAAATCGGCGTCGACTACATTGACGAGTCCGAAGTCCTGACGCCGGCCGACGAAGCGCATCACGTCGACAAACACGCCTTTACCGTCCCCTTCGTCTGCGGCGCGCGCAACCTGGGCGAGGCTTTAAGGCGCATCGCCGAAGGCGCGGCCATGATCCGCACCAAGGGCGAGGCGGGCACCGGAGACGTGGTGCACGCCGTCCGCCACATTCGCCAGATTGTGCTGGAAATGAAGATTCTAACCGTGCTCAGCGAGCAGGAACTCTACGCCAAAGCCAAGGAGCACGGGGCGCCCTACGAACTGGTGAAGATGGTGGCGCGTGACGGCAAGTTGCCGGTGCCTAATTTTTCGGCAGGAGGAATTGCGACTCCGGCGGATGCGTCGTTGGTCATGCAGTTGGGGGCGGAAGCGATCTTCGTCGGCTCGGCCATCTTCATGAAAAACTCGTCCGAATTCGCCGAGCCCGCGGAAGCCGAGAAGCGCGCCAAAGCGATTGTGCAGGCGGCGACGCACTTCAAAGACCCTAAAGTGTTACTTGAAGTCAGTGAGCATCTGGCGGGCGCCATGAAAGGGCTGGCCGTGTCCACGCTGGATGAGGCGCACCTGCTGCAGACGCGGGGCTGGTAGGACTCGGCTTGCAGCTCCAAATGCTTGACGTAGACCAACAAATCTTCGAGGAGTGGGTCGGCCCCCGCGTCGATGTTAAGCCGGTCCATCACTGCAAGACTCTCCATGAATCGGGCGGAATTGCGTTCGAGTTATACAAAGAAGCATGCCGAGTTGTTGCTTTTTCCGCGCACCTACTAGACGAAACAGCGGCCGCTCAAGGTGGCTTCGCCAGAAATCAGGCGATCTGCGCAGGCCTCATGGTGAAGATATCTAAGTTCATGGTAGCGGTGATACAGCTCTCCACCGGTGATGATCGAGGTGAAATCGTCCTCGGACTCAACCGAATCATTTTCGAGTCCGCGGTCAGCCTCGAGTTTCTGGTTCGGAGCCGTGACGACAAGTATTTCGATCAGTTCGTTGATTTCAGTTTGGGTCCCGAAAGGGAACTTTATGACCAGATTCAAACTAATATCTCGGCGCGTCACGGCGAGGTACTGCCTATTGAAAAAAGACTGTTGGGTTCTATAGACCACATTTGCGCCGCGTCCGGCATTAAGATTGATCAGGTCGACCGGAAACACCGGGACTGGGGAGAGAATGTCAGAAACCGCCTGAAGGCATTAGGGAAGGAATCCCTCTATGCCACGATCTATCGAATGCCGTCGCATGCTGTTCATGGGACTTGGTCTGATCTATTC
>CABEDA010000036.1_pt1 | contig 11798 bp, 12 predicted proteins | sample 3422771 | NCBI WGS metagenome assembly CABEDA01 (sample SAMEA5534329, study PRJEB31848) | metagenome | biome: tundra; feature: field; material: soil | place: USA | collected 2013-05 | depth 0.15 m
ATCCGTGACGCCGGCCTGACGCTCTATCCCGGCGCCAAGCCCGCCCCCAAAGACGACAGCGACAACCAGAAGAGCGCCAACGTGAACCTTTCGATTCCGGGATTCTCGTTGAAAGTGGTGGCCGCCGAGTTTCTCTCCGACGACGCTCCCGAGAAAGTCATCGCCTACTACGACAAAGAACTGCAGAAATATGGCAAGCCCATCCAGTGCAAGGGCGCTTGGACCGGCAATCACGTAGAAACCAAAGGCGACACGGATGACATCTCCAAGCCCGTCTCGTGTGGGAATGGCGGCAGCGGAGACTCGGTGGAATTGAAGGTAGGAACCGAGGGGAACCAGCACATCGTTTCCGTTAAGCCGAACAGCCGGGGAACCCGCTTTGCCCTGGTTTATGTGCGCATGCACACGGGCAAGGACGAGACGATCTAGAGACATCGGGTCATCGGTTGATCGGAAGTGCTGGCAGGGTAAAGATGACCCGATCACCCGATGCCTTTGCCTTGCTCTCCGGGTTCGTTGTGCGCTAGCTTCAAAGACGTGGAGCACCCTTGCCAACAGTGTGGGACCACGGTCGAAGACGGCCGGCCGTTCTGTCCGCAATGCCGCGCTCCTCAAATCCATGTGCAAGTTGCGGCTCCGGACGCTGAAATTGCCACGGGCGTGAATCCCGCGCAGGACGATTTTTCTCCGGACATTCCCGTAGAGACGAGGTTTGCCTCATCTCCGGCACGGCAAGCCGCGTTCGGAAGCACGATGGACAAGAGCGTTGCGGTTCATGCCGCGCTCAAGGCCGGGGTGCTCGGCGTTTTCATCGGGATGATCCCCTTCCTCGGCATCGTGCTAACCGGCGCTCTGGCTGTCTATTTCTACCGCCGCGAAAATGGGTTGGCGCTTCCCGCCGCTCTCGGATCGCGTCTGGGAGGAGCAGCGGGAGTCGTCGCCTTCGCCATCAACGCCCTGTTGATCACCATCCGCATTTTTATTTTTCATGCCGGGAAGGAATACACCGATAGCATTCTGAAAATCGTTCAGAAGTTCGGAGTCAACGTGGCGGATCCTGACATTCAAGCCGGCATCCACAACTTGTTTACTCCGTCGGGGCTGGCCATCACCTTCTTTTTCGGAATGATTCTTACCGTGGTGCTCGCTTCGGTGGGCGGTGCGCTAGCCTCGCTTCTGCAGCGGCCCCGCAACACCCGCGTGTAGTTTCAAGCGCAATCGGCGCGGGTTTCGAGCCCGCTCTTGCTCTCATCTTTCCGCACGCGTATGATGCAGCGTTTATGAATACACGTACGTCAGCGAGTCCCGTTGCACTCCGTCAGAAAGCGCAGCTGATGTCTGCCTCCGAGGTGGAGCGCACTTTGATCCGTCTGGCGCATGAGATTCTCGAGAAGAACAATGGCGTCGAAGATCTGGCCCTGGTCGGCATCCGCCGCCGGGGAGTTCCGCTGGCGGAGCGGCTGGCGAAGATCATCCAGCGCATCGAAAAGAAGCCGGTACCGCTCGGCACGCTTGACATTACCCTCTATCGCGACGATCTTTCCACCCTCGACACCAAGCCGGTGGTGCAGAAAAGCGAGATGGAAATTCCCATCACGGGGAAGTCGGTGGTACTGGTGGACGACGTGCTCTATACCGGGCGCACCACTCGCGCCGCCATGGACGCGCTCTTCCGCTCGGGCCGCCCCAAACGCTTGCAGTTGTGTGTATTGATCGATCGCGGCCATCGCGAGTTGCCGATTGAGGCCGCTTTCATTGGGCGAACCGTGCAGACCACGGAAAATGAGATCATCGAGGTCAAGCTTCGCGAGGTCGATGACGCGGAGAAAGTCCTGCTCATGGAAAAGCAGCAGGCCAATTTGTAATTTGTGATTTGTAATTTGTAATTGAAAAGCTCATTGCGCGGTTCTTGAATCACAGATTACAAATTGGAAATCACAAATTGACTATGAATCCAGCGCGCGGTTCCCTGCTCGGTATTGAGCACTTGGAAGCAGCCGAGGTCCTGAGACTTTTGAAATTTGCCCGGCGTATGAATCCGGACAAGCCGCGGCCCTTGCTCAAGGGCAAGCGCGTCTTTTTACTTTTCTACGAGGCCTCCACCAGGACGCGCAGTTCGTTTGAAATCGCGGCCAAATCCTTGGGCGCTCACACGGTCCTCATCCAGGCGTTTGGTTCGAGTATTGAGAAGGGCGAGTCGCTGCTCGATACCGGGTACACGGTGCGCGCCGTCGGCGCCGACATCATCGTCATCCGCCATCCCAACGCCGGCGCGCCCTACGTCATGGCGCAGCACCTCGACGTGCCTGTCATTAACGCCGGCGATGGACTGCACGAGCACCCCTCGCAGGCATTGCTCGATGCTTACACGATTCTGCGCAATAAGAAAACATTGAAAGGTCTGCAAGTCGCGATTGTCGGCGACATCTTTCATAGCCGTGTGGCGCGGTCGGCATGCCACCTGTTAAGCAAATTCGGCGCGAAGATTATTCTCTGCGGTCCGCCGGAACTGGCGCCTGACATTGCGGCGACGCTCGCACCCGGCGTGCGCGTCACCCGCCACATTGAAGACGCCCTGCGCGGCACCGATGTGGTCATGCTGCTGCGTGTGCAGACCGAACGCCTTTCCGGTTTGAAGATCGATCTCGCGGAATACATCGCGCGCTACCAGATGACACCCGCCCGGTTGAAGATGGCGAAGAAGGATGCCATCGTAATGCATCCCGGCCCGATCATTCGCGGCCTGGAGTTGACCAGCGAAGTTGCCGACGGCGCCCAGGCGCGCATCCTGGACGAAGTGCACAACGGCGTGCCCACGCGCATGGCGATTCTGGCGCGGGCGATGGGGAAGATGCGATGAACCGTGTGTTCCAGGACGATGAATCGCAAGAAGATTCTCTGCGGGAGGCTCGCGTGAAACGAATGCGCGGAAGGCCGCTGAACACGGTGCTGCATGGCGCGCTCGTGCTTGTGCTCGGGGTATGTGGTCAGGCCGTCGCGCAAGGCACAAGCGCAGCTCAAACCCCCGGCCCCGGATCGTTCGTCGAGGTCGAGGGGTCGAAGCTCTACTTCGAGGAGTGTGGGACAGGTTCGGAAGCGGTGGTTCTGATCCACGATGGAATTGCCCACTCGGCCGTGTGGGACGACGTGTGGCCTGATTTCTGCAAGAAGTTCCATACCATTCGCTACGACCGGCGGGGGTATGGACGCACTCCTGCATCCACCACCTGGTACACCGAGGTCGATGATCTGGCATCGCTTCTGCGTCAGCGAAAAGTCAGTCGAGCGGTTCTCGTCGGCAGTTCGCACGGCGGCGAACTCTCCATCGACTTCACGTTGCGATACCCGACCGTCGTCGAACAGCTAGTGCTGGTGGGAGCAGTGGTGAGCGGACTTCCTTACTCCGACCACTTCCTGAACCGCGGCATGATCAATTCCCAACCTTTCGAAAAGAACGATGTGGCTGGCGGCTTGGCGAACTGGGCTAAAGACAGGTATCTGCTCGCGCCCGGACATGAGGCGGCACAGAAACGCCTGCTGGCCTTGCTGACCGCGAATCCGCAGGATATGACCCATAGCGACTACGCGCGCCCGACCATGCCGGCGATCGGCCGTCTGCACGAGATTCGTATTCCCACGCTCATCCTTGTCGGGGATGCGGACATTCCTGACGTGCATGCCCACGCCGGGGCCATTGAGGCGGGTATTTCCGGATCGAAACGCGTGGTCATCAGTGATGCCGGACACCTGATGTACCTGGAAAAGCCAGCGGAGTTCAGCCACCAGGTGATCGGCTTTATTGAATCGAACCATTTCTGATGTGGACATGTAGAGTACGGACTGAGACTAAGCGTGAATAACCGAAAAGAAAACAAGAGCCTCCTCATCAAAGGCGGCCACCTCATCGACCCGGCGGCTCGCATCGATGCGCCCATGGACGTGCTGCTGAAAGATGGCCGCGTTGCCGAAGTGGCTCCTCCCAACAAGATCAAGGGTGGCGCAGACGAAAAATTCGACGCCCGCGGACTCATCGTTGCGCCCGGCTTCATCGATCTGCACGCGCACCTGCGCGAGCCCGGCCAGGCGCACAAAGAAACGATAGCGACGGGTACGGCCGCTGCTGCTGCGGGCGGGTTTACTTCCGTCTGCACCATGCCCAACACGGTTCCAGTTGTCGATTCGGTCGAGTGGATCGAGTGGCTTCGTCAGGCCGAGCGCGGCGCGGTCGTCAATGTGTTTGCCATCGCAGCCGCAACCCGGTCAAGCAAGGGTGCCACGCTCACCGACTTCCGCGCGCTCCAGACCGCGGGAGCAATCGCCGTCACCGACGATGGCAAGCCCATCCTCGATGACAGCATCATGCGCGAGGCGCTGGTTCTGGCCGGGGAGCTGAATTTCCCCGTCGTGCAACATGCCGAAGACACTCGGATGACCGAGAATTGTTCGATGCACGCGGGCGCGCGTTCGTTCCGTCTCGGATTGCGCGGCATGACCGCGGCTGCCGAAGCCTCGATCGTCGAGCGCGACGTGCAGCTCGCGATGCAAATTCCCAACGCTCGCCTGCACGTCGCGCATCTTTCCACGGCGGACGCCCTGAAGAGTGTGCGCCGTGGCAAGCGCGCCAAAGCGCGCGTCACCTTCGAAGTGACGCCGCATCATTTCACGCTGACCGACGACGATATGCGTGACTATGACAGCAATTACAAGATGAATCCCCCGCTGCGCTCGGCCTCCGATCTTGAAGCCATCCTGGCTGCGCTCGCCGACGGCACGGTGGACGCCATCGCCACCGACCACGCGCCCCACGCCGCCCACGAAAAAGAGATGGAATTCGAGCGCGCCGCGTTCGGCATCGCCGGACTGGAAACCGCGCTCGCGCTGGCGATCACCCGGCTGCATCGCGGGAAGCGAATTCCGCTTGCCCGCATCGTGGAACTCTTCACCGCAGGCCCGGCTCGCTGTTTCGATCTTCGCGGCCGCGGATCGCTGGTCCGCGGCTCAGCTGCGGACGTCACCGTTTTCGATCCAAGAAAGAAATGGACCTTCGACGCCGCCAAGTCACGGTCGAAATCGAGGAATACGCCCTTCGATGGATGGCCCCTGACGGGAAAGGTAGTCGCGACCATGGTCGGCGGGAAGATTGTGTATTCGGAGTGATCCCAGCCAGTGTCAGACAAAGGTGTTAAAATGTCTGACATGAAGGCTTCGAAACGCATTACGATCCGCATTTCCGAGTCTCTGGTTAGGCGCTTGAAGAAACATGCCAGCATGAAACGCCGCTCCGAGTCCGCCTTGGTGCGTGAAGCCCTCGAAAACTATCTTGGAGACGCCCCAACTCCCAGTTCGGCGTACGAGGTGGCGAGGGCAACGGGTTTGATCGGCTGTGTGAGCCGGGGGCCATCGGACCTGAGCACGAATCGCAAGTATTTCGAAGGCTTTGGCAAGAGCCGATGAAGCGGGTGCTGGTGGACACGGGGCCCTTGGTGGCGATCATGTCGCGCACCGATCAGCATCATAAGATCTGCCTTGAAACTTTGCACAATCTTCCCGGCCCAATGTTTTCCTGTTGGCCAGTGATTACGGAAGCGGCTTGGTTGTTGCGCGGGGAGGCTGGGGCGGTTCCGCAATTGCTCAACAGCATTTCAGAAGGCCTGCTGGAGTTTCTCGCCCTGCAAAGCGCGGAGTCAGCTCAAATCGCAAAGCTGATGGATCAGTACAAAGATCTTCGCCCGCAGCTCGCGGACGCCGCTCTGGTATATTTGGCCGCGCGCGACGACTTTGACCTGATTTTTACGCTTGATCGGCGGGACTTCTCGGTCTACCAAAGCGGGCGCAAGCATGCTTTCCGCATCATTCCGTAATTGCCCTGGATCACCGTCGATGGTGTGGAATTCTGAGTAGAGACGCGGCTTGCCGCGTCTCTCACGCTCACAACAACAGCCGTGAGGCCCCTACGCGCTCTTGATCAGCGGGTTGCCCGGAGAAACCAAGCCCACACGATTCAGTTTCGCGGTGAGGCGGTCTTTGTCGGTTGCAGCGGATGCGGTGGCGAGGCGCTTGCGCAGCTTGGCGACTTTTTCTGCGCGGGTACGGCGCCGGCGAATTTCCGGACGACGGCTGGGTGCGGACATGAGGTTCTCCTTGGTGTTCGGTGACTGAAGTCCGTGAAATGACTGTGTGAAATCACGAGTCAGACGTACGGTCGGCGCCGTGGACTCGTCTGAAACCTCAATTATAGGGTTGACCGGCACTGCTGGCAAAGAGGGAGAGGACGGCGATCGCGGCGCAGCGCCGAAATTTCCCCGGGTCACGTTGCCGCCACGTCACCGGAGGAATGGGCTGAGTCCCGGAAAATCCCGCTTGCGCTCCCGAACAACCTTGCTATAATCCTGCAATGTTTGCGGACGGTCCGAAAGCCGTGCCGGTCCAATATTGAAGAAGCAGTGGACGAGTGCGAGGCTCCTCACGCCCGCGGGACTTGAGGGAACGGATTACCCATGGCTGAGAAACCGGAGGCAGCAAGACGAACCGGCTGGCTGCTGGGATGTGGCTTGCTGCTGGGGCTGGTGGCCGCTTTTGCCGGCCATAAGACCGTGAGCTACACTTCGACCGATGCATTCTGTTCGCAGGCCTGTCATTCGCACCCGCACGCCACCGCATTCTGGGTTCAGTCCGCGCACTACTCCAACCGGCACGGCGTCGTGGTCCACTGCACTGACTGCCACCTGCCCCCGGGCGGAGTGCGGTATCTCACGGAAAAAGCCCGGCTGGGCGGCCACGATGCCTACTCCCAGCTCTTCCGCGATGTCTCCAAAATCGACTGGGCGCGGGAGCGCAAGCTCGACCGCGCCGTGACCTTTACGTACGATGCGGGCTGCATCCATTGTCACAGTAACCTGTTCAGCGAGGGGCTCTCTAAAATCGAGGGCACTCTCCCTTCCGGCGACCAGCAAACCGACGCCCAGCAAGTCCGGGAGATGAGAATCGTCGCGCGCAGAATGGAAGCGCACCTCTACTACCAGCGCAATCGCGAAAAGTTGCACTGCGTCAACTGCCACCTGTTCGCCGGACATCTCATGGGGAAGGAGAACGAGAAGAAGATGGCACCCGTGGCTTCCGCCGCAGTCGAGGATTCGCGGTTTCCACTCTCCGCCTCCGATTTTCGGGACTACACCGAAGCCGTGCCCGGATTGGCCGTCAAGTTCCACATGATCGCGGTGCCGGGCGGAACTCTCGCGGCCGGCAGCCCGGAACTGGGTGCTTGCCGCTTACGAGACGCAGGGCCGGTCCACGCGGTCAACGTGCCCCCGTTCTGGATGACACAGGCCACAGTCAGCAACCACGACCTCGAGTTGTTTTCCGCCCAGCGTAAGTTGAAGGAGAAGCCCGGTGCTGTGACTCCGCAGCTCGCCGACGCCTACACGCAATGGTTGTCGCAAACGACGGGGAAGAAATATCGTCTCCCGACAGAAGCCGAGTTGGAGTATGCGTGTATCGCCGGCGGTACCATGCCCGCTTGGAACCGGTTCGAGAGCCGCGCGGATTCCCCTGTTTCCGGCATGGCCGTGCTCAATGACTGGGGCTTCTTCGATCTTTCCGGCGGCACACCCGAGCTTTGGCTGGACGGGATCCGCACCGGCGCCAGCTTCCGGGTGGTAAGGGAAGCAGACGAGAAACCGGCAACCCGCGCCGCCATGCAACCATAAGGAGTTGGGACCAATAATGACGAACGACGCACGCGATCGCGATCTCGGCATGAACCGCGCCATTACGCGCCGCGATTTTCTGAACGGAGTCGCCATCGGGATCGGCGGCTTGGCGCTCGGTTCCAGCCTGACCGGTTGTGGAAGGTTCGGCGCCTCGGATTCCAACCCCGCGCAGGATCGCGCGGGTTACAACCCGCCGGCGGGCACCGGGATGCGTGGCGATAATGCCGGTTCGTTCGAAGCCGCGCACGGTTTGCGCGACGGAACTTTTTGGCAAAACGCCGGTACCGCCGCTCCCACCGATGGCACCTACGATCTCATCGTGGTGGGCGCGGGTATCTCCGGACTCGCAGCGGCTCATTTCTTCCGCAAGCAAGCCGGCGCCAATGCGCGCATCCTGATTCTCGAAGCGCACGACGACTTCGGCGGGCACGCGGAGCGTAAACAACTCCACGCGGGAAACCGGCTGTTGCTCAGTTACGGTGCGCAGTCGATTGAAAGCCCCTCGCTCTACAGCGCCGAGGCCAAGGGTTTGCTGGCCGACGTGGGCGTTGACGTGCAAAAGTTCTACCGCTACTTCGACCGGAATCTTTTTTCTTCGCTGAAACTCGGAAGCGGCATGTTCTTCGACCGCGAGACTTTCGGAGAGGATCGTTTAGTGGCAGGCTTCGGCAAAATTCCTCACCGGGATTTTTTTGCCAAGGCCCCGCTCTCTGACGCGGCGCGCCGCGACATCGTCCGCCTCTACACCGAAAAGCTGGATTACCTGCCTGGCCTTACGCCGGAACAGAAGAAGGCCTTCCTGGACAAAATCAGCTACGCCGATTTTCTGACCAAGATTGCCAAGTGCACTCCCGAGGTGGTCCCCGTCTTCCAGACCCGCAGCCACGATCTCTACGGGGTGGGCATCGACGCCATCTCCGCTTTCGCGCTCCACGATGAAGGCGATGACTATGGCTATGGGTATCCTGGCCTCGATGCCATGCTGGGACCCTCCGGCGATCGCGGGCCCCACAAGCCCGATCCTTACATCTTTCATTTCCCGGATGGCAATGCTTCCGTCGCCCGCTTGCTGGTGCGGTCCTTTATCCCCGAAGCAATTCCGGGACACACCATGGAAGACGTAGTACTGGCCCATGCCGACTACAGCCGCCTGGACCGCGCTCCCTCTCCCGTGCGCATTCGTTTGAACAGTACGGTCGTCCAAGTGCGGCATGACGGCGATCCAGGGTCGGCGAGCAACGTGGAGATAACCTACACCCGCGATCGGCAAATGTTTCAAGTACGCGGCCGCCGCGTGGTGCTGGCCTGTTACAACAGCATGGTTCCCTACGTTTGCCCCGAACTTCCCGCCAAGCAGAAAGAAGCGCTGGCCTATGGCGTAAGGACGCCGCTGGTGTACTCGCACACTGCCATTCGCAATTGGACTTCGTTCCAAAAGCTGGGCGTGTTTCAGATCGCGGCCCCCGGATGCTATCACCCCTACGCCGCCATCGACTTTCCCGTGAGCATAGGAGAATACAAATACCCCAGCAACCCGGAAGAGCCGATGGTCGTGTTCATGGTGCGCACGCCCTGCCAGCCCGGCCTGTCGCAACGCGAGCAGCATCGCGTGGGGCATGTGGAACTTTACGACACGCCGTTTGAAACTTTCGAGCGCAAGATCCGCGACCAACTCGCGCGCATGTTAGGTCCCGGAGGCTTCGATCCAGCCCAGGATATCGAGGGCATCACTATTGGGCGCTGGGCCCACGGCTACGCCTACGGATATAACTCCTTGTTCGATCCCGATTTTGCCGAGGGGGAAGCGCCCAATGAGGTCGGACGAAAACCGTTCGGCCGCATCGCCATTGCCAACTCCGACGCCGGCGCCATCGCCTACATGGATACCGCCATCAACGAGGCCTATCGTGCCGTGCAGGAACTCTCTCACTACCGGGGCACGTAGCAGCCCGCAGCGTAAGTTAGATTCGTATCAGGGTATGCCTTCAGCTTTAGCGATACCGCAAGTCCTGGGTTATGAGAGCGCCTTGAGGCGCTGGTTGTCGACGATTGGAGGGAGCAAGAATGAATCTGAAGCGAGCCCTTACCGCCGCCATGTTCATGCTGATGGTTCTGGCGCCTGCCGCCTGGCCACAACGTAAACCCACCGGCGATCGCGATGCCGCCGTCGCGGAAAAGTGGATTGCCGCCTGGAATTCCCACGATCCGGACAAAATGCTCCCCGTGTTCACGGACGATGTTTTCTACGAAGACGTGGCCTACGGCGAGGTAAGTCACGGCCACGCTGAATTCCGCAAGTTTGCCGCCGACGAGTTTGAGGCCGTTCCCGATCTCGAACTCAAGTTAGTGCGCGCCTCCGTTCATAACGGCCACGGCACCATCGAATGGTCGTTTAGCGGTACCGACAAGGGGATCTACAAAACGGGAAAGAAGTTCACGGTCCGAGGCGTGAGCGTGATTGACGTGCGCGACGGCAAGATTGCACGCAGCCTCGATTTCTACGATTCGGGTACAATCATGCGCCAAGTCGGAGTGTTGCCCGCCCAGTAGCGACGATGTGCGGGCTCGATGATCTCCGGCTCCGCAGAATTCTCCAGGCCCCGCACCCGAAAAGGACCCTTATGAAACCAGAAACGACTACGGCAGAACGAGACTCAGCGCAGCTTGAAGCCCTTGGCTACGACTCCAAGTTCGATCGCTCCATGAGCAAGTGGGCGAACTTCTCGCTCGGCTTCACTTATTTGTCGCCCGTCGTGGGAGTTTACACACTCTTCGCCGTCGCCTTGGCCGCCGGCGGCCCGGCGATGTTCTGGACTTACTTGTTGGTCGGAATCGGACAACTATTCGTGGCCATGGTGTTCGGAGAGATCGTTTCTCAGTTTCCCATTGCCGGGGGTCTCTATCCCTGGGCGCGACGGCTGGTGGGAAAGCGGTGGGCGTGGATGGCGGGCTGGGTGTACCTGTGGGCCTTGTGCAGCACCATCGCTGGGGTTGCCGTCGGAGGAGCTCCCTACGTGGCTCAGCTTCTTGGCCTGAGAGTGAGTCAAGCCGGAGAAGTTGCGATCGCCATCGCCATGATTGTCGGCACGACCGCGTTGAACCTCAGTGGCACGAAACTTCTGGCGCGGGTTGCCATGTTCGGTTTCATTTGTGAACTGGTGGGCGCGATCGTGGTCGGAGGCTATCTGCTAATCGTAGCCCGCCACCAGAGCTTCCACGTCCTCTTCCAAAGCTTTGGCCTTGGGAATGGACATTACTTCCCCGCCTTCGTGGCCTCGAGCGTGGCCGCCATGTGGTGTTACTACGGCTTTGAAGCTTGTGGCGACGTCGCCGAAGAGACTCCGGACGCCAGCCGCGCTATCCCCAAGGCGATGCGCATGACCATCTACGTTGGCGGCTTCGCGGCCATGCTGGTTTGCCTGGCTTTCGTATTGGCAGTGCCCGATCTGAAGGCCGTGTTCTCCGGGCAGGATACCGACCCGGTGGTGACCATCCTGAACACCGCGATGGGCCCGATCGGGCTGCGGGCGGTCATCGCAGTGGTGATGGTTTCATTCTTTTCCTGCCTCATCAGTCTGGAGGCTGCTACCAGCCGCCTGTTGTTCAGTTATGGCCGCGACCGCATGATCTTTGGCAGCAAACAGCTCAGCACGCTTTCCGAACGCACGCGAGTTCCGGTAAAAGCCTTGCTGTTTGCCGGAATTGTGCCGGCCTTCATTGCGATTACAGGTTTGTTCCTTAAGAGAATGGTTGAGGCGATCGTCGTATCCAGCGCCACCGGTATCTACGTCGCCTTCCAGATGATTGTTCTGGCAGCTCTGATCGCGCGCGCCAAGGGCTGGAAACCGCGCGGAGCGTTTCGTCTGGGCATCTGGGCGTGGCCGGTCAATCTGGCGGCGCTCACCTATGGTGTCCTGGCCATCATCAACATGGTATGGCCGCGGACTCCCCAGGACCCCTGGTACAGCAACTACGGAACGATTGTAGTTTGGGCGGCCGTATTCGCTATCGGTCTGTTCTATGCGGCCCTGTTCCGGCCCTACGAACACGGCGATGCCGCGTCCGGCGACGCTCACCTGAATTGACATC
>CABEDA010000040.1_pt1 | contig 11704 bp, 6 predicted proteins | sample 3422771 | NCBI WGS metagenome assembly CABEDA01 (sample SAMEA5534329, study PRJEB31848) | metagenome | biome: tundra; feature: field; material: soil | place: USA | collected 2013-05 | depth 0.15 m
GAATCATAGGGTTAGAAAGAAGTTCCAGCCAGGTCTTTGGGTTTAAAGCACTTAGAGGTAAAGTCTTTCAAAACCAATAACTTAGCGTCGCTTTGCGGCTTGGCTTGAACCCACTGGTTTTTCAATTTCCTGGTTTTTCAATTTCAAAGAGCAGTTTTAGCTGGTTTGGACCGTCGCCCTGGTTCTATTGTAGCTCGTGCTGTCAACTAATTTCTCAGGCGTCAGGTCTTCTCTGAGACTTCAGACCTGGGGCCCCTTGTCTTTTAACTGAGCTCGGGCAACAATTCGATGCGGTCGAGGGTGGCGGCAATGCCCATACGCTTGCCGTCGGACTCTTCCATCCGCTCTTCTATCCGCACGACTGAGGCTTGGCAGAGCGTCCAGCCTCCGGGGCCCAGGCCGAGGTTGGGAGGCAGCATGATCACGAGGTCGAGCTTCGAGCCCGCTTTGATATTCGACTCGGAATAGAGAAAGATTCCCGACGAACTTAGATCGCGAGTTAGGCCCGCGTGCTCCTGGCCCTGGTGACGGACTTTGACGGGTACATGAATCGGCAGGCGCGGACGCGAGCGCCGGTCGTTCTCACGAGGTGTGGCTTTGTCCGTCATGGTTTGTCCGTCATATTTCGTTGGTCATACTTTTGTGCTACATCGTTGTGGAAGTGTACTCCAGTTTGCGGGGGACGTGGGAGCGGAAACTATTTGCCAAAAAAACGCTCCCCCCGCGATGTTCGCGGGAGGAGCCGGGGAAGAAGCTTTACCAGTTAGAAGCTGAACTTGAGTGCCAGCTGAATCCCGCGCGGACCACCGCCGCCCAGGAACGGGTTGCCGACGCCGACGTCGGCGGTGGCACCGAGCTGGTAACCGCCATTTTTTACGTGTTGGTTGGAGGTTGTCGTGCCGACTTCGCGCGTCCCAGCGCTGTTTAGCTGGAAGCCGCACCCGCAAGTGCCGAGGTTTGAAGCCGGGTCGGCGATAAACGCCGGCAACAGGGGACTGGAGAAATTGGGATGGTTGAGAAGGTTAAAGAACTCTGCTCGCATTTGCACCTTCACGCGCTCGCCGATCGCGGTGTTCTTGTAAAGGGCAAAGTCCCACTGCTTGTAAGTGGGGCCAACGAGCGAATTGCGACCCAGGTTGCCATAGTGCCGTGTTCCCGGTTTGCAGTCCGAAGCTAAACCGAATACGCCTCCGTTTGGGTTGCCGGGATCGTAGGTGCATGGCATCGCAAACGCAGTCAGGTCGAGGTAGTTGTACGGATTATGCTGATGGTAGACGATGGGACCGACAACGTCCGGCCGGTCAAAGCAGTCACCGCCGCCGCTGTAGTCATCTTCGCAATTGAAGTTCATGGTAAAGGGCTGGCCGCTCTGCAGCGATACGGTGCTATCGAAGCCCCAGCCGTTCTTCAACCCACGCATGGAGCCGCCCATCTGCGGCAATTCGTAGCTGAATATCCAAGTAAGACGTTGAGGAATGTTGAAGTTTGAAGGCCCTTTTTCAAGTTGCGGATTGTTGCTGTCCTGAGGTTGCGCCGCGTTTACGACAAAGTCTTCCAGGTCACTCGAGTTGTCGAGCGACTTCGAATACACATAGTTCAGTGCTGAAGTGATACCGCGCCAGCCGTTGACCTTGAAGCTGACCTGCAACGAGTTGTAGTTCGACTTCCCGGAGGATTTTTCCTGGAAGATATAGAACGCGCCAGCCGCGGCTGCACTGCCGTTGAGGAAGACGCGCGGCACACCGAAGTCGTTTATGCCGGCGCTGCAACGCGTATCCACGCCAGTGTCACAGGCAGTGATTTCCGCCTGGGTCGGCTGACTAATGTCGTAAAAGCGGAAGAGCCGGTGCCCCTGCGATCCCACATAGCCGATTTGGAGCGTGGTCTTGTTGGTGATCTGCTGCTGGATGTTGATGTTGTAGTTCTCCATGTAAGGAGTTTTCATGTGCGGATCGACTGCGAAGATATCGCACTCCTGGCTAGTACAGTCGGATGTGCTATAGACAGGCGCTCCGGCACTAATCGTGGAGACGTTTAGCGCCGCGCCAGTGATCGCATTGGAGCCACCGAAGTTGCCGTAGGCGGGACCGGGGGCATAATAGGCCGGATAGGGCAGGTGGCCGAGGAACATGTCTTGGGAGAAAGCGTCGTAGAAGATACCGCCTCCGACCCGAATCACGGTCTTGCCTTTTCCGGTCAGGTCCCAAGCGATACTGGCTCGGGGTGAAAAGTTCTTTTTGTCCGGTTGGTACAATTGGCTCAGTCCGGGCTGGCCCACTTGCAGATAATTGCCCGTCCCGGTGTCGCTTGCCGGATCGAAATTGGTCACCAGGAAGTTGGAGAGCAAGTTGTTCTTCTCCGCGATTACGCCGTAGTAGTCCCAGCGCAGGCCGTAGTTGACAGTGACTCGCGGGGTTACACGGAAGCTATCCTGCAGATAGAGACCGTAGCTATTTTCGAAGGTGTGGCGGCGAGAGTTGCCCGAGTACTGGAGGCCACCGGACGGATCGCCCTCCAGAAAAGAACTTAAATCCGAGAACTTCAGCCTCCCGCGGAAGTATTTGTTGAAGTACTGTGTAACGCCGGTGCGGCGGAACTCAAATCCTGCCTTCAGGTCGTGTTTTCCAACTTTCCATGAGAAATTTTCGATGAACTGGTTGTTGGTGTCCCAACGAGCCCGTGAGTCACCCGAGGTCGCGCCCGGTTGAGCGAAGAAACTGGTCCCACTGGGCGTGCCCGAAACCAGAATGATGGGCAGGCCGGAGTCGTGCGGTCCGCTGCCGGAGCAATCAGCGGTTGAACTCGCGGCGCATAGACCCAGCGAGGTGCTGGGATGGACGCTCAGATCCTGGGGAAAGAAACCCTCGGCGAACCGGTTCCAGCCATAACGCAGTTCGTTCACTTTATTGGTGCCAATGGTGTGCACATAAGAAAGAGAGACCAACTGAACCCGGGTTGGCGTGATGGTGTTGAAGCCAGGGAGCTGGCCGCCGGATGCGGTCAAGGCGAGCGGGAAAGATTGTGTGCTGTCGCCGAAGAAATAGCGGCCGGTCAGAATGTTGTTCTGGTTGAAATTATGGTCAATCTTGCCGATCACACTGCTGAGGTTGTTGTACGAAGGGGTGATCAACGAAGTGTTGGGACCGGCGGGGCACCCCAAATCTTCCCCCGTTCCAGGTGCACCGGGGGTTCCGAACGTTCCCGGAATATTCGGCGCCGGCCAGAATTTCAGCATAGCCGCAGTCACAGGATTAGCCGGTCCGTTTGCGGTTATATCAGCGGCAATCTGCGCCGGATCCGGCACGCAGGCGAGGGTCACTGTTCCGACGGTCTCCCGTTGGCCTTCGTAATCCATGAAGAAGAAGGTTTTGTCCTTGACGATGGGGCCGCCGAGAGCGCCGCCGAACTGATTATTGTGGAAGGGCGCCCGCTTCTGATCTGTCGTGTTGAACCAGTTGCGCGCATCGAGTGCATTGTTGCGGAAATACTCGAACAGTTCTCCGTGCAGAGCATTCGTACCGCTCTTGGTCACGATGTTGACCACGGCACCGGCGTTGCGTCCGTACTCGGGCTGGAAGTTGGAAAGCACCTTCATTTCGGCTACGGCGCCGATCGGAAGAATGGCCGACGGAACGGCAAACACACCGCCCTGGTTGATGGCGGGATCGTTGCGGTATCCGTCGTTCATGTCGGTGCCATCAAGCATGTAATTGTTGGAGCGGCCGCGCGCGCCGTTCATGGAGAACTCGCCGAACGATCCCGGAGAATCGGTGATCTGATCGGGCGAACCTGCGACGCCGGGATTCAAGAAAATCAACTTGGTGTAGTCGCGGCCGTTGATGGGCAGATCTGCAACTCCCTTGCTGGTCAGCACGCCGCCCAGGTCATTGGACGTGGTTTCGATCTGGGCAAGTTCTCCGCCGGAAACCTCGACGGTCTGCGTGACCTGGCCGGTTTTCAACTGCGCATCCACGCGCCGCTCGGTGGCCACGTTCACTTCGACGTCGTTGGTGACTGCCGTTTGGAAGCCAGACTGCGACACGGTCACGGAATAACTGCCGATGGGCAACTCCGGCACGCGGTAGCTGCCGTCGGCGCTGGTCACCGTTGTGCGCTCGATGCCAGTGGCCGCGTTGCGCACTTTGACCGTCGCTCCGGCTACATAGGCTCCGGAAGGATCGGTTACGGAGCCGAGAACGGTCCCACGAAACGTTTGGCCCACGAGCAGGGTTGCCGAAAGCAGAATAAAGACTACCAATAAGCGCAGTTTCATTACGGGGTCTCCTTAAGTATTCGCGGGCGTTGAACGGGCCTACGCTTCGCGAGCAGCTGCAATGCAGCAAACGCGGTGCCAATTGGAAAGACGCCGCATTATATACGAGCGTTCGCGAAAAAACAGTGCTCAATTTCACAGAGTAGTGTGAGGAAGGGGATTGGGGCGGGAGGTTTGATCGACTAGAAGCGCGGAAACGACCAGAGGTCAGATCGGACGCGGAAGTTGACGCTCGGAAGCGGTGGAAGTCGGCTTCGAAATACGGAATAACAGATTGTGAATCTACGGAATCTAGAAGGTTGGGGCGATGGTTGGGGAGCAGGAGGCGCGAACCGCGGCGGCTCGCGTTCCGGGCTGCGGCTGCCCTCGGTGGCTAAAGCCGCATTCTAAACAACGCGGTTAATGCAGCGCTGAAGCGCTGCTCCACCCAAAATCGAAGCGCAACGGCGACTTCTTCCGCAAGCCCCTAAAGGGGAATCGGGATTCGAGAAACTTGCGGCATCGCTAAAGCGATGCCCTGATACGAAACTTGCGATCCTTAGCGTCGGATACGAAACCTGCGATCCTTAGCGCTTGGGATGCGAAACCTGATTTCTCCGCAGGCTGCTAGAAGCTGAAGGCCACGCCGCCGCGCACCGAGCGCGCCGATTGCACCAGATAAAGAGTGCGTCCGTCCGGTCCCATCACGGGCACGTAGCCCTGGGCGAGAAGATTGCGCAGGTCCATGAGAATTTCCAGGTGTCCCGCGAGGAAACTGGCGGGTATCGGTTGGCGGATGAAGAGATTTAAATAAGGACCGGCTTGGCCGGGCGAACTATCGAACAGGTCGACAGGAGTTAACGCGCGGTGGCCTCCGGTGTAACGATAGGAGGCGATCCAGCGCGTCTTCGCCTTGGGCACGGCGCCGCTGAACTTGGCGGCGACGGCATGGCGTTGCTGGGCGCGAATCCACTGGCGTGCGTCCTGGAGTTGGACGTCGGGGCGCGAGAGGTCGAGCACGCCTCCGTAGGCATAATCGAGGGTAGCGGTCAGATCGGATAGCAGCTTGCGCTGCACGACCACGCGCATCCCGCGCGTCGCGAAATCGTTCCCCTGATAGCTGAACGTACCCGAGTACACATCGGGCAGCACGTCGCCCGACACGGCCGATTCTGCGCCGGGAGTCATTTCGCCGATTCCGATCAGCGCCGGATCGACGATGCTGTCGGAGTAGAAGGCGACCTGCATGCTGTTCTTGCCGACGCGCTGCGAGAGCGCTACTTCCTGGTGACGGGCCCGCTCGACCGCCGGCAGGAAGCCGGTCATGCTCATGCGCGGCGCGGTTTCGCTGAGGTCGGCGGAAGTCGAATCCAGGGGATCGTCTCCTGCGCGATCGTTATTCCTGCCCAAACGATCTTCCAATCCCAGGTTCGGGACGGAACTGGTGTATTGATATTCCAGCAGCGTGTTGGGAGTGATGTGCAGATCGGCCGACCCGAAGGGCTTGAAGGCATGCACCCGCCCCATAAACTGGATGGCTTGCAATTCGCTGCCGAGCTTCATCTCCAATTTGCTGCCCAGGACGATCCGATCGGAGCTGGTCACCGAAAGGGCTTCGAGCGCGGCGCCAGGCATGGCGTACTGGTCCGGCGAATTCAGCCGGAGGGCCGTAATCGACATGGACGGTTCGAACATACCGTTGAAGCGGTTCGTGTAGGTGGTTCGGAGCACAGCGGCGGGGATGCTTTGGCCATCGGTTCCATAACCGACGCTGCCGTTGAGGCGCACGGTGCCGCTCGAGAGCAGCGAACGCTCCACCGCAAAACCGGCATTCATATCCGCGGGGCTGCCGAAACCCTGGCCGGGCGATCCCGCCATGAAAGACAAAGCGCCCTTCAAGTCGTGGCCTGCGGTTGACTCGCCGCTCTGCGCGACCACGGTTGTGCCGTCTTCGAGCACGCGCAGGATGGGGCGATTGGCGACCGAACGCAGCGTCCACTTCCAGTCGTCATCGTCCACCGGAGTGCGCAGGGGAACCAACTGGATGGCTTCGTAGAGGGTGGTCAGCGTGACATTCACCATTAACTTGGCGCCGGCGCGCACGCCGATTTTCTCGCGCAGCGAAGGGAGAAACGAAGGCGCGCTTACCTTGACGCTGTAGGTTCCTGGCAGCAGACCCGGGACGGAGTAGAAACCACGGTCATCGGTAAAAGCCTTCAAGGTGAAGGCCTTCAGCGCCTGGGCCGCGGAGCCGAGGACTTCCACCACCGCGCCCATTTGGGGCGCGCCGCTGGCATCGCGGACGTATCCGGAAATCGCGCCTGGGATCGGGGCGGAGGCAGTACCCGACCACGCCGGAAGAGGCACGGTCGCGACCATTATGGCGACGACTGCGAGGAACCCGAACTTTCGGAACATCGCGCTCACCACCTCTGGGAAACCAGGCAGAAGTTTACTCCACGGCGAAGGTCGCCGTTGGATCCACGGTCTGCTTGGAAAGGTTGTCGTTCACTTTGATCTCGATCTTGTACAAACCCGGCGGCAGGTTGGCGGCGGAAAGCGTCTTCTGCAGCGTCACCTGGTCGCCCACATTGCCCATGGTGTCGGTCGACTCGACGGTATGGATGACGGCCTTATTGTTCGCGTCGGTCACATTGTATTCGATCGTGGCCGAAGGTTTGTGGGTTTTTTCGTCCACGCTGAGGTTGTAAACCTGCATCCAGAAATTCAGCTTCTGGTCGCGCTTGAACGAGATGGGCTTGCCGTCGGAAGGGGCCACGCGCGGCCGCACTTTGGTGGTCCCGATCACGAAATTGCCGGTGCCCACGTTCTTGGTTGCCACCGGTTCCATCTGGTCGGCGATGATGAGGGTTGAACTGCTCAGCTTGTCTTCGCTGAAGTCGGGGATCTGGATGGCATGGCTCCAACTCCCGGTGCGGTCGCCGTTCACGTCCTTGACGACGACGTCCAAGCGGTAGCGATTCTGGCTGATGCGCAACGGCAGGGCCTTCCAGTACACCGAAGAATTTTCGGCGGTCTTGGGCAGCAATTCCACGGGCACATCGACCTGCACCGTGTCTTCAAAGGTCTGCACGATCTTGCCGGTGAGCGTGGTGACGCGCCCGAAAATGTTGACGGTGCCGCGCTCCACGCCATCCTTGTTTTGGAACGTAACGTCGCGGTTCTTGATCTGAATCGTGACCGGAACCAGCACGGTGTCGCTGGTCACCTTCACGAAGTCGGCTCGCACATCGAAGGGCATCAGGTTGACGCTGATCTTGTGGCTGACCACCTCTTCCAGATCCTTGAACTTGACTGCCGGTGCAGCCTGCAGTTTGGCGAACTGCTCCAGGCGGTCGAATTCCTTGGACTGCAAATCATTATTGAACGGCGAGCTGCCCAGTTGTTCGATACCGCCGTTGGTGAAGCGGCTCGCCTTACTCGACATGCCCATTTGCTCGTACAGCGTCAGGCCGGCGTTCGGGGTGTACTTCAAAGCGTCTTTTTCCGAGCGGTCCATGGTCATGTGATAGTCGCCGCACATGCAGGTATCGACGAACTCGATGATGACTTCCTGCCCGATCCCTTCCAGGTACCGATAGCGCCAGGTCTCAAACGGGAAGGTGGAAGTCTCGCCGCCGCCTTCTTCCATGGGACGCTCGTAGCTGCCGCCGGAGGGATGGGACTCGATCTCATCCGCCGGCCCGAACACGATGTAAGTCCGGCCGCGGTCGGTCTTCCATCCCGGGATACCGGCGGCGAAGTGCTCGTTGGCATACGCGATACGCCGGTAGTGCTCTTCTTTAAACTCGTTCTCTTCGGTGTCCGGGGTGGGATCGCGGCGTTGCCAGAATGCCTCAATGAACTGGTCGCGCTCTTCGTCGTTCGAGAGCTGCATGAAGGCGGATTTTTCTTCGTCGGTGATAATCCAGCGCACGTCCTCATCCAGCCACTTCTTATACGTCTTGCTCAACTCAATTTTGAGCGCCTTGGCGTTAGCCTTCCTCTGTTTTTCCGGGATTTGACGCTTCAAAGGATCGGTCTGGCTTTCGGAGCCCTTCGCGTCCTTGTCCTGAGCTCGGGAAACGACGGTAAAACCCAGCGCCATCACGCCAGCCAGCACACCAGCCGAACAACGATTTCGAAGACCTGCGGAGAACATAGAAGGGCCTACCTCACGAGAAACTACAGGTGCTTAATTCTATGTTCTTTGGATACAACAAGGCAAGGAGAAGTGGCCTGTCGGGAAAAAGATTTCCTGCGCCGATCCTCTCTTCTAAATCCCATAAGAATCCGGGGCTTACGGTCGGGCAGAGGTGGCGTAGGTACCGCTTCCCAGGCGCGATGCCCGGACACTCGGCACGATATAATGAATTGCGCCACAGGTCTGACCTCCGTAAGCCGGCCGGACTGCTTCTGGGAGAGACCTGTTTCGCGGGAATTCGGGAACTTTACCCCTTGTCGGCACGTAACTATTCATGCGCAACCACGGTGCGTTTTCGCCGTTCCATGGCCAGGACCAAGGGGAACTTTGGAACCGTCTGCTGAAGAAGGCGAGATTCGCCGCTCAGACTTAGAGGAACTCTGATTATGTACCATCGAAAACCTTGAACCACAGGGTACACAGGGGTGCACGCAGGACCCCGGGGACTTAATCAGACTTTTTCTCTAAGTCATGAAGACCTCGTAATGAAGTATGAAGAACTCGCTATGAAGACCTGGAAGAAAGTGTTGATCGGGATTGGCGCTGCGCTGGTGCTCGGGATCATCGTCGCCGTGAGCGTTTACCAGAGCCAAAAAAACGTGGTGACGGTGCAAACGGGGAAGGTGCAAAAGCAGAACCTGGCTTCGGTGGTCAGCGCTTCGGGTGAAATCAAGCCGAAAACCTACGTGAACATCGGGGCCAATGCTTTTGGCAAGATCATCAAGCTGCACGTCAAGGAAGGCGACCGCGTGAAGAAGGGGCAATTACTGGCGCAACTGGAGAACGTGCAGTCGTCGGCCGACGTCAATGCCACTCGCGCGTCGGTGCAGGCGGCGGAAACCGACGCCGTTGCCGCCGATGCCGCCTTGAAGACTTCGCTCGCCGACCTGAACCGCGCCAAGTCCGACGCCGTCCACGCCAAGCTCGACTGGGAACGCGCCCAAGGCCTGTACAACGCGGCCCTTATCGCCAAACAGGATTACGACGTCAAGAAAGCCGCGTGGGAGTCCGCCGATGCCGGATTGGCCCAAGCCGAAGCTAAGGTGGCCCAAGCCAAAGCGCAGAAAGATTCGATGGACAAGCACATCACGCAGAATCAGGCGAACCTGATCCGATTTACCGACGTGCTGCAAAAAACCACGTACGAAGCGCCCTTTGACGGCGTCATTACGAATCTCCCCGTGCGCGAAGGCGAGACGGTGGTCATCGGAATCCAGAATTCTCCGGGCAGCACGCTGATGACGCTGGCCGACATGTCGGTGATCACGTCCGAGGTGAAGGTGGACGAAACCGACATCGTCAACGTGCGTCTCGGCCAGCCCGCGGACGTGACCATTGACGCCATTCCGCACAAAACCTTCCACGGCATCGTCAGCGAAATCGGCGACAACGCGATCGTGCGCTCGACCGGTGTGGCGACTTCTCAGGCCACTTCGACGAGCGAGGAAGCGAAAGACTTCAAAGTCGTGGTAACGCTCACCGATCCGCCAGCGGATTTGCGTCCTGGCCTCTCCTCGACCGCCAAAATTACGACCGCGGTCCGCAGCAGCGTGCTCAGCATTCCGATTCAAGCGCTCACGGTCCGCACGCCGGCCGATCTCGTGCCCAAAGATGCGGGCAAGGGCAGCGTAGAAGCAGCCACCCGCGCTCCGGCGGAAGCATCGAAGCCGAAAAACAACGAAGAAGTGCAGGGCGTGTTCGTGATCCGCAAGAAGAAAGCCGAATTCGTTCCGGTGGATACCGGCATCAGTGGCACCACGGATATCGAGGTCACCAAGGGTGTGCAAGAGGGTGACGAAGTCGTCACCGGCAGCTACAAGGTTTTGCGTACACTGAAGCCGGGGACGAGTGTCAAAATAGATAATTCGGCCCCGAAGAAGGAAGACGAGAGTTAGTAGAGACGGGGCTTGCCCCGTCTCAGTCCGCGGCAGGAGACGCGGCAAGCCGCGTCTCTACGACTAACCTCCGGTAGGTTAGTACGTCCAAGATAGAACGGCGATAGGAGCGTGCGTGCTCGAGCCCGATCCGCATAAGGAGAGCAAGATGGCGACTGCCGAAATTTTGCCAATTGATAAGGTTGCAAATGGATCTGCGCCCGACTCCTACATGATCTCGACCGAGGATCTGTGGAAGACCTACGATATGGGCTCGGAACAGGTGCATGCGCTGCGCGGCATCAACTTGCGCATCCAGCGCAACGAATATGTCGCCATCATGGGACCGTCGGGCTCCGGCAAATCGACGCTGATGAACCTGATCGGCTGTCTCGACTCGCCTTCCAAGGGCCAATACTGGCTCAACGGACAACTGGTCAGCGAACTCGACGACGACGAACTGGCGCGCATCCGCAATAAAGAAATCGGCTTCGTCTTCCAGACTTTCAATCTGCTGGCCCGCGCCACTTCGCTGCACAACGTGGAGCTGCCGCTGATCTATGCCGGAGTCCCCTCTGAAGAGCGCGCCCAGCGCGCCAAGGCCGCGCTGACTTCGGTCGGCATGGGGGACCGCATGAACCACAAGCCCAACGAACTCTCCGGCGGACAGCGCCAGCGCGTGGCCGTCGCCCGCGCTCTGGTCAATAAGCCGGCCATCATCCTCGCCGACGAACCGACCGGCAACCTCGACTCGCAAACCGGCAACGAGATTATGGCCCTGTTTGATCGCTTGCACGCGGAAGGCAACACCATCGTGCTGGTCACCCATGAGCACGACATTGCCGAATACGCGCACCGCATCGTCCACATCCGGGACGGCGTAGTTGCCAAAGATGAAGTGAAGCGGTAAGTCTCTGGTAAGTAAGGACAAGCGGTTCCCAAGACGCAAGAACGCGTATAGTCCCCCTGCGTTCAGTTCGGAGGGAAATTATGCGGACCACTGTCGCCTTAATTCTTTTCACGATTGCCGCCTTTGCCCAGGATCCCGCAGCAGTCTCCGCCGCTCAAGCTGCCTGCGGTCCGAGCAATGTTAAGTTCGACGTGAAAGACGATAACTCCCAGCACACCGTCGGGCAGCCCGAAGCCGGCAAGGCGCTGGTTTATGTGATCCAGGATATCGGGTCCATCAATTGCATCGGAGGCTGCATCACCACGAAGATCGCTCTCGACGGCGCGTGGGTCGGCGCCAATCATCACAATTCCTATTTTTCTTTCGCGGTAGATCCCGGCGAGCGCCATCTCTGCGCCAACTGGCAATCGCATTTCGCGAGACTGTCCCAGGTGGTCGGTCTGGCCCACTTCACTGCCGAGGCC
>CABEDA010000042.1_pt1 | contig 11637 bp, 5 predicted proteins | sample 3422771 | NCBI WGS metagenome assembly CABEDA01 (sample SAMEA5534329, study PRJEB31848) | metagenome | biome: tundra; feature: field; material: soil | place: USA | collected 2013-05 | depth 0.15 m
TTCAGAGGGCATATGCTGAGGTTGAATACTCGTTTGCTTGCGGCACTCCTGTCCATAGCCGCAGTGCTCACTCCAGCCGCAACGGCGGCACAGAACTCGCTAATCGCCTCAGGCAGCGAGAGCACATCGTATGGTCTCGAACTCCAGGGCTTTCAATATCCGTATCCGGTGGCGGAGTTCGATTTCTCATCGCAGCGACAAACCATGCACATGGCTTACATGGACGTGCGCCCCACAAAACCTAACGGTCGCACCGCGGTCCTTTTGCATGGGAAAAACTTCTGCGCCGCCACCTGGAAACAGACGATCGATGTGCTCGTCGCAAACGGCTATCGCGTTGTAGCGCCAGATCAGATCGGCTTCTGTAAATCGACCAAGCCCGAGCATTATCAGTACACCTTTCAGCAGCTAGCCCGCAATACGCACGCGCTGCTGGCCTCTCTGGGGCTAATCGATGTGACGCTCATCGGCCATTCAACGGGCGGCATGCTTGCCGTGCGCTACGCGCTGATGTATCCCGGTGAAACGAAGCAACTGGTACTGGTCGACCCCATCGGGCTCGAGGACTGGAAAACAAAAGGGGTCCCATCCATCTCGGTCGACGAATGGTATGCCCGAGAGTTGAAGACCAACGCGGACAGCATCCGCCGCTATGAACAGAACACCTACTACGCCGGACAGTGGAGCGCTGACTACGAACCATGGGTTCAAATGCTCGCGGGTCTGAACGCCGGGCCAGGCAAGGAACTGGTGGCTTGGAATTCTGCGCTGCTATACGACATGATTTACACGCAACCGGTCTTCTATGAGCTGAGCGATATCTCTGTGCCAACGCTGCTGATGATTGGGGACAAAGACAACACAGCCATCGGCAAGGATCTTGCTCCACCAGCCGTTCGCGCTGCGCTGGGCAACTACCCGGAGCTCGGCAAGCGTGCTGCAGAACGCATACCAGGGGCGAGGTTGATCGAGTTCCCAGGATTGGGACATGCACCTCAGATTCAAGATCCAGTGGCCTTCCATAAGGCTTTGCTCGAGGGACTCGCTACCCTCAACAAGGGTGCTGGCGAGCATTAGAATCTGTTGACGCCCCAATCGTCTTGGGACCACGAGGGTCAAGATAATCCCTTCACTCCCGGAGTGAAGGGATTGACCCAGGCAATCATGAGCCTGCGGAGTGACGAGCAAACTCCGAAGCATATCCACTGGCTTTCAGACAGGTAACGTGAACGCCCTTGAGATCACTAAGCGCCCGTATCGTTGGGCAATTCGGGGACTGTCCTGACACAAATTGGGTGTGTCGGTTCGAGTCGTTTGGGATGGTTGGTGAATCAAAGGGCGTTGGCTTTCTTCTGGAAAGATACTTTGGACCTGAAGCTCACTGATAAGGTTGTGCTGGTAACTGGATCGACGGCAGGGATTGGATTTGCGATTGCCCGGTCGCTTGCGAGCGAAGGTGCGCACGTCTATCTGAACGGGCGCACGCAGGAGCGCGTGGATGCGGCGGTGGCGGCGATCCGGTCGCAAGCTGCAACTATCAAAGTCGATGGCATTGTAGCGGACTTTTCCAGCTCAGCCGGAGCTGAGGCTGTGATTGCGAAGCTGCCTGTAGTGGATGTGCTGGTAAACAATGTAGGCATCTTCGAACCCAAGCCGTTTGCGGAGATCCCCGATGCGGACTGGTACCGCCTTTTCGAGATAAACGTAATGAGCGGAGTGCGGCTTTCGCGACACTATCTCGCGGGAATGCTGAAGAAAAACTGGGGGCGCATTCTTTTCATTTCCAGCGAGTCGGCGGTCCAGATTCCGCCTGAAATGGTGCACTACGGGATGACCAAGACGGCGCAGGTTGCCGTGGCGCGGGGCATTGCGGAGTCGGTGGCCGGGACCGGCGTGACGGTGAACAGTATTCTTGCCGGACCGACCGAGTCGGAAGGTGTGAGTGGCTTTGTCGAGGCGATGGCGAAACAGCAGAACAAGTCGAGGCAAGTGATTGAGAAAGAGTTCTTCGAGCATGTGCGGCCCTCGTCCCTACTGAAGCGCTTTGCCACCGTGGATGAAGTTGCGGCAATGGTGACCTACGTGGCCAGTGAGCTTTCTTCGGCCACCAATGGCGCGGCGTTGCGGGTGGACGGCGGCGTGGTGAAAGCAATTCTCTGAGATGAGAAATCCCTGGAACTGATTTTCAAGACTGAGGATCAGTACTGGTAAACGCTCTTGTGGCCACCGAACTATCAACGTCTATTGATTGGCCGGAAACGGGCTTGTGGGAAGTGCGAACGAAGGCTTCGAATTATCGACCACCAGAAAATACGGCCGCCCGACACAACAAACCCGAAAAACTCGTTTTGCCTTTCCGCAAGCATGACGCCGGTTCGTTGCGGTTGGGTTTGTGTGCGAGAGGTGTGCTAAATCTGGAAGACCGTGTTCGGGGGCGCAGGTGACTGACCTGGCTGACTGTCGGTCAGACGCCCCGCCGAATAGCGGAACTTCATTGGAAAGAGCCAGTGGGCCTGTTGTGGGCCAGGATTCAGATAGCGGGATTTGGATGTTGCAAGACTGCACGGCGAGGTGCTAGGCTGAAGCGAAGAAAAGGCGAATATACTCGCGGAGCATTGCATGACCTCGTCCCAACAGGCCCTGGCCCCACCATTCAGCACGACTCTCGATACCGTTCAGGAGATTCTAAGGGCGCTGGTGGCACGCCACCGCACCGACGAAGTGCTGACTTCCCTGCGAAAAATCCCAGCCCGCGAGGCGGAGTTTCGGCCCATGCCGGGCTGGGTGAGAAGCGAACTTTCTGAGGCGTACCGCGCAAAAGGGATCAAAGAACTGTATTCGCACCAGGCTGCCACCGCCGAGCTAGTACAAAGCGGCAGGAACGTTGTCGTGGTCACGCCAACGGCATCAGGCAAGACACTCTGCTACAACCTCCCGGTATTGAATGCCGTGCTGGAGAATCCCGATACCCGTGCTCTTTACCTATTTCCGACCAAAGCGCTGGCCCAGGACCAACTTGCTGAATTGCACGACCTTGCCAAGCGACTCGATGACTCCTTTGGAGTGTTCACCTACGATGGCGACACACCGAACGACGCGCGCAAAGCGATCCGGGAGCGCGGACATATTGTCCTGACGAATCCGGACATGTTGCACACCGGAATTCTGCCGCACCACACAAAGTGGATGCGGCTGTTCGAGAACCTGCGCTATATCGTGCTGGATGAATTGCACACCTATCGCGGCGTGTTCGGGAGCCATCTTGCGAATGTGCTACGGCGATTGAGACGCGTCGCGCGGTTCTACGGTTCAAATCCGCAGTTCATCTGCTGTTCCGCTACGATTGCAAATCCCGGCGAGTTGGCCTCGCAACTCATCGAGAGCGAAGTCGACGTAATCGAGGAGAATGGCGCGCCCGCTGGGGAAAAGCTTTTCGTTTTCTACAATCCGCCCATGGTCAACCGGAATCTTGGCATTCGGCGCAGCTACATCAATGAAGCCACACGTGTAGCCAAGGAACTGCTTGCACGCAAGCTGCAGACGATTGTTTTCGCCAATAGCCGATTACATACGGAAGTCCTGCTCACGTATTTGCAGCAGGCGAATCGGCCGAAGCCTGGCCAGGCGGAACCGGTCCGCGGCTACCGCGGGGGCTACTTGCCGGGGGAACGGCGCGAGATCGAACGTGGGCTGCGCGAGGGCCGGATCCGCGGAGTAGTGACGACGAATGCACTCGAGCTGGGCATAGACATTGGGTCACTTGATGCTTGTGTGATGGCGGGTTACGCGGGCTCAATTGCTTCCACTTGGCAGCGCGCCGGGCGTGCGGGGCGCCGCAGCGGGACCTCCTGCGCGGTTTTCGTTGCGTCTTCGGCGCCACTCGACCAATTCATCGTGCAGCACCCAGACTATTTTTTCGGAAGTTCGCCCGAGCATGCGCACATTCAGCCAGATAACCTCGAGATTCTTGTGAACCATTTGAAGTGTGCAGCGTTCGAGCTGCCACTATCGCTCGATGAGCGATTCGGTAACGTGGACTTGCCTGAGCTCTGTGAGCGACTTGCTGAAGCAGGGTTCCTACAGCGTAGCGGAGGAAACTGGCACTGGCTCCAGGAGGGCTATCCGGCAGATACCATCAGCCTGCGTTCGGTGACGTCCGACAATTTCGTCATCATCGATACCACGGGTGAAGACGATGGAGAGCCGGAGGTGATCGGAGAGGTTGATTTTTCGTCCGCGCTGACCACTGTTCATCCAAAGGCGATCTACATTCATCAAGGGCAGCAGTACCACGTCGAGCGGCTTGATTTCGGCCAGCGCAAAGCATACGTGAAGCGCGTGAACGTGGACTACTTCACCGACGCCATTCGCTACACGCAGGTGCGGGTACTCGAAATCGCCGAGGAAGCGAGTATTTCCGGTCCGGCAGCACGCGCGCATGGCGACGTGCTCGTGCGGTCGCAGGTCGTAGGTTTCAAGAAAATCAAGTTCTTCACGAATGAGAATGTAGGTTCCGGAAATCTCGAATTACCGGAGAACGAGATGCACACGACTGCGTTCTGGGTGACGCTCGAACACGAACTGCTGGCGGCGCTGCCTTTCACGCTTTCCGAGCGGCAGAGTGGCATCTTCGGGCTGGTCTACGCGCTCGCCTCCATGGCGACGCTGCTGCTGATGTGCGACCGTCGAGACCTTGGCACGGCGGTTGGCGAGCGGCCGCCGAGTGCGGGCGCTGGCCTTGAATGGCAGGAGTTCGCGGCCGCGACAGGTACGGAGAAGGAACTCTTTGAGCCGAACTTGTACCTGTATGACGCGTATCCCGGAGGGATTGGATTCAGCGAACCTCTCTACCGCGTCTGCCACGTGCTTTTGACGCGGACGCGGGAACTCATCGCGGCTTGTCCGTGTGAAAACGGATGCCCATCGTGTGTCGGGCCGGTAGGCGACAAGAGCGAGCGGTCTAAGGAAGTAGCTTTGGCGATCCTTGGGCAGCTGTGTTCCTAAGAGTCCCGCGGAGCGCCCAGTATTAATCATTAATAAGGATGATGGGTATTCAGCTTAACGTGAGCCGCACGACACCAGATCGCTTCGCCCGGTTGAAGGCGCTCGAGCGCCCTTCGACCCTGCCCCTATCAGGACACGAGGTCGGGCCGGCAGGGAATCTCGTCGAGGAGGAATCCATCGGTCGTGCTTCGGGTGTTGCCATGGGATCCGAGAGGCTTGCGCTGATTCTGGGGGCCTCGGTAAAGCGGAACCGCCACGGCGAGCATCTGTCACTGCACTGTTGGCATGGTGACCATGCCCCGTGCACTCCAGATGCCGGGGCGCTGCGATTACTCGCACCGGATGCTCCGGAAGATGTCGCGGACGCTCAGCAGTGGCTTTTTCTTGACACGGAGACGACGGGACTCGCCGGCGGGACGGGAACGTATCCGTTTCTAATCGGGCTTGCATGGTGGGAAGGCGGGGGACTTGAGGTCGAACAGTTGTTCATGCGTGAGTACAGCGAAGAGCGTTCGTTGCTCGCGGCGCTTGCAGAGCGGCTGGCAGAACGTCCTGTGCTCGTCACGTTCAACGGCAAGTCGTTCGACTGGCCGCTGCTCGAAACACGTTATCGGATGACGCGAACCATTCCTCTGCCCGCACTTCGGGCCCACCTCGATTTTCTTCATCCGGCACGGAATCTCTGGCGCCTGCGGCTCGGCTCCGCAAGATTGTCGCAGCTCGAACGTCACGTGCTCGGGTGGGACCGGGGCACGGATGTAGTGGCGGAGCTGATCCCAAGAATCTATCTCGATTTTGTGCGCGCTGGGCACGCAGACGCGCTCGTCCCGGTCTTCCAGCATAACCAGATGGACCTAAGTGGGCTCGCGGGACTCGCGGGCCGCATTGTGTCACTTCTCGGCGATAAGGAGGCAACAAGCCAGGATGGACTAGAACTGTACGGTGTGTCTCGCATCTGTGAGCGGCGCGGTGAGGTAAAGCGTGCGCGCAAATTGTACGAACAGTCGATTGCCTCAGTACTGCCTGCGGAGACCGATCGTGCCGCTAGGACGGCACTTGCACGACTGGCAAAGCGTGACGGGGACCTCGCACTTGCGCGCGAGCTTTGGGAAAGCACGCGGGGGAACTCTCGCGAGGGCTACGAAGCTTACGAGCAGCTGACAATCTACTACGAGCATGAAGCCCGCGAGCCGCGGCAGGCTTTGGCGATTGCGCGTGAGGCGGTCGCTCAGCTTCGTCGGGCGAACCAAGCAGGGACGATCGCGGCGGTCGAATATCGCAGGATCAAGGCACGGTTCGAGCATCGACTCTTGCGCCTCGAACGCAAGACCGGACGGACCCTCCTCGACGCGTTCGACGCATAACCAGGGGGAGTTGATGACAGCGGCTCAGAATTAGAACAGGTGAACGCCCAAGATATGGAGGAAGGACGTAAACGCGTACTGGCAATTGTGGCTGGAATCCTTAGTGGCGCGACATCTAAAGACGCCGGAGGATCTGGTCGATAGCCGCCCCAGCCCGCGAACGGAGTACCTGATCTCATCCGCAGTTCAGTGGGCCGATCGAATTATGAACAAGATCGACGGCGTGTTCGATAATTCATCTGGCGATGGAAAACGATGGCCGCGAGCTTAAGAAGAAACTCTGATTTCGGTGTGGCGACAGGTCTTGGTTGAGGACGTCAAGACCGTCACTTTAGAAAGCGGGAGCTACCCAATCCGGCGCACAAGTCGATCGAAATTGTGCCAGGTGGATTTCAGGGTTGAGAACCAGATACTGAGGGGTCTCGAGCAGAACCCAAATACGGGCTCTCGTTGGGCAGAACTGGCAAGGGCGGGCAAGAAAGTTATGCAATTTCTCGATCGCGGTCGCTACGTGGCCAATGTGGTCGACGGGAAAGTGAACTTCTATGGACGCAAGCAGTGCTAGTTGCATCGCGACGAGGTAGGTCGGGCACGATGCTTGCGCAGCAGTTTGGCGGAGAGCAGACTTTCGCAGGTGAACCAAGCGCTTCAGTTTCCAACGACTGTGACTACGAGCGTGCGCTGGCGCCCGCGTACATCGCATTCGAGATGGAAAATCTGCTGCCAGGTACCGAGCACGAGCTTTCCGTCTGCGATCGGTACGGTCAAGGACGGGCCTAGTAGCGTCGCCTGCAGATGCGAGTGCCCGTTACCGTCGTGCCAAGCCTGTTCGTGGCCGTAGGTTCGGCTAGGTGGAACAAGCCTGTCCAGGATAGCGGGCAGATCATGCTGCAGGCCGGGCTCGAACTCAATCGTGCCGGCCGCCGCTGTGCTGCCGACATTGAAAACGTTAACCGTGCCGGTTCGGATGCCTGATGATGTCACAATCGTAGCGATCTGCTCGGTGATATTGAGCATGTCGCCGTGCCCTTTTGTCATCAGGGGAATCTGTTGCTGATAGCTCATAATTGTGCGCCCTGCCGCTCCGGGATTTCGCTGTTGGTTTGATTCCAGCCCATGAATATACACGGTCACGGATAAGCCTCGTCGCTCATAGGAGGGGCAGGGAACAGGGGGGCGGCAGAGCGGCTCGGGAAGTGTGTTGATAAAATAGACAGTGGCTGTTTCGGTTGAACTGCATAACACAGGTGATCCCGCGGTCGGGCGAGAAGTTCAGGCGCTCGTTGAACACGCTCTGGAGTGACAGAGCGGGAGACTGGCGGGTATCAATCGTTGGCTCCCGCGCAAACGAAAATTGGGAAATGAAGGTCGAAGGACCGAACGGGTTTGAGCGATCGTACACATTGGTGGGAAGTCCGGGAGAGCACCAGCCTGCGGTGATTGGGAACGTGCTTCTGAAGTTGCTACCTGCGAAGATGCCCCAGCGGTGAAAGGGGTCTCCCCTTCATAGTGTGAATTGTTTAACGGCAGAGGCGCGGATCCGCCCGCTACCTGCTTCTGACTGATACCACTGATACCGTTTTTGTGGGAATCACAGCCAATAGCGGAAACCATAGAAACCGTACCCGAAGGTAGGATTCGGTTGTAACTCTCTCAAACACAGGGTATTATGCGGGAAGTGTAGTGTTCATCGGCACTTGCAGGTGACGGCGGTAATAGAATCCCTCCCTCTCCGCCAGGTTTTCAATTGCTTGCCGTGGATCAATTCATCCCACAAATCATTTTTCCCGGGGACCCCACCAGCGACATGGTCATTTCCGTCCTGCAGCCGCCGGAGGCAACGCCATTGACGCGAATGCCGGAAACTCGACTTGCCGCTCAATTCCCGAGATCGCGATGGGAACAAAGTTGGCCTCACGCAGTTGCTGGTTGAGTTGCGCCAATCTCGTTTGCTTGAATCTGGCCCACTCCGCGATGTGTGCCTTTACCTGTTGGCTTGACTCCGTGTAAACCGCGATGGCCTGCGAGGGCACGGCGCGATCTCCGCTTTCGACGACCCGCAGAGCCGATGCCAGACCCGCGTAGGCCTCTTCCAACCCGGGACCCTCCTCGGCCGCGTGTTCTTTGTTCGCAAGAATCTTGTTCGCAAGAATCTTGCCGATTTCGGATCGTGCCTCATCCAGCGCCGACTTGAGCTGTGCGCTTTGTGCTCCTAAGTTCTGTTGCCCCAGCTTCTGTTGAATGTCACCGAGCTGTTTCTGAACCGAGCCAATTTCGGCCAGTATGCGGCGCGCTTCGATGGTTTCGCCAAAGATCTGCCGACCCAACTGCAACTGCTGCGTGAGTATCTCGGGAGTCGCGGGCGAGCGCGGGTCCATGATGACTTTTAGCGATTGGTTTTGCGCTTTCCCATCGACCGTCAAGCGGACCTGATAGATTCCCGGCACCGCCTTCGGCCCGCTCGGATTGCGGTACTCCGAGTCTTCGTCCGCGCTCGGGCCGCCGGAACTACCCCAGGTCAAGTTCCAGACGAAGCGATGCATTCCGGCAGTTTTCTCGAGGACTTCAGGCTTGGGAAACCAGCGCTCGGCCACGGGCAGGGTCGCGTGTTTCGCCGCGCGCTGATTTTCTGAAGAATGATCCTCCGAAGAAAACTTTCTGATGAGATTCTGCTGTGCATCGAAAACTTCCAGCCGAACAGCGCTCACCGCGGACGGAAGGAAATAATCGATCATCGCGCCACTCGGAGGATTCTCCGCCGTTGGCTCTTCGGGCGGAAGCGGCGTGCCGGTAAAGAAGTCGTTATCCACACGAACCGCAGTGGCCGGGCGGTAAAGCCACGGGCCGCCGTCTTTTCCCGCCTCAAGTGCCTCGCGAAGCGGCGCGATGTTATCGAGAATCCAAAAGGAACGCCCGTGCGTGGCAATCACCAAGTCGTCGCCGTGGATGCCAAGATCGCGAACCGAGCTGACGGGCAGGTTCAATTGCAAGGACTGCCAGTGGTCGCCGTCGTCCCACGATACGTAAACTCCAAATTCAGTTCCCGCGAAGAGGAGCCCTCGGCTTTGCGGGTCTTCGCGAACGGCGCGCAAAAATGCCGGGGCGGTAATGCCGTTCGTGATTGGTTGCCAGGTAGCCCCGTAGTCCCGCGTGCGATAGAGGTAAGGCGTCTGATCGTCGAGCCGGCCGCGATCGACGGCGGCATACGCGACAGCGGGATCGAAATGCGAAGCTTCAATCAGCGAGATCTTGCTCCAATCGCTCAGTCCTGGCGGCGTGACATCGTTCCAGTTCTTTCCTCCATCGCGCGTGAGGTGAATCAATCCCGTATCGCTTCCCACCCAGATCAAATCGCGATTGAGCGGCGAGGGCGCGATCGTGAACACCACACCATAGCCGGCCCGTTTGGCTTCCTCGACCGTTGGCGAACCTTGGGTTGGCGGACTCGGCAGTTTCGCAGCTTTTGTATCACCCGCATCACCGGCCGCCCCGGTGAGATCGGGGCTGATGGTCTCCCAGTGCAGACCGCCATCGACCGTCCTCATCACATACTGCGTCCCCAGATAAAGCGTTGTAAGGTCAGCCGGGGAAAGTACCAGCGGCGGAGTCCAGGGTGCGCGATATTTGCGCTCATGGACCTCCGAATCCCACCGAAATGCGGGCCACGGAGTGATGTCCTGGCTGAAGCCAGTCCGTTTGTTGAACCGGGCAACGGTACCGAAAGTCCCACTTAGATAAATGACGTCGGGGTCCTTCGGATCGAGCGCCAGGTATCCGCTCTCGCTGGGGCCGGCCGGAAACCAATCCCGCGGCGTGATCTGACCGTGGTCGGTGCGGCTTACCACTGCGGCAGCGCCGGTATCCTGCTGCGCGCCATACACAACGTAAGGAAACTGGTTGTCGGTAGTCACGTGATAGAGCTGCGCCGTGGGCTGGTTGTACCAACTGCTCCACGTCTGGCCGCGATTCAGGCTGATCGTGGTTCCCTGGTCCGTTCCGAGCACCATGCGGGCCGAATTCCTGGGATCGATCCAGAGCTGGTGATAGTCGTCTCCACCGGGCGCGCCTCGCAAAACCGAAATCGTCTTCCCGCCATCCTCCGATCGATAGAGAGCAATATTCGGGACATAGATCACATCGGGATTCTGCGGGTCAATCGAGATGCGAGCGAAATACCACGCCCGGCTGGTCAGCCGAGGATCGCCGTTGGCCAGCACCCAGGTGTTGCCTCCATCGTCAGAACGATAGAGGCCGGATTTTTTCGCCTCGGATCCTTTAACCTCGATCAGCGCGTACACGCGCTTGCCGTCGGGCGCAACATCGACGCCAACCCGCCCCCAATCGCCCTCGGGCAGCCCGCGTCCCCCAAGACGCGACCAGGTTTTGCCCGCATCTTGAGAGCGGTAAAGGCCGCCACCGGGTCCATCGATCGGAGCGTACGTGCTCCACGGCGGACGATGCGTACGCCACGTGCCGGCAAACAAGAGCTGCGGCGCGGAAGAACACATCGCCAAATCGGATATGCCGATTTCAGACCCCAGATCCAGAACCCGCGTCCAATGCATTCCCCCATCGAAGGATTTGTAGACGCCGCGCTCTTGGTTGGGGCCATAAGCGTGTCCCAGAGCACCGACATAAACGATGCTCGGATTCCGCGGATCGATCACAATCCGGCTGATCTGGCGCGTGCCGTCCAGGCCGTTGCGATTCCAAGTTGCTCCTCCATCCGTCGATTTGTAGACCCCGTTGCCCGTGGAAAGGTCGGAACGAATGTCGCTCTCGCCGGTTCCGGCATAAATGGTCTTAGGATCGGAGGGAGCCACGGCCAGTGCGCCGATCGAGGCCACGGGTTGGCCGTCGAAAATCGGCGTCCAGACAACTCCAGCGTCGGTTGTTTTCCAGATGCCGCCATCGACCGAGCCGAAATAGAAGGTAGCCGAGTCGCCCGGTACGCCCGCCACTGCCACCACGCGTCCACCGCGAAAAGGGCCGATCAGTCGCCATTTGAGCCCATTCACTAGTTCCGGAGGAACCGCCTGGGCAAGAACCGCAACCGTGAGCAGCAGAAAAGAACAAGCAGGAATACCACGCTTCAAACACGACCGGAATTTGCGCAAGTTAGGAGACCCTCGTTTGGGGTATTCAGTTTAGATGAAGTGGCGCTCTCGAAGCACGACGAAATTTCTTGTCTGGTTTTCACCGTTCGGTACCTCGATGCGTTTTGAAGGAGCATTTACAAGCTACGGGAGAACTGAGGTTCGTATCGCGG
>CABEDA010000046.1_pt1 | contig 11427 bp, 7 predicted proteins | sample 3422771 | NCBI WGS metagenome assembly CABEDA01 (sample SAMEA5534329, study PRJEB31848) | metagenome | biome: tundra; feature: field; material: soil | place: USA | collected 2013-05 | depth 0.15 m
TCATCAATCTGCAATCTGCGATTCGGACTACGATCGGAGACCACGATGGAACCGTTCCGCTTTCATATTTTCGTCTGCACGCAGCAAAAACCAGAAGGCGTCCCGTGCTGCCCGGCCAGCGGGTCGTTCGCGGTGCTCGGCGCGCTGGATCGCGAGATCCATGCGCGCGGCCTCAACCACGATGTGCAACTCACTACCTGCGGCTGCATGGGACTCTGCGATGAAGGTCCAGTGATGGTCGCCTATCCGGAAGGGGTATGGTACCGGCGCGTGCAACCTTCGGATGTGTCCGAAATCGTCGATACACATCTGCGCGGGGGCAAGGCCGTCGATCGTCTGGTTTGGACCGATGCCGCTGCGATGAAGGCCATGTCGGTCGAGCATGGCGAAAAGTTCCGTGCGGCAATGGCTGCCCGCGAGAAGGCAGGGACGCTGCCCGATCGCCTCGATCAGATGGTCCGCGGCTACATGCCGAGCCGCTGCCTGCTGACGGCGCTTGAGCTCGACATCTTTACCGCTGTCGGGGACGGAGCCACTGCCGAACAGGTCGGGACGAGGGTACACGCAAATGCGCGCGCCGCAGGCATGCTGCTCAATGCGCTGGTCGCCATGGGATTGCTCGCGAAAAGCGGCGACGATTACAAGAACACGGCCGAGTCGGCACGCTTCTTGGTTCAGGGCTCCAAGGACAACCACCGCGAGGGTCTGCTGCACACCGCCAACATCTGGCATAGCTGGAGCACACTGACCGACGCCGTGCGCAGCGGTACGCGCATCCCGGCCGATCTTCGCAACGATGCCCGCGATGGCTCCGAATGGACGCGCAACTTCATTGCCGGCATGCAACGCCACGCCAAAGATCGCGCCCCGCTGGTCGTGAAGGCGCTGGGCACAGCCGGGGTTCGGCGTATCCTCGATCTTGGCGGAGGCTCCGGCGCATACTCCATCGCGTTCGCCAAGGCTTGTCCCGACGTGCAGTGCGAGATCCTTGACATCCCGGAGGTCGTACCGCTCACTGCTGAATATGTCAGCCAGGCCGGCGTCGCAGCGCAGGTCAAGCTTCGCCCAGGAGACATGCTGCAGGATGACTTCGGCTCCGGCTACGACATCATCATGCTGAACGCGATCTGCCACATGTTTTCCGAGGAGCAGAACCGGGAGATCTTCCGCCGCGCAACCCGGGCACTCGCGTCGAAGGGCCGCCTGGTCGTGCAAGACTTCATCCTCAATGCCGACAAAACCGGGCCGCAACACGCGGCGCTGTTCTCACTGAACATGCTCGTCAACACCGATGCCGGCGCCAGTTACAGCGAGGTCGAATACACCCGCTGGATGAAGGCTGCGGGGTTCACCGAGGTAAGCCGGGTCAACCTGCCCGGGCCTAGCAGTCTGATTGTGGGACTGGTGAAATAAGAAATTGAGGTGGTAATCGAAAACCGCGGAAACCTACTTGATATGCAGCCTGCGGAGAAACTTGCGGTCGGGCTCGTTAAACTCTAACTCGCTGTCTTGTGTCGGGTCTTCGTGTGCCGCGTCTTTGGGATGACGGAACCCTGGCCCTGGGTCCACGACGATCAGGGTTTGTCCAGCGCCAACCGCGATCAGATAGTCGGGATCGACATTCTTCAGAAGAGCGATGAGCTCGCGCACCTTCATGGGCGAGCTTAGTTCTCGGTCGCCTCTGTGATCATCCACCATCGCGCACCCCCACTCCGATGTGGCGGCTAGCCGAAACGGCTCCTAGGTTAGTCCACCGCTGTCCTATGTGTCAGTGATTACAGTCACATTCTTTGTGAGTGGACAACGTGGGCACGGTGGCGAATACGGTCCAACGAATAACCGGCGCGGCGAGATTCTTGCAGAGATCTGTCACTCTCATTTTGCGCTACGGTCGGGGCAGCACACACGAGAGTGCCTCACACGACTATGGCGGCGGCTCCGTCGATGGAACCCTCTTTTACCGCCATCAACGCTTCGTTGGCCTGATCGAGCGGGAAGGCAGTTACTTTCGGCCTCAAACCAATCTTGCTTGCGATCTGGAGAAAATCTCGAGCGTCAGCACGCGTCATGTTCGCGACACTGCGAAGCTGGCGCTCGCCCCACAGCAGGCGATCGTAATCAAACTGCGGAATGCGGTCCAAGTGAATGGCGTTGATGGCGACCACTCCTCCCTTTCGCAGGCTGGCGAGAGCTGCGACTACGACATCGCCACTGGGAGCGAAAGTCACTGCACAATCGAGTTCCGCGGGCGGCCGGTCGGTCTCACTTCCCACCCACGCCGCCCCGAGAGAAGTCGCCAACTGGCGATGAGTCGCTCCTCGGGTGGAGACGTAGACCTCGCAATTCCAGGAGCGTAAGACGGCGATTGCCAGATGGGCCGAAGCGCCGAAGCCGAACAGTCCGACGCGGTCGCCAGGCTTGACGCCAGCCACACGCAGGCTGCGAAAACCAATAATGCCCGCGCACAACAGTGGGGCAGCGTGCAAATCGTCTAGCTGATCGGGAAGAGGAAAAGTGAAATCGGAGCGAACGACCGCATATTCCGCATAGCCGCCGTCCACGGTGTAGCCAGTAAAGGTGGGCGAATCACAGAGATTCTCCAGACCAAGGTGACAATACCGGCAGGCGCCGTCGGTTCCGCCAAGCCAGGAAACGCCCACGCGCGTGCCGACCGGAAGTTCCCCGGTAGCTCCGGCGGCATTTCTGGCTACTATTTCGCCGACAATCTGATGTCCGGGGATTATTCCAGGGCGACACGGTGGCAAGTCGCCTTCGACGATATGCAAATCAGTGCGGCAGACTCCACAGACACGCACCCGCACAAGAACTTGACCTGGCTTCGGTTCCGGCGTCGCGACTTGGCTGATCCGGAGAGGGCGCTTCCAAACTTCTTGAGGCGACGTTAGAGTAGCGGCTTTCATCAACGCGGGCACAGGTGCTTCCCCCGGCGGAGACAATATACTCCTTCCATTGGGCGCTCAGTTTTGGGCAATCCGGTAGTTAGTTTCTCGGGTTTGCCGTAATGTGCGATTTGAGTGGTGCCGGGAGGGGGAGTCGAACCCCCAAGGACCGAAGTCCGGCGGATTTTGAGCCCGCTGCGTCTGCCAGTTCCGCCATCCCGGCGTAGTGCGCGTCCAATGCGTCAACCGAAGAGAATACCAGCTTAATTGACGATTTGAGGCTTTGCAACCGCGGGCGATCTTTCCTGGTTCAGGTTACGGCGCAACTGGTGAAGCCGCGCCCTTGCCAAAGGCTGGCCCGGGCCATGTACAAGAAATCCCAGCCGGGACGCAGGCCCCTTGCTTCATTGCGGGCGCGCTTTCGCCAACTCTTTCCAGGTCACGAGTACGAAACCTTGCTCCTTGAGGAACTGCCGGAACTCCGCGCTCTTGACCATGTCCAGGTCGTGTTGCCGCCATGCGGCGCCCCAATCGGGATGATCGTAGGTCGTGCCCCGCATCTCTTCGTCGTCGTACGCGAGATGCACAATGATCTGGTAAACGCCCGGGCCAAGAGGCTCAAGTTGTTTCCGGTACCAGGAAGTCCAGTCCTGGGTGTCGATGCCAGGATTGATCTCGATTACCTTCTCAACCAGGATTTCTTCCGCGGGAGCCGACGTTGCCACGGGCGCATGGCTTCCCGCCCTCGCCTGCAGGATGGGCAGACCGTAAGTGTGGCCCATCTTTCGATATATCTGATACAGGCCGGCCGACTCGAACAGTGCGCCCATGTGCGTGTCCAAATGCGTTAGAGGAATGCCCGCCAGCTGGGCGCGATCCACTTGCGCGCGCAGTTCGGTCTCCACCTCGGAGAGTTTGGCATTCTGTGCGACGGCGGGGGTGTCGAGTGGAAGATACTCGGCCGCGTCCAGCAGGCTCGGTACCTTGTCGGATGGGCTCACCGGTCCCCAGCGCAGAGTCGTCCATTCGCTGTTGAGGGCCAGGTGAATGCCGAGATCCGCGTTCGGATGCTGTTTCGCCCAGCGCACCACCTCGGGAAACCACGGGCAGGGAACCAGCATGCTGGCCGAGGTAATCCATCCCTTTTCGAGAGCCTCAAACGTCGCCCGGTTGACGGAATGGTTCATGCCGAGGTCGTCGGCGTGAATGACCAGTAGGCGCGCGGACGCGGGATAGCCTAAGCGCTCCTGGACGGTCTTTTCTTGCGCCGGCGTTTTCGGGATCGCTCTTGCCTCGCCAGTCTGAGCGAGGCTCTGCAGCCAGCAGACAAAGAGGAAGAAGAGTAGAAATCGCATTCTGCGGTTCCCGGCCATGGATTCGCTCCCTTAATTCCGTCGAATTTCGCCGAAGGGATCGGCTTCACCGAGACCCGGCGATAATCGTTTTAATACAGGCATTTTTCCATTGAACAGAATATCTCTTCCGTATAGAATTCGAGAGGAATTTTGTGGAACTGCGGCAGGGTCGCGCTATTGGCCACCCCGCGAGCCACGAGTGACCCTTCCCCGAGCCCCGTTATCTCCGCAGGATAATGGGGTTTTGTTTTTAGAAACTGAATGAGTTCTACCGCCAACCCGCCCGCTAGCGTTCCCCGCCTCAGACGCTCGCTCACGCTCTGGGACCTGATTCTGTATGGCGTCATCGTGATTCAACCGGTCGCCCCTATGTCGGTGTTCGGGGTGCTGAGCGACCGCGGACGCGGACACGTGGTGACGACGATCCTGATCGCTATGGTGGCGATGCTGTTCACCGCCATCAGCTATGGCCGGATGGCGCGCGCCTATCCCAGCGCCGGCTCGGCCTTCACTTACGTTGGCCAGGAAATCAATCCCGCACTCGGTTACGTCACCGGCTGGAGCATGGTGATGGACTACATGCTCAATCCCATCATTTGCACCATCTGGTGCAGCCAGCAGGCGCATGTATTTGCTCCCGGCGTACCGTACGCGGCGTGGGCTGTCTTCTTTGCGCTGGCGTTTACGCTGCTGAATATTCAGGGAGTGAAAACCTCGGCTCGCGTGAACTCGGCGCTGGCCGCGGGGATGGGCGTGGTGATTGCAATTTTCTTTGTGGTCGCGGCACGCTACATTTTCGGGCACCCACACGATGGCGCAGGATTCTACACCCGCCCCTTCTATGACCCGACGCTGTGGAACACGAAAGCTGTCCTTGGAGGGACGTCGATCGCGGTACTCACTTACATCGGCTTCGACGGCATCTCCACGCTCTCGGAAGAAGCGGAGAACCCGCGCCGCAATATTCTGCTGGCGACGGTGCTGACTTGCCTGGTGATTGGCATTCTGTCTGCGGTTGAGGTTTACGCCGCGCAGTTGATCTGGCCTGCGTCGCAGCCTTTCCCGGACGTCGATACCGCCTTCGTTCACGTCGCCGGCCGCGCCTGGCTGCCGATGTTTGGCATCATCGGATTCACCCTGCTGGTCGCCAACTTCGGATCGGGCATGGGCGCGCAGATCGGCGCCGCTCGGCTGCTCTACGGCATGGGACGAAGCAATGCGCTGCCGAAATCGTTCTTCGGTGTGGTGGACGCGAAGCATCGAGTGCCGCGGAATAACGTGTTGTTCGTGGGCGCAATCGCGCTGATTGGCGCGTTCGTGCTGAGTTACGGACTCGGTGCCGAGATGCTCAATTTCGGCGCGCTCATCGCCTTCATGGGCGTGAATGCCGCCGCTTTTGTGCGCTATGTCATACGCGATCGCAAGAGAACGCTGTCGTTTATCGCGCCACCTGTCCTCGGGTTTGTGATTTGCTTGTTGCTCTGGCTCAGCCTGAGTACTCCCGCTAAGATTGCCGGCACCATCTGGATGGCGGCGGGAATCGCCTTCGGCGCCTGGAAGACGCGTGGTTTCCGCGGAGACCTGGTGAACTTCGATATCCCAGCAGAGGAGTGAAAAAAGTCAAAAGTTAGAAGTCAAATTGCAGAAGTAAGAACCTCTCCGCGCAATCGGCGCACCTGACAGCGAGAGCCTTTACTTCTTCAATTTGACTTCTTACTTCTGCAATTTACTCACTCCACGTTCCACCCGCTCACTTCGATCTCTGGCTTCGCCGCTCCCAGACCGCTTGCGTGATACGTCGCCGTAATCTCTCGCTTCTCACCGGGCAGCAGCGAGATGTAGTTGTCCTGCCAGACAACCGGCAGAATCTCCTCGCCGCCTTTGCCTTTGTTGAGTTTCAGGCGCACGAAAAACGCCAGGGCCTTGCTGGGATTCTCCACGATGACGCGGGTCACCGCATCTTCGTTCTTGCCATTGTGCTCGTTGCGGCTCGAGACCTTCAGCTTTACCTTGGGTAACTGCGCCAGTGAAGTGTAGTCCGCATACGACGCGGTCGGAGTCGTATACCAGTTCGATTTTGCCCAGTCGAGCGTTTCCGGTTTTGTCGAGAGCCAATAGAAGTTTGAGCCTACCAGCTTGCCGCTCGGATCGGTGATACGAAGATCGAGGAAGTACGCCGGCGAGAGTCCGTCAATCTGCGGAAGCTCCAACACTTTTGCCGTGCTGTCGGCGGCTGCATCAAGCGCGGTGTCTTTGGAAAACTTCTGCGTCCCATCCAGATTGAACACGCGCGCCGCGAGCTTCAGCCCTTTGGCATCCACATATTGGCTGCTCACCAGCCACACGGAATGATCGTCGTATCCATAGACTGGGTCGAGTGCCTGCATGGCTTTCTTGGCGCCGAAGTATCCGCCGCCCGGCCGCAAATAGTAGTCGTAGAGATGCCAGATCATCGAAGGCCAGGCATTGTTCAGCATCCACTGGATGACGCCCGTCGAAGTGTACTTGTTGCGGCTGTAGGCCTCGTACATGGCGCGCACGCCTTCATAAGTCATGAGCTGAGACTTGTAAGTGAAATCTTCCGCGCTGTCGCCCTTTCCGTAGCGTGCATTCAGCGCGTCGGTAAACACCTGCATGGTCTTGAATGCCCCGCCGCCCGCGTGGAAATTCCAGTAGTCGTCCACCGGCCCATTTACCGTCCAAAGATGATCTTTCGGAACCATGCGCTCGACGCTCTCAATCGGCGGGACCGCCGGCCCCATGCTGGTTTCGGTGTTGAAGCCGTAGGCGCCGCCGCATCCACCCGGGTTGCAGGACTTTTCGTCGGTGTGGAGATGCGGATCCGCCGCCCAATACGAAGGCGCAACGTATTCATAAGGCCCGCTCATCTTTACGCCGCTTCCGCCCGTCACCGAGGTGGGCTTCGCCGTCGCCGACGACACGACCGGATTCGGCCACAGCAGGTCGTTTTCGATCTTCAAATACATCTCCTCCACGTCCGGTGGCGGAGGATTGTCGCTGCCATTCAGCCACATCACCATGCTGGGATGGCTCCGCAGCCGGTAGATCTGGTCGCGCAAGGAGGACTTGGCGATCTCGAAATCCTCATCTTTCCAGCTTCCCCAGTGCTCCCAAAAATCGCAGCAGCACCATCCGGCCATCACCAGAATGCCCTGCCGGTCCGCCATTTCGAAGAATTCTTCGGTTTCGAGTTTGCCTTCGAGGCGAACCGTGTTCAGTCCCAGGTCGCGCACGTAGCGGAATTCGTCGGCGAGCCGCGTCGACGTTTCCCGCATCATCATGTCGGGGGTCCAGCCGCCGCCGCGAATCAGGATGTTCTTGCCATTTACTTTGAACAGGCGCTTCAGGCGGCCGGGCGCCTGCTCGGCGACTTCGGAGGTGATCTCGCGGATGCCGAACTGCGTATGGGATGCGTCAGAAACCTCGCCGCTGATCTCGAATGAAAGATGCAGATCGTACAAGTTCGGCGTCCCCATCTGTGCCGGCCACCACAGCCGCGGATTGCTCAGGTTGAGCTGCGGATACTGCGCCGGCGAGAACACCATGTCTTTCGACTCTCCCGCCGCGAGTTCCACCGACTGCGCGAATTCGATGCTTTCAATCCGGCCCTTCAACGTCCCTTTTACCGGGTGATCGCCGGCATTTTTCACCTGCGCCGTCACCGTCAAATGGGCTGTGTTGTTCCCGGGCGAATCGACTTTCGAGAGCACTGCCGGATGCCGCAGCGCGACTGGTCCGCTGGCCGCCAAATACACCTCGCGCCACAGCCCCATATTTTTGTCGGGAGGCGAGGGATTCCAGTCCACGAACGTGATTGCCAAGCTGTTCTCGGTCGGCGCCCATACCTGGACCGCGACCACATTCGTTCCGGGCTTGACGGCGGAGGTGACGTTGAACTCGTAAGTCCGCCATGCGCCGGCAACTTCGCTGGAGTTGGCGATCTGCTTTCCGTTGAGAAAAATGTTGGCGCGATAGTTGATGCCACGGAAATTAAGCCACACGGCCTTCCCCGTATACCCAGCGGGCAGCGTGAACTCTTTGCGGTACCACCACGAAACCGCGTAGGGACTGTCGGGCGGCATCGGAATATTCGAAAAGTTGAAGCCAATGGGATAGCCGATTCCCGGGTATTGTCGCAAATTCATGCCGTAAAAAGGATCGGGCAGCAGCCCGCTCTTGACCTGTGCTGCCACGACCGTGGTTGGCACCTCCGCCCGGAGCCAGTCCTTGGCTTGGAAGGAAATGCTGGAGATCGCTTCGCCGGTTGCCGTTACTTTTGCGGAAGACTGCAGGGCCCACCCATCGCGCAAAGGGACAGTCGGGGCCGGAGGGAGACTGGGCTGGGCGGCGGCGACCGCCAGCGAAAGGAACGGAATCAGGAGCCGCAGTGTCTTCATGAAAGCATCCTTGCCAAGAATTGGAAAGCCGCCGACCCATTCCGCCGGAGCTGTCCTATGTTCATAACACCTTTATTAATTCGATTCAATAGAGCACTTCTGGCAGTGTGGCGATGGACGCCTTCTAAAATCCAGTTGCAGTTGAACAGCGGGCGACAGGCTGTCATCTCGATGCCTAGTTTATAATCATAAATTCTCGCTTCCAGCGTGGAGTAATCCAGGGGAATTACCGGACACGGAGTTATCCAACCATGATTCGACAGCTTCAAAATGCGGGGCCGACGGTGAAGATCATTCTCGGCGCACTGCTCGTCCTCATCTGCGCCTCGATGGCAATTACGCTGATTCCCGGCGGCATCGGTTCTAGCCTCGGCCTGGGCGCGCCCCCGGCGGGCGTTCTGGCCACGATTGGCGACCAGCAAGTAACCGTGCCCGAGGTGCAGCGTGAGGCCAAGGCGATGATCCGGCAGCAGTTTCCTCGCGGCGGGGCGCAGGCCGCCATGCTGCTGCCCTATTTTGCCAGTCAGGCTGCCGAGCAACTCATCAATGAGAAAGCTTTGGTCGCCGAGGCGCGCCACTTGGGTCTGCGCGTCAACGACGACGAACTGCGCGACGAGCTCCAGCACGGGCAGCTTGGCTCCATGCTGTTTCCCGACGGCAAGTTCGTCGGCCAGGAAGAGTACGAGAACTTCGTCCAGCGCAACGACCTGACCGTTCCTCAGTTTGAAGCGTTGGAGAAGAACTATATTCTGATCCGCAAGTTGCGCGCCCTGGTGGCCAGCAGCGCCTTTGTGGGGGACTCCGAAGTTCGCGACGAATTTAACCGCAGCAACACCAGGGTGAAGTTCGAGTATGCCGTGATCACGCAGGCCGACATTCTGAAGGGTCTGCATCCCACCGACGAGGAACTGAAGGCTTATTACGAACGCAACAAGGCCACTTACAACAACTCCATCCCCGAGAAGCGGCAGATCAAATACGTCGTCGTGGATAGCGCGAAAGTCGCAGCTGCGACGGCTGTCACCGAGCAGGAATTGCAGACTTATTACGATCAACATCGCGACGAGTACCGCGTGCCCGAGCAGGTGAAGGTGAGCCACATTCTGATCAAGACTCCTCTGCCTGAGCCCGGCGCCAAGGAAGATGCGAAAGCCGTCGCCGACGCGCGCGCCAGGGCAGAAGGGGTGTTAAAGGAACTCAAGGCGGGCGGAGACTTTGCCAAGCTCGCGGAAAAGAATTCTGACGACCCCGGCAGCGCCAAGAGTGGGGGCGAACTCGGCTGGATCGGCCGCGGCCGCACCGTGCCTGAATTCGAGAAAGCGGCATTCTCGCTCGGCAACGGACAGACCAGTGACTTGGTGAAGAGCAGTTACGGCTTCCACATCATTCGCGTCGAAGACAAACATGATGCTCATCTCAAGACGCTCGCCGAGGTGAAGAGCGAGATCGAAGACAAAGTGAAGCAGCAGAAAACGGCGCGCGCCACCGAAGTGGCCGCGAATGCCTTGCTCAGCCAGGCGCGTACCGATGGATTCGACAAGGCGGCCGCCGCCAAAGGTCAGACGGCAGTCACCACCGAATTTTTCAGCCGAACCGATGCCTTGCCCGGACTGGCGGCGAATCCGCAGTTTATGGATGCCGTCTTCAACGAAGCGGACAAGGCTCCGCCCGATGTAGTGCAGGTCCCGCAGGGCTACGTGGTTTTCCAACTGCTCGCCGTGAAACTTCCGGCCACGCCCACGTTCGAAGAGATTCGTTCGCGGGTCGAAAGCGAGTTCAAGAATGAGCGCGCCGGATTTCTGCTGCAACAAAAGACGCAGGAACTTTCCGACCGCGCCAAGGCTGGGCACGATTTGAAAAAAGCCGCCAAGGATCTGGGCGCGACGGTGAAGACGAGCGACCTGGTGTTGCCGGATGGCCAGGTTCCGGATATCGGATCGTTGTCCAATGCGAGCGCCATATTCTCTTTGCAGCCCGGCGAAATCAGCGCACCGATCACCGCCGGCGGCAATGGCGTGGTCGCTCAGCTTCTGGAAAAACAGGCGCCAACGGATCAGGAATTCACAGAGAAGAAGGACGGGATCCGCCAGTCGCTGCTCGGAGCGAAGCAGAACGATTTGTTCGGGCTGTTCGTCACCAACCTGCGCAAGGACATGGAAAAGTCCAACCGCCTCAAAGTCAATCAGGAAGAAATGAAAAACCTGACCCGGAAAGCTGGGCAAGAAGGTTCGTAAAATCAGTTGCCGGTTGCCAGTGGCCAGTTGCCAGTTTTCAGCCGGACTGCAAACAGAGAGCTGGTAACTGACAACTGAGAACTGAGAGCTGATTTTGCATGTCATTCCCGCGCGCAAGCGGAATTCTGCTTCATCCCACCTCGCTCGCTTCCCGCGGCGGGATCGGCGACCTTGGTCCGTCGGCGTATGCCTTCGCGGATTTTCTTGCCTCCGCGCGGCAGGGTTTGTGGCAGGTGTTGCCGCTGGGCCCGCTCGGCTACGGTAACTCGCCCTATTCCTCCACTTCGGCTTTTGCCGGAAATCCGTTGCTCATCAGCCTGGAGCGGCTTGCCGATCGCGGCTGGATTGATCGCGCCAAGGTCGACGCCCTAGCCAGCGCTGTCGAGCCCGTGGATTACTCGTCGATCTTCCACCACAAGCTGCCCCTGGTATTTGAAGCGGCGCGCAATTTCGTGCGCTCCGCCGCGCCGAACGCCCGCTCGCGTTACGAGAGCTTCTGCCGGCAAAACCAATGGTGGCT
>CABEDA010000051.1_pt1 | contig 11282 bp, 9 predicted proteins | sample 3422771 | NCBI WGS metagenome assembly CABEDA01 (sample SAMEA5534329, study PRJEB31848) | metagenome | biome: tundra; feature: field; material: soil | place: USA | collected 2013-05 | depth 0.15 m
GCGCCCTTCCTGACTTTTTCCGCAGCCTCTGAAGTCGTGCCCTTCCCTTTCTTGCTTCCCCATACAGTAACTCGGGAAATGCTCTAGGCCGAGTCCGGATCCCATGCCTACTTTGCCGGCGGCGGAGGTGGCGGGCCTTGGCCAGGTGGAGGAGGCGCACTCAACTGTTTAACCAGTTCGACATCGATAACGATTACCACTTCCTCACCGACCATGCCCGGCATGGTAGTTACGCCAAAGTCCGACCGATTGATTTTTGTGGTTGCCGAAGCGCCCATGTGCGGGTTTCCCATGGGGTCTTTCATCGCAGAGCTCGGGCCATCTACATCCAGCGCCACTTCCCGTGTAACACCGTGTATGGACCGCCGAAGTAGCCTGGTATTCGTGCGTGCGCGGTGCGCCGGCACGATCCTTGCGCTTGCCGTGTACGTCATGATCGATCTGGAGTACCCGCGTGTCGGCTGGGTTCGCGTTGATGCGGCCGATCGCGTGTTGATGGATCTGCGCACCAGCATGAAGTGATTTCGCCGGACTCAGGACGGAAGAGGGCGGACTTGTCAGGCCGGGGAAGCGGGCAGAATGGTGCCCCGGCAACTGCCCAATCCGATGCGCCGGAACCCGTCTCGTTCGCAGAATCCCTGGAGAACGATTTCGTCTCCATCTTCCAGAAATTTCCTTTGCTCTCCAGTCGGCAGCGTCACCGGATCCTGTCCGCGGGCGGTGAGTTCCAACAGGCATCCGCGCGCGGTTTTGTCGGCGCCTGACGCGGTTCCGCTGGCCAGCAAATCGCCCGCCCGCAGATTGCAGCCATTGCTCGCGTGGTGGGTCAGCATCTGCTGCATGGTCCAGTACATGTCGCGAAAATTGCTTCGTCCTAAAACCGCCGGCGCGATGCCGGCTTCTCGCATCCGCACCGACAACAGAGAGACTTCCAGCCACAAGTCGAGGCCACCTCTTTCCCGATCGCTCTGGCCGAAGAGGTAAGGCAATGGCGCCGGATCGCCTTCCGCGCGGGCAAAGGCGGGCACGCGAAACGGAGCGAGCGCTTCCATCGTCACCACCCAAGGCGAGAGTGAAGTTGCAAAGCTCTTCGCCAGAAAAGGCCCGAGCGGCTGATACTCCCACGCCTGCAGGTCGCGGGCCGACCAATCATTCACCAGGCAGATGCCGAAAATATGTTCTTCCGCTTCGCCGATGGGAATGGTTTCTCCCAACCGATTTTCAGCACTCACGAAGAAGCCGAGTTCCAGTTCGTAATCCAGCGCCCGAGTCGGCCCGAATTTTGGTTCTGCGTCGCCCTCGCGTGTCTGGCCGGAGGGACGCCGGACTGGTGTTCCCGTTGCAACCAGCGACGACGCGCGCCCGTGATAACCAATCGGAATGAATTTGTAATTCGGCAGCAGCGGATTATCGGGACGGAACAGCCGCCCTACATTCGTAGCGTGGAAGATGGATGCATAGAAATCCGTGTAGTCGCCGACGGCTGCGGGCAGAAGCATGTCAACATCCGCCTGCGCGACGAGATAGCGCGAAGCGGCCTGCCGATCGGAGGCGGGCGCGTCGTGGCGCAACATCGCATGAAGGCGTTCCCGCAAAGCTCTCCGGGGAGCGGTGCCCAGGGCCATCAGCGCATTCAGCGCATTGGAGGCGCAAGCATCCGCCGCGAGCCGCAGGCCAGCGGCGGCGCGATCCCCGGCCAGCAAGCCCTCGCTTCGCAATCCGGCGAGGTCGAGAATGCGGTCTCCGATCGCAACCCCCACTCTCGGTTCGGCGCCCGCATCGCGGCGCCGAAAAACTCCAAAGGGCAAATTCTGAATCGGAAAATCCGAGCCGGCAACGTGGGCGGATTCAACCCAGCTTTGCACCTTGGAATCGTGGGTCCGGTCGAGGGCGGGCTTCATAGCGGATGTTTCATAGTATGTGCAGAGAGCGTAAGTCGTCGATGGGCTCGGTGAACGAGCACGAGCCAAAGGAAATTGAGAAGTCCCGGCGGGCTGCGGAGATTTCACCCCGGCTAAGCCGGTGCTCGCGCCAGCCGGCTCCATCCAAATCAAAATGGAATGCGTGCGCTGACTGCTCTTCCAGCAACTGCACGGCAAGATTCGCGTTCATCCCCGCCCGCAAGAACGCGGCTGCCAGAAAAACATTTACGAATCCGTGCATGATTCCGGACGCGCTCTCGGGTTGATAGGTAAACCGGTGAACCGAGCGCAGCGGATGGTGAAGTCCCGCCGTCGCCTTGAAGGGCACGCGGGCCGCCGCGCACAGCCGGATGAATTCGATCACGCTCTCCGGCGCGGGAAACTTGTCGGCCGTCTCGCCGCCGGTTCGGATCTTGGCTCTACGTCCACAGCTCGCTACCGCCGCAATACACTCGCCGCAGCCGGACAGCGGAATTTCGAAGTAGGTCGCGAGTTCTGCCGGGACGATTCCGGAAAGCCGCGAGATTTCGCCGGCATTCGCAACCTTCAACTCAACCGACTCGACGATGGCCCTTCTACCGGAGCCTGAGTTAGTAAGTCTCTTATTGAATTCGTGAATGTGAGTAACATCCGCAACGGGATCGGAGCTGAGAAGGACAGATAGCCGCCAACTTGGGAATCCTGGCGTTGGAGTTGGCAATCCGGCGAACGCCTTTTCGAACTCGTCGAGCCGCGCGGCCGGGACGATAAAGCGTCCAAGAATCCAGTTCTGTTCCGACCGCGAATGCGCGTCGTAGTTGGCCACGGACGCAGTCATGGCGAGCGCTGCAGGAGGGAATAGTCCCGCATAGTCAATCAGGTCTCGCAGCAACACCATGGTCGCATCGGCCGCGTCCGCGGAATTCCGCATCGTCTGGGATGTCGGCAAATTCATCGGCCCTAACACCACTCTAAATGTTGTCATCCTGAGCGAAGCGAAGGACCTGCTGTCTCCTGCCCTGACAAGAAAGCAGGTCCTTCGCTTCGCTCAGGATGACAAATCAATTTCAGAATGACAAAAGCGAACCCATGTCGCGAACTCTGTGGGATCCAACATTAAACACTCGACCCCTTAAATCTCTTCCGCAATCCCTGCCAGCACTCGAAGTACTGATGATCAAGCTGCGAGGTCTCGAGCGCAAACTTCGTCGGCTGGCACACAAAACGAGTCTCGAACATGAACGCCAAAGTGTCGTCCAGATAGACGGGCTTCAACTCGGCCTTACTCGCTCTCTCAAATGTTTCCGCGTCGGGCCCGTGACCCGCCATGCAATTGTGCAAACTGGCGCCGCCCGGCACGAACCCTTCCGCCTTGGCGTCATATTCGCCGCGGATCAGCCCCATGAACTCGTTCATGAAGTTGCGATGGAACCACGGCGGACGAAACGTATGCTCGGCGACCATCCAACGCGGCGGAAAGATTACGAAGTCGACGTTGGCGGTTCCTGGAATCTCCGAGGGCGAGGTCAGCACCGTGTAAATCGACGGGTCCGGATGGTCGAAACTCACCGTATTGATGCTCTGAAAGTTCGCCAGATCGTACTTATAGGGCACGTAGTTGCCATGCCAGGCGACGACGTTCAGCGGCGAATGATCGATGGCCGCCGCCCAAAGTCTTCCCTGGAACTTGGTCACAATGCGGTAATCGCCTTCGCGATCTTCAAAGGCCGCCACCGGCGCCAGAAAGTCGCGCGGATTTGCCAGCCCGTTCGCACCAATCGGTCCCAGATCCGGCAGACGCAGCAGCGCGCCATAGTTCTCGCAGATGTAACCGCGCGCTTCTTTCTCCAGAAGTTCGACGCGGAAACGAATGCCTCGTTGAATCACCGCAATCTCGCCGGGACCCGCTTCGAGAATACCCATCTCGGTGCGCAGCAGCAGACGGCCCGTTTGCGGCACGATCAACATCTCTCCGTCGGCGTTGTAGAAAAAACGATCGGTCATCGAGGCGTTGGCGACGTAGATGTGAATCGCAACGCCCGCGTGAGTATGCGGGTTGCCATTGCCCGCCATGGTGATCAGCCCGTCGATAAAATCAGTGCGTTGGGAAGGGATTGGAATTGGCGCCCAGCGCAATTGGTTCGGCGGCGTAGGAACCTCGTCGAACGGCGCGCTGCGCAGTCTTCCCGCGCCGATCGGTTCGAACGGCTTGTGCGCCACCGACGGACGCATCCGGTACAGCCACGTTCGGCGGTTGACCGTGCGCGGCGCGGTGAAGGCCGTACCGCTCAGTTGTTCCGCGTACAACCCATGCGCCACCTTCTGGGGAGAATTCTGCCCGCGCGGCAGCACACCTTCCACCGCCTCGCTGGCAAATTCGTTGCCGAATCCCGACTGGTAACGCAACGCGGTCTTCCCAGGCGCCTTCGAATTTGCGCTTTTTGTTTTCGCGCCCGTCATTTTTCGGTCAGACACTTTGCGGTTAGCCATTGCCTACAGATTTCCTCGCCGCGCCTGCTCCAATTCGATCGATTCAAACAGCGCTTTGAAATTTCCTTTGCCGAATCCGCGGCTGCCCTTGCGCTGGATCACTTCGAAGAACACGGTCGGCCGATCCTCAACCGGCATCGAGAAAATCTGCAATAAGTAGCCTTCTTCGTCGCGGTCCACTAGTATACCCAGCGAACGCAAATCTGCCACGGACTCCTCCACCGGCCCGACCCGCGAAGGCAGCGCGTCATAATATGCGTCGGGAACGCGAAGAAAGTCGAGCCCGTTGCGCTGCAACTTGCCCACCGTGTACACAACATCTTTGCACTGCAGCGCGATGTGCTGCGCGCCCGCGCCTCCGTAGGCTTCGATGTATTCCTGAATCTGGCTTTTGTTGCGCGCCGCCGCCGGTTCATTGATGGGAAATTTCACCGAGTGCGAATCGTCCGACATCACGATGCTCATCAGCGCGCTGTACTCGGTCGAAATATCCTTATCGTCAAAAGTAATGTAACGATGGAAGCCGAAGACGCGAGTATAGTAATCGGCCCAGGACTGCATTTTGCCGAGTTCCACATTGCCCACGATGTGATCGATCCGCAGAATGCCGCAATCGTCCCCCGCAATTGGCGCCGCCGTGAACCCGGGCAGAAATGGGCCTTTGTAATCCTTGTAGGAGATCAGCGAGTGGATCGTGTCGCCATAGGTGTGCACCGCGGCGCGGCGAACGGCGCCGTGTTCATCCTCGAGGTCATGCGGTTCCTCGGCCGGTTGGGCTCCGCGACGGACCGCTTCGGCAAACGCCTGATCCGCGTCGTCGACTTCCAACGCAATATCGCGCACGCCATCGCCATGCTTTCGGATATGCTCCGCCGCAAGGTCGTCCGGCTTCATGGGCGTCGTCAGAACAAAGTTCGCCTTGCCCTGACTCAGCGCATACGAAGTTCGCTGACGCTGGCCGGTTTCCAGTCCACAGTAAGCAACCTGCGAAAAGCCGAATCCCTTGCGGTAGAAGTAGGCCGCCTGCCGCGCGTTGCCCACCCAGAATTCTACGTGGTGTATGCGTTTCAGCTTGAGCGGATTTTCCATCCGAGTCCCCACCCCTCACATTTTATCGCTGCGGCAGTAGCAGGTCTTAGGTCTCAGGTGTTAGGTCTTAGGATTCAGTGCCGAGGTCCCGTTAACGGTCCCGTGATCGAACGTCTGAGGCGCAATTTCCAAGGCCAGACCCGACGCCTAAGACCTAAGACCTCGCACCTGACACCTGCATTTCTTCGGCCGCCAGGCGATGCAGCCAGTGATCCCACTCGCTCGAAGCACCCGTCTTCGCGCGATCGAATGCGCTGCGAATCTGGCTGGTTACCGGCCCTGGCGCGCCTTGTCCCATCCGGCTGCCGTCCAGTTCCGCCACCGGCACAATTTCGGAAGCCGTGCCGCACAAAAACACTTCATCCGCCTGGCGCAGATCTTCTACCGTAATCGTGCCCACTTCTACTTTGAATCCTTCCGCCACCGCCAGTTGAAGAATCGAGTCGCGCGTAATTCCCATCAGGATCGACGACTTTTCGTCATTCGTGCGTAGGGTGCGTCCGCTCACCACGAAGACGTTCGCGACCGCGGCTTCCGCCACGGTTCCCTCGATGTTGAGCAGCAGCGCCTCGTCGTAGCCGCGACGCGATGCCTCCATCGTGGCCAACCGCGAATTCAGATACTGTCCGCAAGCCTTGGCGGTGGTCGGCATCATGCTCGCATGAAACTTCCGGTAGGGAGAAACGGTCAACTTCGCCCCACGCCGCCGGCTCTGTTCGCTGACGTGCGCCATGTGCGGCCAGGCCATGATCGCTGTTTCCGTCGATCCCTGCGCCCGAATGCCCAGGGTTTCCCCTCCCACATACGCCAGCGGCCGGATGTAGGATTCGGTCAGATGGTTGCGTCGAATCAAGCCGCAGATCGCTTCCGTCAACTGCTCCGGCGTAAAAGGAATGCGCATGCCATACACTGCCGCCGAATTGTAGAAGCGCTCAAGGTGAGCATCGAGGCGAAAGATCGCCGGTTCGCCGTCTACCGTATAGCTGCGAATGCCTTCGAACACACCCGTCCCGTAATGCAGAGCGTGGGTGGAGAGCGGTACGGTGCTCTCCGCCCAGGGCACGAATTCGCCGTTCATCCACGTCCATCGGATGTTTTCAAATGTCATGTTGATCGCCCCCTCTCAAGCTGGAACTGCGCTGAGACTATTGTTGGAGGAAGCGAGGAATTCGTAAATGCAATACGTTAAGCTCGGTGTGTCGTTACCTATATGTTCTAAAGTATAGTGGCTATATGGCTTTCGATAATGCAGAGCTGGATGGAACCGGCTGGCACATTCTCGAGGAACTGCAACGGAACGGCCGCATGTCGTTTGCCGAACTCGGCCGGCGCGTCGGTCTGACTCTCCCCGCGGCTGCCGAGCGCGTCCGCAAGATGGAAGACGCCGGGATCATTAGCGGCTTCCGCGCGGAAGTGAATCCCGCGAAGATCGGCCTGCCCATCGCCGCGTTTATCCGCATCAGCGTGGTCGGCGACGTCTTCGCGCGCATCGCCAAAGCTGTGCACGACATGCCTGAAGTCCTCGAATGCCATCGCGGCACCGGCGCCGATTCATTCACCCTGAAGGTGGCGGTCGAATCGGTGCAGCATCTGGAGCGTCTGATCGACAAACTGACGCCCTTCGGCACTACCTCGACTTCCATTGTTCTCTCGACGTTGGTCAAGCACCGATCCTTCATGCGCCGTGCCCCCAGCGCCCGCAAGAGCGGTCGATAGGTACGACGATGAAGGCTCACCGCACTTCAATCGAAACTAATTCTCCCTGGTTCTTTCCCGCAGCGCGGTAGTTTACGGAGACCAGCCGGTTCTTCCACTCGCAGGAAAACTGGTCCTCTCCAATCACCGGCAACGACTTGTAGTCCGAAGCGTGCATCTTGTAAGTCGTCATGCCGCTCAGAATCGTAACCGTTGCCTCGGGAGGCTTTGAGCAGTCGCTGCTCACGATCTTACCTTTGAGAAATTGCACCGGCCCGGTTGTACCCGGCTTGGGAGCCTGCGGTTTCGGCGCCGTATCCGCATCTTCATCATCTTCGGCTGAATTCGCGGTCACGGCGGGCGTGCTCGCCGCTCCCGCGGGGGCAGCGTTTTCGCCCGCTCGCTGCGGGCGCACTCCATATTTCTGCAGCGTTTCCAAGTCGTCCAATTGTTGTTTCGCCGCCGCTGCCGCGACTCGATCCGGTCCTGCCTTCAGTCGCGTGAACACTTCCCGCGCCAAGTCCCACTTCTTGCCCGCAACATAAATCTGTCCCAGGTTGAACTCGTACTCCATATTCCGCGGCGCCAGCGCAATCGCTTGTCGTTGCGCCTCCAGCGCCGAGTTGATTCCGCCCCCCTCCACCCGCGCCACGCCCAGCATGTTGTATGCGTCGGCTAACTCCGGATACCAATCCGCGACCGCCCGCAAATCTTGCATCATGTTCGCCAGACCTTGCATCTCTTGCCGCGCCGCCTGCGCCTTTTGATACTTCAGCGCCGAGCGGTAATACCAAATCCATGGGTCTTGCGGATTCAGTTCCGTCGCCTTCTCCAGTTCGTCGGCGGCCGCGTCGAATTTCTTCTGGCGAATGTCGTCCCAGGCGAGTCCACGATGCGCCGGCTCATTATCCTTAGGGTCCGCCGTCAGTTGCTGCAGATCGCGCAGCGCCTGATCGCGATGCTCCGGAATGCGCGCCATCACGTCGCCAATCACGGCTCTCGCTTCCTCCTCCTTTACCGGACTGACCGCCATTCCGATCTCGTCCGCGTCCAATGGCAGTGCGAGACGATCCGGCTGCTGCACATCCACCGGCTCGGCTACCGGTTTCTTCGCCTGATCGAGTGCAATGCCAAGCCCGCTCAGCGATTTGCAATAGGTCTTCACCGCGTCTTCCATCTGTTCCGGCGTCATATCGAACGCCTGCACCATCGCCTTCTCCACCGGAACTTTCTCATTCAGCACTAAGTTAAAGTAAGTCCCTGCCTCGGGCATCTTGTTCTTATTTATCAGATAGTGGACGACCATCCATGACTGGGCATAATAGAGGGTGTTGTGGGTCCCCTCGCGGGCGCCTGATCCGTCATGCTTCATCGTGAACAGGTCCGCCATCGACAGCCATACCGGAGAGCTTAGTAACTGCGTCAGCGACTGTGGCGTGTTTGGGTCGCGCCTCATTTGATCGAAGATGTCCTCGTGCCATTCCGGCGCCAGCTCGGGATCGCCTCCTATCTCCACTTGCTTGCCGATGTTGATCGACCCGAAGTATTCCGCCAGCCCTTCGTCGAACCAGCCCTGCGCTGGAGGATAGTTGAAATTCAGAAGATAATGCGCCAGCGGATGCGCCACTGCCCGCCAAGGATCGGCTTCAAACAGGTTCAGCACGATATAGACCCGATCGGATCCCGGCACATAAAACCCGCCCGCCATGCTCTGCTTCGCGGGAGCAGTTATGCCATACTGCTTGTCGCTCTTGAACGCGATGACGGTCACCGGAATCGGCATCTTTAACTTGTTTTTCAGAAGCAGCTGTCCAAAAACCGCGCGCATCTGCTCCATCCGTAAAGCCACTTCCCGTCCGCGCTTGTCGCCCGCATCCGTGAGCACGGAAAAATGCGCCGTGTGTACCTCGATCCACTTGGGCTCATCCTTGGCGGATGCAAGGGGCAAGAAACAGCCCGCGACCAGCACACTCAAGACAACCGCGCCGATACCAAACCTGCAAGTCACAGTGGTGTCCCTTCTGGGAAATGCTAGCACGTCGCTGGGCAATGGAGAGACGAGCGTGGACACTGGCAAATGTTCGCTTTTACCTTGGCTCTAAACCCGCTCGCACGTTACACTCTCGTCCGTGGCCACAGCTCCTTCTTCCCGCCTTGCCTGGATCGACTGGATGCGCGGTCTGGCCTGCGTCCTGATGTTCCAGACGCACTGTTATGACGCTTGGCTGGGCGGCGATGCGCGCAAAACGCGTTTTCTCACGGGATCGCAACTGCTGGGCACGCTGCCTGCGCCTCTGTTTCTATTTCTAGCTGGAATTTCCTTTGCTCTGGTTACCGACAAACTCATTCGCAAAGGCCTGACTCCTGCCGCAATCACTCGCACCATGGCTCGGCGCGGCGCCGAAATCCTTGCCTTCGGATTCTTGTTTCGCTTGCAGGAGTTTCTCATCGCCTGGGGATGGGCTCCTTGGTCGGACTTACTGCGCGTGGACGTCCTGAATATCATCGGACTCTCCATGATCTTGATGGCGCTGCTCTGCGGATTCACCTTGACAGTCTGGAGGAAGACGGGCGGTTCGCGTCAAGAGATGTCGCAGAGCGTTAGCCGCTGGCGCGCTGCACTGGTGATCGTCTCTATCGGCGTTGCCGCGCTGATCGCCTTACTCACGCCGCCTCTGTACACAACCTGGCGACCAAACTGGCTGCCTTGGCCGCTGGAATCCTACATCAATGGATGCCATAACCTGGGCGTTCCTCAAAGCTGGCTTTTCCCTCTGTTCCCCTGGGCTGCTTTCGCCTTCGCCGGTCTGGCTGCTGGATTCATTCTCTTCAGCGACCCAGCTCGCAACCAGACCGCGAAAACGCTGGGGATTTTCGCCGCTGCGGGAGTCGTCGCCATCCTCGCAGCCTACGGATTTGACCACTCTTCTTTCCATCTTTACTCCGTTTATAACTACTGGCACACGAGCCCGAACTTCCTGATGATGCGCGTAGGACTGTTGTTAGTGATCGCGTTAGTGAGTTATGCGTGGTGTCGCTGGGGATTGGCAACTCACGGCTTCAGCCCGCTGATTCAACTGGGACAGACGTCGTTACTTGTCTATTGGGTCCACATCGAATTCGTTTACGGACGGTACTCCATTCTTCCCAAACGAGTCCAAACCATTTCTGGCGCCTCGTGGGGACTGCTGGAGATTACTGTCTTCATGGTGATTCTCTCACTCGTTCGCACCAAAATCGACTGGAAGAAGATCGAGTGGAAAAAGATGGTCCGGAGAGTTCAGCCTGCTTAGGATTGCGTGCGTGCATTTCCGCCGGTTCTCCGAAGATATTCACCCGTGTTTCTTGCGGCCCCTCCTTACGCAGTCTTTTAGAATCATGGAGTTAGGTGAAAACTCTTGGGAGAGTCTTTGATTCTAAAGGACTTAAGGGTAAAGTATTTAAGAATGTGCGAGTTAGGCGCTTGACTGTGGGGAAAAATCTTGTCAAGGGGCTCAACGGGCGCTTTTCTCCTTAACTTACTCAATTCACGGCAGATATATTTCCCGGAAACTTGTCCGTTTACCCCTCTGAATCTGAAATAATAGATATAGAGATGAAGAGAAACAGCGCGGCCCGGCGGGCCGCGTTTTTATTTTGGGGTCTCTATTTTGCGGTCAGATTTTGCGGACAGGATGGGATTTATGGCGAGTTATCCAAATTGAAATCCGGCGTTGCCGGCACGTCAAAACCAATGGCACGCAGTGGGGATCACCGGCGGTCAAGGGCAAGGAACTTTGTTTCTACCACGAGCGGAACCGGCCGCAGCCAGTGGAACTTTACATGGACGGAGAACGATATTGCGACAGCCAGATCGTGCTGCCGGTGTTCGAGGACGCGCATTCGATTCAAACCGTGATCCGGCAGGTGGTGCAACTGATGCTGACGCGGAGAATCGAGCGCAAGGACGCGGGGCTGCTGCTGTACGCGCTGCAGATCGCGTCCGGCAACCTGAAACTGATGCAGGCGGAGAAAGCCAGGCCGACGCAGGTGGTGGTGGAACCGGACAAGGCGGCGGAGACGCCGCTGGGCATGACTCCGTGGTCGGCCACCGGCCAGGGACACGAT
>CABEDA010000053.1_pt1 | contig 11258 bp, 6 predicted proteins | sample 3422771 | NCBI WGS metagenome assembly CABEDA01 (sample SAMEA5534329, study PRJEB31848) | metagenome | biome: tundra; feature: field; material: soil | place: USA | collected 2013-05 | depth 0.15 m
CCGTTCTTGGTAATTTCGGAGGCGACATAGCCGATGCGGCGGATGTTGATGTCGCGATGCTCCTTGGAGAATCCGAGTTCGCTCGACAGGTTCTTGCGCACCAGATCGCCATCGAGCAGCGTGACCGGACGTCCGCCCGTCTCGAGAAACTTGGTGATCAGAGCGTTGGCGATGGTGGATTTGCCCGATCCCGAAAGCCCGGTGAAGAAAATGGTGACGCCCTGCTTGTGCCGCGGCGGATAGCTGCGGCGCAATTCCCCGACGACTTCGGGATACGTGAACCACGTGGGGATTTCACGGCCTTCGTTCAGGCGCTGGCGCAATTCCGTGCCCGAGATCTCAAGGACCTTGGCGCCCGGTGGCACTTCATCGGACGGAATGTAGCGGTCCTCGTTCTGCAGATACACCATCATCTGGAAGGGAACCATGGTTACGCCCATTTCCTTCTCGTGCTTCTTGAACAGTTCCTGGGCCTCATAAGGGCCATAGAAAGGCTTGCCGTCGCTATCCTTCCCCGGTCCGGCATGGTCGCGGCCGACGATGAAGTGCGTGCAACCGTGATTCTTGCGAATCAGGCCGTGCCAGATCGCTTCCCGCGGCCCGCCCAGGCGCATGGCGAGCGGCAGCAGGGCGAGTTCGACCGTGCCGTGCGGGTACTTCGAGAGCAGCAACTGGTAGCAGCGGGTGCGGACGAAGTAATCGACGTCGCCCGGCTTGGTCATCCCGACCGAGGGGTGGATCAGTAAGTTCGCCTCGACTTGCTTGGCCGCTCGCATCGTCAGTTCGACGTGAGCGCGATGCATGGGATTACGCGTCTGGAAGGCGACGACCCGGGTCCAGCCCAGGCGGCTGAATTGGGCGCGCAGGTCGGCGGGAGTCAAGCGCAGCGAACGGAAATCATAGTGCGCGTGCGGCTGTAATTCTTCCACCTTCCCGCCCACGTACCACGGGTTCGATTGTTTGATGGCATAGTCGGCGCCCGGGTGCGCGGCGCTGGTGGAATTGAAAACGGACTGCGCTTCGGCTTTGCGGTCCGGCTGCCACACGTCTTCCACGCTCAGTACCGCGAGCATCACGCCTTCGGGATCGCGCAGTGCGATCTTGCTCGAGCCCGCCGTCAGTTTCTTGGCGAACTCCTCGCTGACGTCGAGCGTGATCGGCATGGGCCACAGCGTCCCATTCGCTAACCGCATGTTGTGGCAGACGCCTTCGTAATCGGCGCGGTTCATGAATCCACGCAGGGGCGAGAATCCGCCGTTCATCAGCAGTTCCAGGTCGCAAAGCTGCCGGGGCGTCAGGTCCCATGAGGGCCAATCTTTCGAATGCGCCTTTAATTCCGCGGCGCGCGCGGCTGGCACTTGCAGTTGAATCAGTTCTCCCCCGTGGGGAGCGATAAGATGACTCGTGATTGCGTTCAAAGCAGTATTCCTCCCGTCTCTATTAATCAAGAATTATGCTGAAATCAAAATCACTTGGGGGATCTCTAATCTAAGCTCGCCCGATTTGCCGTGGCTCGTCAAGCTACCCGCTGGGGCTGCAGGTAACCGCCGGAACAACCACGGACCACCTAAGTCCAGTACGCCGGGTTTTGAAACCCCATCAAGTCCATGTAGAACCTAGGGAATGAGCAATTCCGCTTCCGTGGTCCGCTCCAGCGTTCGCTCCACGTCCGCTCTATCCTGTTGAAACAAAATATGCTAGCGAAACATTCCTAATGCTTGCCGGCCGCCCTTGCCGAGAGTGCAGAAATTTACACTGTTCCACCCGGGAAAAGATCGACTTTAGCCCATCCCAGCCTACACTTCTTCTTCTTCCGACGCATAGCCCGCCGCAATCGGCGGCAGCTCCAACCCTTCCGTGGTTGCACTCTCGCCGATCAGTTTCAGGTCTCCCACATGGAAGAGCCGGTTGCTCCTGTAAGCCCACAACAGACCGGCTCCGTACACGGCCCCACCGGCCAGGCTCTGGAAAGCGAGCTGCCGCAAATTATGAGCAAATCTCCAGTGCTGGAGCACAAGCAGCGTTGCCGCCAGCGGGGTCGCGAGCAACAGCGGCAGCATGTAGGCTTCGCGCAGGAGCGTTTTTACCGGTACCCCGAGTTGTTTCCGCATATGCCGTGGTAGAAACCAAAGCGTGGTCAACAGCATCGGGATCGCGGTCCCCATGGCATCGCCGGCGATTCCGAAAGGCCGTACCAGCAAGATGCTCAGAATCAGGTTTGCGATCCCCTCCATCAACACCACGAAAGCAAAATCCCGCTGCTTCCCCATCCCCAGCAGGATGCGTCCCGAAGCTCCCTGCATCAGGAACAGCGTCATGGGAATGACCAGAATTACGGTGATGGGATAGCTGGTTGCCACATACTTGTGTCCCACCCAAGCTTCGATGGCCGACTTACCCAGAATCAACAAGGCGGCGCACATGGGATAGATGATGAAGGCGCAGGCGCGATTGCCGGCCACGTAGAGCTTCCGCAGCCGATCCATGTTGCCGACCGCTTCCGACTGGCTCGACATGGGCACAAAAATCTGTCCCAGGCTGATCACCAACTGCTGGGAGTAATCCACCAGCCGGCTGCCAAAGGTGAAGTAGGTTACGGCCGCCATGGAGATCATCTTGCCCACGATCAGTTCATTGGTGCGGAAGCGCAGTTGCGCCGCCACGATCACAATCGACGTGGTGGCGCTATAGTGCGCCATCTGCTTAAAGGATTCGCGGTCCACGTACTTCAGGCCGAGGGGCAGAGGCAGCAGGCGGGAAACGATGAAGCCGCGCAAGATCGAAGTCAGGATCGGCATGGAGACGGTGATCGCCGCCACCGTCAGCAGCCCTCGGCCGTGGTGCAAAGCGTACATGATGAGCGCGGCCCGCAGCAGTGTGGACAGAATGGCGGTCCAGTTGGTGATATAAAAACGCTGCAAGCCGTCGAGAATTCCCCCTAGTACGCCCAGCGGAAAACCCAACGCTACCGAACCTCCGGCCATCAGCATCAACCAGCGCGCCTGGGACAGCATGCCGGGACTCATCTTAGGAAAGAGCTGATGGAGCGACAACGTCAACGCCACCGTCACCGTCATCGCCAGCGTCCCAATGACGGTGTAGGTGAACAGACTGGTGTTGATGTGACGGGCTAGCCCCTCGGTTTCGCGCGTCGCGGTGAATTTGGAGACGTAGCGCACGATCGAGGAACGAATTCCCAGATCGAACATGCCGTAATAGCCGGTGATGGAGAAGATCATCACCCAGATCCCGTACGCGGTGTCTCCGAGCCGGTGCACAATGATCGGCGTGAGGAAGATTCCGACCAGAATGTTAATGACCAGGGCCAACCAGCTGGAGCCGACGTTCTTGAGGATCTGAGTTTTTTCAAACTTTCGCATAATGATTGGCGTCTGGTTGTGGCTGGCGCTCCATTCCGTGCTGACGACCGCGGAGCGATGTTCGCGTGTGACGATTGACAGTTGGAAGACTGCGGAGACCACGTCCCGTTAGAGTGTTGTTATCCTCCCTGCTCCCCAAGAACGGTCGTGGCTGCCAATGCAGTCTGCGTGCTTCCCACTTCGCGCGTGGACAGTTCATACCCCATGAGCGTCATGATGTGCGGCCACGCCGATTCGATCACTGTCACCAGTTCCGGACGCAGCTTGCTTTTCCATCCGCCGGCCATCGCCGTGCGTACGAACGGGATATCGCTGCGCTTGTTCTTGTACTGGGGCGAACCCCACTGTTTATCCTGCGTTTTTTCCATCTCCCGCATATTGCCGGCCGAACTGCGATCGAGAGCGGTCCGCAGCTGTTCGGGGGAGGCGTCGATCCCCAGGAACCGCGCGACGCGCGCCAGTTCCTGCTCCGGACTCGCCTTCAGGCCTTCGTACCGCAGCAGCAGAAATCCCGGCCGCGCACCGCGGGCGAAGACCCAACTGGCCACGTTTTCTCCCCACGTGCCCCAGCCCGCCGAAGCCAAAGCTCCGGTCCCGGCCACGAAATCCCCGATGAATCGCTCCAGCGGATAACCGTCTTCGAGGCGCCGGTACTTGCGCAATAAATCGTATTCGGAAAGAGCCACGTCCCGCGGATCGCGCACGATATAAATCACCCGCGGATAGCGCGGATCGAAATAGGTGTGGCTCTTGATCACTCGCGGGCTCGGGACACCGCGCATGTAGCGGCTCGACTGCACCTCCACGTCGGGCACCAGCCGCCCGATATTGACGAAAGTCGCCGGCTCTTGCGGATGCAACAGGTTCGCGATTAGGAAGCGCGTCCAGGTGTTACCCGACCGCGGATACGAAACCACGAAGGTATCGTCGGAACGGACGGCTAGCGTCCGCCCCGCAACATCCACACCCAGCGCGTTTTTCAATAGCTTCTTGACCCCGTAGAACATTGTAAAAATCCCTTCAACATGCGTTTCGGTAAACTGCAAATCGGTTAGCGACTCTCCGCCGTCTTCCAGACCCTCCAAACTTTCCCCTGTTGGGTGGAGTGGAAGACCTCGGTACCGGCCACGGCTGCGGGCAGCGCTGCTGGAGACGAATATTCCATGTCATTGGCCAAACTTATTTGGACGACATCGTCAATGTTGCGAGAGGATATGAAACCCAGCGTCAGTTCTCGGCGCTTCAAGAGCGGTGACCACCTTGTTCGTAAGTCTCTTTCCCGCAAGTGCAAAGTCCTTTTCCTACCTTCGGGGAACGACCCCCTGTTCCAGGTCGAGCCTTCGCCGGACGGCGCTCAACAGGACCGCGATCAATACCGGGATGAAAGCGTTGAACTGGCGAGGTTCGATAAGTTGTCCGACCAGGAAGGTCACGCCAAATAGCATCGGGAACAGCAGAAGGAGTCGCCGCAGTCGCTGGTCACAAGCCGGCAGGCTCATCAGTCCAATTGCGTACCAGCCACCCAGTGCTAGCAGGGCGTACACCATTTCGGCCGGAAGCAGGAAGGGCTTGGCCATATTCGACCAGATCCTCAAATCGAAATGTTTTTGGAATGGTATCAACCATTGCATTGCGGCGCGCACCAGCAAGTGCCCCGCCAGCGCAGCCGCAACTGCTGGCAACCAGACCCGCCGGGGTTCGGCGTCGTACAGCAGAAAGGCCGCGGTCGGAATTAGCAGGAGCGCGTTTTCATGGTTCAGGGTTCCCACCGTGACCACGACCACGAACCACAGGTATCTTCGACGGTACAGTGCCAGCAATCCGCACGAGAAGAAGAAGACGATACCAATGTCGTAGAAATTCCGATAGCTGAGGCAGGTCGCAATCAGGATCACCGCAAGTACCTGCCCCAGCAAGGCCAGGGATTCACCCCCATGGAGAGTCGACCACCGCCCTACGGCGTAAATCGCTAACAGCGCCGCGACCACCTGCGAAGCATAGAAGCAGCGCAAAGGGGAAAGCGTGGGCACGGCTGCCTGGAAAGCTTTCGCCAGCCAGACGAACAATAGACGGTGGCCGAAAATCGGCAACGCGCCGGGGTTCGACATGAGCACATCAACCGGCGCTCCCGGCAACCCGGTAGTGACTTTGACAAGGTAGAGGCAGAGAGCACACGTACTGGCCAGCGTCCATGTGGCTCGCCACACCCTTGCCTGCGTCAACCCGTTCAGACGGCTCCACGCCAACCCCAGGAACGTCGTGAAACCAGCCAGGCTGAAGCCCGCCACCAAGGTTAGTCTGTAATACTTTCGCACCAGCGCCGGTTGGGACGCCAGGCGCGCACTCTCGGGCCACTTGTCCATTTGGGCAAATCTCCGGACCAGACCTTCGAAGGGCAGCGGCCCATGCCAGAGCACGAGAAGAAAGGCCACCAGAAGGCCACCGGCGGCAGCGGCAAGGCACACACGCTCTGGTGTGAGGCGCAACCGGAGGCGCTCCGTCGCGGGCGAAATCGATGTCCCCCTCATGATCGCGACGGGATCCCTTTCACCAGAGATCGAACGGAAGGGCGACCGTCGCCCGGAATGCCGTTTTTCTCTGAGGCGTCAGGCTCCTTCCCCGCGACCGGTTCTCTCATTAGCGGCCTCGTGCCGTACCGCTTTATACCACATCGGCCTGCTTGACGCCGTACATCACTGTAAGGGTCCATTCAACACGGCTTCGGTAGACCGAGAATCCAGGTTCGCGGTCTTTTTCGGGCCGAGAAGTTCATAGCCCATCTCACGCATCAACCCGCCCCAAGCCGATTCTATTTCCGCTACGCTGGCCGCGGGCAATTCTGCTTTCCAGCCACCGGACTTGGCGGAACGGATAAAGGGCATGTCTTTCCGGGTCTCTCGCGTCGACGACCACAAGTGGGCCTGCTTCTTCTCCAGTTCCCGCATCCGCTTCGCCGAACTCTGCTCGATGGCGAAGGCGAGTCGTTCCCGGTCCGCCGGAACGCCCAGAAAACTCGCGATCTTTCCCATCTCCTCCATCGCCCGTGACTGCAGATCTTCATACTTCACCATCAGAAAACGGGCATCGCCGCGGCGCGTATAAAACCAGGTGGCCGCGTTTTCGCCCCACGACCCATGGGGATGATTCACTTCGCCGCGTACAAACCGCGAAACAAACTGGGGCAGCGGGTAATCCTCGGCAATAGCCCGACGTTTGATATCGAAATAGTATTCCGATAGCACCACGTCCCGCGGATCGCGAACGATATAGATCACTTTCTGAAAACGGGGGTCGAAATACTGATGGCTCTTGATGAAACGCGGTCGCGCCGCGCGCTCCAAGTCCCGCTTCCTCACGGCTTCCGGGTCGGGCAGCAATTCGTTGATGTTCGAAAAATCCGGGTTCTTTTCCGGGTAGATCAGGTTGGCGATCAGAAACCGCGTCCAGGTGTTGCCCGATTTCGGATAAGAAACGATGAAAACGTCATCCGGGTAGACTCTGAGATTGCGGCCCGGATGGTGCAGCCCGAATAGGTGTTTCACACCCGTTACCAGTAACCGGATCACTCGCACCCCCCTATAATCAATTGCACTTCGCTCTTCGCAATAGCCCTCATGCCGACGCTCCGTTGTGCCGTTGCGTTAAGAACGTGAACAACCGGCTGGTCGCATTCGGCGCTACCTTCAGGCCGAAGAGCACAAGGCTCAACTTCGCTTGGCGGAAGTAGTGGTTTGCTTCCGCGAAGCGTTCCCGAGCCTTGGGAAAATCTCGCGCCGAGAGATCGTTCTTACCCTCCTCGACCAGGTACCGCGCACGGATCTCGGCGGCCCGGTCCCGTACCAGCTTCCGTTGCGCCGGGTTCAATGGCAGATTCTTGTCCGCTTTCTCCAGGATCGACCAATACGCCTCCGCCATCTTGGCGCGTGACACGCCGAGCGACCCCGGCCGTCCATCGGCCAGGCGTGCTTGCACTTGCCGGTTGTAGCCGATCTTGGCGCCGTAAAACGCGGTGCGCAGCCACATGTCATAGTCGTCGCAGCGGGCCAGACCCTCGTCGAACCCTCCCGCCTTCACGATTGCCGCCTTGCGCGCCACCACAGTCGAAACCGTAATCTGGCAGCGTTCCACCACCAGGGCCTCAAAGCCAGCCTCGCCGGCGGAAGCGCACTTCTCCATGAATTCAATCTGCCGCGTCGGGTCTCCAACCAGGACGGCGTTGGCATACGCCAGCCCGAGCGCCGGGTCCGCCTCGAATTGCTTCATCTGCGATTCCAAATGGTTCGGTAGCCACGTATCGTCGCTATCGAGGAATGCCAGAAACTCGCCACGCGCTCGCGCAATCGCCGTGTTCCTCGCGCCCGCCGCCCGCTTGTTGACCTGCTGGATGTACACGATGCGATCCGGATTGCGATTCAGGTAGGGCTGCAGCACCTGCTCCAGTTCCGCCGTATCCGGCGAACCATCATTGACCACGATGGCCTCGAAATCCTGGAAGGTCTGGGCAAAGATCGAATCCAGACACGCCCCGATCAGGCGCGCCGTGTTGTAGGACGGGATGATGATGCTGACCCGTGGCCCCGTTTGTGCTTGTTCGTTCCCCATAAGTTATTCGAATAAGAAAGTTGCTTCCTTTAAGGAAAGTCTGATTAAGTCCCTGGGGTCCTCCGTGCACCCCTGTGTACCCTGTGGTTCAAGGTTTTCGATGTTACTTAATCAGAGTTTCCTTAAGAACTGTAAAAGACCAGTTCCTTCTCTCCACTCACAATGTGATTGGCGGCTTCCACGCCCATCAGCACCGAATGATCCATGTTTCCGATTTCGTAGCGCCACGCGCCAAAGCGTCCGCGGGAGTAGATCCCCCGCTCCATCAACGCCGGCTGCAGAATGGCCAGCGCCCGATCGCGATCGATCGTCGGAATCGGATACGAATATCTCACCAGGCGGTGGTAACGCGAAATGATGCGCGCGCGGTCCGATTCGTCGAGTATTTTCGAGCGGATCAGCCCGGCCAGCATCTGTTCATACGTCCGCTCGATCTCCACCGTTTGCCCCAGCGGGACCGACATCTCGCACATCAGCGAACTGTACTGCTCGGTATCGCCATGCGGAACGTTGAAGGGCGAGTAATGCGAGAAAAACGTGGCCCGATAGCACGGCATTTCCGGGTCCGCAAAATACACCCAGCATTTCCCGGTGTCGATCTTCTTCTTCAGTCCGATTCCCAGCACCAGCAGATCGTTGTGTTCGAGCAACGCCGCCGCCTCGCGCAGTCTCGCGTCGGCCGGCTTCAGCATGCCAGCCAGCAAATCGAGCGGCGCGGTTGAGATCAGCACGTCGTAGCTGTCGCCGCTGCCGTCGGCAAACGAAACCTTTCGCTGCGCCGTGTCGACCTCGGCAAGTTGCTTGCCGGTCCGCACCTTATCGGGAAACCGCCGCGCCATGCGCCGGTAGATTTCGCCTGTTCCGCCGTGCAGCGGGAAGCGGAACTTATTGTTCGGGCCCCAGGCCACGTCGTCTTTTTCGTAGAGCACATTTTCCAGCAGGCGCTTGAAGTCGACCACCGACACGCGCTCCGCAATCCAACCCTTCGACATGCGCTCCAGCGGCGTGGTCCAGACCTTGGAGTTGTAAGGGAACATGAACGTCTCGGCGATGCCCTCGCCGAATGTGCTTAGCGTCCACTCCCGGAAATTCGCGGCTTCCCCGTTCCGGCTGGCGGCTGCCTTTGCCGCGCCCATCAGGCAACTTACCTGGAGCGGCTTCGGCAAATACCGCAGGTTGTTCTGGAAGGGATACGGCACGCAAGCATCTTGCAGGTACACCCAGCTCTCCCGCACCCGCTCGTGCACTTCCTTGCCCAGCATGTCGTCGACCAGTTTGTCGAAATAGGGGTAATGCGAAAAGATGACGTGTCCGCCCTCATCCCATACGAATCCCTGCGGGTCCAAGTGCGAGGTAGAGTGTCCCCCGACGTCCTCCGACTTCTCATAGAGCACCCAGTTGTCGTAACCGAGTTCGTGCAGACGATAGGCCGCGCCCAGCCCCGTGGGCCCGCCTCCAATGATGACCACTTTCTTGTTAGCCATGAATTTTCCGGCTGCCCGCAGCCCATCTTTTGACAGCTTGGGTTGCAGGCCCTGGTGCTCGAAACCCCAGAATTTCCTTCCCCATTCCTCCCCAATCGTGAGAAGACTGATTCTGGACGGGTCGTCCCCGACCGCTTCCAAATGCTAGCAGAGGTTTGTGAATTTCTCGCAAGACGAAAGAAACTCCCTCGCTCTCACCAGCAAGCCAGAGTCCAAAACACTTGCGAATGGCTTGCTGTAAGTTGCTGATTACAATGTCCGTTTCTCCGTGTAGTCGGAATGATTGTAACGTGGAATGGCCGCTGGCCGGTCAAACGTTGGTAACTTGTTTCCCTGGTTTGCCCCAAGGTTTGCCCCAACCGCTCACCAAACATGCTTCATGGCGCGGGCAAACTTCGCCACCGGCAAGGTATTCAGCACGTCTTCCTTTTTTAGCCATGCGCGCCGCGCCTGGGTGACACCGTAACGCAGCTTCTCCATGTGCGAAGTGTGGTGGGAATCGGTATTGATAACGATTTTCACGCCATGTTGTTTGGCAAGTCGCAAATGAACGTCGTTGAGGTCGAGCCGATCCGGATAGGAGTTCAGTTCCATCGCCACTTTGTGTTTGGCGGCTGCTTTGAGAACCGCGTCGAGATCGAACTGGTAGGCGTCGCGGCGCAGCAGCAGCCGTCCGGTGGGATGCCCGATCAGCGAGGTATTGGGATTGGCGACGGCCTTGAGCAGCCGTTCGGTCATGGTGGCCCGATCCTGGTTGAAGTGCGAATGCACGCTCGCAATCACGATATCCATTTGTTCGAGCACTGAGTTCGATAGGTCAAGCTCGCCATCGCCCAGAATGTCGACTTCGATTCCCGCGAAAATCCGGATACCCTTCATCTTCTTTTCGACCGCTCGGATTCTCTCGATGTGCGCCAGCGCCCGCTCGTCGGTGAGCCCGTTGGCGAAGGCAAGATTCTTCGAGTGATCGGTGATCGCCATGTACTCATAGCCGCGCTCCCGCGCCGCTTCGGCCATCTCCTCGATAGTGTTCCGTCCGTCGGTTTCGACGGTGTGCATGTGTACGTCGCCGCGGATGTCGGAGAGCGCAAGCAGCGCGGGCAGCGTGTGACTGGCGGCGGCTTCGATCTCTCCCAGATTCTCGCGCAGTTCGGGAGGGATGAAGTCGAGCTTCAACCGGGCGTAGATTTCCTCTTCCGTCTTGCGCGCGACCGATTTCCCGTCTTCGAGCGAAGCGAGGCTATATTCGTTAAGCGTGAAGCCCATCTTGAGCGCGCGCTGCCGCAGCGCAACGTTGTGCGCCTTCGACCCGGTGAAATATTGCATGGCCGCCCCGAGGGATTCGGGAGGCAGCAGCCGCACGTCCACCTGCATGCCATTGCGGTGCCGGAAACTGACCTTGTTCTCTCCTTGCGCGATGACGTCCATCAGGCCGGGGAAGCGCAGCAGATGCTCGATGAGTTTCTGGCGCGCTTCGTCCGCAATGCAGACTTTGCCCGTGACCAGAATGTCAAGGTCGCCAACGGTTTCGCGTCCGCGCCGCAGCGATCCGGCGGGCGTAACTTTTTCGACGCCGGAAGCAGCCAACAAATGTTCGACCAGTTTTTCCGCCAACTCTTCGGCCGTGTCGAGCAGGAATCGTCCGGCGATCCGGCGGTAGTCCTCGATCGCTTTGAGCAGCTTCAGTTCGTGCTTTTCGCCCATGCGCGGCAAGGTGCGAATTTTTCCTTCGCGCGCCAGCTTCTCCACGCCCTCGAGATCGCTGACCTGATACGCGCTCCAGATCAAGGCA
>CABEDA010000054.1_pt1 | contig 11248 bp, 5 predicted proteins | sample 3422771 | NCBI WGS metagenome assembly CABEDA01 (sample SAMEA5534329, study PRJEB31848) | metagenome | biome: tundra; feature: field; material: soil | place: USA | collected 2013-05 | depth 0.15 m
TTCATCCCGATCTGTTCGAGCACCGTCGGAATGTCATCGCCCGCGCCCATGATGTATCCAATGGTGAGGTCTCTGGGGACCTTCACGTCCACGATCGACACGCGCTGCACCGCCGGCTGGTAGTAATAAAAGGTGCCGAGATCTTCGCGGGTCACGACCGAATATCCCTCGCCGTAGGTTCTGTGCCCGCTTTTCAGCGAAGCCCGGATCTCCTCTCGACCCTCCGTTCTAGTCCCTGGATGCACTGTGAACCCGGCACTCTGCTTTTCGCCGCGCTCACGAAATTCGAGTTGCTTGTCCTCTGGTTCGACGTGCCAAGCGCCGGGAATCTCCACGCGCACGATGCCTTGGTTCTTTTCAGGATCTCCAGCCCAATGCGTATCTTGGAGTGTTTTCGAGTCCAGATTACTGGAGACCTCTACGTCGACCGCTGACTTTGGACCGTCCTCCGTTGGGATCACCTGCTCTCCAGGGTTGAGAAGGAGGGAAAATGCAGGCGCTACCGCTAATGGGCGTTCTGCAATGTGACCGGAAGCATCTTTATACTTCACCATGCAAACGGCAGATCCTAGACTCGATCCCGGCCTATAGGTTGTGCCAATCGCCTTCACAGGTGGGGGCGGCAAGGGCAGTGTCTGATCCTCCGGTTCGTCGACCGTATTAAGCGCTTCAGTTGCTGGATTGTTGCGGTGCCAGTACGGCTGCGTTAGTTGTGCAGTCGGCGGAACGTAGACCTTGAACCGTGTGATGGAGTCCTTGCCCTCAGTGGTCCTGGAAAGCACTTTGGAGTTCCAACCTTTGGGCAGCAAAAGATTGGAGCTTGGAACACTCGGCGGAAGCCCTGCCCCTGACAGAGTAGCTGTGACTTCGAATGTCCGGCCAGGCACCGCCATGAAGGCAGTTTCAGGACTTGCCCCAATCGGCTCGTCGACGACAACGTGCAGACTTACGCCCGATGCCAGTGCGCCTGCTTTGCTCGATTGGCTCCATTTCTCGTTGAGCGCGGTCAGAATGTTCGATTTCCCTTGCGCGGAGAGCTGCGTCTTCTCTATTTCTTGGATCAACAGGCCGGTCTTTCCGCTGGCCTCGGCCAATGAGGTCTCCGACGAATTCGCGTCTTCGGCGGCCGTCGCTTTGTCGATGGCAGCCTGAATCTCCGCCAGGCGCGGCTGCAGCCACGGCACCGTTTTCTCTTCATCCCCGAGCCTCGACGCCAGCCCCGGCAGCGTGGTATCAACGCCATCGAAGAAATCCTGCTCGTGGCCGTCGCTGTCCTTTGGAGATTCAACGACCGAATCCACCAGCTTGTAATAGGCAAATCGATCGCCCTTGGGAATCGAGACGCCACCCAGCGCTTGCGATCGCTGATGCCGCAATCCCTCCACGGCAAACTGCACATATGACATCCCCAGCAACGGATCTTCTTTCCCGGTGTTCAGCTTGACCGTGTAGTTTTCCGCAGCGCAAGTGGAGGCCCCGAAGCCGCACACGTTCCCGATGTACAGCTTCTTCGGCTGCCAGGGCTGCAATCCCTCTTTGATCTGCTCCGGAAAACGGTTCGGATCGGCAGCCGCTCGAAAGGCTTCTTTGGTTAGGATCGCGGATGCCTGGTGATGCCCGTGCCCGTCGCGCTCCGTGCCCGAAAACCGCGCGATCAGCACGTCAGGGCGAAACGTCCGGATCACTCGCACGATATCGCCCAGCGGAATGTCATGTCCCTGCCACTTCTGAAAAGTCTCCTCGGGCGTCTTCGAATAGCCGAAATCTGCCACCCGCGAGAATCGCTGCTCCACCCCGTAGTAGCGGTCGGCTGCCAGCACCTCCAGCGTCCGCACCACGCCCAGCACGTCGAACAGATTGCTGCCCAGTTCGTTCTGCCCGCCTTCGCCGCGCGTCAGCGTCATCAGCAGAGTAGAAACGCCTCGACCGCGCGCTTCCAGCGTCAGCATGCCCCCATCCTCATCGTCCGGATGAGCGTCCACCTGCATCAGCCGCCCCGTGGTCTGCAGACGCCGCAGCATGAGCTTCAGCCCCGCCTCGCCGGTTTCCTGCGGCAGCGGCTCATAATAATGATCGACGGCGTGATTGGCGTTGTGGTCGGCCGGAGTCGTTTCGACGCGCTGCGCCGCGGCCGACATCACGATTGAAGCCGCCAGCAGAACCGGCAGCGTTGCCGTCGCAAGCCTTTTGCACGGCACTCCAAGCCCGAGCTTCTTCAAGATCGCAAACATGACCATCGGATGGATTTTCCCCAAAGATAAAGATAAGGATCAAATATATTCAGTTTGGTGTGGCGCGGGCGCTCCTGCCCGCGAACTGTTGCCAGCGAACCACTGCCGCCGGAGTTTCCTGTGCTGTTCGTTTCGTACTCAGCTCTCTTTGACTACCCGCCCTGCCGTCGGTGAGCAACTTCCGGCCTTACCGCCCCATCCCCTGCGCGGCCGCGAACTTCTGCTGGCAATCCGCCGCCGCTTTGACTATCTGCCCGAACTCCGCATCCTCGCGCCCGCCCGCCAGCAGCGGATCGGATTCCAGCGCCTGGTGCGCGCAATAATTCCCGGCCACGGCCTGGCGCAGAAACGCGAATGCAATCGCTTTTTCGCCGCAAGCCGCCAGGATCGTTCCCTGGTGATACTTCATTTCGGGATTCTGTTTTGCTAATAATTCGTTTTCTGCCTGCTCCGCCAACTGGTGGATATCCGTTGCTGGCGCCTTCTCCAGGCATACCTCTACCAGTTCCCGCATCCACATGGGATTTGCCGTCATCCGCGGCGCGACTTGCTGCGCTTCCGTCGTCTTCCCTTGCCGCATGAGCACGGAGACGCGCACTGCATTCGACCACTCCGAGCTCGTATCGTGTTCAATATACTTCATTGCACTCGCGGCCTTCCCGGCCTCAGCAAAAGCCAGCGCGCACGTATGCCAGTTGTCGTTCGCATCGATCGCCCAAGCCTTGTCGCACTCGCTCTGCGCCTCATCCAGCCGCCCGATATAGCGCAGCACATACGCCAGCGAATAATGCGCAAATGCCGTATCCGGACGCTTCTGCACCAATGCCCGTGCGTCGTCATAAGCCCGGTCGAGGTTTCCGCCTTCGGCTTCATTCGCCGCCAGTAATCCCGCCGCGCTGACGCGTCCCGGTTCCAGCGTAAGCGCCCGCCTATACGCGGCGTTGGAGCGCTGATATCCCGCCTCGCCTCCGTCCGAGTAAATCGCGTCGAAGTAATACCGGTGTCCCAGCGCCTCCCACGCCGGCGCGTAATTCGGATCCAGACTCACCACCTTCTCCAGTATTGCGATTTCATCCTTATTCGATTTGGCCTCGTGTGGAACGGCCAGCGTTCGCAGATACGCATCATAGGCTTCGCGATTCGCCGGAGCGCTGCCCGTTTCCAACGCTCCGCTGGTGATCCCCAAAGCCGGCACCAGTGCCTGCCGTACCTCTTTCGCCATCTGGTTCCGCAGCGCGATCAAGTTATCGACCGGTGCGCTTAGCGTGCTCGTCCAGATCAGCTTGTTGTTTTTCACTTCCACGGCTTCGAGCGTCACCATCACGGTTTTGTCTTGCCGCAGAAAATGTCCCACTACCACCGTGCCCACGCCCAACTCTCGCCCCGCTTTTGCTGGGTCCGCTTCGGCGTTGGCGTATTTCTGGGTCGCGCTCGAGGGCCGTATTTCCAACGAATGCGCAAAGGTCAGCGCATTTGAAATCTCGTCGGCCAGCGCGAACCGCAGAAACTCGCTTTCCGCATCGTTACTAATATTCTGCAGGGGCAGCACCGCGATGGTTCGATGACCCGCCTCCACGGTTGCCGTCCTATGTTTCAGGAACCACGCCCCCACCGCCGCCACGGCCATCAGCAGCGCCGCCGTGAGTCCGGCAGCGATCCATCGCAGCTTCGAACTCGGCACTGCGTGCAGCCTGGTCACCTGGCGAAGCCCGCTGCGCAGCGTCGGATCCGTTCCTTTCTTCAATCGCACCAGGTCCGCCTTCATCTCCGCCGCGTTCTGGTAGCGCTGGTTACGGTCTTTCCCCATCGCTTTTCCAATGACGGCTTCAAGTTCCGCCGGCACCGCCGGATTCATCGACCGCGGCGACGCCGGCTTCGAATTCATCACCGCATGCAGCGTCGTCACCACGTTCGTGCCGGTGAACGGTTTCTTGCCGGTTGCCATCTCGAACAGCACCACGCCGAATGAAAATATGTCGCTGCGCACGTCCAGAACTTCCGACCGCGCCTGCTCCGGCGACATGTATACCGCTGTCCCCGGAATCACCCCCACCTGGGTCAGCGATTCCTCCAGCGACGAGTCCGTCGACGTGCCCACACTCCCATCCTTGGCCAGCTTGGCCAAGCCAAAGTCCAGAATCTTCACCTGTCCATTCGGAGTCAGAAAAATGTTTGCCGGCTTGATGTCGCGGTGCACAATCCCCTTGGCATGCGACGCCGCCAGCGCGTCCGCCACCTGCACGGCGATGTCCAGCAGGTCGTCAAGGTCCATTGCCTTGCCGTGGATCCGCTGCTTCAGGCTTTCGCCTTCCAGCTTTTCCATGACGATGAACGGGTGTCCGTTGTTGTCCTCAATGTCGTGGATGGTGCAGATGTTGGGGTGGTTGAGTTGCGACGCGGCGCGCGCCTCCCGCGTAAAGCGCTCCAGTGAGCGTTGATCCTTCGCCAGATGTTCGGGGATGAATTTCAGGGCGACATGCCGGCCCAGGCGGATGTCTTCCGCTTCGTAAACCACTCCCATTCCACCACCGCCCAGCTTCGACAGCACGCGGTAATGGGACACCGTCTGCCCAACGATTTCCATAGCAGTGTTGCCCGAGCAGGTGAAGGCGTAATGGTAGGCTGTCATCCCGGCCGGGTCAACCAAGTTTGGGGAGAGTTTGGGCAGACCAAGGTGTAAGCAGGAAGTTTACGGCGGCTGAGAATTATGACCGTCTATCCACCGACCACCCACCTACTGTCCCGGCGGCGTCGACCGGGGATGGATACCCAACTGCTTCAGTTTCGATTGCAGAGTTGTCCGCTTCAATCCCAACCGCATGGCTGCGCCTCTGCGGCCGCCGATTTGTCCGTGACTCTCCCGCAAAGCGCGCAGGATATGGTCGCGTTCCGCCGCCCCCAGACTTTCATCCACGACTTCTTTTTTGATCGCGGTCATGGGCTTCAGTTCGCTTAACGGCGACTCCAACACCGAACCTTGCGTCAGAATCACCGAGCGCTCGATAAAATTCTCCAACTCCCGCACATTCCCCGGCCACTCCCAACCCATTAGGGCATCCACGGTTCTCTTGGGTATGCTCGTGATCGACTTGTTCATCCGCCGGGCGCACTTCTGCACAAAATGTTCCACCAGCAACCGGATGTCGTCCCGCCGTTCCCGCAACGGTGGCACCCGGATCGGAAACACGTTCAGCCGGTAGTACAAATCGCTGCGGAACTCTTTCTCACACACGGCATCAGCCAAATCGCGGTTCGTCGCCGCAATCAAACGAAAGTCCACCTTTAGCGTGTGGATTCCGCCTAGCCGCTCGAACTCCCGATCTTGCAAAACCCGCAGCAGCTTCGGCTGCAGCGCCAGCGAAATCTCCCCGATCTCGTCCAGAAACAGCGTGCCCTTGTCGGCCAGTTCGAGCCGGCCAATTTTTCTGTTCACCGCCCCGGTGAACGCGCCTTTCTCATTGCCGAACAACTCGCTTTCCAGCAGCCCCGACGGAATCGCCGCGCAATTCATCTTGATGAAACTGTTGTCGGCGCGCTGGCTCTGCTGGTGGATCGCTCGCGCCACCAGTTCCTTGCCGGTCCCCGTTTCGCCCAGCAGCAGCACGGTGGCATCGCTGGCCGCCACTTTCGCCACCTGCTCCATCATCGCTTGCAAGACCTTGCTCTCTCCGATGATTTCTCCGAGCCCCAGTTGCGCATCGATTTCCTGCTCCAGATAAAGCTTTTCTTCCGTCAGCTTTCTCTTGGCTTCACGTAACGCTTCGCTGGCTTCCCGGAGCTCGGTGACGTCCATGCTGGCGCCGGTGAGTCTAATCACCGCGCCCGCCGAGTCCAAAACCGGTTCGATCGTCGTATCGAAGTAGTGCTTCCTTCCGCCGAAGGTGGCCTGCATTTCATCGCGCACGCCCACGCCGGTTTCCAGTACCCGCCGCCGGGCTTCCGTCATGCGCGCCGCCTCCTCAGGGCCGAAGATTTCGCCCACAGTCTTTCCCGGTTTTTCGCTATCCGAAAACGGAAGCTGCGAATTGTACATCCAGGTGTAGCGCAAATCCCGGTCCTGGTTGAACACCGTAATCGGAGAGTTCTTGAGCGCCACCCGGAAGCGTTCCTCGCTTAGCCGCAAGGCCTCCTCGGTGCGCTTGCGCTCGGTAATGTCGGTGCGAATGGTGATGTACTGACGGGGCTTGCCCTGGGAGTCGAGAAGCGGAACGATGGTCGCATTCACCCAGAAGATCGAGCCGTCCTTGGCATTGTTCCGAATATCGCCGCACCAAACCCGGCTGTTCCCGATGGTTTCGTACATCTGCTGGAAAAATTCCTTTGGATGGTAGCCGGAATTCATGATGCGGTAATTCTGGCCAATTGCTTCCTCCTTGGAATACCCATTGATGGCGTGAATTTCTCGTTGACGTAAGTAATCGTGCCCTGTAGGTCGGTCACAGCCACGATGGCGTGCTGATCCAGGGCAAACTTTATCTCGGCCACCTCTTTGAGCGCAGCATCGCTCTTTGCCAAGCTCTCCTTCAGGGCCTGATCCGCCTGCTTCTGCTCAGTGATATCCTGCACCAGCCCCATGTGCCATCGGCCCGTCTCTCCTTGGCCCCACATCGGCACCACCTGAACCCTTACCCAGCGCACCGAGCCGTCCGGGCGAAGATACCTTTTGTCCACCTCGTAATTGGCCAGTTCTTCCTCGGCCAGGTGCTGCAGGAATTCGCTGGTTTGCCCGACATCATCGGGGTGGGTAATGCTTCCCACGTCGGTCTGCAGCAGTTCTTCTTCCCTAGCGCCCGGCGATTTCGCAGTACTTCGGATTGACTTGCAGGAATCGCCCGCTGCGCGTATCCACCAGAGCAATGCCAATCGGAGACCGCTCGTACACCGCCCGGAATCGCAGTTCGCTTTCCCGTAACGCCTCCTCCGCCCGCTTCCGCTCGGTGATGTCGTTTCCAAACGAAATCGTGGCCACGACCGTACCGTTCACTTTCACATCACTGTTCCGCCACGCGATGTAGCGCTCTTCACCTGTTCTGGTGAGAATCGGGTTCTCGAAAGTCTTGCTCGCTGTACCAGTCAAAATCTTGCCAAACTCTTGCCAGACATAGGGATATCGAACTTTGGGTACGAGAGTCTCGAACCAGCTCTTGCCTTTTAGCTCCGCGAAGGTGTAGCCAGTGATTTCTTCGGCAGCGCGGTTAAACAGAGTGATATTTCCGTCAGCATCCAGACCGAGGATGATTGCATTCGCGGTCTGAATCAGGTTCTCAGAAAACTGCTTGGCATCTCGCAAGCCCTCCTCCGCCAGCTTCCGTGCCGTGATGTCTTCCTCGAAGATTACAATGCCGCCAATATCCCCCCTCTCGTCATGCCACGGCCGTATTTCCCACCGTGACCACCGCACGGAACCGTCGGCGCGGTCGAAGCGGTCATTTTCTTCCCGCAGTACCTCGCCCGCCAATCCGCGCCGATGGGCCTCCTTCCATCGCTCGGGAATTTCGGGGAAGACCTCGTAGTGCGACACGCCGCGCAGATCGCGGTCGCCCAATCCATAGTCAGTCCGCCAGCGGTGGCTCACGTGGAGATACCGCATCTCGCTGTCAAACATCGCCAGCCCCGCCGGCGCGTGCTCGAAGAAAAGCCGGAATCGCCCCTCGCTCTTCCGCAACGCCTTCTCCACCCGCACTCGTTCCGTGACGTCGTGCGCGATCCCTCGCACAATCGGCGTCGCCACTCCTTCGGTGCGCAGTGTGCTGTGATACTCCAAGATCCGCTGCTCTCCCGATCGCGTCACCACCGCCATCAGGCCGCGAGACTCCCCCGTGCGCTCGATCTCGCGCAGATAGGCATCAAACTCAGCGCGGAATTGCGGATCGACAAAATCCCGCATCGGTTTCTGTAGTACTTCTTCTACGCTGTAACCCAGCAGACGCGCTGGAGTGGGATTGATCGACAGGAATCGGCCTTCAAGGTCGTGGACACACAGCAGGTCTTGGCTGTGCTCGACCAGATCGCGATACCAGTCTTCGTTTTCTTCCAGGGCCCACCGGATCGGGTCCCCCACGACTGGCACTTCTTCCGGAAAATGGCGCTTCTGTTGCCCAGGGTGGAATGCCATGGCTGCACCCCTAAGCGCCGCTTGGAATCCCAAGTTATCGATCGGCCAGATCAGACTCCCGCAGCACGGTACAGTATACTCCCCCGAGGCCTTCGCAAAGCTCCCCTAAAATGGGCCCATGGAGTCGTCCGAGTCCAGGAACCCTGCCCTCGGACTTCACGAGGTTCTATCAGAGTTCGGTGGCGACGAATTGGGTGCCGACAAATTGTTTTTTGTAACGGCGCGTTAGACGCCTTCGAAGCTAGGAACTACTACTTTCCGCACACTCCTCGGGCATCTCGGGTTGGGTGCGGGAGTGTACTCGAACGATCAGCAGTCCGACCAGAACCGCGCTGACCAGCATGACCACCCTGACGTAGAGGCCGGCGTGAAATGCCTGGTCGCCGGCCGCGGTTCGCAGCAGGCCCGAGGAGGCGCTGACGGTGCAGAGTCCGAAATAGAATTTTTCCATCCATCCGCGGGAAATGACGAGAAGCCACAAGAGAATGGCGGAAACGACGGTAAAGATTCCGCAGAGAATCCACGTTCCACGGGACACCGCGGATGCCACCCAGATGCCGGCGGCGGACTGGGCGGCAATCATCTGCCGGACCGCAATCATAAGGAACACTATGGAATGCGCCAGGGCAACAATGGCCCGTTTGCGGTTGGTGAGAATGGAAAATCCGCTCATGCGTGTGACCATACTGTAGCGGAAGCCGCGGACATGAGGCTGTGATCCAGATCACGCGCTGGACTGACGCGGAGGTCAAGGGCAGAGTCGAAGGCCGCGGGCGAGGGCCTGCCCTGAGCCTCCATCGCTGGCGGCAGGCGCCGGCGCAACGAATGTCTCGCTGAAGATCCAGGTGCCGGGCCAGACTGCATCTTTATCGGTACACCGCAGCGGTCTGCTTGCCCTCGGGCTGTTGCCGTTCATGCTGCTGCCGTTGCACGGAAAGATTCGGCAAGCGACCGGCAAATGCGGACGCTCGGCGTGTGTGCTCCTACTGATCCTTGCGGGAACTTTGCTGGCCGGACTCCAGGGGTGCGGCGGAAGTTCTGCGGCGCAGAAGGTCTACACGATGACTGTAACCGCGACTTCCGGCACACTGTCGCATTCCACAACTCTTACTCTGACGGTCCAATAGAACGCAAATCTGACTCCACCCAAGCGACGCAGAAGCTTGGGTGGAGATCCTCCTCCCTCCGAACGATTCCATTTGCATCGCACGCCTGCCCTCATCCCCATCTATGACCGACGATCACCACGAAGCAACATTGGCGTGGAAAGACTGACCAAAGCCCTGCAAAAAAGCATTGAATCATGGTTTACCCGTGCTGTATCGTTTATTGACTCGGGGTCAAAATAATTTCATAGGGAGTTGGGCCATGGAAGGAATTACAAGCAGTCTGGCGAAACCTACGCAGATGAGGCGGGACGGAAAGCCGCGTCCGCGCTCGGAAGCGAAACGGGCTCTGATTGTGGAGGCGGCGATCCGGCATTTTGCCGAGCGCGGGTACAGCTCGGCGCGGGTGGAAGATATCGCGGCGCAGTTGGGCATTGCCAAGGGATCGGTGTTCCAGCACTTCAAGAGCAAGGACGGATTGTTCTTCGAGGCATACAAGAAGGCGGTGCAATCGTTTCCTAAGTACATGCAGGCTCCGGCGGCGGCCCAGGAGCGCGGATTTTTTGAAGTGCTGCGCTACTGGCTGGGGCGCACGGAAAATATGGTGCGAGATAACTGGTCGTCCTACCGAATCTATCTGGTGGGGAATTATGGGACGGATCTGGCGCTGCGGCGGGAGATCAACCGGTTCCTGGTGGCGGAGGATCCTTACGGTTGGCGCGACTTCGTCAGCTTCGGAGTCAAGCGGGGAGAGTTGCGCTCGGACCTGGACGTGGACCTGGTCGGATCGATTCTGGAATGGACGATCGACCGGTTTCAGGATGCGCTGCTGACCGAGGAACTGGATCCGGGATTGTTCCGGAAATCGGGACCGGTTCCCGAAGAGAAAGAAGCGCGGATCGACCAGTTTGTGGAATTGTTGCGGCGGGCGATTGGGTCGGAGAAAACACAAGTTCGGGGAAAGAAAGCATGAAGACTGGCATCAAGAACGGAATGACCGTGGAGCAGATTGTCGCCAGTTATGACGACGCGGCGCCGTTGGCCGAAGCGTCGACCATCCCCGCGCCATGGTATGTGGACGAGCGGATTGCGGAACTGGAACGGCAGACGGTTTTCTCGCGGACCTGGCAGGTGATGGGGCAAGTGGATCAGGTGTCAAAGCCGGGACAGTTCGTGACCGCGACAGTGGCGGGAGAGCCGCTGGCGGCGGTGCGCGGAAACGATGGCGTGCTGCGGGCGTTCTATAACGTGTGCCGGCATCATGCGGCGGCGGTGGTCACCGAGCCGTGCGGGCAGGCTTCGATTTTGCATTGTCCGTATCACGGATGGAATTACGGCTTGGATGGGACGCTCAAGGGAATGCCGGAGTTCGAGGGGGTGAAGAACTTCGAACGCAAGGACAACGGGCTGGTTCCGGTGAAGGTGGAAACCTGGGAACAGTTTGTGTTTGTGAATCTGGATCCCGGGGCGCCTCCGTTGGCATCGTTTCTGGGCGGCATAGTAAAGCGCGTAGCTCCGCTAGGGTTGAGTAAGCTGCATTATTTTACGAGTAAGAGTTATGACATCCACTGTAACTGGAAAGTGTTTGTCGATAACTATTTGGATGGCGGATATCACGTGCCACATCTGCATAAGGGACTTAGTTCGGTGCTGGATTACAAACAGTACACGATTGAGAATGAAGACCGGTATTGCTTGCAGTCCAGTCCGATGGTGAGCTCGGCGGAGGATGCCGCCACCGGAACGACGCGGCGGGGCGACCGGGCCTGGTATTTCTGGCTGCATCCGAATTTCAT
>CABEDA010000057.1_pt1 | contig 11242 bp, 11 predicted proteins | sample 3422771 | NCBI WGS metagenome assembly CABEDA01 (sample SAMEA5534329, study PRJEB31848) | metagenome | biome: tundra; feature: field; material: soil | place: USA | collected 2013-05 | depth 0.15 m
CGGACGCAGGTGCCGTCCGGAGTCGGGTAATCCGAGCCGTAGACTTGCAACTCGGGCTCGTTCGCCGCCGACGCGGCCAGCGCCAGTGGAATCAAGTGAGTTTCGGGGTCGTGCATCTCGCCGATCTCGCCGCCTTCATCGCCTCCCGCGGCGTTGAAATAGCGGAGGCTCACCGAGCACAATCCGTAAGCGCGGCCATAAGCCTCCAGCGCGTTTTCGAAAAAAAGTTTCGATGCGCCATAGGGATTGACCGGCGCCCGCGGCGTGTGCTCGCTAATAGGAATTTTCTCGGGGACGCCATACACAGCACAACTGGAAGAAAACACGAAGCGGCGGATCCCGGCGTCCACCGCGGAGTTCAGCAGGCGGAGCGCCCCGGCAACGTTGTTCCGGAAATACTTGCGCGGGTTCTCGACCGACTCTCCCACGTAAGCGTAGGCGGCAAAGTGCATGACCGCGTCGACGCGCGCGAGCACTGGCCGGAGCCTGACTTCGTCGGCAATGTCGCCCTCCACCAGTTCAAAGCCTTGCGCCAGTCGCCGAAAGCCGGTGGAGAGATTGTCATAAATCACCGCCTCATAACCGGAACGTCGCAGCGCGCGCGCCGCATGACTGCCGATGTAGCCTGCTCCGCCCACGACCAGGATCGCCACGCAATCATGTTGCCGCGAGGAACGGTCGCCTTGAGGTGATACTCGTCACCCTCCGTTTGTGACAGAGGACTGTCGGGTGCCCCCCTCATCACGCACTTTGCGATGAGTGGGATTTCATCGCGCCTGCCGACGGGTGTAGAATCGGAAAGTCGAACCCCACGCTGTCATCGTCATCCACGGCAGCGGATTCCATCGGGACGTAGCGCAGCCTGGTAGCGCACTTGCTTGGGGTGCAAGGGGTCGCGAGTTCAAATCTCGCCGTCCCGACCATTTATCAGTGGCCCAACGGTTTGTCTGAGTTTCCTCCAATTTACTGAGGGCCAATTGACCCCAGGCAATCGGCCGCTTAGCGGACACCTCGGCGGAATTTTGGTTCCGGTCGGCAGCACCATGTTAAACTTGGCTTGTAGTAATGGCCCGCTGAATTAATAAGCCGCCCACCGAGGCTCCGTTCCTTTCGGACTGAAAGGGATGGGGTCCTCCCGCCAAACTTCTGCATATCGGTCGTGTCCCATGTTCCACGCTGACGCGTTCTTTTTCACAATAGAGTATTACGCCTTCCACTCTGCATCTCTAATCATTGTGCTGTGCTGGCTCTATAGGCACGTGAAACGTGAGATATGCAGACGCGACAAATGAGGCGCTACGTTTCCGCCCGCCCAGCACAGACAGACCCGTGGGCGAAGCCACGTTGCGCCGCGCAGCCCTCGACACCGCCAATTGGCGATCATTCACCGTTTCCCAATCGAATCATCGAGGTCGAATTGTTTCTTCCAGCTTGGCACGTGGCTTTCAAGGAAATGAATAATCCGCTGATGGTACTCGCCGGCTACCTTGACAATGACATCACCATATTTAACAAAATACTTAGCATAAGAATCAGTATTCTTGGTGTCGAAAGGATCAACGTCCTGACACTGGCTCATTTCTTTGGCCTGTGCCCACAGGACATCCATCGAAGGCACCGTCATATCCTCTTTCGCCCATACAGACGCGTCGGCACGGCATTGTTCCACGCTGGGTGCATGTTCTTGTGCGAATACCGGAATAGTCACAAACAGCAAAACGATCAGAATCAGAATGCGTTTCATTTGGATCTTCCTTCGCTCTAATCGGGAGGTACGCCGTCGCAGCGATTCTACTTCAGGTTTGTGTTGAAGAGCCTCCAAAGTGGGAATCCCATGATGCCCCAGTCACAACGCCGCTTGGGATGCAAGCGGTCGTGAGTTCAAGTCTCGCCGTCCCGACCATTTACTTCTGCCGAGCGTCGGGGGCCAAATTGCGATACGGAAAACACCCTCGGCCCGGCTGTGTCCAATCCACCTTCCCCTGTGATCCCTGCCCTTGCATTTTTCCCGCGTTTGGAGCAACGTTTTTAGGGTAACTAAGGAGGGCCTTCCGCCATCATGATTAACCTTCTCATCCACCACGAAGTTGCCGACTATACGGCCTGGAAAGCGGCGTTCGATTCCGCCTTCGACTGGCGGCGCAAGAACGGCGAGCGCAGTTGCCACATTTTCCGCAGCGCCGGAAGCGTCAACAACGTCACCCTGTTCTTCGAATGGGAGAATCTGGAAAAGGCGCGCGCGTTCGTAGCTTCGGAGGAACTCAAAGCCAAAATGGCGAGCGCCGGAGTTAAAGGCGCGCCCCATGTTGATTTCCTCACTGAGGTGCACAACGTCCACCGCAGCGCCGCCGACTGACTAGCCATTCAGGAAAGCTGGGAATCCGTTTCCTCCGGTTTGCATCCAATGGGATGAACCGGCAAGGAAGACCGGAGGCGGATGCCCCCTTTCCGGCCATTCCCTCCTTTTCTGCCTTGCCCCAAATTTGTGGTGTCAGGAGAACTCCATGGCCAAGAAACCAGTCTCCAGCAATTTGCACAAAACTTCAGCCCAACCCCGCTACCACCAGAGCGCTCGCGAACTCCAGGCCTTTGGCACGGTCACCAGTGTGATGCCGTTGCAACTGGAAGAACCAGTCCGGCTGGAAATGACCGAGCAACTCAATCACCTGTTAGCCGACACCATGACGCTTCGGGATCTCTACAAGAAGTCTCACTGGCAGGTGTCGGGAGCCACGTTCTATCAACTCCATCTTCTGTTCGATAAGCACTTCGAAGAACAGAGCGAGATCGTCGACACGATCGCGGAACGAATTCAGCTTCTAGGCGGAATCAGTATCGCCATGGCGGCCGATGTAGCCGAGTTGACTCGTATCCCGCGCCCGCCCAAAGGCCGAGAAGAGGTTCCCGTCCAACTCTCTCGCTTGCTGGATGCGCACGAGGTCATCATCACCCAATGTCGCGAACTCGCGGAACTTGCCAACAAAGTCGGCGATGCCGGCACGAATGATCTGGTAGTGAGTGATGTGCTTCGCCCGAACGAACTGCAGGTCTGGTTCCTCAGCGAACACCTGGTCGATGCGCCCCTGGTCGAAGCCGAGCCGCTGCGGGAATCGGCGTAAGACAGAATTGAATTGCGACTTCACGCGGGCTTCACGGCCCGCGTTTTTCTTTGCCGGTTATCTCGAGCTAGTGGCGCGCGGAAAGAATGTGCAGGATCTGCTGCAGTTCATTCCGCAAGTGCGCCACACTCGCAGAAGGTTTCCCGGGAAATGGAAGCGCGCTCTGGTTCCGATCGGACTTGATTTCCTCGCGCAACTGCACCCGGGCGCCCGCGATCGTGAACCCATCTTCATAAAGCAGCTTCTTGATCCGGACTACCGACTCCACGTCGCGTTTGCGGTACATGCGCTGCCCGGTGCTGCTCTTGACCGGCTTCAGCTGCGGAAATTCGGTTTCCCAGAACCGAAGCACGTAAGCCGGCAGGCGGCACAACCCGGCGACTTCACCGATGCGGAAATAGAGCTTGTCCGGAATGATGATTTCCGCGTTGCGTGCCGCTTTTTTCGAAGTTTTCTTTCGGAGGGTCATGGAGGCCGCTTCCGTGCTCCTGTATACGCGTTTCTAGCACGAGCCGAGCCGCGGGACAACCCCCAAAAGTACAGCCGACACGCCGAGATCAGTCGATCGTCGTTAGTCGGTCGTCGTTAGTCCTTCGCGGGTCATCCTCGGTTTGCCAACGACCAACGACGATCGACCAACGACCCACAAAGGAAAAGCCTCTCAAGAGGTGCTTCTCCTGAGAGGCTATGGGGGAATTCTGAACGAGCATCCGTCCGCTTAGTGTTTCTTTTTCTTGGCGGCTTTCTTCTTGGTTGCCATGAAGTGTTTCCTCCGTTTGAACGATTTGTTCTCCCTAGGTTCAAGACAGGGCACCTTGATGCCCGGGCTACTCAACTTCTTGTATGAGTAGCTGTCCTACCACAAGATATTGACACTCGTATGTAATTTGTCAATGAAAATCTCACTGCACCGAGCGATTTTGGTCAGGCGCGTGCTTGGAGTGTCCGGCCAATCTCATGCGGAACTTCGCCATAACCACAGAACCTTCCCGTCGGAAACCGGTGAACGCACAACGTCTGTGCGATAATTTCAGAAGAAATCTATGTCCGATCACAAAGTCTTCTGCGCAAAATTGAAACAGCAATTGCCTGGGCTCTCCGAGCCTCCGTTCGACAGCGACTTGGGAAAAAAGATCTACGAGCAGGTCTCGCAACAGGCGTGGGGCCAGTGGATGGAACACTGCAAAATGTTGCTCAACGAATATCGCCTGAACCCGGCGCGCAAGCAGGATCAGGAAGTCATCGTGAAGCAGATGGAGCAGTTTTTCTTCGGTGAGGGAGCGGCGCGTCCAGCCGAATACGTTCCCCCAACGCACTAAGCGCAATCCGACGAAAAGCGGCGCAGGGCAAGCCATCCGCGGCCATCGGGCCGGTGCTGACGTTGGGTTACTGACTGATTACCTCTAGCCGTCACCACGTTCCCAATTCATCACCTCGTAACACTCATCGGCCACAATCTAAGTCGTGGCGCCGCAAGTCACCTACGACACGCTGATCCTGTCGGATCTGCACCTGGGCGCGGACATGAGCCGCGCCCGCGAAGCCTTGCGCGTTCTCCAGGACAATCAATTTCGCCGCCTCATCCTGCTGGGCGATATCTTCGCCGACCTCAATTTCGGACGCCTGAAAAAAGAGCATTGGAGATTTCTCGGCTTCATTCGCAAGCTCTCCAATCCCAAGCGCCACGTCGAAGTGGTCTGGGTCGAAGGCAATCACGACCACGGCCTGGCCCCAATCATGTCCCACTTGGTGGGCGTCCGCGTGTACCAGGAATATCAATGGGAATATCAGGGCCTGCGCCACATCGCTGTCCACGGACACCAGTTCGACGGTTTCGTCGTGAGCAATGTCCGCGTCAGTTATCTGATTGGGACGCTGCTCTACCTGCAACTGCAGAAGTGGGATTCGAAAAACAAAACCCTGACGCGTTTTCTCGACCGGCTGGGCACACGCTGGCAGCGCTTGTCGGAGAAGGTTGCCCACGGCGCACTGGGCCATGCCCGCCACCATCAGGCGGCGCGTATTTTCTGCGGCCACACCCACGCCGCCCTGCACAAGCACGAGCATGGAATCGACTATTTCAATTGTGGAGCCTGGATCGACGAGCATCTTACCTATATCACTGTTGGCGAAGAGGGGGTCCAAATCCACGAATATGTCGATGGGCCTGACGGACGTCATCCCGGCAAAGACAAAGACGAAGAGCGGAGATGGGATAATTCCGAACTTGCCGAATTCACCGGCGACGCAGGGCTATGCGAAGATGGCGAGTACCAGCCCGTTGGCCTCTGAAACGGCTGCAGAAATCCCGGCTTCGTATCAGGGCATCGCTTCAGCGATGCCGCAAGTTCTTCAAAGTCCAGATGCCCCTTTAGGGGCTGGGTGTCGAATGTCGAGTGTTTCTGCGATCGCTGACGTCAACTCATGCCTCGAAGATGACGATAGGTGACTCTTGCGCAAACTGACCATCGTTTTCCACCACGCCGGCGGAGGACATCAGAGTGCTGCTGAGGCTCTCAAAGACACTCTCACCCGGCAAGAACCTCCTTGGGAAGTTACTCTTCTCGACATTCAGGAATTGCTCGACCCTCTCGACCTGCTTCGCCGCGCCACTGGCCTGCGCATTCAGGACACTTACAACCTGATCCTCCGCAAAGGCTGGACGCGCTTCACGCCCCAACTCCTGGTCCTTCTGCAAGGGACCATCCGTGCCTACCATTCGCCGATCGTGAAAGCGCTCCGGGCTTACTGGGCGCAGCATCCGGCGGACTTGGTGCTCTCCGTAATTCCGCACTTCAATCGCGAGATCTCCGAAAGCCTTCGCACCGACGATAGGAAGACGCCCTTTGTGACTCTAATCACGGATCTAGCCGATTACCCGCCACACTTCTGGATTGAACGCGAGTCGGAATACATCATTGTTGGCACCGAACGCGCCCGCCAGCAAGCCTTGACGATCGGCCACTCCGCCGGCCATATCTTCCAAACCTCGGGGATGATTCTCAAGCCCAGGTTCTACGAGAAGACCACCGTCGATCGCGTCGCAGAAAGGAAGCGGCTCGGCCTGGAACCGGATTGCCCAACCGGCATCGTCTTGTTCGGAGGCCACGGCTCCCAGGTGATGGTCGACATCGCCAGAAAACTCAACGAATCCGGCAGTGGCGTTCAGTTAATCCTGATTTGCGGACACAATCAGAAGCTTGCCGCTCAGCTCAAAGGCCTACAGACTAGAAAGCCCATCGCCGTCATCGGATTTGCCCAGAACGTTGAATACTACATGGCGTTGTCCGACTTCTTTATAGGGAAGCCAGGCCCGGGCTCGATTAGCGAAGCCCTGCAGTTCCACTTGCCCGTGATTGTGGAATGCAATTCCAAAACTCTGCCGCAAGAGCGATACAACGCGGAATGGGTGACGGAGAACGGCTACGGGATCGTCGTGCCGAGCTTCAAACAAATTGGCCCCGCCGTTCAGCGCCTGCTGCAGAGCGCGACTTACGATGAATTTTGCCGGAAGGCCAACGAATACTCCAATCGAGCGCTCTTTGAAGTGCCCAAGATCCTGGAACAATGCGCCGAGCGCGGCGCGATTCCATCGCAATCTCCGGTCGCTGTCTAGGCAACCTGTGGCGCACCTAAGGTTTGTATCAGGGCACGCCTTCAGGCGTGCCGCAAGCGCCGCGTTATGAAAGCACCTTCAGGCGCTGGGGCCGGCGACTGAAGTTTCACCAAAGCCTGCTAGGGGTCAGCACTCTCCGGTCATCTCGAGGACCGAACGGAACCACCACGCGCCCGCACCGTCCGCCAAGCCAAAGCGCAGGAACCACGATTCATAGCGGCGGCGCATGCTGAGCCGGGTGAACGGCAGATTCAGCGAAGTCATATTACGGGGTTATATTACTGGGTCATATTCCATGGTAGCGCTCGATCATCCGGGCCTCGACATGACGGTTAGAAATGAACCGCGATGCCGGTCGAGAACCGCACGCCATTCTGCCCCTGCCCGTAGAAACGAGTGTTGATCCAATCGAGCTGTCCGCGAAACGTAATCGGCCCGGCGATCCGATAATCCAGGCCTCCCCCGACTCCATTGACGAATGAAGTATTGGAGTCGGAGATTCCGTGGCTCCGGCTGATGTGCCCAGCGCCCGCCAACAATTCCGCGAACGGGCGGAAGCGCTGGACCTGCACCGACACTCTCGGGCCGAACAGAACGTTGTGCGCGGCGACATCCGCGGTAGTGCCGCCGAAATTGTGGTTACCATAATGCCCGTCGACATCGGCCACCAGGCCAATCCACGGCAGGAACTTCCCTTCCAGCGTGAAATCCCACCCATTCAGATTTGCGGTGTCGTTGGAGACGATAGAAGTGCGGTCATAGGAGTAGCCGAAGAACACGTTTCCCTTCGTCGGAATTTGCGCCCAGGCGGCGCTGGCCAGCAGAGTCAATAAGGAAACAAGAGTCCACAGCCTTCGCATAGTTTTTCTCCTCGCGTGTGCTTGAAGCACGCGTTTGATACGCACCCAAAGCAGAATATAGATGCAATCGAGGCAGCAAAATTTGCCTGTCCGCCCCGCACACTAGGGCACTCTTCTGTAGAGACGCGGCTTGCCGCGTCTCCGCCGTCGCGGAGCAGGTCAGCGAAACAGCGCGGCAAAAAATCCGCCAACTTTTCTGAAGAACCCGCGTGCCGGTGCGTGCTTCGCCGATGCGGTTTCCGAGCCAACCGGTTTCGCCGCTTCCTTCGCCGGCGGAGGAAGCGGAACGGCCAAAGCCGGGGCTGCCGGCACACGCGAATCGAGTGGCAGCGCACGCGCCTCCTCAACCGGCGCCGGCGGAGGCCCGGTCGCGTGGAACACAAACGGCGCATCTATCTGCACGTGAAGCTCGTTGGGCGCAACCGAAGCGCCAAGCGGAGCGGCAGGCGCCGGCATCACTGCCTGTAAACCGTTCGCTGGCGTGCGTTCCGCAGGAGCCGTCTCGGCAACCGGCGCTGGACTCGCGTTCACGGATGGAAGCGCTCCGCTTTGACCTCCTGACTGCGCTCGGCTCTGCATGGGCAGAGCGTTGGCGGGAAGATCATTGGCCGGCAGATCGTTGGCCGCGCGCAGCGGTGGATCCCGCAGTGGCGGACATCCGCACTCGAGCGGCACCGCCATATCCACACGGTCGAGTTGCCCGGAATGAAACATAAGCTGGTCGGTTGCCTTGACCTGATAAGTGCGATCGCCGAGCAACTCGGTCACAATCGCCGAGGCCGTGTTGCCGGGCAGCGCGCGCACGCACGTGTTGCCCTGACTGTCCGCACTAATGGCATAGTGAAATTCTCCCGGCCCCACCAGAAGGATTCGGAAGTCGGGCGTCATCACGGAATCCGAAGAAGCGTCGAGAGCGAGGTGCGCTTCCAGGGCGCCCGTGTTCATGCTGAACATCAGGTTATGCCGGCTCTGCGACGGCGTAACCGACACGGTCGTTCCCGGACAAACATGCACCTCGCCGCCACTCGACAGGCGGACCACGGCGGTATCGGGACCGGCCGTGATCGCAGAACCCGAGCTCCCATCATTTCCACTCAGCGCTAGCGGGCCAGCCGCGCGCACCGCCACCACCACCGGCTGCGGCCCAGGCGTCAGGCTGGGAACCGTCAGTGGCTCAAAAGGAGAACTCCTCGCCTGACCGGGGTTCTTCCCGAGATGCACGACCAGGCGGTTTCCGGCAGCATCCCAGGTGTAGGCGCGCGGCGCGAGCAGATCCAAAACCACGCGCGCTACCGGCGGATTCTGCTGGAATTGGTCGGCGCGGATCGCGCGGATCTGATCGGCTTGTACGTTGATCCGCTTCTCCTGCGTTTCCAGCCGCGCGTTCGGCAGGTCGATCACCAGCCGATCGGGGTCGCGGATCGCCTGGATGGAAGGCACCAGCGGCCTCGTCGAAAGAATTTCAACGGCCGGGCCATCCTTCTCCTGCACGATCCGGAAGCTCTTAATCGCGGCAACCTTACTCGCAACCAGAGAAGAAGCCGCAGGCTTGGAGTCTGGTTGGCTGGTCTGGGAACGAAGCCACGGTGCTCGTAGCACAAGCATTCCCACCCCGAGAACGACGATGGTGCGGGTGCCCCATCCTAACGTCGTGCTTTTCGACGTTAGGGTGGGCTCGCGGAACCGAGGATTCGGCGGGAACTCTTTCACGGAAGCGCTCGAGTGTTAGAGAAACCATACCACTCGGGGGTTCATGGAGAAAGATGCGCGGAGAAAGGCATGTGAAAACATTGTCGCGGAAAAGCGCGCGCTATTACGAGTCGGCCAGGAACTCGTACTCGTCGATGACGGCGGCCACCGCCAACTTGCTGGCGGGATTGCCGCCCTCGACCCGCACCACGCGGCCCTTGCAACGCACCCGGATACTTTCCGTCAGCGTGATTTCGGGCGGCAGGGTCAGGGTGAAATCGATCGCGGAACCCGCCTGGATGGCGGAATCGACATAGAAGCAGATTCCGCGTGCGCTGACGTCGCGGGTCTGCGCCACATGCTCCGGCTCATTCTCTCCGTAACGGACGGTTACCGGCAGGCGAAGCGCGAAGCGGCGCGTGGCCCGCTTGTCATTATTATTGTCCTGGTCCTGCTGGGTCTCGGCCATCGGACCTCCTCTAAAGCTAAGGTTTCAAAGTTTCAAGGTTGCAGAGTTTCAAAGACTTGCCGAAATCGACTGTAAGCATGGCAATTAGCGGCCCGACTGTCAAGCACCGGAGGTCCGAGGTAAGAGGTCAGATTGCAGAGGTAAGAACCTGCCTCTGACAGCTACAATAAATCCGTGGTCTTCGTCCTCGATAACTACGATTCGTTTACTTACAACCTCGTCCAGTACCTGGGCGAACTGGGCGCTCGGGTTGAGGTTCGCCGCAACGACGAAGTGACCGTCGAAGAGGTCGAAGCGATGCATCCCGAACATATCGTCGTTTCTCCCGGACCCTGCACGCCGCGGGAAGCGGGCATCAGCATCGAACTGATCCGTCATTTCGCGGGCAAGGTGCCCATACTCGGCGTCTGCCTCGGACACCAGGCGATCGGCGCTGCCTTCGGCGGCCAGGTGGTTCGCGCCAAGAACCTGATGCACGGCAAAACCAGTCAGGTTGAGCACGACGGCAAGACCCTCTTCCGCGGATTGCCTTCGCCGATGACCGCAACTCGCTATCACTCGCTGATCGTCGCCGAGGACGGCCTGCCGAGCGATCTTGAAGTCAGCGCCTGGACTTTGGACAAAGACGGAACGAGGGTGATCATGGGCCTGCGACACCGGAAGTTTTCCGTCGAGGGAGTGCAGTTTCATCCCGAGAGCGTGTTGACGGACGAAGGGAAGAAGCTGGTGGCGAATTTCCTGCGCGTGTAGAGCGGGCGCCCTCGCCCGCTGCCTTTGACATTGATCTTCAAGTTTGCGTCAGCGTGGTGAATAACAACCGCAACCTCAACTTCCGCGGACAGGAGTGTCCGCGCCACACCCTTCTTCCTGGGGTATCCCTCTCCCCGGGTCTAATGAAATCAAAGACTTAGATGGTGGCGGACGCCAGGTCTTTGAGAAATAAGGACTTATTTCTAAAGTCTTTATAAACCAATGACTTAGGAACGTTTCCAGTTCCCGGTTCTCAGTTTTCAGTTCGGATCAACTTCAAAGCGGGCACCCGACGTGCTGACGGACGAGGGGAAGAAACTGGTGGCGAATTTCCTACGGAGCTAGTCCCATTCATCGGTCAATGAGCGAAATCGCGATGTTACAACCGTTGTTGTGCCGAACCGCTTGGGATGTTAACGATAGGCCCATGTACAGCCGCCAATTTCCGTTCGTCGGGGAAGCTGATTTTCCTCGCCATGCCACAGTGAATGTTTTCGCGGCCAGTTTAAACTATCGTCAAGAAGGGTGGCCTTCGATTCACATGATCTGCAGATCACCGGCGCGGTAACTTTCTCGATTGGTCCGGCGGTCAACATCGGCGGAAACTTGCAGGTTCAAAGTCTTCCAGTTAGTGCGGGCTCAGTACGCCGGGGGAAGGCCCATCTTGTTGACGATGGCGCGATAGCGTGGATCGGAATGCAGAAAATCGAGAGTCGGATCGCTTTGCAGAAACACGAGG
>CABEDA010000061.1_pt1 | contig 11094 bp, 5 predicted proteins | sample 3422771 | NCBI WGS metagenome assembly CABEDA01 (sample SAMEA5534329, study PRJEB31848) | metagenome | biome: tundra; feature: field; material: soil | place: USA | collected 2013-05 | depth 0.15 m
GATGGAGATGCACATCTTCACCGAACTCGTCGGCATTCAAATGCTACTGATGAACACGCTTGAACCGCTGCTGCGCGGCGACAAGATCGTCCCCGAACAGCTCGCCATTCTGTTTCGACAAGTCCAAACCACCAAGGCCGCGAAGGCGCAGGAACTCCTCGCCAAGCGCAGCCAGAACAGGGAGAAGTAGTCATGCCAACAGTCCAACGATGGGGCCGCAAAGAGTCGCTGATCTGGCCGCCACGCACCTATCTCTACACACTCAGCGCGTTCTTCCTCTCGCTCACGGCGACCGGGCTCTTTGTCTACGTCCACTTCCAGTACGGCCTTTCATCGCTCGAACACTACTACCTCCCGTACTATCTCCGCAGCGAGATGCCGAGTCTCACGCATCATGCCAGCACCTATCAGCTCCTCTATCTTTCCGACGGCAAGTCGCGGGCGCGACCCGCTCTTGCAGCCGACGTGGAGTCAGGGCAGACCGCGCAACCCACGGACGCGCCATTGCCGCTTGCACTTTCCGCGCAGGCGAGGCAGCAGGGCTTCCGCGTACTGTTCCGCGAACAGCCGCGCGCTTACTTGAACAAGACTTTTCACGCTTGGATTGAGCACTGGATTTATACCGACGTTCCTCTCGAACGGCTCTTCAACACACAACTGATTCTTGGTCTCGCGGCGTTCGTATTGCAGCTTCCGTTTTCGATCCGCAAGGACATCCAGCGGCGTAAGGAACTGCGGTATGGAAGGCGGTTAAAAGGGCCGATTCTTGTCAGTCCACGCCAGTTCACGAAGGCCGTTGCCGGCACTGGCATAGGCATCGCGACCAACGATTCCAAGCGCCCGTTGCGGATTCCACGCGACGCCGAGAACAAGCACTTTCTCATTGTCGGCGACACCGGATCAGGCAAGTCGAGCATCATCCGCCAGATGCTTTATCAGGTAGACGCTCGCGGCGACAGCGCCATCGTCTACGATCCCGCCTGCGAGTTCGTGAAACAGTTTTACGATGAGCACCGGGGCGACATCGTGCTCAATCCGCTCGATGCCCGGATGCCGTACTGGAACCCCTCGAAAGAACTCCGGCGCAAAGCCGAAGCCAAGGCCCTGGCTGTGTCGCTGTACCAACCCGAAGGCGTGACGAACCGCTTCTTTGTCGAAGCTCCGCAGAAAATCTTCGCACATCTGCTTACCTATCTGCCGACGCCGGTTGAACTCGTCCAGTGGATGTCCGATCCCGCCGAGATCGACCGCCGCGTCAAGGGAACCGAGTATTGGATGCTGATTGATCCGAAGGCCCCGCAACAGCGGACTGGCGTTCTCGGGTCTCTCAATATGAGCGCGGACAGCTTCCGGCTTCTGCCCAAAGAAGACGAAACAACCTCTATATGGACGGCGACCAAATGGGCCGAGACCCGGCGCGGTTGGATCTTCATCACGTCCCGCCCAACCATGCGCGAAGCACTTCGCCCGCTCATCAGTCTGTGGATCGACACGCTCGTTCTGCGCCTTTTGAACGAACCCATGCCCGACCAAAAACCTGTTTGGTTCGTCATCGACGAACTGGCCAGCCTGCAGCGGTTACCGCAGCTTCATACCGCGATTACGGAGAATCGCAAATCGCAGAACCCGGTCATTTTGGGCTTCCAGGGGCGCAGCCAGATGGAGGCCCGCTACGGCGAAGACTCCGAAGCCATGTTGTCACAACCGGCCACGAAGATTTTCCTCCGCACCACCGAGCCGCGGGCAGCGAAATGGGTCAGTGAAGCCATCGGCGAAATCGAGATCGAGCGGCTGCGCGAGACCCACTACGACGGTTCCCGCACCGGGCGCAACTTCGCACTCGACCGGCAAACCGAGCCGCTTGTTCTACCTTCCGAAGTTTCCGGCCTCGACGACCTGCGCGGCTTTCTAAAGTACGGCAACCATGTCGCGCGATTCTCGTTTCCGTTCGTCGCGCTCGAAGAAAAGGGTCCCGGTTTTGCCGAACGGAAAATGGACGACCTGATCGTGCCAAGCACGCCGCTTCCAGTAGAACCGGAAGAGATCCAAGGCAATCTTCTGACTCCCGAATATGCCGTTCAGCCACACGAGCACCAAGTGGAGTAGACAGTCATGCTGACGATCTCAAAACCGCTGTCCGCCGGCCAGGCACAGACCTACCACCAGAAGGAATTCACTGCCAAGGAGCAAAACTATTGGTCGCAACGCGGCGTCATCGCAGGCGAGTGGCAAGGCCGATTGGCCACGCAGTTCGGACTTGTCGGGGCCGTCTCCGCCGAAGACTTCGCGAAACTCAGCCAGGGCCAGCACCCACACACAGGCGAGCAGTTTGTTCGGCAACGAGCGTCGTATAAATATCAGGATACCGACGGCAAAACCGTCACGACGATGGAGCATCGTGCCGGGTGGGATGCGACCTTTTCCGCGCCCAAATCTGTTTCGCTCACCGCGCTTGTCGGCGGCGATGCGCGTGTACGCGAAGCGCATCGTGAGAGCGTCCGCGTGGCCCTCGACCAGCTCGAACACTACACACAAGCCCGCATCGGCGGCAACCATCCGCCCGAAACCACGGGCAAGTTTATCGCCGCCAAGTTCGAGCACGATACGGCTCGCCCGGTCGACGGCTATGTCGCGCCGCAACTACACACCCACGCGGTCGTTTTCAACGTCACCGAGCGCGACAACGGCCAGCCGCGTGCCATTCAGCCGCACAGTCTGTTCGCCTCGCAGCAGTTCGCTACGGCTGTCTACCAGTCCGAGTTGACATACAAATTACGCCAACTCGGTTACGAAATTACGCCCGGGCGGAGCGGTGCCCCGGAGATCAAGGGATACACACAGGAATACCTCGACGCATCCAGCCCCCGCAGCCAACAGATTCGTGATTACCTCGAACGCACAGGCCGCTCTGGGAAAGAGGCCGCCGAAATCGCCGCACACTCGACCCGCGACCGTAAAGAAATCCATTCGCCAGCCGACGTGATGGCCGCGCACCGAAAGCTCGCGGCAGACTTTGGACACCAGGCCGAGGCCGTTGTCCGAGCAGCCCATGAAAGGTTCCAGCATCAAGAAAGGCCGGTGAACTCGGTAGACCGTGTCCGCGAATCTCTCACCTTTTCCCGCGACAAAAACTTCGAGCGCGAGGCGATTGTAGACGAACGCGCCCTGATCCGCGACGGGCTGCGGCGCGGCATGGGCGAGATCACCCATGACCAGGTCCGCGCCCATCTTGACGCCCGCTTGGCGTCCGGGGAATTTCAGATCGTCGACCGTAGGCAGGGCGTCCCAGGCCGTCAGTTCACCACCGCCAAAACCATCGCAGCGGAGCACGAAACGCTCCGCCGTATGCGCGAGGGACAAAACCAAGTCGAGCCGGCGCTTTCGCGTTCGCAAGCCATCGCCTTTGCCGACCAGCACCAGCATCTCAACCACGCACAGAAGAGTGTCGTTGAAGATGTGCTTAGTTCGCCCGACCGCATCCACGGAATCCAAGGTTTCGCCGGCGCGGGCAAGACCACCACGCTCACCGTCATCCGCAGCGCCGCGGAATCGCAGGGCTATCAGGTCGAGGGCTTCGCCCCGACCTCTCGCGCCGCGAAACAACTGGAGCAGGCGGGTGTCCAGGCTGGAACCTTGCAAGGTTTCCTAGCCCGCGGACAAAACGCGGAGCGCAACCCAGGACAGAAACGACTCTTTTTCATTGACGAATCAAGTCTCGCGAGCACGAACCAGATGCGCGAGTTCCTTGCGCGGCTTGGTCCCCATGACCGCGTGCTTTTGATCGGCGACATCCGCCAGCATCAGGGCGTCGAAGCGGGCCGCCCCTTCGAGCAGCTGCAGGAGGCCGGAATGCGCACTGCCAAGCTCGATGAGATCGTCCGCCAAAGAGACCCTGCCCTGAAAGCCACCGTCGAATTGCTGGCCACGGGCCAAATCTCCGCTGCGCTCGACGCACTCGGACAGAAGGGCCGAGTACAGGAAATTCCCGACAAAGAAGAGCGCGTCCGAGCCATCGCCAAGAGCTACGTCAAAGCGCCCGAGAACACTCTCATTGTCTCTCCCGACAATGCTTCCCGCCGCGAACTCAACGCCGCCGTTCGCCAGGAGTTGAAAGCCACGGGCGCCCTCCCCACGGAAGATCACACGTTCCGCGTTCTGGTTCCGCGTCAGGACATGACCGGGGCCGAACGCTCCTGGGCCAGCCACTATGAGATCGACGACGTTGTCCGCTACACGCGCGGTAGCAAAACCATGGGAATCGAAGCAGGCAGTTACGCGTCGGTCACAGCGATCAACCCGGCCGCCAACCAGCTCACGGTCGAGAAAGCGAACGGAGAAATCGCCACCTACGATCCCCGCCGACTAACCGGCGTTAGCGTCTACCAAGAGATCGAACGCCAGTTCTCCGTAGGTGACCGCATCCAGTTCACCGCGCCCGACAAATCGCTCGGCGTTGCCAATCGCGAACTGGCCACCATCGAGACCGTCCATCCCAATGGCCGTCTCTCCGCCCACCTTGCCAACAATTGCCAAATCGAGTTCAACCCCAGCGAGCATCGTCATTTCGACCACGGCTACGCCGTCACCAGCCACAGCGCCCAGGGACTCACCGCCGAACGCGTCCTCGTCCACGCCGACACCGGCGTCCACCCGGATCTGCTCAACTCCCGCTTCGGCTACGTCTCCATCTCCCGCGCCAGCCACGAGGCCACGCTCTTCACCGACGACATAGCAAAACTTGCCCCCCAGTTGGGAGCCGATGTCTCAAAGACCTCCGCCTTGGAACTCAACCCAGCCCCATCCGTCGCGCAAGGACTAGGGATAGCGATCTAACAGGGGCAGCAATTTATGATGGAGGAGTCGCAATGACAAAGATGACAATCATTCCAGAAAACTACAACAACATCCGCGCTGAAATCGTCGAACTGCTCAAAACAGCCCGCTCAGCCGCGGCCCGGAATGTCAATTCCATCATGACCGCCGTCTATTGGGACATTGGGCGACGGATCGTAAAGTTTGAACAAGGCGGGGAGCACCGTGCTGACTATGGCGAACAGCTAATCGAGCAATTGTCTAGGGATTTGACGCGCCAATTTGGCCGTGGTTTTGGTCGAGCCAATCTTTGGCAAATGCGTGCATTTTACCGTGCGTGGCCCGATCCAAAGATTCTCCAGACGCTGTCTGGAGAATCTGCAAGCCCCAGCGATCTCAATGATATAGAAAGGAACTCCTCAACAGTCCTACCTCTCGAATCTCGCTTCCCGCGGGTTTGAATCAACCAGATGATCTATTTGGAATCGCGGTCAGCAGTATGGGATTGGAACCAAAAGGCTCCTCCAAATGGACTGTGGCTAGCAAAATCCGGAATAGGCGGCAAGTAACCACTCTGAATGTCTGAAGTCTCTTGCATCCAACGCGGGTTGTATTCGACGCGCTGCCCCTCCTCAGACCAGCGGCATGCGAGATGTCCTGTCTCCGTTTGCCATGACGATCTCATTGCAGCTAACCTCCGACGTTCTGCCGAAACTCGATTATCGATTATTCAGGCTACGCTGCGGTCTGTCTTGCCATATTCGTTATCGGTAGTGGAATGCGGACGCGTCTCGGGCGACCCGACCTCGTCTCGGTAACGTCCACAAAAACCAGGTCATCCCCCATCACGATTGGCTCGCTGACGACTTCAAACTGCAACCCGTACATCTTCATCTGGTTCCCTGGTGTGAAACCCAATCTTTTTAATCTCGTGCAAAGTCTGACTTGTTGCTGATTCATATGAATACCTGTGTTTTTTTCGCTGACCTGCGTTTCGTTTAGGTAGGAACGAAAGGAAAAGATTGTTTAACCAGCAATTATAGACTCTCCACCTGTATCCGTAGTGCTTTACCTCCGCTGGCTAGAACCGGCAGTCATAGCGTGCTCCGAGTCCCCAAATCAGGAACGGCAATTTAATCGTCCCGTAACACTTGGGGCGTAATTGTATCGGAGAGAGGCAGACGTGTCCCTCGCGGTTCCATTGGCGCTGCTCGCGGTGCTCATCATCCTCTTGGCCGCAATGCCGTGGAGTCGCCCACATCCCAATCATCTGTTCATGTTGGAATTGTTGCGGTCCCAACTGGAAGACGAACAGGCGAACTTCCACGATTCACTGTCGTAATCACTGTCGTAAACAGATGGGATGAGAAGGCCGGTCTCCGACGGGATGCTGTACGCTCCCAAGTTATCGACGTGCTCGAAGCACAGCTTGACCCCCATCGTTCCTCTGGCTAAAGTCTTCGGGAGATTCACGTGCCCCTAGAACGTGAATCGTGCGGAAAACTGCAAAACGCGCGGAAGGCCGTTAGGGCTGATCTCCTGCAAGCTTCCGAAATTGCCCGGGCCCGAATTTGGCACCAGATAGCAGATCTGGTTGAGCGATGCTCCATCGCCGCAGTTGCTCCCAATGGGGTTGTATTGCAGTTGATTGATGCCGTTGCCGTTCTGCACGTAGTAGTTGGCGTGGTTGAACAAATTGAACGCCTGCACCTGAAATTCCAGTTCCTTGCCTTCCTGGACTTCAAAACTTCGCGCCAGCCCAACGTCAATCCTCTGCAGCCAGGGGCCATAGAAAGAGTTCAGACCGATGCCGGGCGTGGGGCCAGCGCCATTGATGCCTGCGGCGGTATTCGCCGTAGCCTGATTAAAAGCGCTGTCATTTAGGTTGTCATTGCCCGTCAGAACGCCGTTGGCGACGATGCCCTTGCATGTGTTAAAGGACAAGGGAGCAGGACTGGTGCAGGCAGGGCTCAACAACGCCGCGTAGGGACGGCCCGAGGAGAACTGCATGACGCTGCTCAGAGTCCAGCCGGAGAGCAGCTTCCGGCCCGCATCGGAAGTAGTCAGCCGTTCCATGCCGGGCCGATAGACCGCGGCAAAACTAATGTTGTGCCGCTGGTCGAGCAGCGAGGGAGCATGGGTATTGCTGAAGTCGAACTGATTGTTGAAATCCATTCCATCGAGCATGATGCTCTTGGCAAACGTGTACGAAAATTGCAGCGAAACACCTTGCGACATGCGGCGCTGCAACTGCACGAACAAAGAGTTGTAGTGGTTTTGCGCGGGGCTGATCAGTTCGTTGATCCCGTTGAAGCTGGGGTTGGTGCGGCCTTCGGTGAGCAGTCCGTTGTCCATGTTCGGTAGGGTGATCGTCCGTCCTGTGCAGGGCGCGGTCGTCGTGCCGGGAGGACAGACGGTGTAGGTCGTTGTGCCTTGCAAGGGTTGCAGATTCAAGTCGTAGGCGCTGCCCGAAAACAGATGCACACCGTGATTCCACATGGTGCCGATGGTTAGCGTTGTGTTCTCGAAAATCTCGCGCTGAATCTGCAAGCTCGCCTGCAGGATGTAAGGCACGTGAAACTGCGGAGAAACCAGGGAAATGTCGGGAGAAGCCGCGAACAGGGGGGAATTAGCGGGGAGGATATTCGGGAACGTTGGCGTCTGCTGGTTTGGGGCGCCGGCGCCGTAGCTGACACTAGCCGAAGACTGCTGTGACGGCAGGCCGTTCGAGGCCACTGCGTTGCGGTAATTCAGGCCGTTCATGTTGGTGTAGAACTGCCCGAATCCGCCACGCACTATCGTCTTCGACTCAGGTTGCCAAGCAAGTCCGAAGCGCGGCGCGAGGCGCAGGTACTGGTTCGGATACTGCCCGGTGGGCGGGAACGCCGGATTTCTTACCGGCTGCGGGTACACCTGGAAGTCCTCGCGCAAGCCCATTTCGAGCGTCAACTTCGGCAAAACGCGGAACGAGTCCTGCACGTAGAATCCGTAGTACGGCACATGAAAAGAGAATGTAGGGTTGCCCGCTGTCTGGCTGAAGATGTTGTACTCACCGAGAGCGAACGCTTCGAGGTTGGAAAATTCATAACTGCCAAGGGGCGACCCGAACTGGACCGCAGCGTTTGGGTCCGCGCCGCCATCATTGTTGTCCGCATCCCAGGCGCGGTTCATATCGAAACCGAATTGCAGCGTGTGTTTGCCGATTACGTAATCGACCCGGTCGGCCAGAGAGTACTGCCTTTCGAACACCCTTCCAATCGAAAAAGGGGCGTTGCCTAGAACGAAAGAGGCTGGACTGTCCAGAATCAAGGTGGGGATGTTTGGAGCCAGGCCGGTGGGGGTCGAGATCTCGTTGTCTTGCGAAGTGCCGGCGTGAAATTCGTTGAGCAGGCGGGAGGAGAACGTGTGCGTCCAGCCCAGGGTGGCCTGGAAGGTGTGCACAGTGGCGTTAGCCAGGGTTTGCGTCCCATAGTTGCCCGTCGTAGGGTCGGTGATGACGCCTCCGGGCGAGTTGAAGCGGTTTACATTGAAGCTGAGGAACAAGCCGTCGCGGGGACTGGCCTGATAATCGAGCCGCGGCGTAACCACCAAATCGTTGCGTTTCCTTGCCTGGCTGCCGAGATTGGAGTCGAGCGCGTTCACAGTGTTCGACACCTGCTGGAGGTATACGGGATTGGTGGGGTCGGCCGTGCTGTCGCTGCCCGGTACTGGCAACGGCCCGTTTGGCGGAGGCAACGTCGTCCCAGTCGGAATGTCAAAGTAAGTACTCAAGAAAGAAACTAGGTTCGACGGGTTCGTCGCCAGGGCTGAGTTGATGACGGAAATCGGATTGTTCCGCAGTTGCTGCTCATAATCCACGAAGAACCATAAGCGGTTTCGCAGGATAGGTCCGCCCAGCCCGGCGCCGAATTGCTGCAAAGCATCTTCTGGCTTCGGATAGCCGTCGGCCTTGTCGAGGGCGTCGTTGGCCCCAGTCGCGGAGTTGCGGTTGTAGTAGAACGCACTGCCGTGGAACGCGTTGCCTCCTGAGCGGGTCACAGTATTGACGAATGCCGCTCCGCCGCCATAGACCGCCGAGTAGGGACTGGCCGAAACTTGGAACTCCTCGACTGCGTCCTCGCCATACAGGTACGGAATGCGGTAACGGCCGATAATGTCGGCGAAGAAGTTGTTGGTCGCATTGGATCCGTCCACGGTGAAGGCGTTCGAGCCATTTCCGTTGGCGTATCCCGAATCCTCCGCGCCCTGTTGTCCGGCGATGCTTACCGTATCGGTGTCGCCGTCGTAGCTGGTATTCGGCGACAGGGTAGTAAAGTCGGTGTATTTTCGTCCGTTGAGCGGCAATTCCTCGATAAGAGACCGCTCCAACACGGTGGTGGCGGAGGATTCCTCCGGTCGCAGAAGCGGCGTGGTGCCGATTACCTTAACCGTGTCCTGGCTGGATCCGACCTGCAGCTTGATATCCTGCGACGTGGTATTTCCGACCAGCACCCGCACCAGGACCTGAACATCACGAAAACCTTTGCCACTTGCGGTGATCGAATAGGTGCCCGGCATGACCACCGGAAGTCGGTAGAGCCCGGAGTGGTTTGTCTCGGCAAATTGCTGCACGCCGGTCGCAAGACTCTGCACGACCACCGACGCTCCCCGTACTACCGCTCCGCTCGGGTCCGTGACCCTTCCGCCGAGCGCGCCCGTCAAAACCACATTCTGAGCGGCCAGCATTACGCAGCTCGCCAATATCCCCAAAACGGTGCACACAGCCAGACGATTGGCCACTGTCATCTTCCCGCTGAATCGAATGACGGATTGCCTCAACGTGGTTCCTCCAACGATTTCCACTGCCGAACTCCGAGCCTGCGTGACCTACGCGGGCTGTACGCAAGTTGCGGTTCCCTGCCGCGTTATTTGCCAGCTTAGATGAGGGATATTGGAATCCCCTAAGCCTTGACTCGGGCCAGCTTTGGGAAGCCAGCCCGGCCAAAGCGCGAGTATCAACTGGGACTGACCTTCATCCCGTGGGTTGAAGGAGTTGGTGTCTGTGAGGAACCCTCTCCCCGGTGATCGGGGAGAGGGCCGTTGCAGCCGGAACGTGTTTTAGTCGTCCAGGTCAGCGGTGGTGGGTGCCGGGTTGTTGAAGTCGCTCGGCGGGCGAACTGTGCTCTCGCCGGGATAGGGCCGCGTGAACCCGGTGGACAGGTACCAGTTCAGGTGGTTGACGGTGTCCGGGTCTTCGGAGTCGGGCTTGGTCAGTTTGCCGGCGAAGATCTCCGCCTTCTTCTGGAGCCAAGCCGTCCTCAGGGCCTTGACCCTAGCGCCGCCCATTGGTTTGTCTGCGCTCGCTGTAACGCCCTCGTCCAGCGGGACCTGGTTCGGCACGTGCGTCCACGGCTGGAAGTTATCCGCGGGCGGCGCGCCCTTGACGAAAGCGGTCCTCATGGGCGACGCCACGAGGTCGAACTGGTTCATCGGCGGCAGGCCGAGGATTTGCTCGATCGTCCGAGTCATGTTGACCTGCGTGTAGTAGGTGTGGTCGGTGGGTCCGTTCTGCACGACGTACGGGCTGACGATATAGCCGGGGCTGCGATGACCGTCGACGTGGTCGACGCCGTTCTGCGCGTCGTCTTCCTCAACGAAGATCGCCGACGTGGACCACACGTTGCTGTGGGTGATGTAGTCGATGATGCGCCCAACGGCCAAGTCGTTATCGGCCTGTTCGGCGTCCGGGGTTGGCGGGCCGCCGGTGTGGTCGCACATTACCCACAGGATGCTCAACGTGGGCACCGTACCGGCCGCGACGTCCATCTTGAAGTCCTGCACCCACACATCCACGCGGAACTGGTCGGGGATGCCCAGATCGAACTGCGGGAAGTTCGTGATCAGGTGTTGATACACGGCCGGGAGAGAGGACTGTGCCTGGACCGTGTTCTGGTAATACAGCGTCTTCTCTTTTCCAGCTTCGAAGTTCTTCGCGTCGGCGTAGAACTCGCTCCAACTCGGCTCGCTGGTCGACCCGTTCGGCTGTTTGAAGGTATCGTTCTCGACGTATTCGCCGTAGATCTTCACCGGAAGACCGGCGGCGGCGGCTTCCGAGAACAGGAAGCCCTTTTTCTGATAGGCGAGCGCATCGCCGGCGTTCCCGCCTGGATAGCTGCGGACCCAGTCAGGCGACTGGATGTCGTCGGCGTAGGGCGCCATGCCCTCGGTGATCCACTGGTGACCGTCAGCCGACTGGCGGCTCGGGTCGTAGAAATTGTCGAAGAGAGGGAAGCGCTTCACCAG
>CABEDA010000065.1_pt1 | contig 11008 bp, 7 predicted proteins | sample 3422771 | NCBI WGS metagenome assembly CABEDA01 (sample SAMEA5534329, study PRJEB31848) | metagenome | biome: tundra; feature: field; material: soil | place: USA | collected 2013-05 | depth 0.15 m
ATGGAATCTATGGAGCTGCGGTGCTTTTGTCGCGAAGCGATGAGTACGGCCGCAGAATTTCCAGCCCGTGATTCTAGCCCGCGATTGGCACGTCTTACACGTATTTAGAGGGGCTTTGCCGTGTCACCATGAACATGGAAGTTGTTGTAAGTATGGGTCAAGCGAACCTTGACACGGTAGAGGTCTGGGGTTCGAGTCCCCACGTGCCTACCATTTACCTTATTGAATCTGCGGCCGAGGACATCGCCGCTCGGCTTTGATGTCTCAATTAAAGAGCAGACAATTTAGAGACCGCTGGTTTGATACCGCAGAATCGCCGCAGCCATCCGGTACTCATAACCCGCTTGCGACTCCGTGATTTCCGCTTGCGTCTGCTGCAGTTGGGCCTGGCTGAGTTCCACAATCGAGCTCAGGCCGAGTTTGTAGCGCGTCTGCGCCAAGTCCAAGGCAAGGTTTGCCTGCTTGAGAAGTTGATTGGTCACGTCGAGGCGATCATAGGCGGTGTTGGCATTCAGCCAACTGGTCCGGACGTCTCTGGCAATCGTGTTGCGCAAGTCAATTGATCGCTGCTGCACCGCTTGCGCTCGCAAGTCGGCTTCCTTCTCGCGCGCGGAAAATAGAAACCCGTTGAAGACAGGGATTTCCATGTTGACCCCGGCGGCGCCGTACCACGGCGAAAGGTGATAGTCCCGCACGGGTGTACCGCCGACCGCGCCCAATGCGGCGATGGTAGGGAAAAAGGAATCTCTCGCGGCGGTTTTCAATTTCTCTGCCGATTGATATTGGAAATTGATCGCCTGCAGCTCCGGCCGGTAGACGAAAGCTTGCTGAATCAGGTCGTCAAGATTGGCGGGCGGAGCGCTGGTCGCGGCCGGTTCGTCGACGACGTCGAACTGCCACGGAGTGACGTAGCCCAAGAGTGCGGCGAGAGCAGCCTGGGCGCCCTTCTCGTTGTTTTGCGCGTCCAGCAGTAGCAACTTCGCTTGCGCAAGATTGACCTGGGCAAAACTGAGATCGAGTTCGGATTTTAACAAGCTCCTCGTTAGGGCCTGCACCTGGTCCACTACCACTTGGCGGTTGGCGACGGTCTCGTCCGCGACGTGCAACACGGCTTGTGCCTGGAGCACTCCATAGAATGCTTGATCGGTGGCCAGCAGTATCTGCTCCCGCGTGGCTAAAGCGTTCTGGGCTTCGGCCTTGGCAGAGAAGTTTGCGCTGGCGACCAGGTTTTTCGTGTGCCCAAAATCCGTAATCAACTGGCTGACCTCGGCCCCTCCTGCCGCGCGCTCGTAGATGATTGGGTTGTTTAAGCTTCCGGCCGCAATTCGGCTGTTGGTTTCGGAGTCGACCGCCGTCAAGTTTCCCGTAGCGGTAGGCCAGTAACCGGAGCGGACTTCGCGAACCACCTGCCGCGTAGCCAGAGCCTGCAGACGTGCTGCGGTAATCTGCGGGTTGTTTTTGATCACCAGCGTCTCGGCTTCTTTGAGCGTCACACGAACCTGTGTCGCCGTCGGTCCGGCCGGTCTGTTGGACTGCGAAGGCTGTGGAACCGGCGACGGTGAGCGCGCAGTCTGCATGTCCGAATGCACGGGGCTGGAGGCTTCCGGAGCATCGGGAAGCGCCTGAACGGCCACCGCGGATTGGCCGGCGCAGAAGGCTGGCAGCGCTACAAGACAGGAGAGCAGGGCGAGCTTTCGAATCATGCCACGACCTCGGGAGCGGCAGTCTCTTCCTTGCGGTGAATCCAAAAATAGGCTGCGGGCACGAGATAGACGGTCACAACGACGGAAACCAGCAGACCTCCGATGATGGAGCGGGCCAGCGGAGCGTAAGCCTCGGCGCCAGTTCCCAGTTTCATGGCCATGGGAATCAGGCCGAGCAGGGTCGCCAGCGAAGTCATCAACACGGGCCGCAATCGGAGCCGCGATGCCACGGCCGTGGCTTCGCGCAGCGGTGTGCCTTGCGCGCGCAATTGGCGTGTAAATTCGACAATCAGAATGCTGTTGGAAACTACAATTCCCGCCATCATCACTACTCCCATCAGCGACATGATATTCAGGGTTGTGCCCGTGACTAAAAGGAAGAGTAGCACTCCGGCAAGGCCGGGCGGGATCGCGAGAAGAATGATGAAGGGATCGACGAACGAAGCGAACTGGGCCACCAGGACCAGGTAAACCAGCACGATGGCCAAGATCAGCCCGATCCCGAAACTTTTGAACGATGAATTCATGCTCTGCACCGAGCCCCGGAGCTGAATGCGAACTCCTTCGGGCAAATGCGTGCCGGCAATGATTTTGTTGATCTGGCCGGTGACGCGGCCGAGATCCTCGGCCTTGGGCGCAATATAGACGTCGATGACGCGAAAGAGTTGATAGTGGTCAACTTCCGTCGGAGAGGGCACGTTGCGGATCTTGACGACATTGTCCAGATAGGTCAGGTCTTTTTTATTAGCTCCGCGAATCGGAATCTGGGTGAGGTCGGAGAAGGTTTTGACCTGGTTCTCGGAATATTGCACGGTGAGCAAGTAAGGGTTGCCGCTCTTGGGATCGATCCAGTAATCGGGGGCGATCATTCCGTTGGAAGTGAGCGCGGTAATGACGTTGTCGATGATTTCTTTCTGTGAAAGACCAAGCAGACTCGCTTTTTCGCGGTCAATATCCAGGTAAAGAGCGGGATAGTCGAGGTCCTGGGGAATCAGCACGTCACTGACGGAGGGTAATCTGCGCGCCTGGCGGGCGATCTGGCCGGCGGCCGCGTAGGCCTGATTCAGGTCGCTTCCGCTGACCTGCACATCAATGGGCGCCGGCATGCCCATGTTCAGGACTGCGTCCACCAGACCGCCGGACTGGAAATAGGAGGTGAGCTGTGGCATCTTGTCGCGCAGTTGCCGGCGTACGCGGCGCATGTACTCGTAGCTGCCGATCTTGTGGTTCTCTTTCAGGCTCACTTGAATAAACGCGTTGTCGGGCGCGGAGTTGGGCGTGTAGATGGCGGAAAAGTCGGGCGTCAGGCCGATGTTGGAAACGATAATGCCCAGTTCGTTCGCCGGGACCTCCTGGCGCACGATATCTTCGACCTCCTTTACATCCTTTTCGGTCAGTTCAATCCGTGTGCCGGAAGGAGATTTCACGTTGATAACGAACTGCCCGGGATCGGTCCGGGGAAAGAATGCAACCCCCAGCAACGGGTAGAGTGAGAAAGCGAGCAGCGAAACTCCAACCAGTCCGGCCACCGTGGCGAGGGGCTTGCCGAGCGCGATCCCGACGGTGCGATCATAGTTGCCGAGGAGTTTGTCGAACAAGACGTTGAATTTCGAGTTAATCGCGCCCAGGCGCGCGCCGATCGAGCCCTCGCCTACCTCTTCGTCGGCCTGATGCTTTTTTATGAGCTTGGCGCAAAACAGGGGGACGACCGTCATGGCCACGAAATAGGAGGCAAAGAGCGAAAGGACAACCGACGTGGCGAGCGCCACAAACAGAAAGCGGCTGACGCCGTACAAGAAGACGACGGGGAAGAAAACGATCGCGGTCGCGATCGTGGCGGCCAGCACGGCGAGCGAGACTTCGCTGCCGCCTTTTTCCGCGGCAATCTCCGGAGACTCGCCCATCTCGATATGGCGGAAGATGTTTTCCAGCACGACCACGGAATTGTCGATCAATCGGGAGAACGCCAGTGCCAATCCGCCGAGCACCATGGTATTGACGGAACCGCCGCCGGCGCTGATCGCCAGAAAGGCGGCGAGCGCCGAGAGCGGAATCGAGAGGAACACCGCTGCGGTCGCACGGAGGCTGCCGAGGAAGAGCAGAATCATTACGCCCGTGAGCACCAGCCCAATCGCGCCTTCATGCAGAAGATTGTCGATCGCAAGCTTCACGAATACGGACTGGTCAAAGACCACCCTTGTGGCCAGCTGCTTGGGAATATCGACGAGGTGCTTGAGCGCATCCCGGATGCCGTCCACGACCGCGATGGTGTTGGTGTCGCCCCCTTGTTTCAGAATCGGCAGATACACCGAACGCTGTCCATCGACGCGAACGATATTGGTCTGAATGGCGTGGCTGTCGACGGCCTTGCCCACATCGCGGACCAGCACCGAAGAGTCGCCCACCGTCTTCAGCGGCATGTCGTTGATTTCATCCGTGTGGGGAACCTGGCTGTTGGTATACAAGTTGTAGTCGTACGGCCCGATTTTTACGTCACCCGCCGGAAGAATCAGATTGCTGTCGTTGATGCTGCGAACGACGTCCATGATGGAGAGTTGGCGGGCATCCAGCTTGAGTGGGTCTACGTAGACTTGAATCTGGCGATACTGCCCGCCGAACGGCTGAGGGACGGATGCGCCGGGCACACTCGCGATCTGGTTGCGCACATTGTACTGTCCGAGGTCGTGAAGTTCGGCCTGATTCAGCCCCTGCCCCTTCAGCGTAATCAGGCAGACCGGGAGACTCGACGCGTCAAACTTGAGAACTACGGGTGGAAGCGTGCCCGGTGGCAGGCGGCGCAAGTCGGCGAGAGCGAGGTTGGAAATCGAAGCCAGATCCGAGTCAGCGTTGCTGCCGGGCTGAAAATAGATCTTAATCAAGCTTACCCCGGTCAACGAGCGCGATTCGATATGATCCACTCCGCTTGCCAGGGTGAAGAAGCGCTCGAACGGATCGGTGATGTCGGTCTCGATCTGTTCCGGCGGCATGCCGGAATAGAACGTGGCCACCACGACAACCGGAATGTTGATGGGCGGAAACAGATCCACCGGCATGCGGACAAGAGCCACGCTGCCGACGATCGCGACCATCAAGCAGCAGACAATAATGAAATAGGGATACCGAATCGCAAAGCCGGACATCAGAACTTGCCCTCCGCGGCGGGCGCACTTTGGCTGATCAGTTTCGGGGTAACGCGTTCGCCGGGCTGGAAGTCGCTGGCGTGGCCGATGACCACCTGGTCTCCCTCGGAAATCCCGGAAAGCACTTCAATGCTGTCCGCCGACTCCGTGCCCAGGACCACCGTGTGCTGCTGCAGAACCCCATCGGGCCGCACTACCAGCACGCTGGCCGTGTCGCCATTGCGCTGGACCGCTTGAATGGGAATGATCACTGCATTCAGTCGCTGCACCAATTGCAGAGTGGTTTCGGCGTACATGCCCTCCACCAGCGTATCGTCCTTATTCTCGACGTCGATCTCGGTATGCATGGTGCGCGTATCTTCGTTCAGCGAATCGGCGAAGCGCGCCACCTTCCCCTTGAAGGTGCGGCCTAAAGCCGGAACCACCACGTCGATGTCCTGCCCGAGGTGCAGAGTGGGAACGGCGGATTCGGGTACCGGAACCACCAGACGGAGCCGGGACCATTCCGCCAGCCTTACGACCGGCATGGATTGCGTTTCCGACGCCGTGCCGGCTTGGATGAGCGCGCCCGTATCCGCGTAGCGCTTGGTTACCACTCCACTGAAGGGAGCGGTAATGCGGGAGTACGCTTGGAGCGAGGCGTAGCGATCCATCGTGGCCGTGGCCATGTTAAGCCGGCTTTGTGCTTCCGCCAGCGCGGCGCGAGCGCTGCCAACTTGTGCTTCGGCGCCGTGATCGTGCGCCATCGAGTCGTCGAGTTCCTGTTCGGCAATCAAACCCGGGCGAGCCTCCGAGGCTTGCTTCAGCCGTGTATAAGCGGCATGGTAGGCTGCGTAAGTGGATTCGGCTTGTTTGACATCTTGTTCCGCTCGCCGGATGCCATCATCACTGCGCCGGATGTCGGCTTTCGCGCCCGCGACTTGCGCGTTCAATTCGGGAACTTCCAGAATGGCCAGCGTTTGGTTATCTTTCACTTTGTCGCCGACATCCACATAGATGTGCTGGATATAGCCGGCAACTTTGGCGTGGACGTCGACTTCCTGATAAGGCCGGAAAACGCCGGACAGTGTAATCGAACTGTGGATTGGGCCCCGGCTGGCTAACGCCACTGCGACCGTAGGGACCATCGACGGGTCTTCTCGGCTCGCCCGCGCCTTGTGCCCGGGAAACTCGAAAATGAGCCAGCCAACGACCGTTATCACAGCGACGGTGATGACGATGTAACTTCGCTTGAATCGCATCTACTCTCTCCAATCCAGTTACTGAAAAATCTCTCCAAAACGGGCTTCCGCGCGCCTCAACCGACTGTCAGCTTCCAGGAAAAGGACCGGAAGAAACCTGGCAAGCAATGAATTGATTTGGCGGTCGGTTACAGGAGGGAAATCGAGGGAGGGGGACGATTGTAGAGAGATTCCGTGAGCTCGAACGTCGGGACCTGCACGTCGACGGGCGGAGCGTGTGGCGCTGCTACCGGGAGCAGCATGGTGCCCACGATCGAGACGGGGCGCGTCACAACAAACGCATCTGCGTCGAGATGCTGTCGCATCGCATGCGACGGATCGGCGTGAGCGCTAGGATGGTCGAAATCGAAACTGTGGAACATGCGGGTCGTAACACTGACGCAAATCGCCAAGATGGCGAGCAGCACGACTACATGCCGGACTGAAAACCGTTTCTTTTCGCCACGAAGCAGATTCGCTCTCCCCCACATCCCGGCTGATTATACTACACCGCGGGAAAACAACCGTTCCACCCATGGAATCGGAAACGTCGCAGCCGAAATCCACCTGCGGCGAAGGAAAACTAGGGTGGGATCCGAAAACTGTGATCCGAAAACATTGAGCCGCCAAGACAGGGTTGCATATTCTTCCGCCTCGACGCAGACTGGGCCGTCAGGGAGAACACCCGATGCCAAAACTCCAGGTGCTGGTGCTGGACGATGAGCCGATCGTGGGCAAGCGTCTGAAACTGGCGCTCAGCAAGATGGGCTGCGAGGTCGAAGCCTACGACGATCCCGCCCTCGCGTTTCGCCGCCTCGACGAAAAAGAATTCGACGTCGTCATCTCCGACATCGTCATGGGCGAGATTGACGGCCTCCAGGTGCTGGAGCGCGTGCGGCAGCGATTTCCCCGGGCCAAAGTCGTCATGATCACCGGCTATGCCATGATGTCCATGGCCCAAAGTGCGATGGAGAAGGGCGCTTTCGATTTCATTGCCAAGCCCTTTACCCCCGACGATCTGCGTTCGGTCGTAACACGCGCCGCCGCCGAGTTGGGCATCCCTCTGGATCAAGCGGCGGGAACGGCCCCCGCGGGAGTTTCCCATGAGTAAGCGCGAGCCCGAAATTCGGGCCGCCGAGAAAGCGCTCAAGGAACGGCCCGTCTTCAGTATCCGCTTACAGGTTTATTTCAGTGTCTTCTTTCTTTTCGCCATTGTCCTGGCCATCGGTCTTCTAACTTCCGCCACCACTTCGCGGGTCGACCGCGAGATCCATCTCTACGAAGTCACCAGCAAGTTCCTGTTCGAAGTCGACCAGGCCCGCCGCTTCGAAAAGAACTTCTTTCTGCACGGTACCAACCTCGACGACGCGCTCGAACAGGCGCACTCGGCCCGGCGCATCCTGCGCGAGAACGCGGATGGTTTCGGAGGAATCGTCGGCCCATCGAGTTACAACCAGATCGGCGCCAGCCTCGAAGCCTACGAAGATCGCCTTACCAGCCTCTCTTCCATCCGGCGCGAGGATCCCGCCCGGCTGGACGAGATCCGCAACGCCGAGGTTGACGTCCGCAAGAACGGCCGCGACATCGTCACCTTCGCCACCGACCTGGTCGAGAAGGAACGGGAAGAACTGGAGAAGATGATCTCGTTCTCCCGCCATGTCCAACTCTACCTGCTGATCTTTCTGTTGCTCTACATGGTGGTCATGAGTTACATGCTGATCCGCCGAATCGTGGATCCGATCGGCCGCTACATGGAGTACCTGGGCCGCATCGCACGCGGCGACTATAGCCCGATCCTGCCGCGCCGCCGCTATCGCGACGAATTCTCCGCGCTCGCCATCGCCATCAACCACATGATCGAAGAGTTGGGCCGCCGCGAGAGCGTCCTGGTGGAATCGCACAAACTGCGCGCGGTCGGCACCCTCACCGCCGGCGTTGCTCACGAGCTCAACAATCCCATCAACAACATCACCCTCACCAGCCACCTGCTGCTCGAGGACTATGCCAGCCTCCCCGATGCGGAACGCCACGAAATGATCACCGACATCATTCACGAGGCCGAGCGCACCAAGAAGATTGTCGGCGCCTTGCTCGACTTCACCCGTCAGAGCGAGAGCAAAGTCGAACCGCTCGATCTCGCCGAGGTGGTCAAGCAGACGCTCGCCCTGTCGCACAACCAGCTTCACCTGAAAGGCGTCCGCGCCACGCTGGAGGTGGCGCCTCATCTGCCCTTGGTACACGGCGATTCCCAGCAACTCTCGCAGGTTGTTCTGAATCTAGTGCTCAATGCCGTGGACGCTTCTCCCAAAGGAGGCACCATCGAAGTCTCCGTCCACCGCGCCAAGGACGAGAACTTCGTCGAGATTCGAGTCCAGGACCACGGGACGGGAATTCCCAGTCACATCCTGCCCTCGATCTTCGACCCCTTCTTTACCACCAAGCCCAAGGGGAAAGGCGTCGGACTGGGGCTATCGATCTGCAAGGGGATTTTGAGCCGTCACGGCGGCGAACTGACGGTGGAAACAGAAGTCGGCAAGGGTGCGACTTTCTCCGTGCAACTGCCGGTGACCAGCTTTCCGGTGGACTTCGGCGTGATGAAGGAAGAGATCGAGAAGCGCGGGCCGCAGTGATTGCGGTTGTTTTTCTCTCTGGCCCGAAAATATATTTTTTGGCGGTTGCTTAGAAAGATGGTTTTTCTAGCTTTTTCTGCGGGTTGGTGTTTACTGGTTGGTACTGGTGGTACCCCCTCCCCATGGGCGGTCTTTTGGAATCAAGACTTTGGCGAGATTCCCCCGCCAGGTCTTTGAGGAATAATGGGTTAGAGATAAAGTCTCGGAATTAGGCCTTTGACAAACCCACCTATCAAATCACAGAATGAGATCGCCGTGACAGGACGAAAAAGTGACCTTGGGTTGTGCCCTCGGTCATTGGAAAAGAACGCAGCCGGAATCTAGAATAGGGTTGCGCCGGGATGGCGAAATTGGCAGACGCGGCGGACTTCCTGACGCCTTGCGGTCGGAGGCGTGAGGAATCCGCTGGGATTCGTCCCGTGCGGGTTCGACCCCCGCTCCCGGTACCACTAAGGCTCTGTTAGAAAATATTCTCCGGTGCGCTTCCCAGCCTTATCGACCCGAGCCGCGACAGTTTTTTTACAATCTGAACAATAGGCGACATAAAAGTCACCATGTTGAGCGGTAGGGCCTTCTAATCCCAAGCTCTTATGTGCGCATCCGGTATTATCTGGAAGTTGCTGGAATGACGGCATGGTTACCTCGCTTTTGACGATTTCCTTGGTTTGCTGGTGACCTTCTCCGGCGGCTTCACTTTGAGCACGTCCGGCGGGTGGCCAGGGAGAAGTGTTTTTACTTGACATCCCCTCTTATAGAACCAGGCGTACTCAACTGACTAGTACGGTTTCCGGGAAGTGCGTCCTACTTGGCCGCACTATATAGTACAGCTAGGATTTTGTAGGTCTCAGATTCAAACTTCTTGCCGTCTATGCTTACCGGCCATTTCAGTTTTGCGTTTGACTTTTTGAACTCGACCTGAATATCGTCTACGAGCGGAGTACGGCAACTGCGCCTTGTTGGTCTCCTACCAGATGGGCCGTCCGTTGCGGCATCCCAGCCAGCACCCATATTGGCCATGGTTGCATTCAAGCCATTATCAGACTTGCTCGCACAGTTGACCACAGCAACCCTTCCGTCCGGTAACAACAGTGAAAATGTCGCGCCCGTGACGCTGTATGAGATAGTTTGTGGAGCAGTAATCGTAGTGTTTGTGGTGCCAGAGCCGTAACACTTGGCATGGGCCGAATCTCCATCCGAGTTTGCATTGCAATTAACATTTTCATTAGACGTTGATCTCAGATGTCCAGAAATTTGATAGGTGTAGTCCGTCTCGCTATTCTGGCGCTGAACGATTTTTGCGCTCATTGTCTGTCCTGCCGCCATAACAGTGCAGAGAACGAAAACAGAGCCAATGCTAGACGAAATGCTTGATCGCATGGTCAAAGGTCTCCTTCTGGAGCAAATGTTCAAACCGGGATATCTAGATGAGGGCTCTTGCTTGTGCTAGGAGCGTTCTGTGCCGACATCGCCGCCACCAGCACCAAAACGGCTCCCATGTACTTCATCAATGATGACCCTCCTCGCCAAGGGCGCAGACTTGCGTTCTCTCTCATTGAATTCGATCACGGAATCGGGGGGCGATCCAGTTACGGAAGTCATCCTCGGCCTCCTACCGCGAACCTGACGTAGCCACCGAACGCGGAGTCCTCCGATTCATCACCCGAAACGGGCGGGTGGGGGCTGGCCCAGCCTTCCGCTGGCACACCCACACCGTGGGTGCCCCATCCTTCGCGGCTTTATCGCGAAGGGAGGGAGCCAGACTGATCGCACCCTAGGCTTTCGCGCTTTTCGAGAAGGGGCGTCTACACTTACGATCCGTTAGACCGGCTGGTGCGGAAGGCGTATCTGAAATGGTGCGGCTTGACAGCTTTGTCAAATTGGTTGTTTCTACCCTCTACAGCGCGTGTGCCTCCAGAAGTCTGCAGAATTCGCTAACAGACGCTTTCAGGCTTGTGATCACGTATGCGCGATTCTGAGAGATTCCTGCCCCCTGATCGTCCAGTTTGTCCAAGATAAGCTGCGGAGAAAGATGGTATTGATGGATGAGGAATTCGTCCGCTGTTTGACAAATTACGCCGTATTTTTCGAGACAGCTCTTTGGAAAGTGCTTCGTGTTTTGTGTGACAATCGTGTTAGCGTGAGCCATAATCGCGGCGGCTAGCACGTGTCGATCGTCCTGGTCTGGAATGCAGTCGACCGCCCTCAAGAGTTCCGATGGAACAGGAACCATTGCCTCCGGGAACGCTTGGCGGGTGGGCCACTTTAACGCGGAAGTATAACCCGGGTTTGTCTTTGAAGGTGTACCGAAATAACCG
>CABEDA010000068.1_pt1 | contig 10957 bp, 11 predicted proteins | sample 3422771 | NCBI WGS metagenome assembly CABEDA01 (sample SAMEA5534329, study PRJEB31848) | metagenome | biome: tundra; feature: field; material: soil | place: USA | collected 2013-05 | depth 0.15 m
GCCCTCAAGGGCCACACAGTCGTTGAAGCAATCGAACGCGGATGGGACCGGCTTGTGAACGGCGACCTGATTGCGGCGGCTGAGGCGGAAGGGTTCGACCTTTTGCTGACGACCGACAAGAACATGCGTTACCAGCAAAACCTGACGGGCCGGAAAATCGCGTTCGTGGTTCTGGGCAATCAGCAATGGCCCACTCTGCGCCGCTACGTTGATCGGGTCGTGGCCGCAGTGGATGCAGCAACGCCGGGCAGCTATTCCGAAGTGGAGATTCCGTTCCAACACCGCCCCGCCCCGCCGCAGTAAGGAAGATCCATCATTTCACTTGCCGCAAGCGAGGTTTTTTCGTACCGTAAAGACCATGGAAGTACACTTCACCCCCGAGCAGCAAGCGCAGATTGCGCAGGTCGCCAGTAAAGCAGGGACCGTCCCCGAGCGCTTGGTGACGAATGTTGTCGTCCGTTATCTCGGCGAAGAAGCCCGCTTCCTTGCCGCCGTGGAAAAAGGATTAGCGGCAGCCGAGCGCGGCGAGTTTATCGAAGAAGAAGAAATGGACGCCCGCCTGGAAGCCATGTTCAAGACCTAATGCGGCTTCCGCCTGATGCGCATCCGTTGGACTGTCCCCGCCGCTGACGATCTACAGAACATCAAGAATTATCTGCAACAGAACTACCGCATTTCGCGGAACCGACTGTGCGGGCAATCTACCAGAGTGTCCGCTCGCTGAAAACCTCACCGAACCGGGGCAGACCCGGCCACCGGAGCGGCACCAGAGATCTGGCATTGACACCGCTCCCCTACGTCGTAGTCTATTCCGTGAAAGCTGAAGCTGTCGAAATCCTGCACATCTATCACGGCGCGCAAGACTGGCGCTGATATTTGGCGGGTGGCCGACATCTTCACACGACTATAACGCGAGCCGTCCTCAAGGTGTTGACAGAGGAAGACCGGGGGTGGCGGGTGGCCTAGGTCTGCGGCGCGAGGGCTTGCGGGAAAGTATCCATTCGGATACACTGGGAGTACTTGAATACATTGCTTCGGTCGTCCGATTTCGACACTTGGCTGTCCCTTCTAGCCGACCAAAAAGCCAAGGCCAGAGTCCTGGCTCGCCTATTGAGCGCGACCTTTGGAAATTTTGGCGTTGCCAGCCCGTCGGCGAAGGTGTTTCCGAAATGCGTATTCACGTCGGAGCTGGGTATCGGGTTTATTACACGCGAACCGGATCGACTGTTTATGTTTTGCTGGCGGGTGGTGTAAAGGCATCCCAGACGAAAGACATTGCCAAAGCGAAAAAGATGGCGCGCGATCTCAAAAGGGCTACCCAATGAAGATGACGAAGAAGAAAACAACTTACAAACCATTCGACGCGGCGGCGTATCTCGACAACGATATGGTCATTGCGGAATATCTTTCGGCAGCTGCCGAAGACCCAAATCCTGATGTATTCGTCGCGGCGCTCGGCGACGTGGCAAAAGCACGAGGCATCGCACAAATCGCGAAAGACTCAGGACTTGGCAGGGAGAGTTTGTACAAAACCCTGAGTGCAGGCGCACATCCACGCTTTGAGACCATCAATTCTGTCCTGCACGCCCTAGGCGTGAAGTTCGCTGTCGTTGCTGAACACGAGAGATGAGGTTTTTCCCCAGCCTGCTGGGACTCGCCCACGGCTCATTCCTCTTCCGCGACGCCGTCGTCTTCCCATTGTTGGCCGCACGAATCGCAGGCCCATTTGTATTTTTGGGAAGACTCATCCGGCGCCATTGCCGGCGCAGAGGTGAGACCCTCAAAAACGACTTCCGTGGAATGGCATTTGGGACAGCGGACCGGAAGCTCGTCGAGTTCTTGGTTCTTCTCTTTTGGAGTCGGATCGTCCTCAGGCTCGTAGTGCTGCATTGCCGGCCGAGCCCAGGGCAAACCAATTTGCATGATTTCGACGCCGACCCCCTTCGAGAAATTCGAGGTCACCCTGTCCACGGCCGTGGCTTTCTCTGGTCCCATGAAAAATGGAATTCCCGCCTCATCAAGAATCGTCTGTACCTTGAGCGCATCGCGCACGCTCCAGACGGTACAGAGCTCAACCAGTTTGCGGTCTTCGTCATACTGGTCTTCCTGGGAAGAATCGGGCTGTGAGGAATCGGGGTCGGGAAGATCAGAACCCGCCGAATCGCGAAATTTCGGAGATTCGTGCTCAGATTCGTGCTCAAAGAAAGCTGCCGGCGGCTTAAACCGCGACGGAGCAGATGACTCCTCGTCCTCGACCTCAGCCTTCAGCCCGCGTGATCGAACCTCATTGGCAAGAGCTTCTTGGGCAAGAGGCGTCAATTCCGAGCTTTGCGGCATGAGGACAAGCAGTTCGCCATCGCTCATCTGCCGATAGCGCTCGGAGATGCGCAGATATTCCCCCGCCGCCGGATCGAAAGTGTCCATAGTCGTCGGAATGATATACCGTCACGAGCTGGTGATGATTTTACTGAGAACTGAGAACTGAGCGCGGGTCCTACCTGGGAAACTTCATCCCCGCCATGCGCCGAGCGAAGCTGGGCTTGCCCATCTGCTTGAACATCTTTTTCATTTGGGCATACTGCCGGAGCAAGTTGTTGACTTCCTGCACGCTGGTGCCGGAGCCGCGAGCAATTCGTTTGCGGCGGCTTCCGCTGATGGCTTCGTGATGGTTGCGCTCAAAGCCGGTCATGGAATTGATGATGGCCTCGACCCGGTTGATCTGTTTCTCGTCAACCTTGTCAGCAGCTTTCTGCAGACCGGAAAACGCGCCCACACTGGGCAACATGCCCATGAGGCTTTGCAGCGATCCCATCTTGCGCACTTGCCGCAACTGGTCGCGGAAATCTTCCAGCGAAAAGCCGTCGCCCGCAAGCATCTTGGACGCTAGATCGTTGGCCTTCTTCTTGTCGATCTGCGACTCGGCTCTTTCGATGAGCGAAAGAATGTCGCCCATGCCAAGAATGCGCGACACGATGCGGTCAGGGTGAAACGGCTCAAGCGCATCGTATTTTTCGCCGATGCCGATGAACTTGATGGGCTGGCCGGTGACCTGGCGGATGGAAATCGCCGCGCCGCCGCGGGCATCACCGTCCATCTTGGTAAGGATGACGCCGGTGAGCGTGAGCTTATTATGGAATTCGTCGGCCGAGCGGACCGCGTCCTGTCCAGTCATCGAATCGGCGACAAACAAAATTTCCTGCGGATTGAGCAGCCGCTTCAGCGACTGCATCTCCTCCATAAGCTGCTCGTCGATGTGGAGGCGGCCGGCGGTATCGACGATCAGCACGTCGCACCCAGTGTTGATGGCTTCGCGGCGAGCTTCTTTGGCAAGCCGCTCGACCGTAGCCGTGTTCGCTTCGCCGACCTCGCCTTCGTAAAGATTGGCCTTGATCGCCGCCGCAACCACTTTAAGTTGCTCGCGCGCCGCCGGACGGTAAACGTCAACCGAGACCAGCAGCGGCCGGTGTCCGCCATTCTTGAGCCAGTTGGCAAGCTTGCCCGAGGTCGTAGTTTTGCCCGACCCTTGCAACCCGGCCATGAGCACGACGGTCGGCGGCTGCGAGGCGAACTTTAATTTAGCCGTGTCTTTGCCGAGCGTCGCAACCAGTTCGTCGCGGACGATCTTAATAACCTGCTCGCCCGGAGAAAGCGCAGTCAGCACTTCCTGCCCGACAGCCTTGGCCTGGATGCGGTCGATGAGCTCTTTGACAACTTTGAAGTTGACGTCGGCCTCAAGCAGCGCCAGACGAATCTGCTTCAGCGCCTCGGAGATGTTCTCTTCCGTGAGGACCGCTTGTCCGCGAAGAGACTTGAACGCGCGCTGGAGTTTTTCCTGGAGATTTTCGAACATAGGCGTAAGCAGCTATTTTAGCAGTCGCGACGGGAGAGTCGTTGGTCGTTCGTCGTCAGTCGTCAGTCGTTCGCTGTTCGCCGTTCGCAAAATCCCCATTGTCATCCTGAGCGAAGCGAAGGACCTATGGATTCGTTCGCAGCGCTGCAATGCAGGGTCCTTCGCTTCGCTCAGATGACAAACGACACCTGGGGACCTGCCCTGTCACACCTGGCATGTTCATCCGTCCTTGAAGCCAGACCACTTCGGCGTTAGTATTTCGTTTTCGCCCTGATTGCGATTTTTCGAGGACTCATGCCGCAAAATTACGTTCCCATCTTCCTCTTCCTCGCCGTCGTCGGCATCCTGATCCCGGTCACGCTGCTGGTTGCCAGGATTATCCGCACGCAAAGTCCCAACCGCGTGAAGCTGATGCCCTATGAGTGCGGCATCGATCCTTACGACAGCGCCCGTGGACGCTACACGGTGCGTTTCTACATCATCGCCATCCTGTTCGTGGTGTTCGACGTGGAGACCATTTTCCTGTTCCCCTGGGCGGTGAAGTTCAAGGCGCTCGGCGTCTTCGGGCTGATCGAGATGCTGGTCTTCCTCGGCATCCTGATTGTCGGGTATATATGGATTTGGAAGAAGGGCGCGCTCGAATGGGTGTAACTCCCGCCAGTCCAAATCCGGCCGGTTCGAATCCTGCTGCTGCCGAAGAGACCTTTACCGCGAGCCGCTGGACGAAGGGGAATCTGTGGTTTCCGACGCGCATCGTAGTCGGCCCGCTGCGCGTGAGCCGCGTGAAGCGGCGTCTGTTCGGCAGCAACGAGGAGAGCATTTCGATTGGCCAAGTCGCTTCGGTAAAGATTTCGACGGGAATGGTTTGGTCGGACATTGTGATTGAGTCGACCGGAGGCACGGATCCAATCACCAGTCACGGCCATCGCAAAGGCGACGCGGTGCGCATCCGCGATTTGGTGGAAAGCTTTCAGGCGGCCCGGCGCTAGCGGCCGTGCTGAAGGGATGACCGGCATTGTGACGGCGGTCATTGACGGTGACCATAGCCAACTGTTAGAAGTGAAAGTTTGCTAATCGATGGCTGAGGAAATCAAATCGCCGGCTCCACCAACGCCGCCGGAAGGCGAGAAGAAGCCGGCGGCGGAGAAGCCCGCAGCAACGGCTCCGGCCGCGCCTGCGAAGCCCGCTGCTCCGGCCGCGAAGCCTGTCGCCCCGGCCGCGAAACCTGCCGCTCCGGCCAAGCCCGCGGGTCCGGTTCCGCTGCCCTGGACCTCGCCGCTGGTGGAAAAATACAAGAGCCAGTACGGCTCGGGCCTGGACGCGCAGACTTATCTTGGACAGAACTACTTCAACGTCGACCGCTCGCTGATCCCCGACATCCTGCGCCTGCTGCGCGACGAAGAGCAGTTTGACTACTGCGTCGATATAACCGCGGCACATTATCCGAAGCGCGAAAAACAATTCGACGTGGTGTGGATCCTTTATTCGTTCCCGCGCAACCAGCGAGTGCGCGTGAAGACGCAGATTGCCGACGGCGCAACGCTCCCCTCCAGCGTGTCGATTTGGCCGACCGCGAACTGGCTGGAGCGCGAAGTCTATGACATGTTCGGCATCCAGTTCGAGGGTCATCCCGACCTGAAGCGCATTCTTCTTCCCGACGGTTGGAAAGGCTTTCCGCTGCGCAAGGATTACGACATCCTGCGACAGGACAAAGAGTGGGTGCAGATCAACCTCGGAATCGAGAGCGGACAATGAGCTCTCCTACGAACGACCGCAAGAACGAGGCCACGAACCGCTCGCTCGCCAACCTCGATCTCGAAACTCCCGACAAGACGTATCTCGATTCAAACGAACTCATCATCAATATGGGCCCGCAGCATCCGGCCACGCACGGCGTGCTGCGCGTCATCCTGAAGCTCGACGGCGAAAGAGTTCTCGGCACCGAGTGTGTCATCGGATACCTGCATCGCGGCGTGGAGAAAATCGCCGAGAACCGCACCTACACGATGTTCAATCCCTACGTCGACCGGATGGACTATTGCGCCGCGGTGTCGAATGGGCTCGGGTACTGCGAAGCGGTTGAGAAATTGTTGAATGTGGAGGCGCCGCCGCGCGCGCAATACATTCGCGTGATCCTGACCGAACTGAACCGCATCGCCAGCCACCAGCTTTGGCTGGGCACGCACGCGCTCGATATCGGAGCGATGACGCCGCTGTTCTACACCTTTCGCGACCGGGAAGAGGTCCTGAAGATCTTCGAACGATATTGCGGCGCTCGCCTGACCACGCATGCTTTCCGCATCGGCGGCTGCCAGTATGAGACGTACGCCGGCTTCGAAAAAGACGTGAAGAATTTCCTGACTTTTTTCGCGCCGAAGATCGACGAATACGAAGCGCTGCTTACCACCAACCGCATCTGGCTGGAGCGCACCAAGAATGTCGGCGTAATCTCGGCCGCCGATTGCATTGCGCTTGGCGTCACCGGTCCGCTGCTGCGCGCCAGCGGCGTGAAATGGGACCTGCGCAAAGCCCAGCCCTACGCGGCCTACTCCAAGTTCGATTTCGAAATTCCAACCGGCGAAAACGGCGACACGTACGACCGGTACATGGTCCGCATGATGGAAATGCGGCAGGCGATGCGCATCATCGAGCAAGCCGTCGACAGCATTCCGGAAGGCCCGATCATGGGCAAGGTCCCCAAGGTGATCAAGCCGCCGGTGGGCGAAATCTATCATTCGATTGAAGCGCCGAAAGGCGAGCTGGGATACTTCATCGTCAGCGACGGCTCGACCCAGCCCTACCGTCTGCGCGTGCGGCCTCCGTCGTTCGTCAATTTGCAAGCGCTCGACCTCATGGTGCGCGGGCTGCTGGTCGCCGACGTGATCGCCGTCATCGGCACGCTCGACATCGTGCTCGGCGAGGTGGACCGCTGATGCCGAATTTCATCATGTCGTATCTGGGCAGCACGGTGACGCCCGGCGAAGCGGGCAACCAGTTCTGGGCGCTGATCTATGTGCTCATTATTTTTGCGGGAGTGTCTACGGCCGTAATTTGCATGAACTGGATCGAGCGCAAGGCGCTGGCGCACTTCCAGGTTCGCCTGGGACCCATGCGCGTAGGCCCGCACGGCTTGCTGCAGCCCTTCGCCGACGCGCTCAAGCTGATGCTCAAAGAAGACATCATTCCCGCCGAAGCCGACCAGTTCGTTTTCTGGGTCGCGCCGCTGATCGGGCTGCTGGCCGCCTTCACGGTTTATACCGTGATTCCGTTTGGACCTTCGCAGGCAGTGAGCGACATGAACATCGGCATCCTCTTTATGCTCGGCGTCTCGTCGCTCGGCGTGCTCGGCATCGTGGTCGCGGGATGGGCTTCGAACTCGCACTATCCGCTGATCGGCGCGTTGCGATCGAGCGCGCAGATGGTGTCCTATGAAGTCGCCATGGGACTGGCCGTCGTCTCGGCGATTCTGATGACCAGCCTTAACGCGAGCGGCACCGGAACACTGAGCATGATCGGGATCGTTCAGGCGCAGCAGCAGCAGGGCGTCTGGTTCATCTTTAAGTTTTTCCCGCTCGGCTTTATCGCATTGGTGATTTTCGCCATCGCCATGGTCGCCGAGGTCAACCGCGCGCCGTTCGACTTGGCCGAAGCGGAATCGGAACTGACTGCCGGATTTCACACCGAGTACAGCGGGCTGCGCTGGTCGCTGTTCATGCTCGCCGAATACGCGGCGATGATCGCCGTCTCCTCCATCGCCGTAACCCTCTGGCTTGGCGGATGGATGCGTCCATTCCCGAACTTGCTGCACGCCCCGGCGTGGGACTTTATCTTCTCCTTGTTTCCCGGCCTCACATTCGGAGGTCTGGCGGCGATTGCTTTTATCGGTGCGGCGCGCATGCCGTCGCAATCCTTCTTCAGGATTCAGCGCATCGGGCTCGCGGTTTTCGCGGCGCTGCTTGGCTTCATTGCGCTGCTGCTGCTGGTGATCGCGGTCGCGGGCCGTTCCGCGGACACGAGCGTGGCGGCCAGGTTCAACCAAGGCATCGGCTACGTATATTGGTTCGTGCTGAAAGTCGCCGTCTTCATGTACTTATTCATCTGGTATCGCGCCACCTGGCCACGCTACCGCTTCGATCAGTTGATGCGGGTCGGATGGAAAGTGCTGCTGCCGATTTCACTCGGCGTGCTGATTCTGACCGCGGCCGTGGGGGTGATCGTTAAATGAACCCCGCAATGACAACGAACTCAGCTCTGAATTCAGGCATGGCTCCGGTCGCGACGCCGTGGTTCTTTTATGTGCTGGCGGGGTTGGCCGTGGCCAGTGGCCTGGCGGTCATCACGCGGCGAAACGCCGTGCATTCCGCGCTGGCGCTGATCGTGACCCTGCTTTCCGTGGCCGGCCTTTACTTGATGTTGTATGCCCCGTTTGTCGCTGGCGTGCAGATCATTGTCTACGCCGGCGGAATCATGGTCCTGTTCCTGTTCGTGATCATGCTGGTGAATATCGAACGGGCCACCAAAGACCGGCAATTCAATCGCATCTGGCCGGTGGGATTGGCGGCGGCGTGCGCCTTGCTGGCGTTGTTTGTGTCCGTGATTGTGAAGGGCAAGGCGCTGTTAAACGATCCCATGACGGGCAAAGCGCTGTGGCCGGATCCGGTGAACAGGCTGGCCGAATCGTCCAACACGCAGCAGGTTGCCGCGTTGCTCTACGGAGAAGGCGGCAGGATGGGTCAATATACGTTCGCCTTCGAGATCGCCTCGCTGCTGTTGCTGGTGGCGATTTTGGGGGCGGTGATCATGACGAAGAAGAAGATTTGATTTTGGGTGGCGCAGCGGTTTACCGCTGCGGTGACCGGCGTTTTGGGGAAGTCGGCTTTAGCCGCTGAGGTCAGACGTTAGAAGCGAATATGGTTCCGATAACTACGCTCCACTATCTCGTTGTTGCGGCGGCATTGTTCGTGCTCGGAGTGATCGGTGTCCTCACACGCCGCAACGTAGTGATTGTGCTGATGTCGATCGAGTTGATCCTGAACGCGGTGAACCTGAACCTGGTGGCGTTCTCCCGCATGTGGGGGAACCTGCATGGGCAGTTGTTCGCGATCTTCATCGTAGTGGACGCCGCCGCCGAAGCCGCAGTCGGCCTGGGCATTTTGATCGCTTTCTTTAAGAATAAAGAGACGATCAATGTGGACGAGATTGATTTATTGAAATGGTAAGAGCAGCCATCAGCTTTCAGTTAGAACCTTGAACTGCGGACTGAGTAGCAATTACTGATAGCTGATAGCTGAAAGCTGAGAGCTAATGCTTTTCCTAAACCACATCTGGCTGATTCCGCTCTTCCCGGCCTTCGGGGCCGCGACGATGTTCTTTTTTGGGCGGCGCCTGCAGAAAGCCACGGTCAACGCGGTTTGCGTCGGCGCGGTCGTGGTTGCCTTTCTGTTCGCCTGCTTCACCGTCGTCGAGTACACGCACTTCGCGCACGGCACAGGCCAGCCCTTCGAGAAGATTGTTTATACGTGGCTGGGCAGCGGCGATGGTCATTTGAACTTCGTGAAGCGCGACGGCACAACTGCCTCATTCAACGCCGATGCCGGGTTCCTGCTCGATCCGCTCTCTTGCATCTGGCTGCTCTTCGTAACCGGCGTGGGCATGTTGATCCACATTTACTCCGTCGGATACATGGCGCACGAAGGCGGTTACTACCGCTTTTTCGGATACATGAACCTGTTCATGTTTTCGATGCTTACGCTCATCCTGGCGAATAACTACATGCTTTTATTTGTGGGATGGGAAGGCGTCGGCTTGTGCTCGTATCTGCTGATCGGCTTCTATTTTCATCGCAAGTCGGCCAGCGATGCCGCCAACAAAGCCTTCATCGTGAACCGAATTGGTGACGCCGGATTCATTCTCGGCGCGCTTACCCTGGCGTGGTATTTCGGCTCCTTCCGCTTCACCGACATCAATGAACTGGCGCGCAATGGACACTTTGCAGTCGGCGATATTCACATCCTTACGGTCGCCGCGCTGCTGCTGTTCGTCGGAGCTTGCGGTAAGTCGGCGCAGCTTCCTCTTTATGTCTGGCTGCCCGATGCGATGGAAGGTCCGACGCCGGTTTCGGCGCTGATCCACGCCGCAACCATGGTGACGGCGGGCGTGTACATGGTGGCGCGCTCGAATGCCGTGTTCGTGCTGGCGCCGACGGCGATGAAAACCGTGGCCATCGTCGGCGCGCTCACGGCGGTGTTTGCCGCGTCGATTGGCCTCGTGCAAAACGACATCAAGCGCGTGCTCGCCTACTCCACCGTGTCGCAACTGGGATACATGTTCCTGGCGCTCGGTGTCGGCGCGTTTGCGGCAGGCGTTTTCCACGTGTTCACGCATGCGTTCTTCAAGGCGCTGCTCTTCCTCGGCTCCGGCTCGGTGATTCATGCCATGAGCGGCGAGCAGGACATGCGCAACATGGGCGATCTGCGCGGACGCATTCCGACTACATTCAAAACAATGGCCGTCGCGACGCTGGCGATCGCGGGCATTCCTCCGCTGGCAGGCTTCTTTTCGAAGGACGAAATCCTGTGGCAGGCGTGGCGTTCCGCCGACGGCGGCTTTCCCTATCTCTGGCTGATCGGATTTGGCACGGCGCTGATGACGGCGTTCTATATGGCCCGGCTAATCTTCCTGACGTTCTATGGGAAGCCGCGGATGGGCCATGAAGTCGAGCACCACATTCATGAGTCGCCCAAGTCGATGACGGGACCGCTGGTGGTATTGGCCATCTGCTCGGTCTGCGCCGGGTGGCTGGGCGTGCCGGCGAGTTTGGGCGGAACGAACGCCTTCGGAAAATTTCTGGAGCCGGTATTTGCGCGCGAGGCTGCTGCTTCCGTCGCCGTCGCACCGGCCGAACCGCAGGAGCCCGCGGGCGAAGAACATCGCGGCCTGGAATGGGGGCTGATGATACTCTCCGTCGGGGCTGCGGTGGTCGGCGGAGGATGGGCCTATCGCCACTACGCAAACGCCGGCAAAGATTATCCCGAGCCCATCGCCGTCACGGCTCCGCCGCTCTACACCCTGCTCTATAACAAGTGGTTTGTGGACGAGGCCTACGAC
>CABEDA010000071.1_pt1 | contig 10851 bp, 10 predicted proteins | sample 3422771 | NCBI WGS metagenome assembly CABEDA01 (sample SAMEA5534329, study PRJEB31848) | metagenome | biome: tundra; feature: field; material: soil | place: USA | collected 2013-05 | depth 0.15 m
GTATGGCTCTGTTTCAATTGTGCGGACTGTACGTCGGGTTGTCCGGCCGAGGCTGGGCCGGGGCGGGTCATGGCGGCCATTCGCCGCCTGGCCGTGGAGCGCTATTCCGTGCCTCGCGGTTGGGGCCGGTGGGCAAATCAACCGCTAGGGTTTCTGAGCGTGCTGTTGGCGGCGATCGCACTGCTGCTGGTGGCAATCGCCATGGGCGGCTCGTTCTCTCCTCAAGCCAGCCCGGTACGTTACGCCAGCATGCTCCCGCATTTCACTGTGAATTTGTTTTTTGGCGCGGTTGCGGGCATGGTAATGATCGCTGCCGCGATCGGCGCTGCTCGCGCATGGAGGGCGTTCACTGGCGAAGCGCTCTGGATGGCCCGCGTTGGCCGTCTCCTCCGCTCTGTTGGCTCCGTCGCTCGCCAGATCGCAACGCACCAACAGTTTTCCGAGTGCCGGCAATTCCCCTTAAGCCGATGGGCGCATATCTCGCTGTCTTACGGCTTCCTGACGCTGCTGGCGCTGGCTGGCGTGGCGGCGGTGCGAATCGCGGTTCACGCTCCCTATCCTCTTCCGGCTTCCCACCCCCTCAAGATTGCAGGCAATCTTGCCGCCGCGCTGATGATCGGCGGGGGTCTGTACTTCTGGGTTCAGCGGCAGCGCGAATCGCGGAAGAGCGGCTCCAGTTCATGGTTTGACTGGGCGTTGCTCGTGGAACTTCTGCTGGTGGGCACGACGGGCGTGCTGGCCGAAGTCTTTCGCTATGCCAACATCGCGGCGCTCGCCTATCCAACTTATTTTTTGCATTTGGCCTTTGTTTTCGTTTTGCTGGCGGGTGCAGCGCATTCCAAACTCGCGCATGTGTTCTACCGAACGGTCGCGCTTACGGCAGAGGAGTACCAAGCAGCGGCGTCAGTGCCCGGCCTGGAGCCGGGGAGGGTGGCAGCATGAACGGCAACGGTTCGGTAACTCAGATTGTTCCTCTCGCCACCTTGCTTTCGAAAAAGCCCGAGGAACTTGAAACCATGGCCGATGACGAACTGGTGGCCGGCTATCAATCCCTACGGGATCAGGAAGACGGCGCCCGCGGGTCGTATCCGAACATCGGCCGTCTGTATGGAAGCGCGTTGGAACGAGAGAAAGACCGGCGCGAAATCCGCGCGCAAGCGGAGAGCTCGGATGCCGAGATGCATGCATGGTATGACAGGGCCCGAAACGAGCCCTGCACATGGTGGCTGAAGAACCATCTGGTTGCCAAACACGCCCTGGAGACGTGCATCGCCTGCGGCGTCTGCACTTCGCAATGCCCGGCGGCGCACTACTATTCTGAGTACAATCCGCGCACGATTGTCGACGCGGCTTTGTCGCAAGACGAAGAGCGCCTGATTGAACTTTTGAAATCGGATGTTCTCTGGTGCTGCGGGCAGTGCGGCTCGTGCATACCGATGTGCCCGCGCGAGAACAACCTGATGGGACTGGTCTCTTCCTTGCGCTTCCTGGCGCAATTGAAGGGATACCACCTGTCGAGCGTTCGCGGACGGCAGCAATATGCCATGCGGCATCTGTGCGGCGGAAACCTGTGGAATCGCGGCTTCTCTTTGTACTTCCGGAATGTGACCGCTGAAGGTCACCCGGATTTCGGCCCGCGCTACGCAAGATATCAGTCCGAGGCGGAGGGGCAGATGATTCGGCTAGGCGCCAGCCCGGATCGGCCAGGGAATTTTGGCGGACGCAAACTCTCGCCACAGACGCTTGCGGAATTTCGTTCGTGCCTGGTCTCTGGTGGAACCATGGTGTTGTGGAATCAGCTGGAGAACCACGCCAGCGAAGATGCGAAGAAAAGCGGCGTCTCGATTGAGGAATATCACAATCGGGTTCACCGGGAAGGATAGGCCAAGAACAGAGATGGCGACCGCGACGATTGCACCGGAGAAGATCAAAGAAATTCCGGAGAATAACTATTTCCTGACGCCGAGCTGCATTCTCGGCGCCGTCAACCCGGGGACGGAAGCGCTTATCGGCCGTATCTACGATTTGCTGGGACTGCATTGGAAAGCGGCGGGAGATTCCCCGGAATCGCAATGCACGTGCTGCACGGGCTTTTCGTCGCACGGGGATCTGATTTCGATTGAGAGCACGCTGCTGGTAACGGCGCGCCTGTGGTCAGTGGCGGCGGAGATGGGCCTAGAGAACATCACTACGGCTTGCGTCACTTCGTACGCGATTCACAACGAATGCCTGGAAATGTATGAGCGCGAACCGGGATTGGAGGAGCGCGTGGACGGGTGGCTGCGGCAAGCCTGCGGCCGGCGGCTGCGGATTCCCAAACACGTGGTTCACGGCAGCGACATCCTGTATCGCTATCGCGAGGCGCTGGCGGAGAAGCTGCGATATCGGTTGGTCGATCACAAGACTGGACACGCCTTGCGCATCGTGGATCACGTTGGATGCCATTACGCCAAGGTTTTCCCCGAGAAGTCCATTGGTGGCGCAGAGTCCTGTGACGTGCTTACCGGACCGATTCGCTCTTGGGGCGGCGAGACCGTGGACTACCCGGAACGGCGGCACTGCTGTGGCATGGGGTTCCGGCAGTGCGCGATTCGTCCCAATCGCGGCTACACGATGGCCTGCGTGCTGAAAAAACTGGAAAGTATGGAGCCCTGGAAGCCGGATGCGATTCTCACCAATTGTCCCGGTTGCAACCTCTTCCTCGACAAAGAGCAATGGGCAATCCTCCAGATCACGGGAGTCGAATACAACGTTCCAACACTCTCGTACACCGAACTGGCGGGCTTGTTGATGGGCTGGGATCCGTACGACGTGGTTGGCATCCAGTCCCACACCGTGCCGGTGGAACCTCTGCTCGACAAGATTGGGATTCCCTACGACAAATCCAAAGAATGGTTAACCCAGGAGAAAGTTGAGGTCGCTTAGAACAGTGATATGACGAAACCCGTGTGCATCGTCGGAGGCGGGGTTGCGGGCATGCAAGTGGCGCTCGTACTCAATACGCTCGGCGTCCCTTCCTTGCTGGTAGAAAAATCGTCGGCCTTGGGCGGGCGCGTTCCGCTGCTCTCCAAGACTTTTCCGTTCTTCAACAACGATGGATTCAACGATGGAAAGGAATTCACCGATACGCTGGAACGGGAGCTTCGTTTGGCGCTGCTGTCGGAAGTTCGCCTGAATACCACGGTCGACCGCGTCGACGGGGATTTTCCCGACTTCAGAATTCGACTGAACGATGGAAGTATGGTCAACGCCAGTTCGATCGTTGTCGCCACCGGCTTCACACCCTTTGATCCCACCAGCCTGAAAGAGTACGGATACGGCACGTATCCCAACGTCGTAACCGCGAGTGAACTGGAGTGGATGCTGAATGCGCGGGGTCCCACCGGCGGCAGGCTCGTACGCCGCGACGGGAAGCCGGCGGAGAGGCTGGCGATCGTGTTCTGCGTCGGTTCACGCAACCGGCGGATCGGGGCGCCCTTTTGCTCGCGCATTTGCTGCTCCTACAGCACCAAGCAGGCAAGCACCGTCATGGAGCGGAATCCTCGGGCCGTGGTGGTTTGCTTCTACATGGACGTGCGCACCTACGACCGCGGGTTCGAGGAGATGTATTCCCTGGCACAGGAGCGAGGAGTCCGATACGTTCGCGGACGCGTCTCCCAGTGCAAGCAGCTGGCGGATGGCTCGATCTCGGTGCGCGCCGAAAACACCCTGCTCTCGCGCCCATTCTCGGGAGAGTTCGACCTGGTATCTCTCTCCACCGGAATGCGGCCTTGCGAAAACGCAAACGAATTGGCGCGCATTCTCGGCATCGGCTGTGGGCCGGATGGGTTCTTCCTTTCGCGGGAGTGGTTCCGCCATCCGCACGATGCCACTCGCGACGGCGTGTTCCTTGCCGGCTGCGCTACCGGGATGAAACCAATCCGGAACTGCATGATCGATGGCGCGGCCGTGGCCGCCAGAGTAACCGCGGCCCTGCGCGAAACTGGATCCCCGTTATTCGACCGTAGCCGCACCACGGCAACCGGACTGCAGCCGGCCGCCGGAGAGTTTAGCACTTCGTCAGAACCCAAAACGCACGATTCACTTTCATCAACGTAAAAGGAGAAATTATGTCAACTACAACTCTGAAATCAAACCACATCTTCAGCTACCTCAAACCGGAGGAGATCGATTTCCTCAGCAGCTACGCGACCACCGAGGAATACAAGGCGGGTGCGATCGTTTACCGCAAGGGACAGCCGGCATCCCGTGCGTACGTCCTGCTGGAAGGGGAAGTCTTGCTGCGCGTGCCCTCGCAGACCGGCCAAGACCTGATCGTTGAACAAGCGAGTTCCGGCACGATGATTGGCGCGAGCGTGCTCCTGGGAGAGACCTATATGGTAACCGCCCAGTGCCTTACCGACTGCAAGATCATGAGCATCGGCAAAACGCCCTTAGAGCGGATCGTGGAAGCGAATCCGCAAATGGGACTCGTCATTGAGAAGTACTTAGCGGAGATGTACTACCAGAGAAGCATCGACCTCATGCACAAACTGGAAGCCTTGATACGGGAAGGGCCGTCGAAGACAGGGTGGGAACGGCGACCCGTGGCAATCGCGTGAGACCCAGATGGTGAACGGTTCCTGAATAGCGTGTAGAGCAGAGAACGAAGAAGGCTCTCGACGGCGACCAAACCCGGTCGATTCGAGAGCCTTTGCTGAGACCTGACACCTAAGACCTAAGACCTGCTTTTCTAGTCGTTCCCCGCGGCCGCCATCACCCTAGCCGCCTTCACATCCCGCAACAGGGCCGGCTTCGGCGGCAGGTTGTCGAGCGTAACTTTGTACACGTGCCGCGCCAGGCCCAGCTTCTTCAGCGCCCAGATGCCGTACCAGTTCATGTCGACCTCGTACCAGCGCAAACCGTGCCGGGCGGAAACCGGATGCGCATGATGATTGTTGTGCCAGCCTTCGCCAAAGGTAACGATGGCCACCAGAAAATTATTGGTCGAGAGGTCTTGGGTCGCAAAGCGCCGCGATCCCCACAGGTGGGTGACCGAGTTCACCATCCAGGTGGCATGCAGTCCGACCACGATTCGGGCGAACATTCCCCACAGCAGCCAAGGCCATCCGCCGATGGCAAACAGAATCACGCCCAAGATAATGCTGGGGACGTAGTGATACTTGGTCAGCCAGACGTGGACTTTATCTTTGGTCAGGTCGGGGACGTAACGCGCCAGGGTCGTGGTGTCATGATGCATCGACTTGCCCATCAGGATCCATCCCATGTGCGACCACCACTTGCCGTCGATGGGCGAGTGCGGATCGCCTTCCTCGTCGGAAAACTGATGGTGAATCCGGTGGGTCGCCACCCAGAAAATCGGCCCGCCTTCGAGCGCCAGGGTGGCGCAGACGGTCAGGAAATACTCCACCCACTTCGGCGTCTTGTATCCACGATGGGTCAGCAGGCGATGATAGCTCATCCCGATTCCGAGGCTGCCCGAGATCCACCATAAGAAAATGGCGACGAAAAATGCCTTCCAGGTAAAGAAAAATAACGCCGCAATCGCGCCCACATGAAACAGCCCCATGGCAATCGCCGTAACCCAGTTAAAGCCATCACGGCTCGCTCGATCTTTACTGCTTGCGGCTTCTCCTGCGGCGCTCATGGCTTGGCCCGCAGCTTCGCTCATGGTCTCGCGCACTGTCTGACTCATTGTTTTTTCTCCCCACACCCGTTCTGCTGAAGTCTGTGTCAAAACAATAGCAAGAGTCGAGGGAACGCCTTGTAATACTTCTGTAATCCTCGCTGGTTAAAGGGGTTACGGGCGTAATCCGTTCCAAAAAGGATCAGGTCATCTGACCATCGGGTCATCGAAAATCAAAGGCCTTTGAACTTAGATGGCCCGATCACCCGATCACCCGATCCCTGTCCGATCCTTTTCGTGCACGTGCACGTTCCCGCCTAGTGGAGTATCTTTAGCAGTTCGATTAATGTTTGCGAACAGGAGGTGTGCGTTGAAAGAGAAATGGGAGCAGAGAGAAGCGTTGAAGAAGACTCTATTGGTTCTCCTCGCGTTGTTCTTCTTTGTGTTCGTGTTATGGGCGCAGAATGACCAGCCTCCCGCCAAAGCGCCCGCCCCCGAAGCCAAGGCCTCGCCCGCTGATTCCGCCCGGGTAAATCCGGTCAAACCGACCCAGGAATCGCTCAACAAGGGCAAGAAGACGTACGTGATCGACTGCGCGATGTGTCATGGCGACAAAGGCGACGGCAAAGGCGACATGGCGTCGGACATGAAGAACGTCACCGATTTCACCAACCCGGACGCGCTGAAAAACCGTACCGACGGCGACCTGTTCTACACGATCCGCCATGGCAAAGGTGACATGCCCCCCGAAGGCGACCGCGCCAAAGATGACGAAATCTGGAATCTGGTGAACTACGTCCGCGCGTTCGCCAAGAAATAGCTCGTGTGGTCCGCGTAGGGACAGCCGGCCCTCGGCTGTCCAATCCGAGCGAAGCTCGGCAGCTGTCGGCGGCCGGAACAACTGTAGGATTCGATACGGCGTCTCAGTCTACTTGGACGCAGCCTTCACTTCCACCCCCGCCCATTTTTCCAACAAAGTAAGGGTCGACGCATAGTCCAGATCCGCCTGCCCTTCCTCGGCCGCAACGTCGTAGACCTCTTCCACGGCTTCCAGCCCAGGCAGGCGCACGCGCGATTCCTTGGCCGCTTCGAGCGCCAGCCGAATATCTTTCAGCATCAGCCGCAGCGGAAAATTGGGCGAGAAGTCGCGCTTCAGAATGAACGGAGCTTTGTAGTCCACCACTCCCGATCGCACCATCGAAGCCTGCACCAGCGGCAACAGCTTTTCCACGTCCACGCCCAGCTTGGCGGCCAGCGTGAGCGCTTCGGCGAAGCCTTCATAGATGAGCGCAATCTGCAGATTCATGACCAGCTTCGTGGCCTGCCCCTTGCCGGTTTCGCCCATGTGGAACACCTGCTTGCCCATCGCCTGAAAAAGCGGCTGCAAGCGGGCGAGCGCGGCGGCGTCTCCGCCCGCCATAAAGATCAGGCTGCCCGCTTCGGCGGCGATCTTCGAGCCCGTCATCGGAGCGTCCACATAGTCGACGCCGCGCGCCTTCACGCGCTCGGCAAAACGCCGCGTGGCCGACGGAGAAATCGTGCTCGAGTCCGCGATAATCATGCCCGCGGCCAGAACTGGCTCCAGACCGCCCGCCTCAAACAGCACGGCCTCGACCGCCTTCGTGTCGGAGACGCACATCCACACCACTTCCGCGCCCGCCGCCGCATCCGCGGGAGAAGCCGCGCTGCGTGCGCCTTCCACGTCCTTACCGCCGGTCCGATTCCACACCGCGACCTCGTGTCCGGCTTTGACCAGGTTCGCGGCCATCGACCGTCCCATAATTCCCAAACCAAAAAAAGCGACGCGCATCGGTGCTGATTCCTCCAAAAGGCTTCGTATCAGGGTATCGCTTTCGCGAGACCACATGTGCACAGAAACTGCCCGCCCCTTTAGGGCCTGGACATCCGAAATCGTTAATTTCTGAAGTTCCCTAATCTTCGAGATTAATTGGGATTAGACATGACCGGCAGAGCAACGGTCAACAAAAACAAAATTCTGTTCACTGGACAAATGAACCACCCGGGAAACGCAGCGGCAGCAATCTCGCCGTCTTTGCGTCGCTGTCCGGCTCCGCGGCATCTAAATCCTCTAGAGACTTAAGCCAACAAAGCCGATAATAGACAAATGGTCTGCGGTGCCAGCCGACCGCCGGGATCATCCGGCTCGAACCAATGTTAAAGTCCTCATTAAAAAATGCCGCGCTGCGCAAGCGTGCCAGTCAGTTCACGCGCCTGGTGCGGCATTCCGCGGTCACCCCCCGCACCGGAGAGACTCACAAACCGCAACTGGCTACGAACGGCGAACTCGGCGTCACCTTCATCGGACACTCCAGCTTTTTTCTGCAAATTGGCGGACAGAACGTCGTCATCGATCCCAACTTCGCGCGCTGGCTCTTCGTTCTCAAACGCCTGCGCCAGCCGGGACTGAACCTGCGCGACCTGCCTGCGGTGGATGTTGTCCTGGTAACGCACGCGCACTTCGATCACCTGCATCGCCAGTCGCTGCGCACCATCGCGCGCCAAACCCGGCGTCAAACCGGAACCGCGCCCACGCTGGTTGTCCCGCATCATTTGTTCGACCTGGTCGACGATCTCGGCTTCGAACAAATTATCGAACTCGAATGGTGGAACACCTATCGCCACGGCGCGCTCGACATCACCCACGTCCCCTCGCGCCATTGGGGAGCGCGCGTCATCAAAGATTCGCACCGCGGCTATGGCGGATACGTGCTGCGCGCCGGCAAACACTCCGTCTACCACGCCGGAGACACCGCCTACTTCGACGGCTTTCGCGAGATCGGACGCCGCTTGTCGCCCGAACTCGCGCTGCTGCCCATCGGCGCCTACAATCCGCCGCAGTTCCGCAACGTCCACGCCAGTCCCGCCGACGCCACCCAGGCCTTTCTCGACCTGAAAGCCCGCTGGATGGTGCCCATGCATTATGGAACGTTCCGCCTCTCGCATGAGCCCCTCGAAGAACCTCTTCAGTTGCTGGAGCGCGCGGCCCGCAAGGCCGGCGTGAAAGACAAAGTGCTCGTCCTCGAAGAAGGCGTCACCCGCTTCTTCTGAAACATCTTCGGCGCACAACTTGCTTGTATTACCATAGAGTGCACGCGAGGTTTTCGATGAAGTTTGGCGTCATAATTTTCCCCGGTTCCAACTGCGATCACGACGCTTTCTGGACGGCTAAGCAGGTGGCGAAGCAGGAAGCAACGCTCCTGTGGCACGACTCGCATGACCTTGAAAATTGCGATGTGGTGATTGTGCCCGGAGGCTTCGCCTACGGCGACTATCTGCGCACCGGCGCAATTGCGAAGTTTTCGCCCGTGATGGAATCTGTCCGCAAGTTCGCCGCCGGGGGCGGACTGGTGCTCGGCATCTGCAACGGCTTCCAGATATTGTGTGAGTCGGGGTTGCTGCCCGGGGCGCTGATGCGCAACATTGGCTTGAAATACGTCTGCAAGCCGGTTCACGTAAGAGTCGAGAACAACGAGACGCCGTTTACCAACGCCTGCCGCCAGGGCGAAGTGCTGACCATCCCCATCGGCCACATGGAAGGCAATTATTTTTGCGATGAGACGACGCTCGCCGAACTGAAGCGCGACCATCGCATCGTCTTCCGCTACGCGAACCCGCAAGGCGAAATTACGCAGGAAGCGAATCCCAACGGCTCGCTGGAGAATATCGCCGGAATCTGCAGTCCGGGACGCAACGTCCTCGGCATGATGCCCCATCCCGAACGAGCCGCCGAACCCGAACTGGGCGGCGTGGATGGGTGCAAGGTCTTTGAGTCATTAGTCGGGGCAATGGCGACAAAATGAACTGTAGAGACGCGGCTTGCCGCGTCTCCGTCAGCAGCTAGTACGCCCACCTGAGCAACGTCGCTCCCAGCGTGAATCCAGCGCCGACCGAGGCCAGCAGCACCAGGCTTCCCTTTTTCAATTTGCCTTCCTGGCGCGCGGTTTCCATGGCCAGCGGAATCGTTCCCGCGGTGGTGTTGCCGTACTGCTCGATGTTGAGGATCACGGCTTCGGGACGCATCTTCAGCCGATCGGCGGTCGCGGTGATGATGCGCTTATTCGCCTGATGCGGGATGAAGGCGTCGATCTCGCTGCCCTTAATGTTGTTGCGCCGGAGAATTTCCTCGCAGAGCGACGCCATCCTGCGCACCGCGAACTTGAAGACCGCGGCCCCGTCCTGATGAACGAAGTGCATCTTCTTGTCGACGGTTTCGTGGGTCGAGGGATTCAGGCTTCCGCCTCCGGGCATGTAGAGCGAGCAGCCGCCCGATCCATCGATTTCGTGCAGAAAGTCGATGAGGCCGACCGAATCGTCTTCCGCCGGTTCCAGCAGCACCGCGCCCGCTCCATCACCAAAGATGACGCAGGTCGCGCGATCGGTGTAATCGATGATGGACGACATCACATCGGCGCCAATCACGAGCACTTTCTTGTGCGATCCGGTGGCGACAAACTGCGCTCCGGCTTGCAACGCGTACACAAACGCGGAACAGGCAGCCGAGACATCGAATCCCCAGACATTTTTCGCGCCGAGCTTGTGTTGGACCAGGCAAGCGGTCGAGGGGAAAAACATGTCGGGCGTAACCGTCCCCACGATAATCGCATCGAGATCGGAAGCGTCGATGCCGCGCTCGGCAAGCGCTTTCTTCGCCGCCTCGACCGCAAGATCGCTGGTCGCAACGCCTTTGTCCACGAGATGACGCTCGCGGATGCCGACGCGCTCCATGATCCATTGGTCATTGGTATCGACAAGTTTTTCGAGGTCGGCGTTGGTGAGAAGGCGAGGCGGAACGTAGGTGCCGAGAGCGCTGATCTTAACGCGCTGAAGCTGGCTCAATGAGGTCTCCTGGGATGCATAGTGCGATATAAAGTGAATTGATTATTTTGAACGATGAGGACGAGAATGTCTAACGGCCTAATTCACCACGAAGGACACAAAGGAGCACGAAGGAAGGACTACACGAAGGAAACCTGATGCGATTCACAACCTTTGTGTGACTTCGTGTCCTTGGTGGTTGACGAATTTGGGACACAACTTGCGAACCGCTAAGGCAGGCGCGCAGCCAACTCGCCGAACAGCGGCACTTCGAAGCGCTCGCCCTGCCATGCCTTGAGCGACAGAACAATCCACAAGAACAACATGGCCAACGAAGCCAGAATTCCAAACAGAAGAAAAACCATGGCGGCAGCGACATTCGAAAGGAA
>CABEDA010000075.1_pt1 | contig 10777 bp, 8 predicted proteins | sample 3422771 | NCBI WGS metagenome assembly CABEDA01 (sample SAMEA5534329, study PRJEB31848) | metagenome | biome: tundra; feature: field; material: soil | place: USA | collected 2013-05 | depth 0.15 m
CTGGCCGCGCTCAAGGAATTTTCCGACTTGGGCGCCGGCTTCAAAATCGCGGCGCTCGATCTCGAACTGCGGGGCGCGGGAAATCTTCTTGGCGGAGAACAAAGCGGCCACATCGAAGCGGTGGGATTCGAACTTTATACGCAGATGCTGGAGCGCGCCGTGCGCGAGATGAAGGGCGAGGCGGGCGTTGAAGTCACGGAAATCCAGCTCAATCTTGGCCTCAACATCCGCATTCCGTCCGACTACATAAAAGAGGAGAACCAGCGCCTGCGGATGTATAAGCGTGTGGCTGGCGTCGAGACCGAATCGCAGTTGCACGACGTGCGCGCAGAGTTGATCGACCGCTACGGCGAGACGCCTCGCGCGGTTCGCAACCTGCTTGCGTACGCAGCCCTGAAGCTGCAAGCCATGCGGGTCGGCGCGAACGCCATTGAGCGCAAGCGCGAATTCATGAGCATCAAGTTCAGCCAGAAGGCCTCAATCGATCCGGGGAAGCTGGCGCGGTTTGTGGCGTCGCAGCGCGGCACGCAGTTTACTCCGGACGGGACGCTGAAGTTCTCCATCAAGATCGACAGCGCCGAGGGAATCTTGCAGACGCTGCGCGATTTGCTGGAAGAACTTGAAGCGCGGGAAGAAACAGTGGGCCAAACCTGAAGCCCAGCAGTTACAATTGTTCCGCAATGAAGCCTACGCAGGAACGACGAACGGATGGCGACCGCCGCAAACAGCGGATCGTCCGCAAAGCGATTTTCCCCGCCGCCGGATTGGGGACCCGCTTCCTCCCAGTCACCAAAGCTCAACCGAAAGAAATGCTGCCGCTGGTCGACAAGCCCATCATTCAGTATGGCGTGGAAGAGGCGCTGGCGGCCGGATGCGACCAGATCATCATCATTACCGGACGCGGCAAGAGCGCGATCGAAGATCACTTCGACGTCAGTTATTCGCTGGAGAAGATGCTCGAAGAGAAAGGCAAGCTCGACTTGCTTAAGATCGTGCGCCAGATTTCGGACATGATCCACGTGGCCTACGTGCGTCAGAAGGAGGCGCTGGGCCTGGGACACGCGGTGCTCACCGCGCGCGAACTGGTCGGCGACGAGCCGTTCGCCACCCTGCTTGCCGACGATGTCATCGATGCGGAAGTGCCTGTGCTGAAGCAGTTAATGAACGTGTTCGACGAGAAGCAGTGTTCCGTGATCGCGACCCAGGTGGTTGAGGGGCCGGCGATTTCTTCTTACGGCGTAATCAAAGCGAAACCAGTTGCAGGCTCCGGGGGCAGACTCTACGAGGTTCTCGATCTGGTGGAGAAGCCGAAGCTGGCGGATGCACCATCGAATCTGGCCGTGATTGGACGCTACATTCTGACGCCGACGGTGTTCGAGACGCTCTCCGACATCAAGCCGGGCGCGGGCGGCGAGTTGCAGCTTACGGATGGGCTGCGCGGGCTGCTGCAGCGCGAAAAGGTATACGCCTACGTCTACGAAGGCCGACGACACGACACGGGTGACAAGCTCGGCTTCCTCAAAGCGACGGTGGAGTTTGCGCTGAAGCGCGAAGATCTGGGCGGAGAATTCCGGAAATATCTGAAAAGTCTGAAGCTGTGAGCGACGTTCGCACTCACATGTCTTCGTCCATTCGGCTCCGCTTACTCTTTCATCTTCGCGTTCATTGTTTTTGATTTCTCTTCGACACCGCGCGCGAGTTTCTCTTTGTGGGCTTCCAGTTTCTTCGCGATCGCGGCATCCGCGAGCCCTAGTATCTGCGCTACCAGGATTCCAGCATTGGTCGCCCCGGGCTTGCCGATGGCGACGGTTGCCACCGGAATGCCTGCGGGCATTTGCACGGTCGCCAGTAGAGAATCCATGCCCTGCAGGGGAGTGGACGGGATGGGTACTCCAATGACCGGCAGGGTGGTGTGGGCCGCGATGACGCCAGCCAGATGTGCCGCTCCGCCCGCACCGGCGATGATCACGCGAATGCCGCGCCCGGCGGCTTTGCGCGCGTAGTCCGCGGTGCGATCGGGCGAGCGATGGGCTGAGGTTACGTCCATCTCATAGGGAATCCCGAATTCGTCGAGAGCTTTTCCGGCTTCGCGCATGATCTCCAGGTCGGAGTCACTGCCCATCACGATTGAGACTAGTGGCTTGCTCATAGAAGTCAAAAGTAAAAAGTCAAATTGAAGAAGTAAAGGCAAAAGTGGGCGGTGTCACTTCTTCAATTTGACTTCTGACTTTTGACTTCGCTCGGTGCTACTTCTTCTTCAGCGCTCGCGCCGCAATATCCTTGCGGTAGTGCGCACCCTCAAAGGCGATCTTCGCGCACGCCTCATAGGCGCGCTGGACGGCTGTTTCCAGCTCCGCGGCCCGCGCCGTCACTCCGAGCACGCGTCCGCCGGAGGTATAGATAGCTCCGTCACGTTTCGACGTGCCGGCATGGAAGACTTTTACGCCGTCCAGTTTCGCCGCATCTTCCAGACCGGTGATTTTCTTGCCCGCCTCGTAAGCTCCGGGATAGCCGCCTGAAGCCATGGCCACGCACACCGCGGCATCGTTCGACCATTTGAAATCACCGTCGCTGGTGCGGCCGTCGATGGACGCCTCCATCGCTTCGACCAAGTCGCTTTCGAGGCGCATCAGAATCGGCTGCGTCTCCGGATCGCCGAAGCGGCAGTTGAATTCGAGCACCATGGGGCCGCGCGCGGTCATCATCAGGCCGCAATACAGGACGCCTTTGAACTCCGCGCCTTCGTCCTTCATGCCCGCTACGACCGGGCGCACGATGTGGGCGAGGAGCCAGTCGCGCATCTGGTCATCCACAATCGCTGGCGTCGTGTAGGCGCCCATACCACCCGTGTTCGGGCCGGTGTCGCCGTCGCCCACGCGTTTGTGATCTTGCGCAGCGACCAGCGGCGCCACTCGCTCTCCGTCGCTCACGACCAGAAACGAGAGTTCGTCGCCTTCAAGAAATTCTTCCAGCACCACGCGCGATCCCGCCTCGCCCAGCATCTTACCGCTCAGCATTTCGTGAGCGACGGTCGAGGCCTCTTCTTTGCTTTTGGCGATGACCACGCCCTTGCCTGCGGCGAGTCCGTCGGCCTTTACCACAATCGGGGTGTGGAAGTGCGGCAGCGCTTCGTGCACCTGTTGCGAAGTGTCGCAGATCGCATAATGCGCCGTGGGAATGTGGTGGCGTTGCAGGAATTCCTTGGCAAAGCTCTTGCTGCTTTCCAGTTGAGCGGCGGCTTGCGTTGGCCCGAACGTGCGCCAGCCTCGCCGCGTGAATTCATCCACTACGCCGAGCATCAGCGGCAATTCCGGGCCCACGATGGTGAGGTCGGGCTGGATCTGGTTCCCGAGCGCGATCATGGAGTCGAGGCTCTTGACGTCGACCGCGACGCACTCCGCCTCGTCCGCGATCCCGCCGTTGCCCGGCGCGCAGTAGATTTTTGTGACCCGCGGCGACTGCCGGAGCTTCCACACCAGGGCATGCTCGCGTCCGCCGCTGCCGATGACGAGGATCTTCATGGTCGAGACATTCAAGGGTAGGAGCGGAAGCGGACGATGTCAAACGGAAGGGCGAAGAAGTCAAAAGTCAAATTGCAGAAGTTTGGATTTTCACTCTGCAATTTAACTTCTGACTTTTGCATTTTACGGTTAACTATGTTTAATCCCGCCGTATAATCTGTTCGCGTGATCACAGTTTCCAAAGAGGACTACCTCAAAGCGATTCTCGAAGCCGAGAGCGAGGGGGAAACCGTCATTTCGGCTACGCTCGCGCACTGGCTCAAAGTCTCGCCTCCGGCCGTAACGATGGCGGTGCGGCGGCTGAAAAAAGACGGCTTAGTGCGAGTGAATACCGATGGACGCGTTCGCCTGACCGCTGCCGGACGAAAAATTGCACTCAAACTAACGGTGCGCCATCACCTGATCGAGCGCATGCTGGCCGAAATTTTTGGGATGGAATGGTACAAGGTGCACGACGAAGCGGAACGTTTGGAACACGCGGTCTCGCCCGATTTCGAAGCCAGGTTGCGCGACAAGCTCGGGCGCGGAGTCGCGTGTCCGCACGGCAACCTGACCGAAGTGGAGAGTCCCGCGAGCCGGCGGCGGCGCGGCCTGCTGCTGCTCTCGGAAGCTGAGGTGGGGAAGAACTACATCGTAAGCGGGATCTACGAGCGCGATCGACACCTGCTGGAGTTTCTGGAAGCCCGCGGCATTCGGCCCGGGGCCAAGCTCAGCCTGATCGAGCGCAACTACGACAAGACGCTTTCGATCCGGAACACGGTGCGCACCGTGGTTCTAGGCCGGCCGGCGGCAGACAGAGTGTGGGTCGCGCCCCTGTCATCTCGTCCCGCATAATTATTAGAACTGGTTTCATAAATGTCTTTCAGCCCGGAAGGCACATCCCTGAGGGGCTAAAGCCCGCATTTTTCTAGGGCCTGAACGGCACGGCTGAAGCCGTGCCCTACCCAAAACCTATTTATAAAACCATCTCTAACCATATTATTAACTATGATTAACGTCATAGTGTATACTCTGGTTGACTCGTGGGTCCCCCGGAAACGCAGCAGCAGCAGAAGTAGAAGATGAGAAAGGCAGAAGGATCAACGGACGCGAATGCCCCGGCCGGCGCCGGCTCGCCATCCTCGGGCGCTCAGAGCGGCGGCCACGTGTCTTTGGAAGGCGTGCACAGTTCCATCGCGGTGCCGCATCATCAGGCCGGTTTTTGGGAGCAGTGGCGGGCTTTCGTGGGCCCCGCGATTCTGGTCAGCGTCGGCTACATGGACCCCGGCAACTGGGGGACGGACCTGCAAGGCGGCGCGCAATACAAGTACGGGCTCTTGTGGGTAGTCGGACTCGCCAGCCTGATGGCGATCTTCATGCAAGTAATTTCCGCTCGCTTGGGTGTGGTGACCGGGAAGGATCTCGCCCAATGCTGCCGCGACTGGTATCCCCAATGGACCCGTTGGCCCAACTGGCTGATGAGCGAGGTGGCCATCGGCGCCTGTGACTTGGCGGAGGTGCTCGGCAGCGCCGTAGCCCTCAATCTGATGTTCCATATCCCGCTGCTGTGGGCTGTAATTATCACGGGATTGGATGTGCTGCTGCTCCTGGCGTTGCAACGGTTTGGGATGCGCACCATCGAGGCCATAGTCCTGCTGTTGATCGCGACCATCGCCGTGTGCTACTTCATCGAGATTTTCGTTCTGCCGCAGACCCAGCCCAGTTTTCTGGAAATGGGGCGAGCGCTGATTTCGCCGCACCTTCGACAAGCCGGGGTCTTGTACCTTGCCATCGGCATGATCGGCGCGACGGTGATGCCGCACAACCTGTATCTGCACTCGGCGCTGGTACAGAGCCGCAAGCTACAGAAGGACGAGCCGTCGATCCGGAGCGCGATCCGCTTCAACACGGTCGACTCCATCGTGGCGCTGACCGTCGCCTTCTTCGTCAACGCAGCGATTCTGGTGCTGGCGGCGATGGTGTTCTTCGGGAAGAAGAGCGTGATCGCCTCGGGCGGGCACGTGATCGCGTTCAGCGCCAACAGCGATTGGATCCGGGTCGCCTATTTGACGCTGGCGCCGTTGCTCGGCACCGCTGCCGCGAGCACGCTGTTTGCCGTGGCGTTGCTGGCCAGCGGCCAAAGCAGCACCATCACGGGAACGCTCGCCGGGCAGGTCGTGATGGAAGGCTTCATGCATTGGCGAATCAAACCGTGGATACGGCGGCTCATCACCCGCACGCTCGCCATCCTGCCGGCGGTTTTTATTATCGGGTTGCGAGGCGACAGCAGCATCACCGACTTGCTCACCCTCAGCCAAGTGGTGCTGGCGCTGCAGCTTCCGTTTGCCATGTTTCCGCTGCTGCAGTTCACCAGTTCCGGCAAGCGTATGGGGACTTGGAAGAACGGCTGGTTCCTGCTGATCGCGGGTTGGGGCAGTGCTATTCTGATCACCGCGATGGATATCTACGGCATACCGGACTCGTTCAAAGCAGCGTGGCAGGTGATCGCCGGCGGATAATGGCTAGACTATGGTGTGTTTCCACAAATCCTTTTTAGGTCGGAAGGCGCGGCCTTCAGGGGCTAAAGCCCGCATTTTTCTTGGCTCTGAACGGCACGGCTGAAGCCATGCCCCGCCCAAAACCGATTTGTGAACCACGCCCTGACGAGAGACGGCAGGAACGGAAGAATCATGTACGAGACCATCCTGGTGACGTTGGACGGCACGCCGAGTGACCGGGCGATTATCGAACACGTCAAGCAACTCGCGAAGCTGGCGCAGAGCCGGCTGGTGCTGCTTCATGTGGCCGACGGATGGGCGGCCCGGACGTATGGGCCGGACGCGGTCAGTCCTGAAATCAACGAAGACACTGCCTATCTGGAAAAAGTGCGGGTTGAGTTCGAATCCATCGGCATTCCTGCGCAGGCCGAACTGGCGTATGGGGAACCGGCCGAGCAGATTATCAAATGGGTCGAGAAGAAGCGATGCGATTTGGTGGCCATGAGCACGCATGGGCACCGCTTTCTGGCGGACATATTTCTAGGCGCTACCGCCACGCGGGTTCGGCATAGTATCGACGTACCGGTTCTGCTCCTCAAGGCGAAATAGACACTTCACGGCAACTCTTTATGATCCGGCTGCCGGCTCGCTGCGGGCGAGCTGCGCTCGGGCTTGGACAGCCGGGGGCGGCTGTCCCTACGCAACCTTGGACGGGGCAAAGCCCCGTCCCCACACGAACACGATCAGTTCCCACACTAGCTTTCAAAACCGATTACACTATTAGGTCCGAGTCTGCATTATTTTCCCGGTCCTGTGCCGGAGTTTGTGGAGGAAGGTCATCATGTCATCGAATAGTTTTGGCGCCCGCGCAACATTTAAAGTCGGCAAGAAGGAATACGAGCTTTACCGGCTCGACGCGCTTGACAAGCAGGGCATTTCCACCCGGCACTTGCCGTTTTCGCTGCGCATTCTGCTGGAGAACCTGCTCCGCACCGAAGATGGGCGAAGCGTGACGAAGCAGGAAATTCTCGCGCTCGCGGCGTGGAACAAGAATTCAAAGCCAGAAAAGGAAATCGCCTTCACTCCCAGCCGCGTGCTGCTGCAAGATTTCACCGGCGTCCCGGCGGTTGTCGATTTGGCCGCCATGCGCGACGCCATGAAGCGTCTGGGCGGCGATGCCAAGCTCATCAATCCACTGCAACCCGCCGAACTGGTCATCGATCACTCGGTGCAGGTCGACGAATTCGGGTCGCCTGGTGCGTTTGATGTGAACGCGCTGCTTGAATTCCAGCGGAACAAAGAACGATACGCGTTTCTGCGCTGGGGGCAGACGGGCTTCCGCAATCTTGCCATTGTGCCGCCGGATACCGGCATTGTGCATCAGGTGAATCTCGAATATCTGGCGCGCGTGGTGTTTGTGCACGAAGAAGGCGGCAAGCGCACCGCCTATCCCGACACGCTCGTTGGTACCGACTCGCACACCACCATGATCAACGGACTCGGCGTGCTCGGCTGGGGCGTGGGCGGCATTGAAGCGGAGGCCGCCATGCTCGGACAGCCTGTATCCATGCTGATCCCGCTCGTTGTCGGCGTGAAGCTTACCGGACGCCTGCACGAGGGCGCCACGGCAACCGATCTGGTTCTCACCATCGTTGAAATGCTGCGCAAGCACGGCGTGGTTGGAAAGTTTGTCGAGTACTTCGGCCCCGGGCTGCAGGACCTGCCCCTCGCCGATCGGGCGACGATTGCGAACATGGCTCCCGAATACGGCGCCACCTGCGGCATCTTCCCGATCGACAAAGAAAGCCTGCGCTACCTGAAACTCACCGGGCGCAGTGACGAGCAGATTGCGCTGGTGGAAGCTTACGCGCGCGAGCAGGGACTTTTTCACGATGCCAAGACGCCTGAGGCCGAATACTCCGAACTGCTGAGCCTTGATCTGGCTACCGTCGAATCGAGTCTCGCGGGACCGAAGCGGCCGCAGGATCGAGTGGTGTTGTCGAAAGCGGGCGAATCGTTTGAGAAGGCTTTGCCGGGATTGATGAAGGCAAAGACAACGACGGGCGCGCCGACAACTCCCGCCAACGGACATCTGCATCACGGCAGCGTCGTGATCGCGGCGATTACCAGTTGCACGAACACGTCGAACCCGTCGGTGCTGATCGCCGCTGGCCTGCTGGCGAAAAAAGCTGTCGAGCGCGGCCTGGAAGTGCCGGCATGGGTGAAAACTTCGCTCGCTCCCGGATCGAAAGTTGTCCTCGACTATCTTCAGACGGCCGGCCTGATGCCATATCTGGAGAAATTGAAGTTCCACATCGTCGGCTACGGCTGCACGACCTGCATCGGAAACTCTGGCCCGCTGCCCGCGGAAGTGTCGAAGGAAATTGAAGAGAAGAATCTGGTCGTCGCTTCGGTGCTCTCGGGCAATCGCAACTTTGAGGGCCGGATCAGTTCCGAAGTCCGCGCCAACTACCTGATGTCGCCGCCGCTGGTGGTGGCGTTCGCTCTCACTGGCCGCATCGACATCGATCTGCGCAAGGACCCCGTCGGAAAAGGCAAAGACGGCAAGCCGGTTTACCTGGCCGACATCTGGCCTTCGCAGCAGGAAGTCGAGCAGTCGATGGCGAGCGCGATTACATCGGAGATGTTCCGTAAGAGCTATGCCGAGGTGTATTCGGGGGACGAGCGCTGGCGCGGGCTGCCGGTTCCGAAGGGTGAGACTTACGCGTGGGGGAAAGATTCCACCTACATCCGGCAGGCGCCGTACTTCGATGACATGACGCTCAAGCCGTCCGCCGTCGCGGACATCAAGGGAGCGCGTGTGCTGGCCGTGCTCGGGGACAGTGTCACTACCGACCACATTTCGCCCGCGGGTTCGATTAAGAAAGACGGGCCTTCCGGCAAATACTTGATTGCTCATGGCGTACAGCCGGCGGATTTCAATTCTTATGGATCGCGTCGCGGCAATCACGAAGTCATGGTGCGCGGCACCTTCGCCAACGTCCGTCTGCGCAATAAGATGGTGAACACCGAAGGCGGGTTCACCCGCCACCTGCCCGATGGCGCCGAAATGTCCATCTTCGACGCGTCGGAAAAGTACCACGCTGAAAAAGTGCCGCTCGTGATTCTCGCGGGGAAGGAATATGGTTCCGGCTCTTCGCGCGACTGGGCAGCCAAGGGACCGTGTCTGCTCGGCGTGCGCGCGGTCATTGCGGAAAGCTATGAGCGCATTCACCGCTCGAATCTCGTCGGCATGGGCATTCTGCCGCTGCAGTTTCTGCCGGGAGAAAATGCCGGGACGCTGAAGTTGACGGGCGAGGAAGTGTTCGAGGTCGCGGGCATTCGGGATGTGGTCGAAAAGTTTTCTTCCGGACGCAAAATTACGGTGCGCGTGAAAGGTGGAAAGACCGCCGAATTTCAGGCAATCGTGCGCATCGACACGCCGCAGGAAGCTCTCTACTACGCCAACGGAGGCATCCTCCAGTACGTGCTGCGGCAGTTGCTGGCGGGGAAAACGCAGCCGGAAGCGGTGACGGCGTAATATTTCCGGTGCGTTGTTGTCTCTACGCGCATCGTGCTTGCTGCGTGCTAATCTCAAGTTCCGATGCCCATCGCAGCCCAATACATTCCTGCCGCTTACAGTCTGACCGCGGTTGGGGTCTGGGGCGCGAGTGACTTTCTGGGCGGAGTGGGCGCACGGCGCGCGAATGCGTTTCTGTTCACGGCCATCGTGCACCTGAGCGGCCTGGTCCTGGTGGGCACTCTCGCGCTGACGACCGGTGCACGGTTTCCGGGAAACGCCAGCTTGGTTTGGTCGGTGATCGCCGGGGCGGTCGGGGGCATTGCCCTGGCCTTGTTCTATCGTGCATTGGCCAGTGGAAACATGGGACTGGTCGCGCCTGTGGCTGCGGTTCTGGGCGCCGCGATTCCCACCCTCGTAACTGCCTTCGCCGAAGGATTCCCGGGCTATCGGCACCTGTTCGGTTTCATTCTTGCCGGAGTCGGTGTCTGGCTCATCTCCCGTACTGAAGCTGGCGTTGGCCGTCCCGAAGGCTTAGGCATGGCTGTGCTGGCGGGAATCGGATTTGCAGGCTTTTATCTCTGTATCCACCGGGCGGGCAACGGCTCCGCATTGTGGATCGCGACCTGCTCGCGCTTGGGTGCCTTGCTGGTCACGGGCACTATCGTTTTGTTCGGAAGACACCTGCGCGCGGTCGCCTCGCCGGTGCTGGGCATTGCCTTGGTGGCCGGAATCCTCGACATCTCCGGCACCGCCGTTTTCATCCGCGCGAGTCAAATTGGACGCCTGGACGACGCGGTCGTGCTCAGTTCGCTCTATCCAGCGGTTACCGTTTTGCTGGCTCGCATGTTTCTGCACGAGCACTTCAGCCGCGCCCGGACGATCGGCATGGTTGCGGCGCTGGCGGCGGTTCCGATGATTGCGGGGTGAGGAATACAGTCGCGTTCCATATTCTGGAATATGGAATGTGTGGGAAACAGATGGTTGGAAGAAGGTGATCTGTGCCACTGGTTGCCGCTCGGAATGTCACGAAGATTTTTGACCTCGCCGAATCCCCGTTCGGCGGCAGCAGTGCGGGCCAAGTCCGCGCCGTGGATGACGTGTCCCTCGAAATCCACGACGGCGAAACGCTGGGCTTGGTGGGCGAATCCGGCTCGGGCAAGAGCACGCTTGGACGCCTAATCCTGCGCCTGATCGAGCCGACTTCGGGCACCATACTTTTCGAGGGCATCGATCTGCTGCGAGCGAACGGCTCCGAA
>CABEDA010000076.1_pt1 | contig 10755 bp, 8 predicted proteins | sample 3422771 | NCBI WGS metagenome assembly CABEDA01 (sample SAMEA5534329, study PRJEB31848) | metagenome | biome: tundra; feature: field; material: soil | place: USA | collected 2013-05 | depth 0.15 m
TTTTTGCGCCGCGACCGGCGCTCGAACGAAGCGGCCTTGAAGTATCTGCTGCTGGGGGCGTTTTCTTCGGGCATCTTCGCTTACGGCCTCTCGTTGTTCTACGGAATCTCCGGCAGCACCAATCTGGCGGTTATTGCGCGCGCGGTGTCGGCGGTGGATCCGCACAATCCGGTGGTAGTGATCGCGCTGCTGACGACCATGGTGGGATTGTTGTTTAAGATCGCCGCCGTTCCTTTTCATCAGTGGGCGCCGGACGCTTATGAAGGCGCGCCCACCTGCATTACCGGATTCATGTCGGTGGCGGTGAAAGCTGCGGCTTGGGCCCTGCTGTTGCGCATACTGGTGTTTGGATTGTGGCCGCTGCGCTCCATTTACACCCCCGTAATTGTGTTCGTCTCGATCGCCACCATGACCGGCGCCAACTTCGCGGCTCTCACGCAGACGAACACAAAACGTCTGCTGGCCTACTCCTCGATTGCGCACGTTGGCTACATGCTGCTGGCGTTTGTGGCCATGGGAACTTCGCAGCCCGGCAGCCCAGGCTTTAACGACGGCTTCAAGGGAATCCTGATCTACTTGCTCGTTTATATGTTCATGAACCTGGGCGCGTTCGCGGTGATTACGTCCCTGCGGCAGCGCAACGTGATTGGCGACGAACTCGACGATATGGCCGGACTCTACCAGCGCGCGCCGGTCGAAGCCGCGCTGATGCTGCTGTTCCTGCTTTCACTCGCCGGCATTCCTCCGGCGGCCGGGTTCCTGGGCAAGTATTACATCTTCCTGAGCCTGATCGAAAGCCAACATTACTGGCTGGCCTCGCTCGGCGTGCTCTATTCGCTCTTCGGACTTTATTACTACCTGAAGATTGCGAACTCCATGCTAATGCGTGCGCCGATGGAAACCGAACGGCTGCCCCTCAGCCTCGGAATGCGCTGCGCGCTGGGCGTAACGGCGCTGGCGACCATTGTGATCGGAGTTTTTCCGGAACCCTTCATTCGCGGCGTGAACTGGTCGCTGGGGATCGCGCAATCGCCCCACGTAGCGGCCATGGTCCGGTAGCTGCGAATCCTGGGAGCTAGGGCTAAGCCGGGTGCCCCATTCTAAATTTCGCGTTCTTTGCGAAATTTAGAGTGGGGATAGATATTGGAGGCTGGCACAATACCAGCAACCCTGAGGGAGGGGACGAGATCGAGACGAAATGGGCGACACGAAAACGCGGCGGAAAGACTTTGCCACGTGTAAAACTGTCCCACTCAAGTCAAAAGTGGGCTTGAGCGTGCCCCCCGAAGTTCCGCGCTACGATAGATGGGTTACGCATGGCTTCGATGAATCTACCTCTGCACACTTTGCGCGCGATCACGGAGACTTAAGTTGTGACTAACAGCTGTTACTTCAAGGGCATCTGCGTGCTGCTGCTCTGCATTGGAGTCATTGCTCAGAACGTCTCCACATCGCAACCGACAACACCCGAAGCGCAAGTACGACTCGGTAATGATTGTTTGGCCCAGAAGGATTATTCCTCGGCAATGATTTGGTTCCGCAAGGCAGCGGAGCGAAGCAATCCCGTGGCTGAGAACAACATCGGGTGGCTCTACGAGAATGGGTGGGGAGTAAAGCAGGACTACACGGAGGCGTTGAACTGGTTCCGCAAGTCAGCCAGTCAATCTAATGCCGAAGCTCAAAATAACATCGGCTGGCTCTATCAAAGTGGGTGGGGAGTTGAACAAGATTACGGCGAAGCGATGAACTGGTATCGCAAGGCGGCCGAACAAGGGAACGTGAGGGCGAGCACTAACATAGGGTTCCTCTACAGCAACGGACTCGGAGTCAAACAAGATTATTCCGAAGCGGCGACTTGGTACCAGATGGCTGCTGAGCATGGGAACGTGAAGGCGCAAGTCTACCTCGGTCGGCTTCACCAAAATGGATTGGGAGTCCAGCAGAGTTATGCCGAAGCGATGGCCTGGTACACCAGAGCCACCGATAAAGGGGACAGCGCAGCGCAGAACGACATTGGCTACCTTTACCAGCAGGGGCTCGGAGTCACCCAAGATTACGCGAAAGCCATGGCCTGGTACCGCAAGTCGGCAGATCAACATAACGCTCAGGCGGAAAGCAACATCGCATCACTCTACGAGAAAGGTCTTGGGGTTCCACAAGATCATTCCGAAGCGGAAGCGTGGTACAAAAAGGCGGCCGACCACACGCTACTACCGGGTGGCATTCGCCCTCCCCGGGCGATTTATTCGCCGGACCCGGGATACTCAGAGGAGGCAAGCAAGGCCAAGTTTGAGGGAACATGCGTGCTTTACCTGATTGTCGGCGCCGACGGCAATGCGCACGATATCAAAGTGGCGAGATCGCTTGGAAAGGGGCTGGATGAGAAGGCGATCGATGCGATCAAGACATGGAAGTTTGAGCCTGGAACGAAGGATGGCGTGCCGGTTGCGACTCACATCAAAATCGAGGTGACATTCCGTCTCAAGTGATTGTTGGCGAAACTTCGCCGTTCCACTCCCAAGCTTCGTTGCCTCAAATTCCGGTTGATTCCAGCTAAGTCATTCATTTATAAATACTTTACTGTAAGTCCTTATTCCTCAAAGACCTGGCGCCAGCAGGCCGCCAAGTCTTTGATTCCAAAAGACCCATGTCAGGGGGTCTCGATGTCCCCAACCTGCGGCTTCGCCGAACTCCCATTCGCAACTGGATTACAATTCCTGCATGACGAAGCCTCCCGCAAAGGACCCTCTCGTTTCCCTCACTCGCTATTCCGAGATGGGATTCATTATTCCAGCAGCGGTCTTGCTGGGGTTCTTTCTCGGCAAGCTGGCGGATTACTGGCTGCATACCAAGTGGCTCTATTTGGTGGGGCTGTTGTTTGGCGCCGTCGTTGGATTTTGGCAGGTGATCGTCATGGCGATCGCCGCTTTCAAGAAAGATGAATGAGCATGAGCATTCTAAGCGCCTGAAGGCGCATTCATAACCCAACCATTGCGGCATGCCTGAAGGCATGCCCTGATACGAATCGGGCGCGCGACAGGCTGCTATGATCGACGACTCCACCATCTACGAGCGCATCATTCCGCGCGTGCTGCGCAACATGCTGGTGGCGAGCGTTCTGCTGCTGGGACCGGCATTCTGGTTTTACCGCTGGGCGGGAGCGATTGGGTTTGCCTTTGGAGCGGCGGTATCCTACGTCAATTTCCGCTCTCTGACGCTGGGCGTCGAAGGGCTTGCCGATCGCATCGTCAACCGCAACAGCCGGGAAAAAGGCGGCAGAATTGTCCTGCGCTTCGTGGTGCGTTACGGGTTGGTGGGAGCTGCTGCGTATGCTATATTTGAAAGTTCTTCGTTGGCCTTTCGCGGCTTTCTGTGGGGCTTGTGCGTGCCGGTGGCAGCCCTGATGGCGGAAGCCGCATGGGCAGGATACATGGCCTTCCGGCGGGAAGCGTAAGCCCTGCACGGTGCGACCGAATTCTTACAATTCATAAATCTGAGCATTGCGAAGTCTGAAAATGGAACAACTGGCTTTTACCGCACTCCTCAATCGTCTGTTTGGCGCGCCGGTGCTGGCGTTGCTCTTGAAGTTGAACATTCATCCGAAGTATCCAGCGACTCCAATCACGAATCCGGTTGCCATGCAAATTCTGGTGGCGCTGCTGCTGACGATATTCTTTATCGCCGTGCGCTCGCGGCTTTCGGTGGAGCGTCCGGGAGCGCTGCAGCACACCATGGAGGGAATTACCGGTATTATCGAGAACTTGGCCCAGGAGATCATCGGCCATCATTCGGAGAGATTTGTTCCATATCTGACCGTGCTGGGGATTTTTATTTTGACGTGCAACCTGCTTGGGCTGATACCGGGACTGGAATCGCCGACGGCCGTGGTGACCGTGCCGCTTGGTTGTGCCCTGCTGACCTGGTTCTATTACCACTATGCGGGCCTGCGCGAAAACGGCGTGATCGGATACCTGAAGCATTTCATCGGGCCGCAAGAAGGCATACCCTGGTGGGCCCGCATTATCGTGCTGATCCTGCTGCCCCCGATCGAGATTTTCAGTCACTTGGCGCGGGTCCTGTCATTGACGGTCCGTCTTTTCGCGAACATGTTCGCGGGCGAAATGGTGACGCTGGTCTTTTTCTCGTTGCTGCCGCTGGGCCTTCCGATTGTGTTCGAGGGTCTACATGTCGGCGTGTCGTTTATTCAGACGTACATTTTTGTGCTGCTCGCCTGCGTGTATCTGGGAGAGGCGACGGCGCACGAGCACTAGGAAAGAAGGTCTCAGGTCTCAGGTGTGAGGTCTTAGGAAATGCAACGGCAAGCTTTTCCTGAGACCTAAGACCTGACACCTCGCTTTCAGCGTGAGGGCGCCGGCTTACTTGCACGGCGTCAACCACCCACTGGGAGCAATTCATATAAAGGAGAAAGCAAAATGCGGAAAGTCTTGATGTTGTTGTTCGTGATGATGATGTTCTCGATCCTGGCGGTTCCGGCGTTCGCGCAGACGGGCGCAGGCGCGGCTGGAGGGACCAACTGGGTAGCAATCACTTCTGGGTTCGCGATCGCCATCGCAGCGGGACTGGCGGCGCAAGGCCAGGGCAAAGCCGCATCGTCGGCCTGCGAAGCGCTCGGACGCAATCCGGCCGCCCGCGCCGGCATTCAGGTGGCGCTGATTCTCGGCCTGGCGTTCATCGAGTCGCTGGTGCTGTTTACGCTGGTAATTATTTTCGTCAAGGTGGCGTAGGGCGAGTTCGCGGTTTGTCGGGTTGGAAAAGGCCTCTGCGTGCGCAGGGGCTTTTTTTTTTGCCGAGTCAACGAACCGATACATCGCAAAGAGCGCGATAAGTGGGCGACCGCCTCTGCCTGTCACTCGCCTTCTCCAGTGACCCGGTTTTCCTGAGAGCTGAGAGCTGACGGCTGATGGCTGGTCTAGCCTTTGCGTTCGCCGTCCCATTCGGAGGAGCGATTGTCGGGGCCTTTGTGCAGGGCCTCGACCAGGACGCGGCGGAGGCGGTAGCGGCTGTCGAGGTCCATACTGACAAACTCGAAGCCAATTTCATTGACGCGGGCGCGGCGCAGGAGAACCTCGCCGCGGATCTTTTTCACGCCCACGGAGATTTCGACGTGGGCTTCGGAGCCCACGCGGAGATTGTCGCTGCGCGTGCCCATGCCGCCGCCGAGACTCATCTCACGCATGATAATGTTCGACTTCCCCCAGGAACTGGAAAGCGTGGCGGAGAGAGTGCGGGGCAAAACGATGCGTTCGTAGCGCCGCTGGCGGACCCAGGGACATCCCGGGCCAGGATCGAGCGGAACGATGGCGAGTTCGCCGGCCTCGAGGCCGCTTTCGGCTAGAGCCTGAGGCCCATAGCGCGGATCGATTTTGGAAAGCGCCTGCAGGGCGGCGATTCTCAATTCGCGGTGCTGGTTGTAGCCAAACAGTTTCTTGTCTTCGACGATGGTGCGCAGAACCGGAACCGCCTCGATCTCGCGCAAACGGCCGAGCGACTCGATGGCTTTCAGTTGCACGAACGGGGGACGGTTCTGAGCTTCCCCGGCGGTAGCAAGGGCGATCAGGCTGGAACTGGCGCTACCGTCCTGGCTCATGCCGATCTCATCGATGGCCTCGGGCAAGATGAGGGAGTCGAGCAGTTCGAGCAGTTCGAGCAGGGTGCGGCCGCGGTCGGGCGCGGCGCCGTAGGCAATCTGGCGAACGATGATGTCCTGATAGAAACGATTGAACTCGCCCATGCGCGAGGGGAGCAACTCGATCAGCGTGGGGACGGAGAGGCGGCTCAGCAGGCCGACGGTGGAGGCCGACTGGCGGGGCTGGCCGGTGCGCAGGATGTCGCGCAGATCGTCGATGCCGGGTTGTCCGAGCTCGCTGACCAGTTCGACAATGCGGTCGCATTCCACGCGTTTTTGCGAGCGGAAGAAACGGTCGGCCAGGTGTTCCACGGAATGTTTGGCAAGCTGCTGCAGGACGGTGACTAGATCCTCGGGCACCTGATCGGCATTGATGGCCTCCTCGATCATTTCGGGCAGGCGATTTTCGATGCCGACGCGGGAGCGGAGATCCTGCACCAGAGCTGGCCGTAGGCGGGCCACCTTTTCGAGCGAGTAGCAAAGTTCGGCGACGGCTTGGTAGTTCTTGCGAGCGCAGGCCTCCTGTCCGAAGCGCGCGAAGGCGGCGCTCAGCAGGCTCTGGATCTCGGGATCGCGTTCATTGGCCAGATTGTGGCCGATGGTGGCCAGGGTTTCGGGCATGAGTTCATCCGGCGCCTGGGCATAGAGGTCGGCGAGTTGAGCCAGGCCGATCGCGGTCTTGCGGCGGGGTTCGGCATCTTTGGAGTCGAGGCCCTTGCCGTAACTGGAGAGAATCTTGGAGGCCATCTCGTTGTCGCCGCGCTCGAAAAGGACTTCGAGGAACTGGCGAATATTACGGGGAGGCACGCAGGCGGCCTCGCTGGAAAGCAGAACGCTTTTCTTGCCGGCATCGGGAATCTCAGCCCAGAACATGCGGTCGAGAATGTCGGCGTGGGAATCGACCAGGATGCCGGCCTTGGACATCTTGTCTTCCTGCACGCGCAGAATCTGGCGGAGCGTGTCCATCTGCCGGCTCATGTGCTCCATCATGTCGTGGACGGCGTTGACCTTGACGTCGCCGCGCTGGTAGCGGTCGAGAGCGAAGCGGATGGCCATGCCCTCGGCGGCCTTCATCAGCATCGGTGTCTCGTTGTTGTCAGGATCATTGTTCACCGACGCTTTGGCGGCCAGACTCTCGAGCAACTGGGCGAGATTGACCTTGGCGGCTTCGGGAGCCTTGGCGACCTCGGCCTGGAGGTCTTCCGGGGAAGCGTTGGGATCATGCAACGACTGGCCAAAATGGGTGAGCAGGCGAATCGTCTGGATGACTTCCTCTTCCTGCAGAGGAATGACGCCGCCGGTCCAAGCTCCGCCCGAAGATGTTCCGCTGGAACCTATGCCGCCGGGAATGGGGACGCTGGGGACGCTGCCGAGGGGCGCGCCGCCGGGCGCGCCGGAACCTCTGTCGCTTGCTCCCTGGGCGGCGGCGATCAACTGCAAAAGCTTCTGCGGATCGCGGAGCCACTCTTTGGCTTCGGGGCCCAGAGCCTGAGCGGCGAGTTGGGCGGCCATGGAAATCTCGCCGGTGGCGGGATCGGCGGCGACAAACTTGACTTCATTGATGCGGATGGAGGAATTCTTGTTATCGCCGAGGGTTTCCTTAATCTGCTTGGCGAAGTCCTGGGCCTTGGAGCCGCCCATGGCAAAGGCGCGGACCAGCCGGGTAAAGTCGTCGAGCGTAACCTTGTTGGAGAACAGGATGCTGGAGAGCCCGGCGGCGGTCAGCAACTGTGCGAAGCTGCGCTCGGCCTGTCCGGCTTCGAGCGGGATGCCGTCGAGAAGAAGCTTGTTGTCGGAAACGCCGAGCAGAAAACCGGTGTCGCCGCTTTTGGGCAGCGCTTGCTGGAGTTCGTTCCAGGCGGTCTGGAACTGGTCCACGGTGCGCTTATGCTTCACTCCATACAGCCGGCTGTACTTGATCAAAATATTGAGGCTGTGGAGGAACGAGCGAGCGGACGCGCTGCGACCGGCATCGGTTTGGGCAACGTTGGCGATAACAGGCACCTCTCGGTAAGACTGTGTTGCCAATAAGACTAAGCGGGAAAGGGAACCAATGCACGATTACGGAGGTAATTGGCCGGCCGGGAGGGCGGGGGCGGCAAATCCACGAAGGGACAGGTCCTTTGGGATGCTGGCGCGCTACACTGGAAAGCCAGTACTCAGTACTCAGTACCCGGAATCCAGATGAAGATTCGCGTGCTTTTGTTTGGAGTTTTGAAAGACATGCTAGGGCGGTCGGTCGACATGATCGATCTGCCGGAAGGGGCGCGGGTGCGGGAAGTCATTCTTTGTTATTCGAGAGTATCTCCGCGGTTTGAGGCGATGGTGCCGTCATTGGCGATTTCGGTGAATCAGGAATACTCCAGAGCGGATCGCGCCCTGCGCGACGGCGACGAAGTCGGGCTGTTGCCGCCGGTGAGCGGCGGCTCTTCCGAGGACGGGTCTTCCGAGAGTGGATCGGCGGAGGGCGGCGACGAAGGTCCGGGCGAAGTTCGGGGCGAAGTTCAGATCGTCCGCGAGCCAATTGACAGGGAGGCCGTGGTCGCGCGGTTGAAGCGGCCGGCGGATGGCGCGGCCTTGATTTTCGACGGCGTGGTGCGCGACAACACGCGGGGACGGCGCACGCTCTATCTGGACTATGAAGCCTACGAAGCGATGGCGCTGAAGCAGATGGAAACTCTGACGGTGGAGGCGCGGGCGCGTTTTGGGGTGCGGGGAGCGTCGATCGTCCACCGACTGGGGCGGCTGGAGATTGGGGAGACGAGCGTGCTGATCGTGGTGGCTTCGGGGCACCGGGGCGCGGCGTTTGAGGCGTGCCGGTGGATCATCGACACGCTGAAGAAGACGGTACCGATCTGGAAGAAAGAACACTTTGAAGATGGAGCGGTGTGGGCGGATGGAGATGCGTTTCCCGAAGAAATTCGACGGCCGGAAGGCACCGCCGGGGAGAGTCCGCATCATAATGATTGAATCATTGGGTCATTGAGGCATTGAATCATTGAAACTTTGGCATCTTGTGACTAAGCGCATCCTACGGATCGCATTCCTCTTCGTCTTGATCATTGGTTCCGGCGCGTCATTGCTGGCCGAGGAGCCGGAAACTACGATCAAAGTCGACGTGAAGCTGGTGAACGTGTTCGTCACGGTGACGGATGCGCACGGAGCTCCCGTGGCGAACCTGCAGAAAGAAAACTTTCTGCTGAAAGAAGACGGCAAGGAACAGAAGATCGCGATTTTCAGCCGGGAATCGGCGCTGCCGTTGTCGATTGTGCTGGCGGTGGATACGAGCCTGAGCACGCGCAAAGATCTGCCGCTCGAGCTGATCTCGGCGCGCAAGTTTGCGCACACGATTGTGCGGCCGCAGGACGGGCTGGCCGTGTACAAGTTCAGCGAGGTCGTGGACCAGATGGTGCCCTTCACCTCCGACTTGAAAAAGATCGACGCCGGAATCGACCGGGTGCACAATGGCGCGGCGACGGCGCTCTACGACGCGATCTTTCTGGGGTCGCGGGCACTGAACCGGCGGCAGGGAAGAAGAGTGATGGTGGTGATCACCGACGGCGGCGACACCATGAGCCAGGTGAATTACAAAGAGGCGCTGCGCATGGCGCAGGAGGCAGAAGCGATAATCTACAGCATCATTATAGTTCCGATTGAAGCCGACGCGGGCCGGGACACGGGCGGCGAGCACGCGCTGGTGCAGATCTCGAGCGACACGGGCGGAAAGTATTTCTACGCCACTTCCCTGCCGCAACTGGACAGCGCGTTTCAGAAGATTAGCGACGAACTGCGGACGCAGTATCTGCTGGCGTACTATCCCTCCGAACGCTATTCCGGTTCGGAATTCCGGCAACTGCGGGTGGACCTGACGAACCCGCCCGCAGGCGGTCCTTATCAGTCGCACTACCGGGCTGGGTATTACACGCGGAAGGGAACGTTCTGACAGGCTGCGCAAAGAATCGGATGTCGATGCCCAGCCCTGAAGATTGTGCGTGGGAACTGGGTCGTCCCTCCGGGACTTGAATCATTTCTCCCCACCTTTCCCAGCGCTGAAGCGCTGGGCTAAGCTCGGTCGCCCCTCCGGGGCTGGCGTAAGAACCCATACATCGCCCCGGGGAAGTGGGCGCATCTAGTAAACTGTTCTATTCGATTTCAGTAGAAAATCATGGCAGTGGAAAACTAGACCCTTAGACGCGGAATCGCTTCCCGGTTCTACTTGAGGTTCTGCCCCCAGGAGAGTGGCATTTTGTTGGATCGCTCTGGCTTGCGTGTTCGTCGTTGTCTGTTCATTCGCCTTGGCCTCTTGCTCTTCGTGGTTGCCGCGTTCACCGTTTTACCTGTGGTTTCGCTGTGGGCGCAGGAAGAGGCCCCGGAAAATCCAACAACCGGCACCATTCAAGGCACGGTGCGGGATGACGTTGGCAGCCCCGTCGAAGGGGCGCGAGTTTTGTACAGCTCGGCGGCCACCGACACCAAGGGCGTGACGCGCTCCGGCAAGGACGGGGCGTACGTTTCCGAACCGGTGCCGCCGGGCGCTTATGTGGTGCGAGTGGAAGGCCGGGACATGCTGCCGGTCGAGACCAACGTCACGGTGGCCCTGGGAGCGGCGGCGACGGCGGATTTCAAGCTGGAATGGATCAATCCCGGGCCGGTGCGGCTGGAGAGCAAGTTCGATGGCGAGGTCGCCGACCGGCTCCCGATTAACGGACGGAACTATCTGAACGCGGGACAGTTTGAGCCGGGCGTGCAGGCGGTGGATGGAAGGATCTTCGATCCGGGCAAGAGTGGGTTCCAATCGCTTTCGATCAACAGCCAACTGGGCCGCACCACGCACTACGACCTGGATGAAGTCGAGGCCATGGATGAGACCCGGGGCGCGTCCACACTGAACCTGCCGGCGGATGCGGTGCGCGAAGTGATCGTCTCGCGGGCCAACCCGGAACTGTTTCAGTCGCTGAACGCAAGTGGCGCGGTGCGCGTGACGACGCGCTCGGGCGAAGATGAATGGCACGGCGATCTGTTCGGAAATCTGCGCGACCGGGTGGCTGGGTTAGCGGGATTTCCGTCGGGGAGCCCGAAATACAGCCGGCAGCAGTATGGATTTGGGG
>CABEDA010000078.1_pt1 | contig 10717 bp, 6 predicted proteins | sample 3422771 | NCBI WGS metagenome assembly CABEDA01 (sample SAMEA5534329, study PRJEB31848) | metagenome | biome: tundra; feature: field; material: soil | place: USA | collected 2013-05 | depth 0.15 m
GGGGACTATTTCCGTGTGGTGCGTTCCTACACCGCTACCTTGGGGGATCCGGTGGACTCGCTCTCGTTCGAGACGGGGACTTCAGAAGACACGCAGATGCGTCCGCCGACGATTGAGGCCGGTCGCTTCAACAGGACCAAAGGGGTGAACATTCATGTGGGCGACCTGCCGCGCCGCGCGGTGGGGGAAGTGGTAGTTCTGAATGTAACCCCGACCGCATCGTCCGCCATGGTGGTCTTCGCGCTGGAAGATGTGCACGCGGGCGACGGGGTGGAACTGGACCCTCCCGAATAAGAACGAAACCAACCAATCGAAACGAGGGGAGAGCGAATCTCCCCTTTTTCTTTTGACTTCCACGCGGCTCCAGGCCCGTTCCACGGATGTAGCCGAGTTGTGGGTCACATCGACGCGAGCGGGCACGTTGCAGAAACCGATGAAATCCAGGAGAAGAGCGACACCCAACAGCAGGAACACGTCTGAACCGGTCCGGCGATTCGGCGTTGCTTTCCCGCTACTGGCCTCGATTTTCATAGAGTGTGTTTCGGGGACGATGAAAATAGCCCGGCGCTTCAGCGCCGGGTTGCGGACCCTTCCATTTGAATCAGTCCCGTTAGGGACGACTGAAACGCAACGGCGCCTGTACGACTCAGTCGTGCCTGCTGCACTCACGATCATCTCGACATCCCAACCCGCCAGTGAACTGGCGGGCTATTTTCGATGGTCCCTCCGGGACCCCTGCCTTTCACGCATCTAAGGATGTCAGCAAAGCCAAACCAGTTCTAGGCCGGACGCGGGGGCACGGAGACAAACGGACGTCCCCGAAAATTCAGCAGGGACTTTCCACATCGGCGTCGCCGAAGACCTCGGCGGTGAAAGCCTCGATGGTCGCGGCGTGGCGCCAGGCATTCAGCGGCAGGCCGGCTTTGCGGCAGGTTTGCTCTAGAAAGGTTTCCCGGTCCCAACCATTTTCGAGGGAAACCTGGGGCAGCAAGAGGCCACGTCGAGCGCCATCGGAGATGACCAGGCCGTGACGTCCGACTTCGACTGCCTCGGGATGAATCGGGAAGAGACGGGAGAGCACGCTCAGCGAAACTTCCAGTTTAGGAGCTTCTTCTTTCGTAACCGGCAAGAAGCGGGAATCGTCGAAAGCGGCGGCGCGGGCCGTTTCAGCTACGGCGCGATACAAAGGCGCGATGGGCGCGGCATAGCCGACGCATCCTCGAAGTTGGCGGTGGAAATCGCCGGGGAGATAAAGCGTGGTGAAGACGCCTCGCGGATCCGACAGCCGGAGTGAAGCAGCCGGCGGTTCCGGAAAAGGCTGACGCTCCAGAACGGAAAGAATCGCCCGGTGCGCGATGCGGAGCAGAGTCCGGCGCTGCTCGAGAGAAAATTCCGGGGTTGGTTGGGCGGGGTTGGATGCGTCCAGATTCGCAGCCGGTTTATCAGACAGCTTGGACATCGCGTTTTCTCCGCCGGGAGAGGACGAAGGCCCGGCGCCGGCGCTTTTCCGATTTGCGGTCGATCCGGGACCAGAAGGCGACGAAGTAGTCGAGCGCGGAAATCAGCGACAGCAGAACCATGAACCAGATGGCGAGCCGGGCAATCCAGTAAACCGGAAAAATGTAAATGCCGTAGACGGGCCACTCGTGCCAGCGGCGAGCCAGAATCACGGCGACCACCGAAATGATCTGCACCAGCATCTTGAACTTGCCCAGTTCGCTCGCTTGAATCGTAAAACCTTCGGAAGCGGCAATGGAGCGCAGCCCGCTGACCAGGAACTCGCGGCCGATGATGACCACGGCCATCCAGGCGGGCACCAACACGGGATTGAACTGCACCAGGGTGATGAAGACGGCGGCAATCAGCAGCTTGTCGGCCAGGGGATCGAGCAGCATGCCCATGGTGGTGATCTGGCCGCGTTTGCGCGCGAGATAGCCGTCGATGCCGTCGGTGATCGAAGCCAGAATGAAAACGCCCGAAGCCAGGATTTCTCGTTCTCCGGTTTGCTCGCTCGAGAAGCGCGGAGTGCAAAGAATCCAGATGAGCAGCGGAATCGCGGCGATGCGGGTGAGCGTGATGTAGTTAGGAAGATTCACGCGGTAACGGGACCGGGGCCGTGAGGGCAGCCAAGGTGATTATCCTCTAGATCAGAGGCCAAGGCAACGGATAGGAGTTCCAAGGGTGGGCGGACCGTGACCCACCGTTGGACGGTTCGTCCGGAATGCGAGAAGCTTGCCACCCGGTAACCTGGGCGCTCTCACTTAGGTAACCTCGTCATCCAGACCCTGCGCAACTGATCTTTCGTGGGAGGGTTTTCATCGGCATGAACAACATATTCGCCAAGTCGCTGCTAACTCTGGCAGTCGGGGACTCATGATCGGCGGTTCCGCCGCTGCTCAAACCTCAACCAACACTTCGGGCGCGGGGCCTGGCGTTGTCGATCCTGGCCATCCGCGGGTGAATCAAGTAAACCGCCGCGAGGGCAGACAGCAACAGCGCATTGGCAACGGCGTCAAGAGCGGGAAATTGAACGCGCAGCAAGCGTCCAACCTGGAGAAGCGCGAGGCTCGCGTGCAGAACCGTGAACAGAAAGACATGGCGGCGCACAACGGCCATCTCACCAAGCGCGAGCAGAGGGGAATCAATCGCCAGCAGAACCGGATCAGCAAGAGCATTTATAAAGACAAGCACCAGTAATCCGGCGAGAGGGCGCAAAGAGTGAAACTAGAGGACAGCCGCAGGGGTGCTGCGGCTTTTCTTTTGGCCGCGGCTCCGGTTGGTGGTTCGAAATGACAAAAGAAAACGGCTGGGAGAAACTCCCAGCCGTTTCTTGGGGAAGTGCTACGGCGGAGTTATTTCTTACCAATTCAGTTTCAACGCAAACTGAAACTGGCGCGGGTCGTAGGCGGCGGTGGCCTGACCAGCGTTGGTGAAGAGCGGGCTTACGGCCGCTACGTTGTACACGTTGGCGATGTTGAACATGTCGACCATCAGATCCATGTTGAAACGCTCGCCGAAGTAGACCTTCTTGGCGACGCGCATGTCGTTGAAGACTGTCCACGGGGTGATGCCGGCGTTGCGGCCCAGGTTACCGTCGAGGGAGGTCAGCGTGCCGTTGAAGCCGAGGATGCAGGGCTCCTGAAAAATTCCGGTGGGAGAGAACTTCGACTTGACCACTGCATTTCCGATGGCTGTGCACGCAGGGGTTTCGAAGGTGTTGGGGCGGCTAGTGAGAGAGGACAACTGGAGGTTATCGCCACCGGCTGTGATGATGTTAAACGGCCGTCCCGAGCCGAACTCTATGAGAGGGGCAAAGGTCCAGTTGCTGAAGAGCTTGCCGGCGAAGCCGCTGCTGGCGAGTTTGCCCGTCTCGTAAACTCCGCTGAAGACGAAGCGCTGGCGCTGGTCAAACAGCGAGGTTGACCGTTCCAGTCCCGGGAAGTAGCTGTCTTGCGGAGTGAGCGTGGACTGCAGGTCGGTGGAATCGTCGATGGCGTGCGACCAGGTGTACGAGGCGAGGAACTCGTAGTGGCTGCTGAAGCGCTTGCGGAGATTGGCGGTGAGGCCGTGATAGACCGAGCTGCCGTTGGAGTAATTGGCGTCCATGTCGCCGAAGGGGATGCAGCCCGTGTAATCGAAGGTGGGGGGCGCGGGATTGCATTTGGTATTAAAGCCTGGCAGGGTCGCGAGAAGAGCCTGCGCCTGACCTACGCAAGGGGCTTGGCCGCTCAAATAGAATCCGGCGGCGATGGAAGGGTTCAGTCCTCCGGGACGGAAGAAGTTCATCAGGGCGGGATCCACGTAGCCCGCACCGCAACCACTAACGGTGAAAGGGCTGGAGGCGGTTGAACCCGCTGCCTTGGCCGCGAAGAAATTGGCGGTCATCAAATCGCCGCGAATGGTGTTGGCGTTGATGGGACGGTTGAGATGTCGTCCACCGTTGAAGTTGTAGGCCAGGCTGAAGGCGAAGCCGTTGCCCAGGTCGCGCTCGATGGTCAGGTTCGCTTGCTGCGAATAGGCGTAAACGAAGTTCTTGCCCTGCGGATAGCCGAAGGGCTGGAAGCCGAGTGGCAGGAAGGTCCCTTGGGCGAGGTTGAGGTAGTTCTGGTTGAGGAAGACCGAATTGGGAGTATTCAAGGACTGAAACTGCTGTTGGTTTGGCTCGTAGAAAAGATTCGCATTCGCCTGCGGAAAGGGCGAGGGCGCGCACTGGGGCTGATTCACGAGTCCCTGAAAGATCGGGACGGCGTTCAGGTTGGCCGCGTTACCGGCACCAGTGCAGGGGCCAGTCCCGGCGAACGCCAGCTGCCCGCTGCTTGAACCGTCGGAAGCATCGCCGAGGAAATAGAGGCCGAGCAGGGGGTGGTCATAGAACATCCCGAAGGAGGCGCGGACCACGGTTTTGCCGTCTCCCTTGGGATCCCAGGCGACGCCGAGGCGTGGCTGAATGTTGTTCTTGTCGGCCTGGATGCCTTTCTGCAATCCCAGCGCTTGATAGGCGGGAAGGGCCAGCCCTTGCGGCGGTTTGAATTTGGGCGGGAATTCCACGTCGTAGCGCACGCCGTAGTTCACCGTGAGTTTGTGGTTCACGCGCCAGGAATCCTGCCAGAACAATCCCAAGGGCTTGTTGGAGAATGAGTCGCTGGGACTGCCGAGGCCCTGGATGAAATCTCCGGGAACGCCGAAGCCGTAGGCTTGTACCGGGGATAAGCCAGCAATCGGGAAATTGGCAGGGAGGGCGCTCACCAATAGACCGTAGTCGGCGGTGGGGAGCGCATTCGAGGCTGCGAGCGATCCAAAGTCGTAGACACCTCCGTAGTTCACGGTGAAGGTGGCCTTGAGCGGGAGATAATTGAAATCGCCTCCGAACTTCGTGGCGTGGCGTCCGATGCTCCAGGAAAAATTGTCGGTGAACTGGTAGCGCTTTTCGGTGCGCTGAATATAGGAGTAGGGCTCGCGTCCGAAATAGGCGAAGCCGGGAATGTTGACTGCCGGGTCGGCGCCGCTCGGGATCTTGGTGTTGTAGAAATAACTCAAACCTCGGCGTGCGTACTGGAAGCGGAATTCATTCACCTTGCTCGTGCCGAGAGTCCAAGTGTCTTGTACAACGCCCGCCACGTCGCGGTAAGTTTGCTGAGAAGTGCGCGAGTAGGCGTTTTGACCGAAGGGCTGGTCCTGTCCGCTGACTTCAATGCCGGTCACGGTACTGGGACTGGCATTGGCCCGAAACGTAAGGCGGTTGTTGCTGGTTAAATTATGGTCGAGGCGGAGCGAGTAGAGGCTAGTGCCTTCGAAAACCGGGAAGTTGCCTTCCTGCGAAGCCAGCGTCTGGTACGAGGCAGGCACGAAACAGGTTCCGGGAGAGCGGCAGGTTGAAATGAAGCCGGGCAATCCTCCCATGTTTGTCGGCCACGCGCCGTTTACTGCCATGCCTGAAGACGCTCCCAGGACGCCTGCATACTCACCCACGACGGCGGCGACGTTCGGATCGGCTTCGGCCGCCAGCACTGTCGGGTTTGTAAAGAAGGCGATTTGGTCTGGCGTCAACTGCAAAGTGCCAAGAGGTAGGCCAACCTGCGTCGTGTCGAACGGTGTTAGTCCAAAATTGCCCTGGCCAATGCTGGAAAATCCCGTCTCGTGCCGCCGCGTCGTTTCGTAGGCAAAGTAATAGTACGTTTTGTCCTTCTTGATAGGGCCCCCGAAAGCGACGCCTCCCTGCACGCGGGTGTAGGCGGGATTGGACGTGGTGCTGAAGGGGTTGACGGCCTGGAAATTGCGATTGCGCAGGTATCCGTAGACGTCGCCGTGAAAATCGTTCGATCCGGAGCGGGTGATGATGTTGACCACGCCGCCGGCGGCGCGGCCGTATTCGGCGGCGTAGTTGTTGGTGATGATCTGGAATTCCTGCACTGCCTCTTGCGAGACGGTGGAGCGCACGCCGTTGGTGGAATTGTCGGTGGCATCGGCGCCGTCGACATTGACCAGGTTGGAACGGCCGCGCTGGCCGCTCATGTTGAGTCCGGAAGTCGGCGCGGCGCCGAGGTTGGGGGCGCTGTCGCGCTGTACCTGGGAATCGGTCAGCGTGAACTGGATGTAGTTGCGGCCATTGATGGGCAGATTATCGATGCGGCGCTCGCCGACGGTGTCGGTGGTGGAACTGCGCGACGTTTCAACGTTCTCGGCCTCGGAGCTGACTTCGATGATTTCCTTGCCGCCGGCTACGGTGAGCGAGATGGGCAACTCAGCCATCCCGCCAACGGTGATGGCGACGCCGGTGGCTTCGGTCCTGGCGAAACCTGACGCTTCCACGGTAACGGTATACGTGCCGGGAGCTAGTTGACGCACACTGTAGCCGCCCTGGCCGTCGCTGCTGCCGGCGCGCTCCAGGCCCTTGGCGGCGTTGCGCGCTGTGACCGTGGCGTTGACTATGACGTTGCCTTTTGGATCTCTCACGCTGACGTGGAGGTCGCCGGTGGCAGCGGCCTGGGCAAATGCCGATTGACGGACGAGCAAGAAGACGACCACCAAAAAGAGCAGACGAAATGACGCTTTCATAGGGCTCCTGGGATCTTCCGCATCGTGGCGGAAGGTAGGATCAGAGTGCGCGGTTTGTCACTAGCCACTTGATCTTCGAACACTTTGGTAGGAAGAGATACCGCTGATATGTACATCAGAAGAGGGTGTTTAGGCAAGCAATAAGGTGGGTTCCCGGCAGATTGGCGAGGGGGAGACGGACAGGCGGAAACTGTTTTTGTTGTCACCTTGATCGTGCGGTTGTCTTCGTCGCAGTCTTCGCATTGCGTTTGCCATGGCCTTTCTTTAGTCTGAGATTTCCGGGAGCGAGATTACCGGCGTGCCAGAAATATTTCTTGTGCCTTCGCTTATGCATTCCGAGAACTTCAACGGACACTCCATGACGGGAGAACTGCGGCGGGTGATGGTGTGTCCGCCGGGCAACGCGGGATGGGATATTGCCGGGAAAGCTGCGGCATGGCGGGAGCTTGGATTTCGGCACGCTCCCAATTTTGCGGCGGCACAGAATCAGCACGAAACTCTGTGCGCGCTGCTCAGCGAGAGCGGAGCGGAAGTCGTGTGTCTGCCTCGGGCGGAAGTTCTCACGCTCGATGCCGTCTATGCGCACGACGCGTCGCTAGCCACAGACCGAGGTCTCGTCCTGATGAATCCGGGCAAGAAGAATCGCTTGGCGGAGGCGCAGGTGCACGCCTCCTTTTGCGGGCAGTTCGGCATTCCGGTGTTTGGCGAGATCGGGGTGCCCGGGACTACCGAATCCGGCGACATCGTTTGGCTCGATTCGCGGACGCTGCTGATCGGTGACGGCTATCGGACGAACAAGGCGGGGATCGAGCAGATGCGGGCGCTGCTCGGTTCGGACGATTCTCAGAAAAATGTTGAGGTGCTGTCCGCGCCGTTGCCTTATGGACCGGGACCTTCCGCTTGTCTGCACCTTATGTCGCTGATGAGCATGCTCGACGAGCAGACCATCCTGGTCGATCTGCCCTGGCTGGCGGTCGAGACCGTCGAACTGCTGAAGGCGCGCGGATTCCGCCTGCTTGAGATTGCATATAGCGAGCGCGAAACGCTTGCCTGCAACGTGCTCTCGCTTGGCCGGAAGCGGCTGATCGCGATTGAAGAAAACGTGAAGACGAATCAGATCATGCGGGACGCCGGCTTTGAGGTGCGCACGTTTCCCGGGTCGGAGATCTGTATTAACGGCTCGGGAGGGCCGACGTGCCTGACGCGGCCGCTGCTGCGGACGTAGGGACAGCCGCCCTCGGCTGTCCAAGCGAGCGAAACTCGCCTCGGTTTTCCGCGTATCCAGTCTTGTCTTGCGAATCGAAAGCGTGGCGGGGCTTTGCCCCGCCGGACAGCCGAGGGCGGCTGTCCCTACGTTTTTCATATTGCTCCCGTCCGCCCCCATTCCGCACGCCTTGGTAGAATCAAAAGGAATGCTTTTGCCGTTTGTCCGCGAACTTTTCGCGGAGGTGGAACTCTTACCTGCCTTCACGCGTGCCGCCTCCCATCTGCGGGAGGGCGCGGGACGGATGAGTGTCACTGGACTCTCCCCGGCGGCCAAGGCGCTGATCGTGGTTTTGCTGCGACGCACGGTCGAGCGTCCGTTCGTGCTGGTAGTGGCCGATAACCGCGCCGCCGAAGAGTTGCTGCCGGTGCTGCGCGCGTTCTGCGAACTGACCGGGGCGGCCGATCCGGACTCGGTCGTTAGTTTGCCGGCGCGCGATGTGCTCCCCTTTCAGAATTTGTCGCCGCATCCGGAGATTCAGGAAGAACGCGCGACCGCGTTGTGGAAGATTGCCACGGGCCGGGCCGCGATTGTGGTTTCACCGGTGACCGCCACCACCATTCTTCTGCGCTCTCCCGAGTACTATGCCGACCTGGCGCGGGTTTTGCGTCGCGGTGAAATTTTCGATTTGGAGAAGTTGCTCGAACACCTGAACACGGTCGGCTACAGCGCAACCGATGTGGTAGAAATGCCGGGGCAGTATGCGGCTCGCGGCGGCATTCTCGATGTGTACTCGCCGGAAGCGGATCGGCCGGTGCGGCTCGAGTTTTTCGGGGATGAAGTCGAGTCCATACGCAAGTTCGACCCGGCCAGTCAGCGGTCTTCCAACCCCGTCGATGAAGCGCTGCTTCTGCCGCTGACGGAAACGCCGGTCACGGCGGAACTGCTCGGCTCCATCAACGCACGGCTCTCGGGGAAACGCATTACGGGATCGCCGGAGGTGGTGGAGCAAGCGATGCGCGACTCGGGCGCTGGAGTTTTTCCGGGCTGGGAGTTCTATGCTCCGGTGGCGGGCGCGGACCGCAGCATTTTCGGGCTGCTTCCGGACGCGCGGGTGATTCTTGACGAACCCGAAGCGCTGGCTCTCGAACTGGATAAAGTCTGGGCGCGGATTGAGGAAGCGCACGAACGGAGCGGAGTGGGGAACCTGGTTCGTCCGGCCGATCTTTACCTGACGCCGGAAAGCTGGCGGGAAAAGACGGCGGCACTCGCGGGAGCCGACTTCGAATATCTGGCCGTGGCGCGCGAAGCCGCTGAGGCCCACGAGAGAAGAGAGGAAGCCGCTTTTCTTTCGCAGCCGTCCTCGCGCTTTCACGGCGCTGTTCCGGCGATGATCGAGCAGGTGCAGAAACTGGTGGGCGGCGGCACGCAGGTGATTCTTGCCGTTCCCAACACCGGAGAAGTCGAGCGCCTGGCCGATATGTTCACCGAGTACAACGCTTCGTATCGTCTGGGAAGCCGCACCCGCAGCGGAGAAAGCTATGCCGACGAAACCTCGTATTTTGCCGGCGACGTTCTCACCACCACGCTGCTGAAGGCTTATTTGCCCGACGGCTTCGTTTTGCCGGACGCGCATCTTGCGATTTTTGGGGCGCGCGATCTGTTCGACGAATCGGACCTGGTCGCGGCGCGGCCACAACGACAGAAATCGAAAGTCTCGGCTTTTCTTTCTGACTTCCGCGATTTGCAGGTTGGTGACTACGTGGTCCACGTGGAGCATGGCATCGGGCAGTATCAGGGATTAAAGGAAATCAATCAGGGCGACGGCGCCTCGGAATTCATGCTGCTCGAATACGCCGAAGCTGCACGGCTCTATGTTCCGCTGACTCGCCTCGATCTGGTGCAGAAATATCGTTCGGCGGAGGGTGCGAAGCCCGTCCTGAATCACCTTGGCACCCAGGCGTGGGGAAAGACCAAAGCGCGCGTGCGCAAGGCGATGAAAGACATGACCGACGAACTGCTCAAGCTCTATGCGCAGCGGCAGTCCGCTCAGGGCCACATTTTTCCGGCGGACACCGAGTGGATGAAGGAGTTCGAAGACGCCTTCGAATACGACGAGACGGAAGACCAGGCACAAGCCATCGCCGACGTGAAGCGCGACATGGAGTCGCAACTCCCCATGGATCGCCTGCTCTGCGGCGACGTTGGTTACGGCAAAACCGAAGTGGCGATGCGCGCTGCTTTCAAGGCCCTCGGCGACAACAAGCAAGTCGCCGTGCTCGCGCCCACCACCGTGCTCGCATTCCAGCACTACGAAACTTTCAAGCAACGATTCGCGCCTTTTCCGCTTACGGTCGAAATGATCAGCCGCTTCCGGACGCCGAAGCAGGTCAAGGAAATTTTGCAGAGAGTGGAAGCGGGCAAAGTCGACATTCTGATCGGCACGCACCGCCTGCTGTCGAAAGATGTGAAGTTCGCCGACCTTGGCCTGCTGGTGGTGGACGAGGAACAGCGTTTTGGCGTCCGCCACAAAGAACGCATCAAGCAGATGCGCACCGAAGTCGACGTGCTCACCATGTCGGCGACGCCGATTCCGCGCACGCTGCATATGTCGCTGGTGGGCCTGCGCGATATGAGCGTGATCGAAACGCCGCCCAAAGACCGCATGGCAATTCAGACGGTGGTTGCGAACTGGGACGAAAAGCTCATCCAGTCGGCGATCGAACAGGAACTCGACCGCGGCGGCCAGGTTTATTTCGTACACAATCGCATCGATACGATCTGGGAAATTGCCGCCAAGATTCAAGCCATGGCTCCGAATGCCCGCGTCGCCGTGGGCCATGGGCAGATGGGCGAAGGGGAGCTCGAAAAAGTGATGCTGAAATTTATGCATCACGAAGCCGACATTCTGGTCTCGACCACGATTATCGAAAACGGGCTCGATATTCCGCTCTGCAA
>CABEDA010000079.1_pt1 | contig 10703 bp, 8 predicted proteins | sample 3422771 | NCBI WGS metagenome assembly CABEDA01 (sample SAMEA5534329, study PRJEB31848) | metagenome | biome: tundra; feature: field; material: soil | place: USA | collected 2013-05 | depth 0.15 m
ACGTCGTCCCACTCTTCCTCCTGGATCGACATGAGCAGCAGCATCACGTTGGCGCCGACGGAGAAATTCTGCGCGTCGTTGGTGATGACGAAGGCGTCGAAGGCGTCGCCCGGTCCGCCCGGCTTCAGGGTTTGGAGGATCAGCGAAATAATGTCGGCGCCGAGGGCATTCATTTTGGAGTGGAATTGGATGCAGCCCACACCGTCGCCCAAGTCGACCAGCGATGCGCCGGGATTTTTCTTGACCACGCCGTTGGACTTCGTTTTGATTGCGACTTCAACCGACCAGACTCCTTCGGGAACAGTTGCCGGTTGCCAGTTGCCGGTTGCCAGATCCCAGTGCTTGCGGCCGCTCTGCGTTTTGGGATCGTCGGCGTACCAGGACTTGTTGCCGGCGGCTAACAGTTTTTCCACGTTGGCCGCGACTGGGCGGCCTTCTTTTTTCATGCGCGCTACGGTTGCTTCCACGCCGGCCGCGTCCCAGAGTTCAAAGGGGCCGAGTTCCCAGTTGAAGCCCATGCGCATGGCGCGGTCGATCTCCACGATGGAATCGGAAATCTCGGGAATGCGGTTGGCGGAGTACGTCCACAGGTCGGAGAGCGCGGCCCACAGGAAAGCAGTTGCCTTGTCGGGTTTCTGCGATGCGCCGCCGCCATCCATTCCGAGCAGCATTTGCACGCGCGCGCCCGTCTCTTCGACGTTTTTCGCCATATCGAGCGCGGCGAATTTCGGCTTCTGCCGCGGATGGTATTCGAGCGTTTTCCAGTCGAGCGCCAGGCGTTCGTCTTCTTTGCTTTTGCCGTCGCCGCTCTTGAGCTTTTTGTAGAAGCCGCCCTTGGTCTTGTCGCCCAGCCACTTGCGTTCCAGCATCTGGCGGAAGAAAGCGGGAATCTGCAATTCGCTGCGCTCGTCGCGGACATTCTCGGTCATGTTCTTAACCACGTGTCCGAGGATGTCGAGGCCCACCAGATCGATGGTCCGGAAGGTGGCCGAGCGCGGCCAACCGACGGCGGAGCCGGTGAGCGTGTCGATTTCTTCGACCGTCAGGTCCATTTCCTGCATGAGCCGCATCACGTTGAGCACGGAGAATGTGCCAATGCGATTGCCGATAAAGTTGGGAGTATCTTTCGCCCGCACCACGCCCTTGCCAAGTTGCGTGTCGCAAAAGTGCGCGACGGAGTCGATCAGTGCGGGGTCGGCGTCTGGCGTGGGGATCAGTTCCAGCAGACGCATATAGCGCGGCGGATTGAAAAAGTGCGTGCCGAACCACGAGCGCCGGAAGTCGGCGGAAAATCCCTCGGCGATTTTCGCCACCGGAAGTCCGCTGGTGTTGGTGGTAACGATGGTGCCGGGCTTGCGGATCGCCTCTACTTTCTTTAGCAGCGCGCGTTTGATGTCGAGGTTCTCGACGATGGCCTCGATAATCCAGTCGACCTCGGCCAAGCGCTTCAGGTCGTCTTCGAAATTTCCAATGGTGACGAGCTTCGCAAGCGACGCTTCGAAAAACGCGGCGGGCTTCGATTTTCTGGCTCCATCGAGTCCGGCGGCTGCGATTTTGTTGCGCGCAGGGCCGGCGGCGTCTGGGGGCGAGTCGGAAGGCACGATGTCGAGTAGCAGGGAAGGGACTCCCGCGTTGGCGAAGTGCGCGGCGATGCGGGCGCCCATGGTGCCGGCGCCGAGAATGGCAACTTTGTGAATACGCTTCATGAATGCGACTCCTGCAATAAGAAAATTCTTTTAGTTGCCTGTGGTGAAGCTGAAGCACCCACGAACAGCGCCTAAAGGCGCTTTCATAACAAAGCGCTTGCGGTATGCCTGAAGGCATACCCTGATACGAATCTTACTTGCACCACGGGCTGCTACGGAAGTTTATCCACCACCCAGTCGTTCTTGCCAGCGTCGACCAGGATGATTTCGGAAGATCTGCGCGTGACATGGGATCGCTCCGTGCTGACGAGCACAACCGGAAAACTGTAGCGGCCCTTATATCCGCGGCCGCGGGCGATCTCGAAAGCCCGGTTGGTCGCATTCGAAAAAAATTGCTCCAGGGTGTCGGCGTCCTGCGAGCGGCGGACGCGATCGCCGAGCAGGACCATCCCGGCTTCTACGTCTTCCGTTTGCCACGCGTGCAGGAAACGGTTGGCGGCGGTCAGGGCATACACGTAACCGGGGTCTGAGGTATTTTCCAACTTGGCTGGATGGCTGTGTGATCGCGCCCAGAGCGGGACCGTCGCCAGCAAGAGACACACCGCTAACCGAATCTTCACGCTCAGGCTGTTCCTCGCTCCTTGTCCTTTGAAAGTGATGATGTAACTCCTTACTCTACTGGAAAAGCTGCACGCCGGCGCACTGTCTGGTAAGATTCGACGCGGCCCCAAGCCTCATGTTCTCCGCGTATGCCCCTCGACTGGACTCAAGGTGACCTATTCGAAGGCCTGCGCTGTTTTCATTCTGGCGCGTTCTTCGAAGCCCACGAACACTGGGAATCAGTGTGGCTCGCGGCGCAAGAGCCGGAAAAAACTTTCTTGCAGGGACTGATCCAGGTCGCTGCCTCGTTCCACCATTTTCAGCGTGGCAACTGCGCGGGAACCATCTCGCTTCTGCGCTCGGCCCTGCGCCGCCTGGATACGTATCCAGAGGTCTTTGGTGGCATTGTGGTCGCGCCGCTTCGCGTCGCCATCCGTTCATGGCTCGAAGCGCTCGAAACCGTCCCGCAATCTTCCCCGCCGCCCGTTCCACAGCTTGAACTGACGGCCTGAGGGCAGTTTTCTGGGAGCGGTCACGAGCGAAAAGGCGATGTCACTCAGATCCGGATCAATGAGTGCTATGGCGATATAGCGTCAACCATGCCTGGCCGTGTGCAAGTTCATGCACATGCGGTCATTTTTCTTCGCCGCCGCAGTCGAACAGTAGTAAAATTGCGCCCGCAACTTCTCTCGCCTCCCCGAAGAGCAGTTCCCGCCAGTTGAGACGCACACCCCCTGAGGCGAAGGACCCGAATATTGGGGAAACGGATCCTTGATGAAAAGGCCGTGCTCCATTTTCGTTCTTTTCGTGCTTCTGGCCTTCGGTGTGTCTCTGGCTGTTCCGGCAGAAGATGTGCCGGAGACTGCGTACGACGAATCGGAGGCTCTGCCTTTCGAAGGCACTCCTCTGCTCTCGACCATAGCGCCCGAAACCGTCACGGCTGCCGTGGTGACCTGCGCTTCTCCACCCCGCTTTGGTTTCTCGGGCAACCGTTGCCAACGCCGTCTTGACTACCAGCAAGGCTTTTCCGATCTCACCTCAGATTCGCTCGCCATGGTTAATCAGTCCCTTCGCTGTTAAGAGCGCTGCAAGCCAGGCGCGTTGTCTCTCACTGAACTCTGGGCCGCGAGTAGACATCCGTTCGCCGGGCCGACCTGAAACAACCACAGACCCGCTTGCGGGCCTGATCGAAGAACCCGGAAAGCCACGTCAGATTGCAAGCCTGATCCTGCAGACCAAGGAGGAAGTTGCTATGTACCGGCAAAAGCTTCTCGCTGTATTCTCGTTCGTCATCGTTGTTTTATTGCTCGCAGTTCATCCGCTTCATGCCCAGTACGTGACCACCACGATCCCGGTCGGGATGAGCCCCATCGCCGTGGCGGTGAATCCGGCAACTAATATGATCTATGTCGCCAACTGGAGCAACGGTAATGCCAGTACCATTACCGCCATCGACGGCGCGACGAACACGACACAAACAGTCAGCCTGGGGACCGGAGCCTATGCTATGGCTCTGAACCCGACGACGAACAAAATCTACGTGGTCAATCGAAATAGCAATACCGTGACGGTCATTGACGGCTCATCGAGGACGACCAGCACAATCGCTGTGGGCACCACTCCGCACGCTGTGGCCGTGAACCCGGTGACCAATAAGATTTATGTCGCGAATTGGGGCAGCAACAACATCACGATCATCGACGGATCCGCTGGCACGACGACGACGGTCGGTGCGGGAAGCAACCCCTACTCAATAGCTGTCAACCCAGTGACCAACAAGATCTACGTCGCAAACGTCTCGAGTGCAAACGTAACCGTCCTGGACGGAGCGACAAATACGACCAGTACGATCGGTGCCGGCAGCAGCCCTGCAGCCGTGGCGGTCAACCCGGTAACCAACAAGATTTACGTCGCAAACAACGGGAGCGCCAACGTGACGATGATTGACGGCGCAAGCAACACAACTGCCACGGTAAACGCCGGCACGCAGCCTTTAGCACTCGCGGTCAATCCAGTGACCAACAAGATCTACGTCGTTAACCAAGGGAGCAACACGGTGACAAGAATCGATGGTGTAACGAATGCAACCGCATCGATTAATGTCGGCTCCCTCCCCATGTCCGTTGCAGTCAACCCAGTCACTAACTGGATTTATGTGTCCAACTACAACAGCAACAACGTCACGATGATTGACGGGACAACGATGTCAACCAGCACGGTGGCCGCCGGCTCTAGCCCCTGGGCCCTTGCGGTAAACCCAGTGACGAACAAGATTTATGTCGGCAACTTCTACAGTAATAACGTCACAGTGATCGATGGAGCGACGAACTCGCTCGCCACCGTTACTGGAGGCAATTATCCTACCGCCGCCGCTGTCAACCCGGTCACCAATAAGATTTACGTGGCCAATGATCACGACAACACTGTCACCGTGATTGATGGAAAAACTAATCTGCCCACCACGATAAGCCTGGACGCCCATACCGGAAATCCGTTCGGGGTTGCGGTAAACCCAGTGACCAACAAGATCTATGTGATCAGTAATGGGAACCTGTGGACGGGCGTCACAGTGATCGACGGTGCCTCGAATTCGACCGTCTTCTTGCAGATGAATACGCTACCAGAGGCCATCGATGTAAATCCGGTGACCAACAAAATCTACGTGCCTGCGTACGACGCTTACGGTAACGGCCAAGTCACAGTGATCGACGGGGCGACCAACTCGAGCGCTACGGTCAGTACCGGCGGCCGCAGTCTTGGCCAAGTGGCCGTGAACCCCATGACCAACAGAATCTACGTGGCCAACGGGAGCAGCAACAACGTCACAGTGATCGACGGGGCGACCAACTCGCCCACCACGGTCAGCGCTGGGACCACTCCTTTAGCCGTGGCCGTCAATCCAGTAACCAATAAGATCTACGTTGCCAATCGGGACAGCAACACAGTCACGGTAATCGACGGGGCGACCAACTCGACCGCTTCGGTCGGCGTCGGGACCACCCCCCGCTATGTGGCCGTTAATTCGGTGACCAACAAGATCTACGTCGCTAATTGTCCCGGGGTTCCGGCCTCCTACTATGTTTGCGGGCAAAGCGGCTCTGGCAGCGTCACGGTAATTGACGGAGCGACAAACGGTACGCTCGACCTCACCTACGCACTCGTCTATCCAGACGTGGTCGCTGTAAACCCATTGACTAACAAAGTGTACATATCGGATGACTCCGGCATGGTTGTCATTATTGACGGAGCGACCAATACAGTTAGCGGGTTCGGTGCCCGAGTACGCGGTCCCGCAGCACTTAACCCGGTGACAGACACACTATACATACCAACTACTTATAATGTTGTGGTTGTAAGTGAACAGAAGGTGCAATCGATCCCGCTCAAGACTGCAATCAGCCCATCTGGGTGGACCATTACGACAGTAGAGCACGCACCTCCATTCAAGTTCACCGCGACCAGTGCGTTCAGTCCGACTGCGCCGCCACCGCAGGCGGTGTGGTACCAAGTGGACACCTGGCAAGGCAGATGGCTACGCGCGTCCGGCACGCCGCCGACCTTCACGGGCATCAAAGCAGACCTGTCCCTCGGCACGCATATCCTCTACGCCTTCGCCACTGACGGCCAGGAGGCGACTTCCACCGGCGTGGCTCAACAGTTGATCGGCAGCATGGCGGCATATTTGTTTGAGGTGGTCCAGGCAAGAACAACCACCGCGCTGAGTTCGGACAGCAATCCTTCAGGTCTGGGAGAGACGGTGACGTTTACGGCGACCGTGACGGCCAATGCGCCAGGCTCAGGCACCCCCACCGGGAGCGTTATCTTCTACGACGGCAGCACGGCGATGGGCACTGTTGCAACCGACTCTAGTGGCCATGCCGCCTATGCTACGTCATCCCTGACGGCTGGGTCGCACAGCATTACCGCCGGCTACAACGGAAACGCGCTCTTCCTCGGCAGCACTTCGACCGTGCTCACTCAGGTCGTCCAGGCCAGCACGACCACCACGTTGAGCTCGAGCCTCAATCCCTCCAATCTGGGCCAGACGGTGACCTTCACGGCATCTGTGACGGTGAATGCGCAGGGCTCAGGCACCCCCACCGGGAACGTAACGTTCTACGACGGCAGCACAGCGCTGGGCACGGTTGCGCTCGATTCGAGTGGCCATGCCGCCTACGCCACTTCCTCTCTCACGGCCGGTTCGCACAGCATCACGGCCAGCTACGGCGGGGGCGCGAACTTTGCAGGCAGCACCTCGACCGTGCTCACCCAAGTCGTCAACAAGACCAGCACGACCACTGCGTTGAGTTCGAACCTCAATCCCTCCAACCTGGGCCAGACCGTGACCTTCACGGCGACGGTAACCGGCTCGGGTGGTACTCCCACGGGCAATGTAACCTTCTACGACAGCAGCACGCAGATGGGCACAATTGCACTCGATGGGACCGGTCACGCCGCCTATGCCACCGCGTCTCTCACGGCTGGTTCGCACAGCATCACGGCCAGCTATGCCGGGGACACCAACTTTCTGGGCAGCACGTCGCCGGTGTTGACGCAGCAAGTGAACGGCGCGGGCGCGGTTACGCTCTCACCCACTTTATTAGGTTTCGGCAATGTGGCCATCAACACGACGAGTGCAGCCAAGACAATGACGTTGACCAACAGCGGCGCGGGCTCGCTGAGCATCAACAGCATCGCTACTAGCGGCAGCTTTGCGATTTCCTCGAAGACGTGTGGAACTACCCTGGCCGCAGCCGCCAAGTGCACCGTGAAAGTCACCTTCACCCCTACCATGTTGGGCACGCTGACGGGGACGCTGACGTTTACCGACAATGCTCCTGACAGTCCGCAGACAGTGCCGCTTTCGGGCACGGGGGTCTTGCCGGCGACGTTGACCCCGGCCAAAGCCACGTACGCGGCGCAGGCGGTAGGCACGACCAGTGCGGCGAAGACGTTTACGCTTACCAACTACCAGACTGTGGCGCTGACCAGCATTGCGATCTCGACGACGGGAGACTTCGCGGTGTCGGCGACGACCTGCACGACGAGTCTGGCGGCCAAGGGCAAATGTACGATCAGCGTGACGTTCACGCCGGCGGCGACGGGAACGAGGACGGGGACGCTCAGTGTAAGCGACAGCGCCAACAACAGCCCGCAGACGTCGGCCCTAAAGGGCACGGGCAAGTAAGATCAGTCGGTGCCACGAACCAGCCCCGCAGAGATGCGGGGCTTTTTTGTTAGCAGCCCGGTGCGCAAATCCGCCAAGCCGCCCGATGTCTGAGGTTGTTACGAAACTCAGGTCGCCGCAGCATCGGTAGAAAGAAGCCTGCAAATTCTCGCCCGGAGGGACGGCTGAGTTTCGTAACAGACTCGATGTCTGGGCGGCTTTGCTTTTGCATCACGCGGAAGGTGGAAGCGTCAATTGGCGAAACTAGGCGATAGCACTCATTGACCACGGTCAATCTGCGAGCCCTTAACCACAAAGGGCACGAAGTCTCACGAAGGAAGACCGACGGAGGAAACCACTTCGCTGTTATCCTGAATTTCGTTGCGCCGTTCTCCACATTTCATGACGTCAAGCCCGCTTCTTCTTTCCGCCCGCGAAATCGCGGCACAGATTCGCCGGAAGGAAGTTTCCCCCGTCGAGGTGGCGCGCGCTCACCTGGATCGCATCGAACGCCTGAATCCCAAGCTGAATGCGTTCGTCGATTGCCAGCCTGAAGCTGTGCTCTCCCAGGCGCGCGAGGCGGAGAAAGCGGTTCTCGGCGGAGACGAACTCGGGCCGCTGCATGGCGTGCCGGTTTCCATCAAGTCTTCGATTGATGTTGCCGGGCATCGCTCGGAAGCGGGCACACGCTTGCGCGCTGGATACATTGCCGCTGAAGATGCGCCGCTGGTGGCGCGCCTGCGCTCAGCGGGAGCTGTGATCCTTGGCGTCACCAACACGCCCGAACTGCTCATGGCCTGGGAAACCGACAATCTTCTTTATGGACGAACGAACAACCCCTGGGACTTGACTCGCACCTCGGGCGGATCGAGCGGGGGAGAGGCTGCCGCCATCGCCGCAGGACTTTCCGCCGGCGGCGTGGGCAGCGACGGCGGCGGTTCCATCCGCGTACCGGCGCACTTCTGCGGCATCTGCGGATTGAAGCCTACTCCTGGACGCATTCCTTCTACCGGACACTATCCGAAAGCTGGCGGGCCCTTTGCCTTGATCGGTGTGGTCGGGCCGATGGCGCGCACCGTCGAAGACTTGCAGATGCTGTTTGAAGCGATGGCGAGTTTCGACGACGGCGATCCTTGTTCCGCGCCGGCTGACTTGCGCGAGGTTCGCGAAACGGCGGTGCGGAACGTCCCTGTTGGGTTCTTCGAAGACGATGGGCGAACTCCAGTTACGCGAGAAACCAGGTTGGCGGTGAGTCGCGCGGCGTCGCTGTTATCGAGCTGCGGATTTCGGGTCGAGCCATTTCGTCCCAAGGGGCTCGAAGAAGCGCGGCGGCTATGGTGGGAATTTTTCGGCGTGGCTGGAGGAATGATTCTCGGGCCCATGTTGCGCGGCCATGAGTTTGAGCTAAGCCCGATTCTGCGCGAGTTCCAGGCCTGGACGAATGCCGCGCCCGCGCACACGGGCGAGTCTCTGCTGGACGCATGGCTGGGACGCGATGCGGTGCGCGAAAAAATTCTCCTCGAGATGCGGAAATATCCCGTGCTGATTTGTCCGACCGCCGCGATCCCCGCTTTCCGTCATGGTGAACGGGAGTGGCAGGTGGAAGGGAAGACGGTGAAGTATCTCGACGCCTGGAGCTATTGCGAGTGGTTTAACCTGCTGGGTTTTCCCGCCGCTGTGGTTCCGATGGGCCATCCCGACGAGGGCCTGCCGATCGGCGTGCAGATTGTCGGACGGCCATGGCAAGAAGAGGTCGTGCTGGCGGTCGCCGCCAAACTCGAAAAGGAACGCGGTGCGTGGCAAGCGCCGCCACTGTCTTAGCTCTCAGCTGTCAGCTCTCAGTCAAAGCCAGGGTACACAATAATGAGGCGCACTGCCGTCGCGTCTTTTGCTTTTCCTGATAGCTGATAGCTGAGAGCTAATTTCGTGTAAGATTCTTACTGGCGAGTACAGTGCACCGCTTCTGCGCGGGTTGATCGTGCCGGGCTGATTCGAAATGGGCCGGCTGTCGTCGATACTGCGCTTCTTGATACTCCCCAATTACCAGGTAGAACCGCAGCCCTTGGGGTGGCGGCACATTCCTGTCAGGAGAGACTGAATGGCGAAGATTGCAAAGACAGCCGACCGGAAAAAGGTCATGGATACCACGAAATCAACCGCATGTCCCAAGTGCGGCAAAGATACCCGCATCGTCAAGCGCATGAAAGATCGCGAGCGCGGCGTGCCCGGCGGAATTTATATTTCGTGCTCGGCCTGCGAGTTTTTTGAAAAGTTGTGAACGGTTTCCCGTTTCCATTCGTAGCGGCCTTGCTGCAACCACAGCCGAACCTGATCCTCCACGGAAAAGCTCTCATGGCCGGGCACGACAAACTTTGACTCCAGGGAAAAGGCGTGGGCTTCCAGGGGGACAGTGAAATGAAGTTTCGTGTTCACGAAGCCGCGAATCCAGAGCTCGGCGTAACGCTCCACGCCTAGCACTTGCACCTGAACCGCGTGGACGAGAGCATGAAACAGTGGCCTCTCCGCCAGTTTCTCATTGAAAACGACGACATCGAGAAAAGTCAGAGACGCCATGTGGGTGAGATCGGGCAAGTTTGCCAGAAACGTTTTCGCTTCCTCGTAAAAAGGCGGATTGGGCAGGCGTCGTCCGTCGAGTTCCACCACCCGCACCCGATCCAGCAAGGATTGAGAGAAGTAGCGTCCCTGAGGGTCTTGGGTTGCTCGGGAAGGGGTACGCCGGAAGGGAAATAGCGCTCGCGCTGCTGGCGCAACCATGAGGAAAGGAGATCGATGCCTTCACGCACCTTGTCTTCGCTGAGATCGGGAGCGGGCATGGAGATCGTCTCTTCTTCGCCCGGGATCTTGTCCTGGATGGAAGAGTAATACTCGCTCAAAAATCTTGCGGTCTCGACGGACTTGCGGCACGTCGCGTTGGCCGTAGCGAGCGAGATCTTCGACAGAAAAGCGCTGACGAAGCTGGTGGGTGACGCAATGGGCACTGAGCAACTCCAACTGAGCATGGCGCAACGCCGCATTCATTTGGACAATGGCGACGCGGTCTTCCATTTTATTCCACGAATACATCCGACAACACTCCTGAAAATTTGACTTGGCGTGCAGGACTGCAAGGCAGGATCCCCAATGCTGCTATTTTAGATAAGATTATATAGACAGTGTAAACATAATCAACGAACCCCCGGCCGACGGTGAAAACGCGGTGGCGGAAGGCGCGATCGAGTCAGCGGGTGCTGGGGTTGCGCCGGGCGGGGGCAATTCAGTCTGACTTGCCC
>CABEDA010000082.1_pt1 | contig 10674 bp, 10 predicted proteins | sample 3422771 | NCBI WGS metagenome assembly CABEDA01 (sample SAMEA5534329, study PRJEB31848) | metagenome | biome: tundra; feature: field; material: soil | place: USA | collected 2013-05 | depth 0.15 m
CGGTTTTTGCGGTCGTTTCCCGCCAGGTCTTTGAGAAATAAATACTTTAGTGATCATGACGGTGGAAAGAGTAGAAGAACCTGCGAGCTCTGCGCGGACAAGAGTGTCCGCGCCACACCGTCCAAGCCGATTCCAACCACCTGAGCCGGGTCAGAACCCCTGGCATCCAATACAATGTCATCCGAGCATTCATCCGAACGACCGAGGCATTCTTTATGAGCAACATCTTCAAAACCACGCTCCTGCTGACCGCCATGACCCTGCTGCTCATGCTGGCGGGGCGGGCCTTCGGCGGCCAGAACGGTATGCTCATGGCGCTCGGCTTCGCCGCCATCATGAATTTTGTCGCTTACTTTTTCTCCGACAAGATTGCGCTCGCCACTTATCGCGCCCAGCCCGTTGGCCGTGAAGATCTGCCGCGGGTCTACAACATCGTCGAGCGCCTGGCGCAAAAAGTCAGCCTGCCGATGCCCAAGGTCTACCTCATCCCGTCCGATTCGCCCAACGCCTTCGCCACTGGACGCAATCCAAACCACGCTTCTGTAGCCGTAACCCAAGGCATTCTCGGACTGCTCACCGACGACGAACTGGAAGGCGTTCTGGCCCATGAACTCGGCCACGTGCGCAATCGCGACATCCTCATCAGTTCGATCGCCGCCACTTTGGCCGGCGCCATCACTTGGCTCGCATCGATCGCAAAATGGGGCATGATTTTTGGCGGCATGAGAGGCAGCCGCGAGGATCGCGGCGGAGGCGGCGGCATTGCAGCCATTGCCATGATCTTCCTCGCCCCGTTCGCAGCCATGCTGATTCAGCTCGCCGTCTCGCGCTCGCGCGAATACGGAGCTGACGATACCGGAGCCCACTGGACCGGCAATCCCTACGCTTTGGCCAGCGCGCTCGGAAAAATCGAAGCCTATTCCCGCCGCGTGCCTCTGGTGGCGAGTCCATCGACGGCGCATCTTTTCATCATTGCGCCGTTCTTAGGTGGGATGAGCTTCGGCAACCTGTTCTCGACCCATCCGCCAACGGCAAAGCGGATCGAGCGGTTGACCGGGAGGCCGGCGGAATTCTTTCAGTGAGTTCTCAGTTCCCGGTTCTCAGTTCTCAGTAAAACCGAACATTTTGTTGGGTCGGCGATCACAGAGTTCTCGGCCATAGGAGTTGGACAATTTGCTTTTGGAGGCACTATGGGCCGTTCCTACCGTGATCTGATCGCATGGCAGAAGGCCATGAAGTTCGTCACCCAAATCTACGAAGTGACTCAGAGATTTCCGAGCGAGGAGCGTTACGGACTCACCAATCAATTGCGGCGAGCGTCCGTCTCGGAACTAAGCAATATCGCAGAAGGACAGGCTCGCTTTTCGCAAAAAAAGTTCCATCACTTTTTGAGTATGGCGCGTGGATCCCTGGTCGAAATTGAGACTCAGCTTCTCATCGCCAGAGACCTGAAATACCTCCAACCGGCCAAGTCGGACGACCTGCTGGCTGCCGCGGACGAACTCGGCAGAGTCCTAAATGGACTCATCTCCTCAATAAAGAATCACGCGGCGTAAGCTTGCTTTTGTTTTTACTGAGAACTGAGAACCGAGAACTGAGAACTCCTCTGTGACATCGGTAACCGCCTCCTCCGCCATCCCGCATAGTAGAATCGCCAACAATGGCTCCCGAAACTCTGGTGGCAACTTCGCGCCGCGCGGCGGAACTCGAGAAGAGTCTGCGCCGCGTCATTCGCGGCAAAGACGACGTCCTTCGCCTCGCACTGGTTTCCATTTTCGCCAAAGGCCATCTGCTGATCGAGGGCGTCCCCGGAGTCGGCAAGACCACGCTCGGCCAGGCGCTCGCCCGCGCCATCGACTGCAGCTTTCAGCGCATCCAGTTCACCAGCGACATGCTGCCCTCGGACGTCTTGGGCATCTCGATCTACTCCGCCATCGAGCAGAAATTTGAATTCAAGCGCGGACCGGTGTTCGCCAACGTCCTGCTCGCCGACGAAATCAACCGCACCACTCCGAAGACGCAGTCCGCCCTGCTCGAAGCCATGAACGAGGGCCAAGTCACGATCGACGCCCACTCTTATCCGTTGCCGCAACCGTTCCTGGTTCTCGCTACCCAGAATCCCATCGAGCACCACGGCACCTATCCTTTGCCCGAGTCGCAACTCGATCGCTTCCTGATGCGAGTTCGCATGGGATATCCCGAAGGTAACGCCGAGCGCGAGATTCTGCGCGCCGAAGCCGGCGCCGCCCAACTGGAAAACCTGTGCCCCGCGCTCAACGCCGCCGACGTAGTCGAAATTCAGCAAGCCGTGGCCCAGGTCCACGTGGACGAATCGCTTATCACTTACATGCTGAACATCGTCAACAAGACCCGCGAGTCCGAATATCTCTCCCTCGGAGTTTCTCCCCGAGGCTCGCAGATGCTCTACCGCGCCGCCCAAGCTATGGCCTTCCTGGAGGGCCGCGATTACTGCACTCCCGAAGATTTCAAGCCCCTGGTGGTCTCCGTCTTCGCCCACCGCGTCGTAGTAAGTTCGCTCTACACCTCCACCCTGAAAAAATCCGAGCAAGCCGAACAAGTGCTGCGCGAGATCGTGGAGAGCGTGCCGGTGCCGGTATAGGTGTCAGGTCTTAGGTCTCAACCCAACCGTCTATTCCATAGCGCAAGACGCAGGGCGGGATTAAAATCCCGCCCTGCGTAGCCATTCAGATCTTCCCGCCGCTACGGGCAGCTGGCGAACTTGAACGCCCCAATGTGCGAGTTCCAATCAAACGAGCCGTTCACTTTCTGGTATTGGTTGGTGTACCAGAATGTGCAATCGTCACTCGGGTCAACTTGCATCGCGGTGTAGTCGCCCCACCGGCTCAGCCCGCCGTTTTGCGATCCGCTACCTTCCAGCACACTGGATTCGGTTTCCAGGGTGCCCAGTGGATCGGTGGGCACGCGACCGGTGTAACGAATTCCTGGGTGAATGGTGCTGCTGGAGGCGCTGTAACCGATGGCGATATCGTTCAATTTATCCATGGCTGCGCTCGCCATCCAGCGGTAGGTCGAATCCGGGGCGAAGGTGCCTTGCTGATGCACGGTTACGGCGCCGCTCGGGTCCAGGATTTCATACCAGCGGATGGCCACATGGCCCCCGCTGCCGACGGCATGGTTCACCACCACGCGCTCGTGATCGGAAAACTTCCGGTACGCCATGCGATACATGAGCCGGTCGCCCAAAGTATCCAACAATTCCGTTGAACCTTTTTGCGGAACGCAGGTACCCCCGTCACCACAGGCTAGGTTGGAGTTAGCCACCGGAAGATTCGTCGCTGCCGACAGCGCAGCCGTGCCCGCCGTAAAGTTCAGCTTGAGTTTGCGCAGGCGCAATTGGCCGGGATTGTAGTTTTGCCAGGTCAGGAAGAGACCAGGGGTCCCGTCGGCCGGGGGAGTGGGGCCATCCAGATCGGAGGGCAGGTAAGCACCCTCGCTGGTGGGCGTCCGGACGCAGATCTGCTTTGCGGTCTTGTTTCCCGCAAGCATCTTTGTGCGGTCAAATCCGCAGATGTCGGCGCCGGCGAAAAACAGTGCCTCCTGGAAAATGTTGTAGGTGGCCAGGTACGCGCTGTTGGTGGTGGTGGGCCAAACGCTTAACTTCGGATAGTCGTTGAGATCGGTGCCAAAGGAGTACGCATAAAGGGTGTAAGCCCCGGCCGGATTGTTGGTCTTGGACACGGCCACGCATTCCGAGAAAGTGGTGAAGTAGGTGCTGATGCCGACGTCGCTGATGACCCAACGGTCCGCCAGCCGGTCATAGTTCACAATCGGATCGCTCGCCCCGGCCTTGCAGTTACCGCCGAGCGGACCAAAAAAGGTGGTGAGATTGGTTGGACCCGAAAGCAGCACGCCGCTTTTGCTGTAAACGGCCAGCCGCACATTCACCGTCTGCACGACATAGTTGGGCCCGACGGCCAGGTTTACGTCCGAAGGCGCGTAGTTTTTCGCCGCGACGCCATCGAAGGCGTTCGCTTTCGTGGTCGAAACAAAGGGCATGACCTCCTTTTGCAACACGGTGTCTGCCGCCAGGGGAACGGCGCCGGCGCGAGCTCCCAGCGGAACCGGCCTGGGGCGAGGAGCTTCTTTCTCCCCAATGCCGAATTCGTCGATCGGCAATTCCGAGAGCGGGTGCGAGATCGCGAATGCGGAAGGATATTTTACGGTTGCGTTCGTGTTGACGTCTTGCGCGAATGCCTGCGCTGCGATCAGCGCGAAAACAGACGCCAGGATTACCTTGGGGAAGGCTCGAAACATGGATGATTCCTCCGTGCGAAATTGAAATACGGTTAAGACTAGGGAAATCCCCAGCCATGGTCCTGCATAGAGCGACAGCTTTCCTTGTCCTGCTAGTGGCGGAGTGTCTTGGGTGGCCTGGGACGCGCGACCACGCGCAATACACGAACGAAGTTGTTTGTACGATACAGGACCGCTAGGCGATGTCAAACACAGAAGGGCATGCAACGCAGTGCCAGTTCGACGCGCGTCTACCCGCCCGCCACCGGCGGCGGCTGCAAGCTGGAAAGACGCGAGATCGCCGCCACCATCATACCGGAGAGAAACTGCATGGTGGCGACATCATTGCCGTCAAACGCATGGGGCGTGGACGACAGCACCTCGAAAACACCCAGCGTACGCCGGAAGTGGCGCAGCGGAGCGACCAGGATGGAACGCGCGCCCAACCGCCGGCAACTCGCCCAATCCACTCGCGGATTCGACTCGGCATCGTGGCAAAGCAGCACTTCGCCGGTGCGGACGCATTCGGCCGAGAGTCCGCTATCGGTTTGCAGGCGGACCCCAATATCCGGAGCCGTGCGGCCGGTGCGCGCCCGGCAAACAATTTCGTTGCCTCGGCGCAGTGCGATGGCAGCCCCGGTCGCGCCGGTTAAAGTTTGCGCTTTTTCGGCGATGATGCTGATGCCCGGCTCAAGATCGATTTCGCTTGCGTCGATTAATGTATGCGGCGCAGAAAGGGGTCCGTGATGGCGCGAGCGCAGACGGTGGCGAGTGGAGAAAGCCGCCGCTTCGGCGAACTCGGCCTCGGCTTCCGCGGGTGTCCGCGGAACATTGTAGAGCAGCGATCGTACAAGACGGTCCAGTTCCGCATCTTCAATCAGGTGCGCGGTCTGCTGCCCTTGCAGCGACCCTCCGAGCAGGCGCGAAAGACTCAGCATCGCGCTGCTGCCGCAGGCCAGACACCGGGGCGTGTTGTTCTCGCTCAGCAACTCACACTGCACGCAAAATACTGCCGACTGCAATGACAAGAAACTCGCATCGGTGGCCGTCAGTGAACGCCGCATGTGGAAGATTCCCCTGGACAATGAGGAAGGATGAGGGTAAATAGCGGCGCGCGCAGGAGTAAGTGACAGAGCTGGTTCGGCCTGTGGATAAGTGGACTGCAACATCGAAGATTCCAGCAGAAAATGAATGCGCCTTCAGGCGCTGCCCGGGCACATCTATAATTCCGCTCATGTCCTTTCTCCGGTTCCTCATGCTGTTGTCGCTCGTGGTCTGGTTAGGCGGAGTGATTTTTCTCGCCTTCGTACTCGCGCCCACCGCATTTTCGCCCGGACTTCTTCCCACCCGCCACCTGGCGGGATCGATCGTAGGCCGCTCGCTCGATTTGCTGCATTACATGGCCATCGTTTCCGGACTTGTTTTTCTGATCTCGTCCATGCTCTACAGCCGCATAGCCACGGGGAATGCGAGGCCGCTAGCGGCGCGGCACCTTCTGATCGTGCTGATGCTGCTGCTGACGGTGATCTCGCAGTTCGCCATTTCTCCGAAAATGCATGCCATTCGCGCCGAGGTGGGCGTGATCGATACCGTGCCTCCGGATAGTCCGCAGCGCATGGAATTCAACCGCCTGCATGTGTGGTCGGAAAAGTTCGAGGAGGCGGTGCTTCTGCTGGGGCTGGTGGCGCTGTACATGACCGCGCACGCGTTGCGATAAGTTTCTAATGGAGAGCCGGGCGTCCCCGCCCGGCGGACGGGCGGGGCGCCCGTCGCTCCACCGCGTATTGACCACGATGATTTATTCTTTTGACTGAACTGATAGCTGAGAGCTGACTCCCCATGAAAACTGGCATCATCGGTCTGCCGCAGGTCGGCAAGACATCTCTGTTTCGCATATTGACGAAGGTGAATCTTTCCGAGCACGCGCTTGCCAACCCACGCGAGGCACACATCGGCGTCGCCAAGGTTCCCGACGAGCGGCTCGACAAGCTGGCCGCGCTCTACAAGCCGAAGAAGCTGACCCACGCCTCGGTTGAGTATGTGGACGTCGGCGCCATCGGCCAGGATGCGCTGAAAGAGACCGCCTACATCGGCCATCTGCGCCAGGTGGATGCGCTCATTCACGTTCTCCGCGCGTTTGAGAACGATGCGATTCCGCACGTCGGCCCCATCGACCCGCTGCGCGACATCAAGAACGTCGAGTTCGATCTCATGGTCAGCGATCTGGGCCAGATCGAAAAGCGGCTGGAGCGGCTGGAAAAAGATTTGAAGAAGATGAAGACGCCCGAACTCGAAAAAGAGAACGAGCTGCTGATCAAGGCCAAAGCGCAGATCGAAACCGAAAAGCCGCTGCGCGAAATGGAAATGCCGCCCGAGGACAAGAAGCGCATCCGGGGCTTCATGTTTCTGAGCGAGAAGCCGATGCTCTACGTGCTCAATATCGGCGAGAGCACCGAACTCGGCAAAGACCTGGAAGCGGCGGTGGGGAAATATAAGCTGACCGAAGTCTCCGCGCGTCCGAATGCCGGAGCCAGCGCGATCTGCGGCAAAGTGGAAGCGGAACTGGCGGAGATGAGCGATGAAGACGCGGCGGAATTTCTCGGCAGCTATGGACTGACGGAAAGCGGCCTCTCGCGGCTGATCCGCAAAAGCTATCACCTGCTGGGACTGATTTCGTTTTTCACGGCTGGCGAAGATGAGTGCCGCGCCTGGACAATTCCTGTGAATACGCGCGCCCAGAACGGCGCCGGCGCTATTCACTCCGATTTGGAAAAACACTTCATCCGCGCCGAAACCATTCGCTGGGACCAGCTACTGGAAGCGGGTTCGGAAGCCAACGCACGCGCCAAGGGCACGTTGCGACTCGAAGGCAAAGATTACATTGTGCAGGATGGGGATGTGATGCACATACGGCATAGCGGGTAGAAGGTTCTTAGATATTCATCAGGCAGGTATCCCATGGCCGCCGATTACAAGCAAATGGAGCAGAACTTCAGGGAGTTCTACGATTTTTCCGGCAAAACGGTGGTGGGGGTTGGAGCCGGTGGCGGGCCGTTTACCGATCTGGTTTGCGAATCCAAGAAACTGATCGTCATTGACAAGGACCCCACCGCCATTCGGCAGTGGGAGGCGAGGGTTGCCGCCGGGGGCCTCAAAGATCGAGTGGATATTGTTCAGGCGGACTTCTGTGCAACTTCGCCGCGCGGCGATGTCGTGTACTTCGAGTTTTGCCTGCACGAAATGGACGATCCCAGTCAGACCCTGCGACACGCTTTGACGCTGGCCCCCGAAGTGCTCGTCTTCGATCACTTGCCAGATTCAGAATGGGCTTTCCAGGGAGCCGAGGAAGATAAGGTTCGGCGCAGCACGGATGCGCTGGCGGACTTCAACTGCGTGCGTCATCAGGCATTTCGTAGCGAGCAGCGATTTCAGACTTATCAGCAGCTTCTTGACAAAGTTTCCCCCCAGGGTGCGTTGGCCATGCAGCGCGCTGAGCGATATCGTGGCGTAGCCGAGATTGCGATTCCGATGACCTACGGCTTGAGTTTGTTGTGCGGTGAGCCGAGCCGCGACGTTGCCGCAGTGTAGGTGGACCCAGCCTACCAGGGATGTCCGGCTCGCCAACTGCAAAATGGCATCAGTGCGCGTGAAAGAAGTGATCCAGCAAAAACATGCAAGCCGTTCCGACGAAGACCAATAGCGCCATCTTCACGCCCGGCTCTTTATTTACTTCCGGGATGAGATCCGACGCGGCCACATAGATCGTGACGCCCGCCGACAGCGGCAAGCCGAAGGCCACCTCGTGGCGGAAGACGGCCATGGTCATCACTCCGGCGACGGTCGCCACGCCCAGCAGCATGGACGCTCCCCAAGCGAAGGCGCGGCTGCGGCCGCTGGCCAGCATCACCGACGAGATGGTGAACCCTTCCGGAATCTTGTGGAGAAAAATCGCCACGAAGATAATCCAGCCGAGGGCCGGCGAAACCAGAAATCCCGACGCGATTGCGATCCCATCGAAAAACGTATGAATCAGCAACCCGATCAGGACCGAATAGCTTTTGTTGGAGTGGACGAACTCGTCGGCGTGAGTTTCTTCTCCAAAGTGGAAATGCGGGGTGACGGTGTGCTCGAAGAAATGAACAAGCAGGTATCCTCCCAAGATGAGAAATCCGGCGTACGGGCCACGCAGGTGGATGCTCTCCGGCACCATTTCGACCAGCGCCGTCGCCAGCATGAAGCCCGCTCCGAGCGCGACGAAGTAGCGGAGGTAGGAGCGCTCCCAATTTCTTTGGACGATGATGGCGCCGCCGAACACGTTCGCGCCCGCCGCGGTCAGTCCCAGCAGCACACTGGTCAGGATGGGAGACATGCGGGAGAAGAATAGCAGGAAGCAGTAGTCAGCCGTCAGCTATCAGTTGTCAGTAAAACCGTTTGGTTCCGCAGCGCTTCGGTGGCTGCCTGCTAAAATCCGCGCATGCGTCACTGGCTCCAACTTGTTGGATGGCTGGCCTGCGTCGTGTATTCGACCATCCCCGCCTTCTGGTTCATGATTCATCCCTTTGCCGAGCGGTGGCGGGCGCGGCATCTTTCCTACCAACGCTCACCCTATATGGTGCTGCTGCCCGTGTGGATGGTTATGTGGGTTGTGGTTGCGCTGGTGACTCGGCCTTGGCGGGGCATCTCGCTCTATCGCGCAGACTGGCCGTGGGGCGCGGCGGCTCTGCTTTTCGTCGGTGGATTCTATGTCTATTCGCAATCCGGAAAGAATTTCAGCGCGAAGCAGCTCGGCGGGCTGCCGGAAGTTCATGGCAGGAATCGCGAGCAGCGACTGGTTACGGATGGAATCCGGTCGCGGGTGCGGCATCCGGTGTACCTGGCGCATCTTTGCGAAATGCTGGCATGGAGCGCGGGAACCGGACTCGCGGCGTGCTGGGCACTGACGGCGTTCGCCATGGTCACGGGAGCGGTGATGATCCGGATGGAGGATGCGGAGTTGGAGCAGAGGTTTGGCGACTCTTATCGCGCGTATCGGAAATCCGTGCCAGCGGTTCTGCCGCGAGTGTTCGGGCAGCGCCAGCTATAATCCGCAGTGACTGAAAACTGACAACTGATAACTGCCAACGGTCCCATGCGCTTCGAACTCTTCGTGGCAACTCGATATCTTCGCGCCAAACGCCGCCAGGCGTTCATCGGCATCATCACGGGTATCTCCATTTTGGGAGTCGCGGCGGGAGTGGCTTCGCTGATCGTGGCGCTGGCTGTCAATAACGGCTTTCGGCAGGATTTGCAGGCGCGGCTGCTGGGATCGACGGCGCACATCAGTCTGCTGCGGGTGGAGAGCGACGGGATGCGCGATTGGCGTCCGCTGCTTGATCGGTTATCGAAGCAGCCGCATGTGGTGGCGGCGGCTCCGGCGATTTACGAGCAGGTGCTGATTTCGCGCGGGCCGCGGGCGCGCGGCGCGGTGCTGAAGGGAATGCTGCCGGAGTATGAGCGGCGGGTCAGCGATCTGCTGAAGACGGTGACGGCGGGATCGGCGGCGGCCCTGGAGGAATCGTCCGCAGACAGCACCGGCGGGGCCGAGCTGCGCTCGGCTGGACAGCCGGGGGCGGCTGTCCCTACGTGGACGGGCGAGGGCGCACGTCCCCACACAAACAATCCGCCAGCGCAATCGCCCGACGACCTTGCCGGGGTGCAGCAGCGCGTCGCGGCCATGCCTCCGATCATTCTTGGCAAAGACATGGCCGAGGAAATCGGCGCGACCGTCGGGTCAGTGGTGCTCGTGACTTCTCCGCAGGGCGAACTGACTCCGTTTGGCATGGTGCCGAAGTACATTCGCTTTCACGTTGCGGGAATCTTCAACTCCGGCTTTTTCGACTACGACTCTTCCTGGGCGTTCATACGGCTGGCTGACGCGCAGGAATTGTTTGGCTTGGGAGACGTAATCTCAGTCATCCAATTCAAGATTGACGATATCTACCTCGCCGGCGACGTGGCGCGCTCGCTCGAACAGGCCGCCGATCTTTCTTCAGGAAGCCACGGCTTCATGGCCACCAGTTGGATGGAGCAGAACAAGCCTCTGTTCCGCGCGCTGCGGCTGGAGCGCGTGGTGACCTTCATCACCATCGGCCTGATCGTGTTCGTGGCCGCGCTGAATATTTTGATCTCGCTGATCATGATGGTCATGGAGAAGACAAAGGATATTGCCGTGCTCATGTCGCTGGGAACGAAGAAGGCGCAGATCCGCCGCGTCTTCATCGCGCAGGGCGTGCTGATTGGCGTAATCGGCACAGCGATTGGCCTCGTGCTCGGGTATGCGATCTCATGGGCCGGCGGACACTACCACTTCATTTCGCTCTCGCCCGAGGTCTATTCGATCGACTACGTGCCGTTCGCACC